>Ga0068707_1002723_pt1 | contig 12416 bp, 10 predicted proteins | sample YNPNPMetaG_FD_66600 | JGI IMG/M metagenome (GOLD analysis project Ga0068707, IMG submission 66600) | Anoxygenic and chlorotrophic microbial mat microbial communities from Yellowstone National Park, USA - YNP NP MetaG | ecosystem: Environmental > Aquatic > Thermal springs > Hot (42-90C) >... | reverse complement strand
CAGCACCACCAAGTGAAAACGGTTTTGGCGCAGTTTGTCGAGTAAGCGTTGCACCGCCGGTCCCTGAAATTCCGGCAAACGGGTCAACTGGCTGAGCTGTTCCTCGAGAGCTTGCTGGAGTTGTTGATAGGTTCCCATAAGATCCTCCTGGAACCGGACAAAAAAAACTTCTGCCCGGTTGCTACTGGACAGAAGTCATCAGCCCCGCCGTGCAGGACGAGGCGGTTGCGGCGGACTTCATCGCCTTTGCAGAAATTACAATATTAGCCAATGTTTGTCAATGGAAATACATCCTGCCTGATTGTCGAGTTCAAAGACAGTCGGGACGGTGGCAATGAGTTCAATGCTTATCGAATTAGGCCGGGTGGAGGTTATCTGTGGGTAAGGGATGCGACCGCCGGGGTCTCCTCAAGCTGTAACTCGTGATGCCAGTATAAGGATCGGCGATTAATTTTAAGGGGATTAAAATCCATCAACATCTGTTGGTATGGCGAGGTGAGGGTATCATCGCCGGCGAAGAGTTGAGTGAACACGTGGGTCAGAGTAATTCAAGCTCTGCGCCGGGGGTTGAGGATACGTGGCGGTGGGGCCTCACTCGTTCCAGCGTTTTCTGGGGGGCTGGCCGAAAAACAGGTCTGGGGGGCGCTCGGCCAGTCTGGAGGCCAAAAGCTCCAGGGACTCGGCGGCTTGCTTAAGCCGGTCGGTGAGGGCTGCCATTTCCGTGAGGACGCTGTGAGTTTTGCCTCCCACCGCCGGCAGCTTCAGAGCCTGGAGGTCCTGATCCAGGCCGGTCATAAGGCGGCGGGCTTCGGCTAGGGTGTCCCGGGAGTCCTTGAGGGCGGTTTTGATCAGTTTATCATCCAAGAGTTTATCCAGGCGGCCGGCGAGGTTTTTCAGGGAGGCCGAGGTGGACTGCAGATTGGCGAGGGTAGCCGCCAGTTCCTTGTTTTTGAAGAAGGTCTCGATCTCCCGGAAGGCACCTTGGACCTGTTGGCTAATGGCCTGAGCGTCCACTTCTTTTACTTTTTGGAGGACGTCGTCCAGTCCCTTTTTCAGGGTGCGGATTTCGGAAGGCCTGGAGGGGATGACGGGGCATTCGGAGGCGAATTGTACTGGGGGGGAGAGATCGGGCTCACCGGGGAGGCGGCGGTCGAGGTTAATGAACACAAGTCCGGTTATGCCGGTCAGCTGGAGCTGGGCCACCAGGTCCTGGGGAGGGGCGGTTTTCAGCTGGATGTTCATGAACACGGCAATCAGCCGGTTATCCGGGGCGATGGTGATGGCTTCCACCCGACCCACCTTGACGCCGCGGTACTTGACTTCGGAGTCCCGGTCCAGACCTTGGACGGATTCGTCAAAATAGGTGACGTACCTGTCCCCCTTCTCGAAGTAACGGCTGGCTCCCACCCAAATGATGCCGCCCACTACGATCAGTAGGCCCAGGGTGACAAACAGACCGATGAGGAAGTTAGAGGTTTTGGTGGCCATAACGGTCTCCCGGATTTTGTTTGGCGGAGGGTTGACGGTTGAAGAAATTCCACACCCGTGGGTCGGTGGCCTGGGTTTGCAGTACCCGGGGGTCCCCTTGGGCGATGATGCCTTTTTCGCTTTTATCCAGCATCAACACCCGGTGGGCAATAGTGAAGATGGACGCCAATTCGTGGGTAATGACCACCATAGTGGTGCCCAGCCCGGCGTTGATTTCTTTGATTAAGAGGTCCAGTTCGGCGCCGGTGACGGGGTCCAGGCCGGCGGCGGGTTCGTCGAAAAACACCACCTCGGGGTCCAGGGCCAAGGCCCGGGCCAGACCCACTCTTTTCTGCATGCCGCCGGACAGTTCCTGGGGCAGGTGGTGGTCGTACCCGGCCAGACCCACCAGGGCCAGCTTCATCCTGACCAGCTGCATGATGGATTCTTGATCCAGGTGGGTGTATTCCCTCAGGGGCAGGGCGATGTTTTCCGCCACGGTCATGGAGCCGAACAGGGCGCCGGACTGAAAGGCCACCCCGAGATGGCGCCGCAGGCGATGCAACTCCCTGTCATCTTGGGTATGCACATCTACCCCGGTGATGAGCACGCGGCCGGCCAGGGGTTTATAGAGGCCGATGAGGTTTTTCATGAGGGTGGACTTGCCGCAGCCGCTCCCTCCCAGGATAACCAGGATTTCTCCCTGATATACCTCAAAAGAGATGTTCTCCAAAATAATCAGGTCGCCGTAACCGGCCGTAAGATTTTCCACCACAATGATGGGGAGTCGGTCAGGTGAGCTTGTGGTCAAGGAAATTAGGCCTCGCTAAATTAGATATGTGAAGTTTATGACTAAAGGGTCATGGGCATAGGATTCAGGTAGAGAATTTTTGTTTCCAGCCTCTGTTTTCGGCCTCACCTGAGATAATGGAGGGCCACAGCGAACAGGGCGTCCACCAGGATGATCAGGAAGATGCCGGTGACCACGGCGGAGGTGGTGCGGGTCCCCACAGCTTCGGCGCCGCCTCGGACCTGAAAGCCCCGCTGACAGCCCACCGCCGCCACGATGGCGGCGAATACCAAGGATTTGAAGAGGCTGGAGAGCAGGTCAAAAAGGTCTATGGCCTTTTGGGTTTCGTTCACATAAGTAAAAAGAGTGAGGTCCAGGAGGGTGACTCCCACCACCAGTCCGCCCAGGATACCGATGAGCATGGCATAGGCGGCCAGGAGGGGGACCACCACCATGGCCGCCAGGACCTTGGGGAGGGCCAGGAAATGCATGGGGCTGAAGCCCATGACGATGAGGGCGTCCACCTCCTCGTTGACCATCATGGTACCGATTTCCGCCGCAAAGGCCGACCCGGAGCGGCCGGCCACTAAAATGGCGGTGAGCAGCGGCCCCAGTTCCTTCACCATGGCGATGGCCACCAGGGAGGAGACGAACACGGTGGCTCCCAGTTGCTTAAGCTGCAGGGAGGACATGAAGGCCATGACCAGTCCCAGGAGCAGACTAATCAGGCCCAGGATGGGGAGGCCGTCTACCCCGGCCCGTTTCATGTAAAACAGGACGTATGGCCACCTGACCCGGTGGGGATGAAGAAAGGCAGACGCCAAGGCTCGCAAAAGCTCTCCGGCAAAGGTGAGCAGACCGACCAAGTCCGTCATCAGGCTGACAGTGTTGCGGCCCACCTGTTCCAGGACGCCGGGAGCGTCCAGGGATTTCAGAGGGGGTATGGTAAGTGCCTGAGGGTCAATGAGGGCCAAAAGGCGCCGGCCGGCCTCGGGCACCTGGACGAACTCACAGGGAAGGGAGGTGTCCCGGGCCTGTTCCTGCAACTCCACCAGGAGCAGCGCCCCGGCGCTGTCCAGTGACTGAACGTCACCCAGGTCCACAGTTAGCCGTTGGGGGGCCAGCTCCCTAAGGGTTTCCTGGATTTGGGCTTTAAGAAAATTGCTGTTGTCCAGGGAGAGCCTTCCCCCGAGGCGGATAGTGACCTTTTGGCCCCTTTGCCCCTTTACTTCCAGGGTGCAGTCCCGGGCCTTGTTTGAGCCGGTGGGCATGAGATTTTTCCGAAGGCGAAGCTTAAACTTAATTTATTAGGGTTATTATTTGAGAAAAAACCGTCGGTTCCAGGAATGCTGCCGCTAACAGCTCAGGCATCATGCAGCAGCGCAGACTTGCGGCCTGGGCCAGTAAGGCTGCCCCCGAGAGCCCAAGGACCATTGAGTGGTAAAATATAATTATGTTCGCATGTAGTCAAATATTTGCGTGTATGTCCGGTGGGCACCCTTCTGGTGGCGGCTTCTTTTGCTGTCAGAGCCTGTCAGCTTTCTACTTATAGCAAGTTTTCCGGATATTTGGGATGCGAAACTTCCGCAACTAATTTATAATACGATATTGTTGTGAGCTGACGGCCTTGGTGGCGGCGAGGGTTTTCTCTCCCAAAGGGGTTTATCAGAAATCGGAAATCACAAGCCCACAATCTGGATGCTTACATGAGCGACAAACCCTGGGGGGGGCGTTTTGAAGCCCCCACTGACAAGCTGGTGGAAGAGTTTACCAGCTCTCTGGACTTTGACCGGCGATTGTACCGCCAGGATATTGCCGGCTCCATAGCGCACGCCCGGATGTTGGCCAAGTGCGGTATTATCAGCGATGAGGAGGCCGTGGCCATTGTTGACGGCCTGATGGAAATCCGCCAGGAGATCGAAGGGGGGGAGTTCAGGTTTGACCCCGGTCTGGAAGACATTCATATGGCCATTGAGGCCAGGCTCATCGAGAAGATCGGCGAGACCGGCCGGAAGCTGCACACGGCCCGCAGCCGCAACGACCAGGTGGCCTTGGACATGCGTCTGTATCTGGCGGCGGAAGTGGAAGGCCTTATAGAGGATTTGGGGGAGTTGCGGCGGGCGGGGGCCAGGGTGGCCCGGCGGCATCTGCAGGTGATCATGCCCGGCTATACCCACCTGCAGCGGGCCCAGCCAGTGCTGTTGGCGCACCATCTGCTGGCCTACGACGAGATGTGGCGTCGGGATCAGGCCCGACTGGCGGACAGCCTGCCGCGCATCAAAGTTTCGCCCCTGGGGGCTGCGGCCCTGGCTGGCACTACTTTCTCCATCGACCCAGAGTATACTGCGGCGCAGTTGGGTTTTCCGGCAGTTTTCCGTAACAGTCTGGATGCGGTGAGCGATCGCGACTTCGTCCTGGAATTTTTAGCCCATGCGGCGCTAATTATGGTGCACTTAAGCCGGATGGCAGAAGAACTGATCCTCTGGTGCACCTCGGAGTTTGCTTTTGTGGAGCTGCCTGAGGCTTACGCCACCGGTTCCTCCATCATGCCGCAGAAGAAAAATCCTGACGTGTTGGAACTCATTCGGGGGAAATGCGGCCGGGTGGCGGGTAACTTCCTGAGTCTATTGATGACCGTCAAAGGGTTGCCCCTGGCCTATAACCGGGACCTGCAGGAAGATAAGGAACCGCTTTTCGACACCGTGGACACCGTCAGGGCTTCGGTGCGGCTCATGGCGGGGCTGTTAGAGTCTCTGACCATCCGCTCGGAGCGGATGGCCGCGGCTTTGCACGGCGGTTATCTCTCGGCCACCGACATGGCCGATTACCTGGTGCGCCAGGGGGTACCCTTCCGCACGGCCCACGAGCAGGTGGGGCGCACGGTGCGCTACGCCGAATTTCAGGGGAAGGAACTCTGGGAGCTGAGCCTTGCGGAAATCCAGCGCTTTGCCTCCCAGGCCGGGCCGGACCTCTATGAATGGCTCCGCCCGGAAAATGTGGTGGCCCGCCGGCAATCCCCGGGCGGCACCGCCCCGGCCAGGGTGGCGGAGGCCTTGTGCCAGGTGGAAAAAGAACTGCGCCTCGACGAAGAAAGTCAAGGAGAACCGTGATGCCTAATCTTGCTGAGCCCCAGCTGTCCAGGAAACGCATCGGCGTCCGCCTGCTTTATACCATCCTGTTCGCCGTCATCTTGGATGTAGCCAAGATGATCATCCAGCTGATCACTGTGTTTCAATTCATCTATCTGTTAATTACCCGGCAATACAGCGAGCCGGCTCGCCGGTTTGCCAACCGGTTATCTGCCTATACCTACCGGGTGATGCGTTATCTGACCTTGAATGACAATACCCGCCCCTTTCCCTTTCAGGAATTTCCGTCGGAGATGGAAGCGCCGGTGGAGAAAGTGAGTTTTGATTGAAGCCGGCCAAGGCTGTCCTTTTGGCTTTTTTTCTCTTGGCTTGCGGCAAGAAGATGGCGCCGTTGTCTCCGGATGCGGTGCTGCCTGGGGCGGTGCGGCAATTTCAGGTGGCCCAGGAAGGGGAGGCCCTGGTGGTGAGCTGGCTCCTTCCCCGGGAGAACCTCCTGGGGCAGCCCATTTCTCAGATGGGCGGTTTCCTGCTATATCGGGCGGAAATGCCGGGGGTAGCGGCTGTGGCAGGCTGCCCGCCGGAATTCCATCTTTTGGCCGACATTGACTTGGCCTATCCCCGGATGGGAAAAGTGGAAGGCGAACGGGTGAGCTATAGCGATGGAAATCTAAAGGCAAATCGGCGTTATTTTTATCGGGTGGCGGCTTATTACGATCCTGCCTATCCGGGTGCCTGGTCTCCGGTGGTTAGCCGCGCCTGGGGTATATTGCCCCGAGCACCTGGAAACCTCTCTGCCCAAGCCGGTGACCGGGCGGCGCAATTATCCTGGGACCCGGTCACCCACCTTCAGGATGGCCGGCCGGTTCGGGACCTGGCCGGTTACCACCTTTATCGCCACAGCCCCGAGGAGGGATGGCGCTGCGTCACTTCTGAGCCGCTTGGGGTCACCTCTCATGAGGATCTGGGGCTGACTAATGAGGTGGAATACACCTATGTGGTGCGATCTGTGCGGCGTTTGGGGGGGGATTGGTTGGAAAGCCGGGATTCCCGGCCTGTCAGGGTCGTGCCGCGGGATCTTACGCCACCACCGCCACCGCTGCATGTAGTGGCTGCCGTGACCGTCAAAGGGGTGGAATTACGCTGGGAGGCCAGCCCTGCTCCGGATTTGGCTGGCTATCGGGTGTACCGTCGGGTGGCGGGTACCCCCCGATTCGCCTTGCTGACCCCGGCACCCATAAAAAAGCCATATTTTGTGGATTCCCAGGTTGCCAGAGGGCAGAGTTACCATTATTATGTCACTGCGGTGGACAACGCCAAGCACCCCAATGAAAGCCCGCCTTCGGAGGAGATGGAGATCAGCTTTTAAGCTGTTGTTTGGAATAATCGTCTTTTTTATGAATCGAAGGGAATTCAAACAATGAGCTTTTTTGAGATTAAAGGAAGCAAACGTATTGTTAAAAAATAAATGTTATCTCGTTTCATATTATCTAACAGGATATGCTGTTGAGTGTGCCTTAAAAGCATGTAATGCCAAGAAAACCAGAAGATATGACTTTCCTGATAAGAAGTTTGCCAGTGAGATATATACCCATGATCTAACCAAATTGCTAAAATTAGCAGACCTTGATAAAAAATTAGAAGAAGAAAATCGGGAAAATGAATTACTTAAGTATTACTGGCTTGTCATAAAAGATTGGAACGAAGAATTAAGATATAACTTGAGGATAGATAAAAAGAAAGCGATAGACGCTTTTAATGCGGTTAATGATGAAAATTATGGTATAATAAGATAGTTAAAGAAAAACTGGTAAAAAAAATATTTCTGATGGGGAATTTCTTCTTGAAGGACTCGAAGAAGAGAAGGTCAGTATCGATTCTGCATTATGGTTTTATTTCCCAGAAGCCGAAGAATGGAGATTAGTCATCGCCGCTGATTTAATTGACAAGGAAGGACCTTTGAAAGCATATAAGAAGATAACAGACATTATAAAAAACAAAAATTTACTGCAAAAGACTCCAATAAGGAAATTGACAATTATTAGTCCTAAAGACCCACTTATTAAATTACTTAAAATGGCAATTAGAACAGGTCCAAAAAAGGAAAAAATAAGATTTCAAAATAATGTTATTAATATCATATTAATTGAAGATGCCTTAATATATTTATTACAATAAAATTTAAAAAATGGTCTGCTGATATATGCACCACTTTCATTATCAAAATGGCGCTTTGTATTGTGAAAACGTACCGGTGGCTGAGATCGCCGCCAAAGTGGGGACTCCTTTTTACCTTTACAGTCATGCGACCCTCAGCCACCATTTCCGCACCTTCACCAAGGCGTTTGAGGGCTTTCCGCATTTGGTGTGTTTTGCCGTCAAGGCCAACGGCAATCTGGCCATTCTGCGTCTTTTTGCCCAGTTGGGCGGGGGGGCGGACATTGTCTCCGGGGGGGAGCTGTTCCGGGCCCTGAAGGCCGGGGTGGAGCCTAAGAAGGTGGTTTACTCCGGGGTGGGGAAAAACCCGGCCGAAATCAGTTTTGCCCTTAAGACCGGCATTCTCATGTTCAATATTGAGTCCACCCAGGAGTTGGCGGCCATCTCCCGGGCGGCGGGCCGCCTCAAGACCAAGGCTCCCATTGCGTTGCGGATCAATCCGGACATCGATCCCAAGACCCATCCCTATATTTCCACCGGTTTAAAGAAAAACAAGTTTGGCATCGATATTGAGCGGGCCCTGGATGATTACCGGCACGCTGTCAGGTTGCCTCATGTGGAGGTGGTGGGCGTAGCCTGCCACATAGGCTCTCAGATTACCGAGCTGGGTCCGTTTCTGGAGGCCTTGGCGCGTCTGAAGGAACTTATCCGGCAACTGGAGGGGGAGGGGATTCATATCCGTTATCTGGACATAGGTGGTGGACTGGGCATCACCTATGATCAGGAGAAGCCCCCCCACCCTCAGGAGTATGGCGCCGCCCTCCTCAAGGAGCTGGCAGGTCTAAAGGTTACCCTGATTCTGGAGCCCGGCCGGGTGCTGGTGGGCAATGCCGGCATTCTGGTGACCCGGGTGCTCTACACCAAAGATACTGAGGACAAGCATTTTATCGTCGTGGACGCCGGCATGAACGATCTGGCCCGTCCCAGTCTTTACGGCTCCTATCATGGCATCTGGCCGGTCATCAAAAAGGACCGCCCCAGCCTCATGGCCTCGGTGGTGGGGCCCATTTGTGAATCCGGGGATTTTCTGGCCAAGAACCGGAGGCTCCCGGCTTTTCAACCTCAGGAGCTGGTGGCGGTGATGAGTGCCGGGGCCTATGGCTTCTCCATGAGCTCCAATTACAATGCCCGCCCCCGGGTGGCGGAAATCTTAGTGAAAGAAAATGATTTTTATGTTATCAGAAAGCGCGAGACTTACCGCCATCTCATCTGGGGGGAATCGATCCCCGAGTTTTTATGGGCTTCACTCTGACGGGCGGGGTAGGGTCTTCCGGCAGGCAAGGAGGCCTGGGCTGCCATGGGATCAATCTTGTTGGAGTCAGGGGGGGAAGGTGAGGAGGCAGGCGAAATTAATGGCGATGACTGAGCCTGTTACGGTTAATGAATATCAATCACGGATTAATGGATACATCTGATGGCTGAGATCATGGAAAAACGTCGCCTGCCTTTTTTTAAGATGCACGGGGGCGGTAATGACTTTGTCATTATTGATCATCGCCGGCGCTGCATACCGCTGGCGGAGCAGCCCAGGTTTGCCCGGCGGGTCTGTGCTCCCAAGGTGGGGGTGGGGGCCGATGGTCTGATTTTGCTGGAGGAGTCGGAGCGGGCTGACCTGCGCTGGCGTTTTTACAATGCTGACGGCTCGGAGCCGGAGATGTGCGGTAACGGCGCGCGATGCGCCGCCCGTTTTGCCGTGCTCCAGGGAATGAGCGGGACCAACCTAACTCTGGAAACCCTGGCCGGCCTTATCCAGGCAGAGGTTCAGGACCGCCAGGTGAGAATCGCCATGACTGGGGTGAGTGATCTTCGCCTTCATCTGGAGATTCCATTGGCCGATGAGACCCTGCGGGGGCATTTCCTGAAGGTGGGGGTGCCGCATGTAGCCATCCCGGTTATCCACTTGGAGGAGGTGCCGGTAAGCCGTTGGGGTCGGGAGGTGCGTTTTCATCCCATGTTCCAGCCGGCCGGGACCAACGTCAATTTTATCCGGACCACGGGTGAACACACTTTGGAAATCCGCACCTACGAGCGCGGTGTGGAGGATGAGACCCTGGCTTGCGGCACCGGAGCGGTGGCCGCGGCCCTTATTGCGGCCTCTTTGGGCCAGGCATCATCGCCGGTGCTGGTTCATACCCGGGGCGGCGAAACCCTTACCGTCTCCTTTGCCGGTCAGGGAGAGCCGTTTACGGAGGTTTTTTTGGAAGGGGAAGCCCTGGTGGTCTATCAGGGGGAATTATGGATGGATGAACTGAGATGACTATTTGGCTGGGAGGTTTTGGGAAGGGACTGCGTCAACTATTAAGCTGGTATCAAGGCGGAAAGTTTCTGGCTGCCTATTATTATGCATAGGAGGGAGACCCCATGTTACAAGGAGCTATCACGGCCATTGTCACTCCCTTCAGGAATGGTCAGATCGATGAGGAAGCTTATCGGGAACTCATCGAGTTTCAGATTGAGGGAGGCATTCATGGCATCGTGCCCTGCGGCACCACCGGCGAATCCGCCACGCTCAGTCATGCGGAGCACAAACGGGTGGTGGAAATCTGCATTGACCAGGTGAAAAAACGGGTCCCCGTGGTAGCCGGGACGGGCTCCAACAACACCGCCGAGGCCCTGGAACTCACCCAGCATGCCGAGGCGGCGGGGGCGGATTATGCCCTGATGATCACCCCGTATTATAACAAACCCACTCAGGAAGGGCTCTATCAACACTTCCGGACAATTGCCCGCCAGACCAGAATTCCCATTGTAATGTATAATGTTCCCAGCCGCACCAGCGTCAATCTGCTGCCGGAGACGGTGGCCCGGCTTATGGAGTTTCCCAACATTGTGGGGATCAAAGAAGCCACCGGCGATCTCAAACAATGCGCTAAGATCGTGGAGCTGTGCGGGGACCGGATTACCTTGCTTTCAGGGGACGACTTCACCGTGTTGCCGCTTCTGGCCATCGGCGGCAAAGGGGTCATTTCCGTGGTCTCCAATGTGGCCCCGGGTGATATGGCAGGTTTATGCACGGCGTTTTTTAAGGGAGACCTGGAGAGGGCGCGTCAGCTGCACTACAAGATGTGGCCCCTGATGGAAGCGATGTTCTATGAGACCAATCCGGCGCCGGCCAAAACCGCTCTCAAGATGATGGGCAAGATCACCGGGGAAGTGCGGCAGCCCCTCTGCCCTCTGTCCGCCGCCAATGAAGAAAAGCTGCGGCAGGTCTTACAGAAGTATGGCTTGATTTAAGGACCCCGGTCAGTAAGGTTACCGGCCCGGAAACTGCCCTGTGCCTGGGTAAAGGAAGGGGACTGAGTGAGAGGTGGGGTGAGGAGCCCTAAACCTTTAGAGGCAGCATCCTGCCGTTTATCAAAAGGTTAGATAAATTGCCGGACCATAAACGGCTGCACATGGTCTTGGATTACAGCTCACTGAGCGCCAAGTTAGGGGGATCATATGATTAAGGCCATCGTCTCCGGCGCTGCTGGTAGGATGGGTGGACGCATCATCCATATGTTGGAGGAGGCTGAGGGTATCACTTTGGCCGGGGCGTTGGAGCGCCCTGACCATCCGGTGGTGGGCAAGGATGTGGGGGAGGTGGTGGGCCTGCCCCACAAGGGGCTCAAGGTAAGCGGCTTTTTGGGGGAGGTGCTGCCTTTGGGGGATGTTTTGATTGAATTCACCCATCCGGAGCCCACCCTGGACCATCTCCGGGAGGCGGCCGCGGCGGGAAAAGCCATGGTCATCGGCACCACCGGCCTGAATGCGGCCCAGCTGGAGGAGCTCAACCGACTGGCGACGGGCACCCGGGTGGTTTTCGCCCCTAACATGAGTGTGGGGGTGAACCTGATGTTCAAGGTGGTGGAGGACATTGCCCGAGTGCTTTCCGAAGGCTATGATGTGGAGATTGTGGAAGCCCACCATCGTCTCAAAAAGGATGCCCCCAGCGGCACGGCCTTGAAATTGGCTCAGGTTATTGCCCGGGGTTTGGGCCGGGATTTGGACAAGGTGGGGGTGTATGCCCGCCACGGCTTTATCGGCGAACGCCGCAAGGAAGAGATCGGCCTTCAGACGGTGCGGGCCGGAGATATCGTGGGCGAGCATACGGTCATTTTCGGTGGCATCGGCGAGCGTCTGGAAATCATCCACCGGGCCCACAGTCGGGACAACTTTGCCAAAGGGGCGGTGCGCGCGGCCCAATGGATCGTTCATCAGGCTCCTGGCCTTTATGATATGCAGGATGTCTTGGGGCTGAAATAGACGGTGGGTGTTGTTCCCGGGATCGGGGTTTCAAATTTTAGGCCCATTGCCAGTCAAGCGAATAATCCGATGGCCTTTAACCGATAGCCGGTGAGCTATGCGTATTGTGCGGTTTTCCAAAGACGGTCTGACAAGTTATGGTATCCTTGACGGTTATAAGATTCTGGTGCTTTCCGGCCAGCCTTATGGGGAGATCATCAGAACAGGGGAAGAGGTCTCCCTGGCGGAGGTGAAGCTTCTGGCCCCCTGCGAACCTACCAAGATCATCGCCTTGGGGCTCAATTATCGGGACCATGCGCAGGAATTCGGCCGGGAGGTGCCCGATGAACCTTTAATTTTTCTCAAGCCCTCCACCGCCGTGATTGGCCCGGAAGCGGCGATTGTCTATCCTCGTATGTCCCGACGGGTGGATTTTGAGGCGGAGTTGGCGGTGGTCATCGGGCGGTTGGCCAAGAATGTCAGAGAAGATGAGGCGCCGGACTATATTTTGGGTTATACGGCCATCAACGACGTCACCGCCCGGGATTTACAGAAAAAAGACGGGCTCTTTACCCGGGCCAAAGGGTTTGACACTTTTGCGCCGTTGGGGCCTTGGATTGAAACCGAGATTG
>Ga0068707_1002721_pt1 | contig 12420 bp, 7 predicted proteins | sample YNPNPMetaG_FD_66600 | JGI IMG/M metagenome (GOLD analysis project Ga0068707, IMG submission 66600) | Anoxygenic and chlorotrophic microbial mat microbial communities from Yellowstone National Park, USA - YNP NP MetaG | ecosystem: Environmental > Aquatic > Thermal springs > Hot (42-90C) >... | reverse complement strand
CGGACGGTTCGCCGGTCGGTTCGGTCGATCGGACGTCGAGATGGGTCAGGGCGACGAAGACCTGGGCGCCCTCGGCGGCGGCTGCGGCGCGGGCCGCCGCGGCGGCAGCGACCGGGTCACTGAACCGGAGCGTTCCGAGGCGGGCCCTCCACGCCGTCGCGACCGGCGCGGCGGGCCAGCAGGGCCTCGGCGGCCCGCCGGTCCAGTCCGACGGTTTGGCGCAGCGCCGCGAGGTCGGCGGTGTCGGCCAACCGGAGGATGCCGCAGGCGACGGCCGTCCCCTCCTCGACGCCGCCCGCCCCCGTCCCCTCGCCGGAAAGGAACGGCTCGTCGATCCCGTCGGCCCGCGGCGGCCCGGCCAGGCATCCCGCCGTCCCGGCCAGCAGCACGAACGAGAGGCGGCGCCGGCTCGGTCGGGGCATCGGCCTCCCTGCATGCCAGGGAACCGGGCAAACGGCAAGCCGGCCGTCCGGACCCGAACTCTCCCGCGGCGGTCCGTCGACCGGTCCGGGGGCGCGGTGCGCGAAGCGCGGAAGCCGGGTTCGCGCCAGCCACGGTTCGAAGGCGGAGCGGCACCCGGACCGCGCGCCCGGGAGAACCGGCCATGCCGCCTCGGAACATCCGGGGCGGAGCGTCGATCGAACTCGGCTCCGCCGGCGCGCCGCCCGAGGATCACGGGGTCCGGGGGTCCTCCGCGACGATCCGGCCCTGCGGGTAGGGACGGAAGGGGGCGTTCCCCGCGAAGAAGGTCAGTACCCGGCGGCAACCGGCGGGCAGGTCGAGCCAGAACGCGGTGGCGCCGGGTTCGGAGCGCGCGCCGTCCGGCGGCCGGCCGTCGATTCGGACCTCCAGGCCCGCGCGGGGAACGATCCAGGTCATCCCGAACACGTCGCGCGGGCCCCCGTGCAGGACAACGGTGCCGTCGGGCTGCGGTTCGATCCGGACCTGGGCCGCCGTGGTCCAGAAGTCGGCAAGGTCCCGCAGCGAGGGCACCCACAGTGTCCCGGCGTCCTGGGCCTGTCCCAGCGTCGCGAACACGGCGTCGGCGTCGTCCCGGATGCGGAACTCGCGCCCGTCCGGCTCGACGAGCGACCGGTCGGCCCGGGGACCGCGCGGTTCCCACGCGTCGAGGTACACGTGGGCGAGCAGCACGCCCCGCTCATCGGCCAGCCGCTCGAGTGCCGCGGGGGCGAGCCGTTGGGCGAGCGTGTTGCGGTCGACGAACAGCCAGGCGGTGCGGAACATCCAGGGGACCCAGTCGCCGACGCGGTAGTGCAGATTGCGGAACAGCACGGCAGGGCGCCGCTCGGGTCGGCGGGGGTCGAGCAGGTTCAGGCCGCCGGCGGAAGGTTCCACGTCCGGCTCGGTCCAGACGTACCGGTATCCGCGGGCGCGGAGCAGCTCGGCGATCTCGTAGGGGGAGCCGCGGCCCGGGAGCGCCGGGCCGTTCATCACCGCCTCGCAGTTGGTGTCCGGCTGGTGATCGATCCAGGTGACCGAGCCGAAACGGTCGAAGGCCGGCAGGAGCCGGGCGACGGCGGCGCGGTCGTCGGGCCCGGCGGTGACGGAGTGTGGCCCGACTTCGATGCCGGCCGCAGCCGCATCGGCCAGGACTTCGGCATAGTCGGGGTCGCTCAGGTCGTCGCGGACACCGCCGTCGGCAAAGGCGGTGAACGTGGCGGACAGGCCGTGGCCGAGCAGGCCGCGACGGCCGTACGATTCGTTCGCCGGGTCGGAATGGCCCCAAAGGACGGCGCGCGTCCGGGCCGCGGTCGCCTGGTCGGCGTGGCTGGTGAACACGACGGCGGCGCGGCGTCCCTCGGGAAACCTCGCGGGCCGCAGCGGCGCGGTTTCCCCGACCCACAGCTCGGCGGCGTGCTCGACCCGCTCGCGTTCCCGCCGGGGGGTGGCGTCGAGCGTCTCGCGGGGATGGCTCGCCGCATAGCGCTGATGGCAGGCGGCGTACGGCCGAAACGGATGGTTGCCCGCGTCGTCCAGCTCCAGTCGCACCGCCAGCCGCTCGTCGGCGGCCTCGGTCGCGGCGGAGGGGAAACCGGCGGCGCGCCCGAGCGTCAGGGGACCGGCGGGAGTCTCGAGGCGAACCTCCAGGGGCGTCCACGGATCGGTGATGCGCCGGGTGCCCGGAACGACGGGCCGCAGGACGTAGTCGCGGTCCAGCGTCGCGGCGGCGGAGACGTTGCCGACGCCGAACACGAGCGCCTCGCGATCGACCCGCGCGGCGGCGGTGTAGCGCACCTCGACGCGCAGCGTCAGGACGGGCCGCGACGGGTCGATGCGCACGGTGACGCGCCAGTCGGAGACGGGCGACGAGGTTCTGGCGACGAGCGTTCCGCCTTCGCGTCGCCAGGCGAACGGCTCGGAGGTCCACTCCGCTCCGTCGTACGTCGCCTCGGCGGCGAGTTCGAGCGGCGCGGCATCGCCGCCGGGCTTGCGCAGGAGCAACAGGCTGCCGGTGACCTCGAGGCGGTAGGTCGGTCCCGAGGGTGCGCCGGCGTCGGCGGAGACGCCGGCGTCGGAAGCGCGCGGCGGGGCGTCGGGTCCGGCTCCGCCGATGGGCCGCGCCGGAGCGTCGCGGGATTCGTACCGCGTCGTGCAACCCGCGACCGCCGCGAGCACGGCCGCCGCAGCCCAGAGCCTCGATCCTGGCATGCCGTGACGATAAGGGGCGGCGCGGCGATCGTCCAGGGGCGGTGACGGCCCGGATCGCGGTGCGGCGCTCCTCCGGCGGGGTGAGGGGTCGGCGGCCGGGCCCGATTCGGCCGCCCGAATTCGGACGATGGAGCGGCCGACCCGGCAACGCCGGTTCGTCCCCGTTCGCCGGAGCGGTGCTTCGACCGGAGGGGAGGGCGCTTGCGACGGCGGGTTCCCGGGGGCCGGCGGGCGGCTGGAACGCGGCGCGGACTTGCCTTAGAACGGCTTCATGGCACTCGGAACGTTTCGACCGGTTGGCTTGCTAGCAGGGGCCTTCGGGGCGGTGGTCTGGGCGCTCGGCGGAAGCTGCGCGGACGGGTACGAACCGTATGACGTACTGCGGCCGGACGGGCGCGAGGCGGGCGCGGACGTCGACGATGCGGGCGACGCAGGGCCGGACGCGGGGCCCGACGTCGACGAGACAGCCGAGGGGGGACCCGACGCGGTCGCGCCGGACACGGTGATCGACGAGGGGACGTCCGGCGACCCCGGGCCGGACGTCCCGCCCCTCGATTGCGCGGACGTTCCCGGGTCGATCGCGCGGGGATGGTTCGAGCCGGCGGCGCCGACGGCGCCGGAGCGGATGGTGTTCCATCTGGAGGCACCGGAGCCGTGGACGAACCTGGAGGTGACGATTCGGGATGCTTGGGGCGCCTTGCTGACGCCGCACTGGATCGGAGTGGACGGCGCCTACCACTGGCGCTGGTACGTCGACCCGACGGTGGCGGGGTTGTGGTGCGTGACGGTGCGCACCGATCCCTCCTCGACGCTCCGGTGGCGGGGCACCGTGCGGATCGCCGCGGGCGGGACGCCCGACGGGGGGCCGGACGACGGAGGGGTGGAGGATGCCGGGCCGGAGGACGTGGGGCCGGACGTTCCGCCGGGGACGTTCGTGTCGGTCGTCGGGACCGAGTTCATGGCGGGGACGTCGCGACTGCGGTTCATCGGGGTGAACCTGCGGGGCCTGCCGCACTTCGGGACGCCGCAACTTCCCTACGCGCCGCCGTCGACGATCGAGTCCGAACTGGACGCGGCGCAGGGAATGGGGGTGCGGGTGGTCCGCGTGTTCGCAGCGGCCAACGACGCCGACCCTGCGACGGTCGCCGCGCGCCTCGGCCGGGTGCTCGACGGGGCGGCCGCGCGCGGGATGTGGGTCATCGTCGCCCTCACCGATTTCTACCCGACCGGCCTGTTTCCACGGGGCGACGAAGGGATGTTCGGCAGATCCCCGGACGGCTACACGATCCTGACCGCCGACTTCTTCCGGTCCGGGTATCGGATCAACTATCTCCCGTGGGTGCGGGAGGTGGTCGGCCGGTACGGTTCGCATCCCGCGGTGTTCGCCTGGGAGTTGGGCAACGAGATCAAGTGCGACGGGGACCACGCGGCGTTCTTCGCCTTCGTGGACGAGGTCGGGGGCGTGATCCGCAGCCTGGCGCCGCGCCACCTCGTGACGATCGGGATGATCACCTCCCGTTGGCTGTCGGATGGCGAAGCGCGCGATCTGTACCGCCGGCCGGTCGTCGATTTCGCCACGGTGCACGACTACAATGGCGCCCACACGTTTACGGAGTTCGAACGGTCGGTGGCGACGGATGTGGGCAAGCCCTTGTTCGTGGAGGAGGCGGGGTTCGAGTCGGGCGACCGGGCGGCCTCGATCGACGCGGACATCCGCTACAACGTCGACACCCGCGGGCTCCGAGGCTACATGCAGTGGGGGTTCATGTCGGGCCCCACGGACAACGGCAACGGCGACCGTCAGTTCGGCATGGACCGCGTGTTCCACTCGGACTGGGACGCGCTGTACGCGGTGTACCGGGCGGCCGCGGACCGGATTCGCTGATTCACTGCGAGGTCGTCGGAGGGTCGGGTGGAGGTCGAAGCCCGACGACGGCCAGGCGGGACGAGAGGCGGCGGGCGCGGACGACGGGATCCAGGTCCCCGTCCGGGCGCGGCCAGAAGGCGTGAAAGCGGTCCAGCAGGCGCCGGGCCAGGTCGGGGTCGCCGTGGCGGGCCGCGAGTTCCGCGCGCCAGACCAGCCCCTCGGCCACCGTCAGACCCTGGTCCAGAAACGCGGAGCAGAAGGCCGCGTGGTCCAGCAGACCGTCGAGGACGACCGCCGCCTCGTCGTCGCGCCCGGCCGCCAGCAGGACGCGGGCCCGGTTCCTCCGGCGTTCGCAGTGCGGCAGATCCGCCGGCGGGCCCGCCGGGGGAATTTCCAGCAGCGCCAGCGCCTCGTCCCATCGTTGCTCGGCGGTCCGCACCCGCCATTCCACGGGATGTCGGACCGCGGCGAGCGATGCGAGGAGAAGGACGCTGGGGTCCATGTGTTCCAGCCGGTCCAGCACCCGGCGGGCGCCGTCCAGGTCGCCCCGTTCCGCGGCGAGGATGCCGTCGAAGACGAGAAGGTCGGCCAGCCGGTAGCTCTTCGCATATTCCGGGAAGTCGAGATCGGCCACGAGGTCGCGCAGCTCCTGTCGAATGCGATCCGCCTCCTCCCATTTCCCGGAGAAGGCGGCCCACGGCAAGGCGGCGCTGCCGAGCCGCCAGGCGGGGAGGAGCTCGCCGGCGGCGACGGCCTGTCGGCGTCCGTCGGCGGCGAGCGCCAGGGCCTCGCGAAGGCGGCCCTTGCCGGCGAGGGCGGAGGCATAGGAACGCACGGCGGCGACGCGGACGGAAACCGCGGTTTCCGGCTGCAGGAGACGCTCGACGGCCGCGGCCGCCTCCGCCTCCCGGTCGGCCAGCAGGAGGCCGACGGCGAGCGAGATGCGGGCGGAATGGTGGGAAGGATCGATTTCCAGCGCTCGCCGGAGACGATCGAACGCCTCGTCCCGGCGTCCGAGAAGGAACAGGGTCTGGGCGGCGAGCTCGTGGACCGGAGCGGAGGCGGGATGCCATTTCGCCGCCGTCTCGGTGATCTCGAGAGCCCGTTCCGGGTGGCCGGTGAGCAGGGCGCAGCGGGCCTTGGTCAGGAAGGCGACGACCACGGAGGGGTCCCGCGCGATGGCCCGGTCGAGCGCCTTCTCGGCGAGGTCGCACCGGCCGCGCTGCAACAAGACCTCGCCCCAGACCACATACCCCAGCATCAGGTTCGGGTACCCGCTCGTGAAGTCGCCGAAGATCCAGTCCAGGTCCTCGGCGCTCCGCTCCGGCCCGACGCCCCCCAGGAGGTACAGCAGAATCTCCTGTTCGGCGGTGAACGTGCGCACATCGACGTTGGCGGTGGAAGCGTCGGTCTGTTCCAGCGCCAGGCCGATCTCCCGGTTCGCCTCGTCCTCTCGACCGTCCATCTGGTAGATGTCGGCGAGCAGGAGATGCGCCAGGGGGGCGACGGGATCGACGGCCAGGCCGGCCTGAAACTCGGTCTCGGCGGTCCGGAAGTGACCCGTGAGGTACGCCTCGTAGGCGATCCGGAACCGTTTCTGGGCGGCGGGCACGGCGGAGAACTGCGGCTCGACCTTCGTCGGGTCGGGAACCCGCGCGCCGTCCGGGGAAGCGTCGGCCGAGGCGTCGGGGGAGAACGCGGGCGTCGCCGCGACGTCGGCCTCCCCCGACCCGGCCCGCCCCCCGGCGGCGACGACCGCGCGTTCGGACGACCGGTCGCGCGGCGAAGCCGGGGACGCGAAGTAGGCGATGACCCCGCCGGCGGCGATCCCGGACGCCGCCGCGAGGAGGGCGAGCCGGGCGACGCGACGCCGAGTGGGGCGGGCGAGCGGGGCTCGCGGCGCGAGACCCGCGCCGGACACGATGCGGAAAAGCTCCGGCGGGTCGGGAATGTTCTTCAGCGGCCGGATTCCGATCGACCGGGCCTGGACATCGAGCTTGCCCTTGCACTGGTTCCAGACCGCGGCGGTGATGCAGGTCCCGCCGGGCTCGGCCAACGGCTGAACGCGGGCGGCGAGGTTGACGGCGTCGCCGTAGATCTCGTTGTCCGCGGAGAACAGCACGTCGCCGAGGTGGATGCCGATCCGCACCCAGATCTGCTCGTGGCGGGGACGACCGGCGTTGCGCGCGGCCAGCGACCGGTGAATGGCGCAGGCGCAGCGCAGGGCCTGGACCGCCGAGTCGAACAGGACGACGAAGGCATCGCCGATCGTTTCGTGCTCCACACCCTCATGCTCGACGATGCAGGCGCGGACGATCTTGCGGTGCTCCTGAACGAGACGCATGGTGCGCTCCTCGTCGCGCGCCATGAGCGACGAGAAGCCGGTGATGTCGGTGAACATCACGGCGACGAGGCGGCGCCGGAAGGCCGTGGAGGGGAGGCTGCCCGCCTCCTCGCCGAGCAGAACGCGAAGTCGGGTCTCTCCGTGCTTCATGACCGGCGCTCGACCTCCGCCGTGGGCGCTTCGGCGGCCGAGCCGGCGGACTGCCGGCGGATGTGCTCGACCAGCAGGGCAATCGCCGCCCGGGCCACCTCGGGGTAGTCCTCCAGGACGTCGTCGAACAGCTCGGGAGAGAGGCGGAGCAGTTCGGCCGAGCTCCGGGCGCGGACGGTCGCCGTGCGAGGGCCGCGGTCCAACAGGGCGACCTCGCCCAGCACGGCTCCGCTCCGCAGCTCGTTGATTCGCCGTCCGTGGAGGAGCACCTCGAGTTCCCCTGCGGCGACGAAGTACAGGCCATCCGCCGCCTGCCCTTCCTCGAACAGGAGGTCGCCGGCGCCAAGATACACCTCTTCGGCGCGGCGCGCGATCTCCAGCAGCGTCTCGGTGGCCAGGTCGCGGAACAGGGCCGAGCGGCGCAGGGCCACGGCCTTGCCCAGCAGCTTCGGGTCGACGAGCGGGTCGTGCATCTCGGTTCCTTTCTCCAGGGCCTCCACGGCCGCCGCCATCCAGCGGTCCGGCGAGAAGGTCCAGCACAGCGAGGCGGCCTCGGCATCCTCTGCCGGCGGGGTGACGCCGAGGCGGCGCAGGGCGAGGAGCGCCTGTTCGGTCGAGCCTTCCAGCGCCGGCACCAGCCAGGGTCGGCCGGCGCGGGTTCGGCTCTCCAGCAGTTCGAGCGCGGCATTGCGGCGGCGCGGATCGGAACTGTCCAGCGACGACTCGACCCGCATCAGCCACGGACGGTCCGCCGGGTCCGCCAGCCGCAGCGCGGAAAAGACGGCCCGCCGGGTGACGGTGCGCTGGAAGTCCAGTTCGAGGACGGTGTGGGGTGCACGAGCGCGGTGGCGCGCCAGGACGCAGCCCGCCAGTTCGAGGGCAAGGGAGCGTTCGAGCCGGCGGGATTCGACCGCCGGCGGCAAGCCGGAGCCCCCGGGCCGTTCCAGAGCCGCCAGAAGCGCGGCGCGGACCCAGGTGCGCCCGCCTTCCAGGAGACGGGCCTGCGTCGCTGGGTCGACCGCGGTATCCGGCCGGGCGACCGCCCGGACGAGGTAGAACGCGGTGCGCGGGTCCGGCCGCTCGAACAGGTGGCGCCGAAGCAGATCGTCGAGCCCTCCGACGGCGGCGAGAGCGGCGAATGCCGCCTCGCGGCACGGCGGGTCGGCCAGGGCTCGCTCCAGCTCGGGGAACAGCGGCGCCAGGCGTGCGGCGGCGATCGCCCCCAGCGCGGCCCGCCGGACGGCGCGGTCGCCGTCGTCGAGAGCCCGACGCGTCCGCTCGATGCCCGCGGTTCCGCCGATCGCCGCGGCGACCCGCAACGCGGCAAGGCGAGGCACATCCGATCCGTCCAGGTCGCGAAGAACGTCCGCAACCCGCTCGGCGGGCATCGGCCGGCCCGCGGCCAGCAGCAGTCGGGCGCCCACGACCCGCCGCCACGACGTCGCCGCACCGGAAAGCCATGTCTCCCCCAGCCGTGCGGCGCGGGTCGGGGCGATCCCGGCCAGGCGTTCGCAGATCGTTTCCCGCAACTCGTCGTCGGTCTCCTGCTCGATTCGCCTCGCGAGCAGGGATTCCCGGGCGGACCGGTCCAGCCTCTCGGCCAGGTCCAGGGCGCGCCGGCGCACGTCGCGGTCGGATCGCCCGACGAGATGCTCCACGTCCCCCGCCTCGAGAAGATTCCACTGGGCGAGGATCGAAGCGCAGAAATCGGCGTCGCGGTCGTCCCCCTCCTGCACGGTCCGGCGCAGGACCCGAACCGCCGCGGCGTCGGGCTGCGCGAACCCTTCCTCCCCCGGTCCGAGAGTGAGGACGCGACGGCGCAGCGAAGAGAGAAGTTCTTCCCCGTAGGCGGCGCCGGCCCGACCGGCCGCCCAGATCAGCGTGAGGGCGAGGACGACGGCAAGCAGGCCGAGGGCGGCGAGGTCCGCGTCGCGGGCCGGCAGCAGAACAAGACCGGCCGCCACCGAGCCGACGGGAAGCACCACCGTCCGGCTAAGGAGGCTCGCCGTACTCTTGTCGGGAGGAGAGAGAGGGGTCAGAAGCTGATTCCGGCTGTTCTGGAAGAAGGTGTAGCGCAGGACCCCGACCACGGTCGCCAGCGCCGCCGCGGCGGCGAGCGACGAAACGCCGATGAGGAAGCCGGCGGCCACCGCGGCCGCCGCCGGCGTGGCCACGGCGACGAGCGTCACGCCCACCCGGGTCAGGAGGCGGCCCATGAGGAACGTCTGCGCGAGAAAGACCGCCGCGTTGACCCCGAGGTAGTAGTCGCCAAGAAACGTGGCCACGCCGTCGGCATCGTAGTGCTGCTGCAGCCCCTTCTTGAAGGCGAAGTCGACGACGAGGAACAGGGGAGTGGATAGGAACACGACGAGCGTCAGGAACAGGGCCAGGCGATTCGACCGCAGCAGGGCCGCCCCCTGGCGAAGAATTCCGGCGGCGCGGCCGACGGAGCGGGACGGGGGCGCTTCGGGGCAGGTCGGGCGGGCGGCGAGAAGGGCGGCGAGGGCGGTGAGGCCGAGCAGGACGGGGAGGAGGGCGTCGTTTCCCGTCGACGCGGCCAGCAGGCGGGTGAGGAGGCCCCCGAGGACGCACCCCAGGGTGGCGGCGGCGGAAACGAGCGGCGTGAGCCAGCGGGCGCGCCGCCCCGGGAAGAGCCGCACCGCCGCATCCCAGACGCCGAGATTGGCGAAGAATCCCGCCAGCCCGACCCAGACGGTGAACAGGAAGACGGAAACCGGTTCGAGGAGGAGACGAGGCGCCAGGGAACCGGCGGCAAGGCCGGCGGCGATCACCGCGAGCAGCGCGCGCTCGGCCCCGGACTCCGACCAGCGACGGCGCAGGGCCGCGTACCCGGGAGTGACGGCGACGACGGCGAGAGCGGAGGCGGCATACTGCCAGGGAAGAAGTGAGGCCGGGAAGAACTGGAGGAACAGGGCGCTCTGGTAGGAGAGGCCGAGCACCGTGGCGGCGGATGCGACCAGCGCTCGCACGACCAGCCACCCCAGCGGCGCGGCCTCGCCCGCCTCGACGCCGAGCCAGCGAAGGATGCGGGTCGGGGCGACGGGCCGGTGCCGGAAGCGGTTCTTCATCCCGGCGACCGACGGCGGCCCCGGCCCCGTTCCGCAGGGCGCGGACGGGGACTCTCCGGCCGCCCGCCATGGCCACGGACCAACGAAGGACGCCCGACGCTCCTCCGGTCCGCCCCGAATCGCGGTTCGAAGCGGCCTGTGCCTTGCCCCGCTCCGGACGTCGGCGGGACCGGCGGTTTCTCGCAGGCTTGTCGGCGGGGGCGGAAGGCCGGCATCTCCCTCGCCTACTCCCTCAGGGGGTCGAAATCCGGCGGGAGCGGCTCGAAGCCGGGCGGCAAGGGCTGGAACTCCTCCGCCGGCGCCTCGCCGGCGTCCGGGTTGCGGGGGGCCGGCGGCGGCCGAACGGTTGCCGCGGCGGCGTCGTGCCCTCCGCCCTGCGACCGCAGCAGTTCGAGCGCCTTTTCGAGGACGTAGTCGTGGGCTTCGTCGAGGCTCCGCTGCGGGTCGACGGGCACGTCCGGCGCGATCCCCCGGTCCTCGATCGGCTCGCCCTCGGGGGTGAGCGCCACCCATGTCGAGACGGTGTAGGAAACGCCGTTCGGCAATGTGCGCTGCTCCGGGTTTCCCGACGCGCCGCGAGTGCGGTCGCCGACGAGCCGCACGTTCGGGCACGCCCGCATCATGAGCACGAACCACTCCGCCGAGCTCATGCACCGCCGACCGACGAGGACGGCCGTGGGGCCGGCGAAGAGGTTGGTCGCCGCCGGCTCCAGCGTCTTCGCCTGCGCGGGACCGAGGTCGCCATGGCCGGGGCCGCTGCGGACCCGTGTGTACCCGTACACCCGCGGCTCCGTCGTGAAATGCGAGGCGAACCGCCGCGCGACGCGTTCGTCCCCGCCGTTGTTCGGCCGCAGGTCGACGACGAACCCCTTCGCGCCGCGATATTCCGCGAACAACGCCTCGATGTCCGCGTCGGGGATCGACGCGAACGCGGCTGCCTCCAGCGAATCGATCCGCACGTAGGCGATCTGCCCCTCGAGCCAGGCGTGCCAGACCACCCGGTCGCCGAGCGTCCGATAGCCGCGCGGAGCGTAGCGGTTGCGCGGGGTGGTGGGAAAGTTCCGCGGGTACTCCGTCGAGTAACCGTACACCGTCCCGTCGGGCGCTGTGACCTGCACGTGCCAGTCGTGGAGCTCGGCCAGCACCACCCCGAGACGCTCGGCGAACGCCCGAGGTTCCAGCGGCGACGCGAACTCCGGCCGGTGCCTTTCCCGCACGGCCGCCCAATCGATGCCCTTGTGCACGAAGTACGGGTAGGTGCGGTCAAAGACCGCCCAGACCTCGTCGAACAGACCCTGGGCGCCCGTCGTCGTCTCGCCCGTCGCTTCCGCCGTTCCGGCCGCCTGGGGATGCGCACCGACGGCCGCGGTGCCCGGCGGGTCGATTCCGCCGGCTCTCTCGTTCCCGAGTGCCGCCGCTGGATGCTCCGGGGCCGGCGCGACCTCTTCCGCGACCGTCCGGGTTCGCCCGCAGCCGCCCGCGAGGGTCGAGAGCAGCGCCGCGGCCAGGCATGACGCCCGGGACCGGGTTGCCGCTCGTCGTCCCTCTCCATACCGACCGCCCCGAAACCTGCTCATGCCGCCATGATACACTTCCGGGTTCTCCCGGCAAGTGCGTCCCCTCTTTCCGGACGATGGGCCGGGGCCGGACGTGCAAGACGGAACTTCCGCCCGCTCGCCGTGCTCTCCGACCAGCCGCGGATGGTACCGTGTTGGCCGTGGAGGCACGACGCGCGGATGCGTCGGCGCAAACCAAACCGCTGTCGGATGTTCCACGCTCTTCATGGAGCGCGGCGGAGGATCGTGCCCTCATCCCCCACGGCCCAGACGTCGTTCGGCCCGCTGCCTCAGACGTGAGAGAGGTCCACCTCGGTGCCGGTCGACGTGCTCGACCAGGTCCTGCCGTTCCACCGGAAAATCCTGCCCTCCCGTTCTACGGCCCAGACGTCGCTCGGCCCGCTGCCCCAGACGCCATGGAGCCTTCTCACCCTGCCGATGGACACGCTCGACCAGGCCCTGCCGTTCCACCGGAGGATCGTGCCGTGGGTCCCCACCGCCCAGACGTCGTTCGGCCCGCTGCCCCAGACGCCAGAGAGCGGGTTGGCCGGTGGCAGCGCGCTAGACCGGCACCAGCCGTCACCAGTGCAGAACCCTGGGCCATGGTAGCCGTCGGGCACATCGGCGTCCCCCGCAGCCCCATCGTCCCGTACATCGGCATGCGGCGCAGCGCCGCCGTCGGCTACGGCGGCGTGCGACGCAGCGCTACCGCGATGGTGCATGCAAGCGACTGCGAGCCCCGTC
>Ga0068707_1002719_pt1 | contig 12427 bp, 13 predicted proteins | sample YNPNPMetaG_FD_66600 | JGI IMG/M metagenome (GOLD analysis project Ga0068707, IMG submission 66600) | Anoxygenic and chlorotrophic microbial mat microbial communities from Yellowstone National Park, USA - YNP NP MetaG | ecosystem: Environmental > Aquatic > Thermal springs > Hot (42-90C) >... | reverse complement strand
CGACGGCTCTGCTTGCCAAGCCCGCGGCGCGGGCTTACCATCCCCAGACGTCGGTTTCTAACCGACGGGCGCATTTCTCGACTCCCTCTTCCAAAGGAGAGCTCTCCACAATTGTAGGCGCCTTTGGCTGGGTTTGCGGGGATGCATTGGGCCGCCGGTAGATGGTGGGCCCTGTTCGCCTCGGATTCCATCCGACGTTGGTCCCCGCATCATCAAGGCATTTGACGTCGCCCCCAGGGCACACTACAATAGGGCTATCGAATCCCTCTCCCGCGTGCGAGAAAAGGAGGTATCCCGTTGCTCAAGAAGGACAAGACTCCTGTGGTGCTGGGGGGCAAGATTGATAACCTCCTGGGGGCCAACACCAGTTTCAAAGGCACCCTCAAGGCCGATGGCAATCTGCGCATTGATGGCATCTACCAAGGGCAGATCGAGACGACGGGGAACGTCATCATCGGGCCTTCGGCGCGGGTCTTGGCCGATATCACCGCCAACGCCGTGCAGGTTTGGGGCGCTGTGCGGGGCAATATCGTCACCCAAGGGAGGTTGGAGATCTTGCCCAACGGCCGGGTGTGGGGCGATGTGCGGGTGGCCTCTCTGCTCATTGATGAGGGGGGGATGTTTCGGGGGCAATGCCTCATGGCCGGTGAGGATGTGCCGCCTGCCATGCTCCTGGAATCGGGCGATGTGCAGCCCGCCGTGGAACCAACCACCGTCGCGCCGGCAGAATCTGCGCCCAAGGACTAGGCTGTCCTCTCCTCGATGATCCTAAAGAATGGGATGACCCGCGACGATGAATGCGGTCTTTATCCACAAGAATTGTGTCCTGCGCGATAGCCACGCCGATCTGCAAGCGCCCGCCGAGACCTGGCGTTTGACGCCGGCCACCCTGGAGGCGATCCGCTTCTTGGGCACGGAGGAGACGCTGGTCTTTGTGTACGATCCGGCGCCTGCGGCGGGCGCGCCTGGGGAACACCGGGGCAACGGCTTGGAGGCCTTGGTCAAGCAAGTGGAGGCGGCCGGCGGCCGGGTGGATGGCCTGATCTCCTGTGGACATCACCCGGAGGAGCCCTGCAAATGCTGGGGAGATTCCCCCGGCCTCTTGTGGATGGCGGCGGCCGAGTTCAGTTTGCGGCTCAACGAGTGTTATGTCTTGGCCGATAGCGAGCAGGATGTGTGCGCCGCCTGTGCCGTCGGCGCCCGGCCGCTGTTGGTGCTCTGCGAGCGCTCCATCGGCGAGGTTTTGGGTGATCTGCCCCGCTACAAGAGCTTTCCCATCGCCACGGATCTCACCAGGGCGGTGAGCTATATCGCCGTGGAGGAGGAGATCAACCGGCAGTTGGGCCATCCTCGGAGCGAACCCACGGCGCCACCCAACACCGAGAGCCTGTATGGCCCCTCTGCTGCCTTGCCCACCCTCCAGGTCACCTCGGTCTTGGCCCAGGGGCTACAGACGCGCATGCGCAAGGCGCGGGTGCAATTGCGCGATATGGGCCGCTGGCTCACTTTCCTCGTGTTGGGGGCTGTGGGGCTGAGCCTGGGCATCGCGTACATGCTCACTCACCTCTATCGCAGCCAACCCTTCCCCGAGTTCGTCTATTGGATCACGCTGCAATTCATCCCCCGGCCGGTGCGCGGAGGGTTGTTCATCGCCTGGGGTGCGGGGGCGCTGGCCTTGGCCGTGCGCAGCTTTTATCGCTCCACGGCTCGGTTTTGGCGCCGGCAGCGGCCCTAAAGGGCGCGGAGCTTTTCCAGACCCTCGCTCACCGTCATCCGCCCTTCCTCAATGGCCTTGAGGATCTCCATGCGTCGGGCCCTGAGGGAGGGGGCTTCCGCGGTTGCGACCGAGGTCTCTTCCTCAAGGCTGAAAGGCTCTTGGGTGGGCTGAGGACGTGGGGCGGGGCCGGCCGTCTCCAAAGGGCGGGTGGGCCGCGCGCTTGGCTCGGCTGTGGCCTGGGTTGGCGCCGCCTGGTCCGGATGTGTTGCGGCCCTGATGGCAATGTTGCCGCTGGTGGAGCGCAGGCGGACCTCCACACCGCCGCCGTTGATGGCCACCTCCAGACGGCCCCAGCCGTGGTGTTTGGCCTCATGGGGGAGGTCGCAGGAGAACTCGCCCGACAGCGTATGCATGTGCACCGTGCAGGGCTGAGCTTGGGGCAGGAGCAGGGTGAGGTTGCCGCTGACGCTGCGCCAGCTGTACAGCCCCTCCGCCGCCAAACAGGTCTCGCCGACCACGTCGCCGCTTACGGTATCCACCACCAAGCCCTCCAGGTGGCAGGCGCGCAGGATAACCTCTCCGGAGACGGTGTGCACGTCCATGCGGCCCCGGAGGTTCTGGCCCGCTACATCGCCGGACATGGTCTGGATGGCGAATTCCCCGGCCAGATCCTCCAAGCGGATGTCGCCGCTCACCGAACGGAGGGTGAGATCACATTGCCGGGGCGCCTGGACCCGCACGTCCCCCGACCCATCCAGCCCGGCCTGGATGTTCACCGTGTTGCCATCTTGGTGCACCAGCGCGCCGCCCGCGGGGGCATGGACCGCCACCCGGTCTTGGTCCCAGCCGCTCACGCGAATATCGCCCAAAGTGCTGGTCACCACCAGCCGGCAGCCGGCGCCCGTGACCAAGGTCTGCTCTGTGATGAGGTTTTCCATCGGCATCACTCCACATAAATCTCGACGCGCTCGCCGTCTTCTTGGTCTTCCACGTCAATGATCTTGCCCGAGACCCCCTCTTTGACCGCTTGCACGATCTGGCCGATGTCTATCCCTGCCATATCTGGGGCGAATTTAGCCCCCATGCGCATCCCTACATGCACCAGGCCCACCGGGATGTTCACGTTGACCTTGTTCTTGCCGGTGCGCAAGTCGGTCACACGCACCCGGAACCAACGGGCGGCTTGACCACCGCCGGCCGGCTGCTCCTTCGCGCTGGCCTCGTCCAAGGCCGCCAGCAGCTTGGCCCCCTCCTCGGCGGTGATCTGGCCGTTCTCGATCATTTTCAAGATCTTGATGCGTTCTTCGTTCGTCGTCATTTTCCCCTCTCTTTCTTGGGCGGGTGGATCGAGATCCCTAGCCCAATTCCAGGACCATCTGAGCCAATACGCGCAACGTTTTGAACCCCAAACGGTGCAGGGCATGGAGCGCTTCGGGATGGCTGGCCGAGATGTAGGCCCGCACATGTTGGCGGGGCAGGTGTAACGCTGTGTGGAGCAGCGCCTCGGCCAGGGGCAGCTCCCAAAGGCCGCGCTGGTCCGGGCGCACGTGGAGCTCCACTTCGTGGGGGCCATTGGGGAGTTTGGCGGTGAGCAGGCCATAGCCCACCAACTCCTTGCCCCAAGGGGCCACCCACTCCCAGCGCTCTCGACTGTTGAAGGCCATTTGTAGCCATTGGCCCACGCGGTCCCACACGCCACGGCGATAGGCATCCAGGAGGCTGGGCCGATGGCGCAGCACCGCCGGCGGCGTGCTGGCCAGGATGAGGTGGAGCAGTGGCCGCGCATCGCTTGGGCGCAGCCGCCTCAGGGCGGGGGAGATGCCAAGGACCACGGGCCAAGCGTGAAAAGGCAGGTCTAGCTCGTGCACTGTGTCAAAGATGGTGAAGCCGCGATGTGTATAGAGGGCCAGGGCGGGGGCGTTATCGGCCCGCACCTGCAGCAAGATCCGCCGGCCACGCCGCTGGCGCACGTGGGCGAGGGCCACATCTAGCAATTGCCCGGCGATGCCTCGCCCGCGATAGGCCGGCAACACCGCCACGTTGCTGATATTCCAGGTGCCCGGCTCGCGGTCCTCCGTCAGGCTGATATTGCCCACCAGTTGGCCATCTTCGATCCAGACATAGCCAGAGAACAAGTGTACCGCCGCCCCCGCCACCCACAAAAGCGGCCCCAGGAGCGCCATCTGGCGCATATCCCGTACCATGGGGCTGCTGGTCAAAGCCAATTCCTCGCCGAAGGCGCTCTCGATGAGATCGGCCAACGGCTCCAGATCGCGCTGCGGATCCAGCGGGCGCACATAGCCGCCGCCGGCCCTTTCCAAGACGCGAGCAATCATGAGCCTTTGCCCCTCAAGAGCTTGATGGCCTCTTCCGAGGTGATCTCGCCGGCGGCGAGCTTTTCCAGGATGATTTTGCGCTGTTCGGCAGCCAGGCCCTGCTCCTCGGGCACTTCGTAGCCCAAGGCGCGGATGACTTCATTCAGGCGGTTGCGCACCGTGGGGTAGGAGAGGCCCAGTTCCTCCTCCACCTTGTTGATCTTGCCTTCGCAGCGCACAAAGGTCTCCACAAAGGCGAGCTGTTCGGGGGTCAATTGATAAAAGCGGCCAAGGTCGAAATGGCCCTCGATGCTGGTATCGCAGTGGCGGCAATGGAGCCGGGTCACCTCCAGCGTCTCCCGGCAGACGGGGCAGCGCCCGAAAACAGGATAGGCCATGCTGGACACCTCTAGACGCTACAAAATATTTATTTCACCCTTGATTATCATAATACATAAATCAATTTTCGTCAAGTATGGCGCCGGGGCGCGGCGGCGTGCCGCGCAGGGTGACGTCGCCGGCCAGGATGACGTGCAATCTCCCGTCGGCGGCGCGCACCAAGAGGGCGCCGTCCTCATCCACGTCCTCGGCCAATCCCTCCAACACCCCCTCCGTCGTGCCCACCCGGACCATTTGGCCCAAGGTGGCCAAGGCCCCACGCCATTCCGCGCGGGGGGACCAGCCTGCCGCCAAACGGTCGGCGTAAGCCTCCAGATGCTCCAGGAACGCCACCAGGAGCTCAAGGCGGGGGATGGGGCGGCCGGCCTCGGCGGCGAGGCTGGTGGCGGGGGTGAGGGTTTCGGGGAGCTCGCGCACATCCAGGTTGACGTTCAGCCCCAGGCCCACGATGACATAATCCAGCGCCGTCCCCCGCGCGCCCAATTCGGTGAGCATCCCGCCCACCTTTTTCCCGTGCACCAGGAGGTCGTTGGGCCATTTGATCTGGGCGGCCAACCCCGCCACCTGGGCCATGGCCCGCACGGCGGCCAAGGAGCAGATCATGGTGGCGCGCTGGGCCTGGGCGGGGGCCAGGGCCGGCCGCAGGATGAGGGAGAGGAGGAGGGAGCTGCCCGGCGGGGCGTGCCAGCGGCGGTCCAGGCGGCCGCGGCCTTGGCTCTGGTATTCGGCCAGGACCACGGTGCCCGCCGGCGCGCCGGCTCGGGCCAGGGCCAGGGCGCGGGTCTGGGTGGAATCGATGCTGGGGTACACCTCCAGGGTGTGCCCCAACCAACGAGTGCCCAGGCGCGCCCGGATGGCGGTGGAGGTGAGCGAGTCAGGCATGAACACCTCGCTGAGCAGAGATGGCTCAAGGATAGGGCCAAAGGCAGCTCGCGTCAATTCTGCCGGAGCGTGAATTCCACGGCCCCCGGCCGGCGGCAGGCCTCCACACAGGCGAAGCAGCGCACGCACTCTGGATGTTCGGTCCCATCCTGGACGGGGTCTATCCCCGCAGGACATGCCTGGGCGCAGCGGCCGCAGGCCACGCAACGTTCAGGGTTCACCCGGGGCCGCAGGGGCGAAAAGCGGTTCAGCGGGGCCAGAAGGGCGCCCAACGGGCAGAGGTAACGGCACCAGAACCGCTCCACCAGGAGGGAGGTGGTGAAAAAGCCCAAGAGGATCCCCCAGCTGAGGAGCGAGGTGAAGCTGAGGCCCAAGAGAATGCGGAAGGGGCAAAAGGGCGCCAAGGGCGGCACCACAGCGCTGAGGCTCGTCCACAGGATGGCTCCCAGCACGGCCACCTTGCCCCAGCGCAAGACGCGATCCAACCGGCGCGGCGGGCGCAGGGCCAGGTCGTCTGCGCGGCTGAGCATGCGGCGCCGCAGGCCGGCCACCAGGTCTTGCAGCGTGCCCACCGGGCAGACCCAGCCACAAAAGGCGCGCCCCAAAAGCAACGCCGAGAGCAGCACCAAACCCAGCGCCAAAAAGTTGCTGGGCGCCAAAGCGCGCAGGAAGGTGCCTTGGGTCAGGCGCGCCCAAAGGGTTTCCACGGCGCCAAAGGGGCACGAGGCCTCGATGGAGCCGCCCGTGTTCAGGATAAGGTGGCGCAGGCCCACGGCAAGGGTCCAGAGGGCGAAAAGCGCCTGGACGATCCGCCGCCAGGTGGACCAGCGCCGCCAAGGGGAACGTTGCCGAGCCGGGGAAGGGGTGGTCACGGGGAACCTCCTAGCGGCTCTGGGGCTCAGAGAGATCGCAATAGCCGTTGCCGTTGCGATCCACGTAGCGCCGGCAGCGGCCGGGGTACTTGTCGTTCACCAGGCCAAAGGGGCAGGCGGTCACGGGTTTGGTTTGGGAAGCCGGCGTGGGCGTTTTGGTGGCGGCGGGCTGTGTGGCTGTGGCCGTCGCCGTCGGTTGGGCTGTGGCCGCGCTGGCCGGCGCGGCCGTGGCCTCTGGTTGTCCGGTGGTTGTTTCCGGGGTTGCGGGTGCCGAGGTTGGGCCGGCCGGCTCGGCCAGGGCGGCGCTCCCGCCCAGGCGCAAGCAGAGGCCGGTGCCATCATCCAGGAAGGCGCTGCACGGGCCGACACAGTACCCGTTGTTGGATAGGGGGCATCCCCCCAGGCGATAGCCGGCGTAGATCATCCCGCCGGAGAGCAGGGCCAAGCCGGGGACCAGGCTGAGAAATTTGCGTCGCGTGAGCATGGGCTATTTCCTCCATACTATTATCGGCTGTTCCCGATAAGATACGGCAGCGGCAGGCAGATGCGCCTGCTGCGCGAATGTCCGATCGGTACACTGCCTGATGATAACGGAACAGTGTGAAAAGGTCGAGGACAAGGTATGGGTTTTTGGTGAAGAAACCCTGTGGGGGTGCAAAGGGTGCGGGTGGATGGAGGACTAGGCGCGGGCGGGCGCGCGGCCTTGGCATCCCCGGGCGTCGGTTGCCGACCGACGGGCGCGCTCGGCACCCTCCCGCCACTTGGCCTGCGGCACCCGCGCATGTATAATTGGGATGAGCGTGGCGTGCCTGTGTTGTGGCTATTCCAGGGCGCCGCTGAAAACTCTTTGGGGTGCCCGCCTTGCGGCAGATGGCGCCAAGAAAGGTGATATGGCCGTGTCCTCCACCACTTACTCTCCTCGCCAGCGAATGCTCCGGGCCTATCGCGGCCAATGGTCCGATGCCATCCCCGTCGCGCCCGAGTTCTGGTACTATCTCCCGGCCAAGGTGCTGGGCGTGGATATGGTCACCTTTGAGCGCGAGGTGCCCCTTTGGCGGGCGCTTCAGGAGACCTTTAAACGCTACGGCACCGAGGGCTGGTGCATCACCTGGCCCCAGCGGCCCAACCCCGCCGTGGAACGCAAGAGTGAGTTTGTGCGCGTGGGCGAAGGGCGCTATGAGGAGCGCACCACCATCCGCACCCGCTATGGCGTCCTCACCTCTGCCCGGCAATACGACGTGGCCGAGCCTTCCTGGACGGTGGAACGGCCCATCAAGCGCCTGGAGCAGGATTTCGACGCCTGGCTGGAGACGGCCTTTCCCCCCATCGCGCTCCACGATTACTCGGCCGCCAACGCTGCGCTACAGGCCGTGGGCGAGGATTATCTGTTGGAGGTGATGGTGGGCGGGATGTTTTTCGATTTTATCGCCGGGCCCATGGGCCTGGAGGAGGGCCTTCTGGCCCTGGCTGACCATGAGGAGCGCTACGCCCGCCTGCAACAGCAGTATATCGAATATATGGTGGAAGAGACCCGCGCCATCTGCGAGCACATCCCGGACGCGCCCCTGTTCATCGCCTGTAGCTGGTCTTGCGCCTCCCTCATCGGGCCCAAGCTGTGGCGCAAGTGGGACATGCCGGGGGTCAAGGCCATCGTGGAGGAGGCCCATCGCCACGGCCGGTTGGTGCATATTCATTACCATGGCAAATGCATGGAGAACTTGGCCGATCTGGTGGCCACGGGGGTGGATTGTATCTGCCCCTTTGAGCGGCCGCCCGGCGGCGACGTGACGGATCTGGCCCTGGTGCGTCACATCCTGGGCGGCAAGGTGACCATGAACGGCAATGTGCACACCGTGGAGACCCTCATCCGCGGCACGCCCCAGGATGTGGCGCGGGAGGTGGAGGAGATCGCCGCTGCCTTTGCCGGCGAGCCGCGCCTGATCATCGGCACCGGCGACCAGGTGGGCCGCGAGACGCCGGAGGAGAATATCTGGGCCATGATCGAAACCGCCCGCCGCCTGCATGTCTAGCCTTTTTCTGGGTTCACTTCAAAAAGGCATGCTAACAGCTGTTTGCTGATGGCTGAAGGCCATCCAAGGAGGAGCGTATGGATAAAAAAGAGCGTGTGCGCACGGCCATCGCCCATCACGAGCCGGACCGCGTGCCCAAGGGCGAGGTGGCCATCGAGTACGATTTCGCCCGCGCCCTGGTGGGCCAGGACCTGCCCTGGCGCGAGCTGAACCGCAAGGTGCACGAGATCCTGAATATGGATCTGATGTGCATCGGCGATTGGCCTCGCCCGCAAATCGGCACCACGCCGGAGGGCTACGCCATCCTGCGGGATGTCTGGGGCCGGGTGATGGTGGATAGCGGCGTGAGCGTGGAGACCATCGAATATCCCATCAAGGATTTGAGCGAGATGGAGCGCTACGAGATCCCTTCGGTGGACGCCATCCCCGGCGACGAACTGCGCTGGGCGGTGCAGGAGACGGACTATTTCACCGCCGGGATCATCAACAGCGTCTTTGAGGACGTCTATAACCTCATCGGTTTCGACCGCTACATGATGGTCTTGGCCACCGAACCGGAGCGGCTGCGTCCCCTGGCCCAACGCTGCGCCGAATTTGAGGTGGCCAAGGCGCGCAAATTCCTGGATATCGGCGCCGACATGATCCTCATCGTGGAGGACATTGCCCACAACACCGGCACCTTTATCTCGCCGCGCACCCTGCGCAGCGAGATCTTTACCTTTATGAAGTGGCAAGTGGCCGAGATCAAACGCCACCGCCCTGTGCCTGTCTTTTTCCACAGCGATGGCGACCTCAACACCGTCATGGACGACATCGTGGCCTGCGGCTACGATGGGCTGCAATCGCTCCAGCCTTCGGCCAACATGGATATCGCCCGCATCAAGGCCCTCTATGGCGACCGCCTGTGCTTGATGGGCAACATTGATATCAACTATGTGCTGCCCTTTGGCACGCCGGAGGAGGTGGAGCGGGTGGTGCGCGAGACGATCCGCGTCGCCGCGCCGGGCGGCGGCTATATCCTCAGCACCTGCAACACCCTGATCCGCGCCATCCCGCCGGCCAACGCCCTGGCGATGTATCGGGCGGCGGATAGGTGGGGGGTGTATCCCATTCGGGCGGAGGCGTAATGTCCGCTAGCCAACCTCGTCATCTTGGCCCGATGCGCCGCCGCGTGGGGCTGATCTGCCTTGTCTTGTTGCTCCTGTTGGTGTTGCTGATGCTGGCGTGGAGCTGGCAGACCTACCGCCACGCCCAAGCTCTGCGCCGCCATGCCCAGGCCCTCAGGGCGTTGGATCGCGAGGGTCTCTCCAACCTCGGCGCGGCCCTGGACCAGGCGCGCCACGACATGACCCTTTTGCGGCGTGACCTGGCCCTGCCCCTGGCCCTTGGCCCTCGCCTGGGTTGGGTGCCCGAGGTTGGCCCCACCTTGGAGGCCCTGCCGGTGCTGTTTTCCGCCGGTGAGGCGGCCCTGGACGCGGCGCTGGAGGCCTGGGCTGTGGCCGGGGAGCCCCTGGCCCAGTGGCTGGCCGAGGAGGGCACGGCCACCGAGGCCTTCCGCGCCCTCCATGCCGGGCTTGGGGCCCATGCGGCGTCCCTTGAGGCGCGGGCTGCCGCCCTGCGCCGGTCGGCGCAGGAGCTTCAGGCTGTGGAGAGCGCCCGTCTGCTCCCGCCTCTGCGCGGCCCGGTGCGCCAGGTGCAAGACCTTGTGCCGTTGGCCGTGGCCGCCTGTGAGGCGTTGCCCCTCTTGCCCAAGGCCCTGCCCGCGGACCAGGAGCGCATCTACCTGCTTTTGGCCCAAAACGACGAGGAGCTGCGCCCCACCGGCGGGTTCATCAGCAGCATCGGCACGCTGATGGTGCAAGGGGGGCTGCCACGTTTGGCTGCCCTGCAGGATAGTTACCAGGTAGAGAACTGGACCGTGGCACATCCCGATCCTCCGGAGCCGCTGCGCCAGTATATGGGCCTGGATCTGTGGACCACCCGCGATGGCAACTGGTGGCCCGATTTCCCCACCTCCGCCCAGGCCGTGGCCCGGCTTTACGAGCTCAATCAAGGCCGCAAGGTGGATGGCGTCCTCGCCGTGGACATGACCGCCGCCGTGGCCCTTTTGGAAGCGCTGACGCCCCTCGCCTTGCCCGATGGCCAGGTGGTGGCCCAGGGGGGCGTGAAGGACGCCTTCCGCCAAAGCTGGAGCCTGGCGCCGGGCAGCCTTACCACCGCCGGAGAGGTGGTCACGGCGACCCATCCCTTCACTGCGGTGGAGGTGAAGCTTGCCCTGGAGCAGCGCAAGGGGCGCGCCTGGTTCGATAGCGTCGTCTTGGAAGATGCCCGACAACCGGGCCACAACTTGGTGCGCAACCCATCCTTCGAGGAGGATGGCGATGGCGACGGCTTGCCCGATGGCTGGCAGGCCTCCGGATGGGCGGGCCAGGATCGCCTCGTAGAGGATGTGGCCCACGATGGCCGGCGCGCGCTCCTGTTGGTGGGCGATCCGGAGCGGGATAAAAGCGTTATCCAGCGCTTGGCTCTCGTTGGAGAGGCGGGGGATCGTTTCCGCTTGGCCGCCGAGAGCCGGGCCGACGGCGTCACCGAGACAGGCGGAGATTATGCCTTGGAGGTGACCTTCTTCGATGGTGACCGGCCGGTGCAAACGGTGGTGGCCAATTTTCCTGCGTTGACCCACGAATGGGCCACAGCCGGCACGGACCGGGTCTGGATCGCGTGGTGGGCGCGCCGCAAGGAGGGGATGAACCAGATGCTGGCCGCGGCGGCGGGCCGTCTGCTGGGGCGGCCCGGAGAGGTGCGCTGGGGCGACCTGCTCGCTGCCCTCAAAACCTCGCTGGCCCAGCGGCATATCCAGCTCTATGTGGAGGATCCTGCCCTTCAGTCCTGGGTGGCGCGCCAGGGTTGGGATGGCGCGCTGGTGGAGACGGAGGGGGATTACCTCCTGGTGGTGGATACCAATGTGGGCTATAACAAGGTGAATAGCAACATCGCCCAGACGGTCCGCTACACTGTGCAGATCGCACCAGGGGAGCCCCTGCGCGCCGAATTGACCTTGCACTATCGCCATCAGAGTCGCCGCCAGGTGACCGAGTGTGACAAGTTTACCCAATACACCCCCGTGTATGAGCTCCTCACCCAGGGTTGCTATTGGGATTATCTGCGGATTTATGTGCCCCAGGGAGCGCAGCTGCTCTCTTGCCAGGGCGCCGACGAGCCGGCCCGCGCCCTGGACGAGCTGGGCCGGACGGTTTGGGCCACGTCGTTCCTTTTGCGGCCGAGGGAGGAGCGCGAGGTGCGGTTCAGCTACACCTTGCCGGCCGGCCTCTTGCGCCAGGGGCGCTACACCCTCTATGTGCAGAAACAGGCCGGCACCGGCCCCTTGCCGCTCTGGGTCACCTTGCGGGACTCGTCCTCGCTGCTGCCCCAAACAGGGGGCACGCCCACCGTTGGAGAGGATGGCGCCCTCATCTACGCCACGGACTTGGCGGTGGATCGGGCCTTTGCTGTTAAAGTGGCGAATTGACCTTTGGGGGCGGCGGTGCTACACTGAAGGCGCAGGCGGAATGGAGGCAGGATGCGCGTCATCGCAGGGGTGGCCAAGGGGCGCAATTTACTTTCGGTTCCGGGAGCGGGCACCCGGCCGGTCACGGATTTGGTCAAAGGGGCCTTGTTCAACATCCTGGGGCCGGATGTGGTGGGCGCGACCTTTCTGGACCTTTTCGCCGGCACGGGGAGCGTGGGCATCGAGGCCCTCAGCCGTGGGGCGAGCCTGGCGGTCTTTGTGGAGGTGGCGCGCAAGGCCGTCGCTACGGTGCAAAAGAATCTGGAGCTTACCGGCCTGGCCGAGCGGGCCCAGGTGATCCACGAAGACGTTTTTCGCTTCCTGCGCCAGGCGGATCCGGAGCAGCGCTTTGACTATATCTATGTGGCCCCACCCCAGTACCAGGATCTGTGGGTCAAGACGTTGCTGGCCCTCAACGAGAAACCCCTGTTGACCGCGGAGGGGAGGATCGTGGTGCAGATCCACCCCAAGGAATTTCACCCTCTCTCCACGCCGCGTTTGCGCCTGGTGGATGAGCGCCACTATGGGGATACGGCGCTATACTTCTATGCCCTGAGCGACCAAGGAGAGACGCCGACGGAGCCAGAGGATGTTGATTGATGTTCAGGTGGGCGATGTGGTCATGTTGCGCAAACCCCATCCCT
>Ga0068707_1002718_pt1 | contig 12430 bp, 6 predicted proteins | sample YNPNPMetaG_FD_66600 | JGI IMG/M metagenome (GOLD analysis project Ga0068707, IMG submission 66600) | Anoxygenic and chlorotrophic microbial mat microbial communities from Yellowstone National Park, USA - YNP NP MetaG | ecosystem: Environmental > Aquatic > Thermal springs > Hot (42-90C) >... | reverse complement strand
GCCACGACCCAAAGCCGGGGTGGTCCATCTGGCGAGGATTGTCCCCGATGGACAATGGCAACGGCGTCCGCTGCCACGCGCGAATGTCCTGCCGTCGCAGAGAAGAACGTGGAGTACAGCACGGCAAAGGCCCCGAAAAGAAAGAACGCTTTGGCCCACTGGCCAAAAACCGGCACGTACATTTCGCTCAAATACGCGATCAACTGGCTTCCGCCGGGGATTAGCTCCGAGCGATACAAGACGGAGGCCCCCAGGAGATAGAAAGCCGCTGTCGCGAAAGTATAGACGACCATCGACAAAAAGGCATCGGCTCGCATCACCCGCATCCATCCCTGGGCTCGCCCAATCCATGTGGGGGAATCATCGCGCGGGCCAGTAAAACGGGCATAGCCTTTTTCCAAACACCAGTAGGGATAGGTGATCAATTCGTTGGTTCCCATCCCGATGATTCCGAATGTGGCCAAAGCTGTCGAGAGGGCCACCCAGCGGTTAGCACTTCCCGGAAGTTGGAAGGAAAGTCCTTCCAGCAAGTCCTGCCACGAGATCGCCCATTCGGGTTTGAACTGGATCGCCACCACGCAGAAGACCGTCACCAGCGTAAAACCAGCCACAAGGATCGTGCAGATCCACTGAATTGCTCCGTAGCGCCCATACACAAGGATCGGAATCGTCAACAGACAGATAAGGACTGCCCAAATCAGGTCATCAGTTAACAAAACATTGCTGCTTTCGTAACCGGGCCGGGGGCGTCCCAGACGCCGCACTACCTCTGACTCGATAGCCTTTGGATCCAGGTCGTGGCCTTTTAACAATGCAGGATAGGTTGAGACATTAGCCGAATTCTTCAACTCGCGCCGTATCTCAGCGGCTTTTTGATCCCACTCGTCCTGCTCTTCCAGGAGCTGCCGAAAACTGCCGTTGATCGGAATTGCGATGGCCAGTGCCTGGCCTACGCCATGGGCAATGCCACCCAGTTGGGCAAGACTCACAACGAACATCACAACCCAATACCAGAGCATCCAGTGGACCCGCCAGCGTGGGCCGGGAAGGCGATTGATCGCTGCCAGCGTTGTCTGGCCCGATTCGATGGTATATCGCCCGAGTTCCACCTGAACAAAGACCTTGGACACGCAACCGAGCAAGATAATCCAGAGAAGGGTAAACCCAGCTTCGGCCCCTGTCCGGGGAGTTAAAATCAGTTCTCCGGAGCCGACCACAGCAGCGGCGATGATCATCCCAGGTCCCATTCGGAGGAGCATCTTGCCCAGGGACCTTGGCGGATCTTGCGGGCGAATGTCGCCAATCTTCGAGTGCACCGGCTCTGAATCACTCACGCTCTCTGCTCCTCTGCGAAAGCTCTCGATCTAACCACAGCTTGTGACACTTCGATTTTGATAATTTGCGAACTATATAGCCAGCACGACTTTGTTCGCACCGTGAAGGCCTGAACCTTCCTGGCGATGAATCGAGATCGGACCTCCTTCGGAAAAAAGCAAAAAGCACCCCAAATCCTGAACGGCTCGTCGGGAGAGACAAACGCGATCATTTTAGGAGGGAAACCCCGAAAACGCAAACGAGCCGTTCGCTAGGGGCAGAGGCTCAGCAAAGACAACGAACGGTCAACCGGTTGACGGTGACACTGTGGAAAACAATAAACCGGAGTGAATCAGAGTCGTGACGGTCCCCGAAAACAAGCTACCGGGTCACCGCGGAGGTGCGATTTCCGAGTCGAACCCAGCCTGTGCTGGTGGGATTCTCTTCTTTTTCCAGAGAGGAAAGTAGTTTTGGCTGCTTTTCAGCGTCAGACGTGGGACTTTGTGGCGTGAGCTGGTCTTGCTTAGGCAGGTCCTCCTCAATCGGGCGATCTGTAACAGACAGGATGTTTTCTGGGGGGATGCCAAGCCTCACGAAAGGATCAATGTCTGCGCGTGTCAAGGGCCGTCCAAGTTTCGTCGAATCATATTCCGTAGCAGGTGATAAGGACCTCGCCACGGAGTGATGCGTCTTGTTCTGGCTGGCACTGGCCAAGACCTCGTGGGTCTCCTCGACCACGCCGGCAAAGGCTGAACCGGCCCGCTGCGAACGATAGCAGTCGCACTGCCCTCCCCCTGAAACCACCGGTCCGCTGTAATCATGCGGGCTAGCGCACATACGACATCCGAGAGAAAGGGCGAATCCGGCGATGACCGTTAGAGTCATCGTTGCTCTTAGTATTCCCATTTTTGCTGCCCTAAATGACGATTTACGTTCGCAATACATGGCAAACTCCTTACATTTGTTATCGTCATCAACGCCCACGTGACCGTAATATTTGCCCCATCTTTCCGTGAGATCAGGCAGTAGCGCCCATCTCTTGATACCCCACCAATGGCTGGGTTTACGTTGCTGTAACTTGTTTGTGGGGAGCGCTCGCCCGTTTTGCGTCCTTTTTTCGTCTGTGCGTCAGATTCGAAGGTGAGGTGACGAGCTCAATCGGAGAGGCACGCCTGTCGTGCCCTATGGGGCGAGATGGGCTGCCAAACGTTATGTTGCGGACGCGACGAGCGCGTCCCTCCGAAGGGTGGGATGGTCACGACTGTTGTGTCCGTTCGGGGGGTGTGCCTGTCACCACCGCCCGGAGGGGCACGTTTATCGTGCCCGCGGAAGTGGCATGGATGATCCAACCTGGCGCAACGGACGCGACGAGCGGGTCCCTCCGGGGGCGGAGGGGCACGCTTGTCGTGCCCGCTGAAGCTCCTGCCGACCCTCCTCCGTTTAGAGAAAGTCAACGGGCAGTTTCGCTGCAGCCGATGACAGCACGTCGTCCCGGTCCAGATGGGCGACATGCGACGGTACACGCTGAAATAATAACAGGTCTCGTGCCGGGATCGTCGGCCGATAGAGTAAAGTGGTAAGGCAAAAGGGAAAACCGCCTGCCCGGTACAATTGTCGGCTCAGGGCGCTAGGTTATACTAAAGGTTTACCCAAAGCCCTGGTGCCGCTTGATCCGACGCGAAAAGAGACATCATATTGGCGGTTGGGGGGCCGTTGTTGCAATGATGACCTGCGCCCGACAGAACTGCCTATTTTCACCGGGTGATTTAATCAACCCGAGTTAAAGGTTTTCAAAGTCAACCTCGCACATTTTTGACAATGCCACGTCCTGAAATCGTCATCACCGGCATCGGAGTCGTTAGCCCAATCGGCGTTGGCCGTGAGGCATTTGCGCAGTCGCTTTTGCAACAAAAGTCGGGGGTTGGTCCGATCGTCTCCTTTGACGCCTCGGGATTACCCGTGCACTCGGCAGCTGAAGTGCGGGACTTCGATTCGCGTCGGTTCATTCCCAACCGCAAGAGTGTCAAAGTGATGGCGCGCGATTCCCAATTGGGAGTGGCGGCCTCGGTTTTGGCCTGGAAAGACGCTGGCTTAGATTCGGCCGGGGTTGACCCTGATCGTGTCGCAATCGTCCTGGGGGCTGACCGCATTTGTGGTGCTTTGGAGGACAGCCAACCCACATATGAGGCGTGTATGACCGAGGGGCGTTTTCATTTTGAACGGTGGGCAACGGCCGGGATGCCTGCGACGTTTCCACTGGTGTTTCTCAAGGTCCTTCCCAACATGATCGCCTCGCACATCTCGATAGCGGTCGATGCTCGGGGGCCTAACAACACCATTCATCATGGCGATATATCGGCTCTCCTCGCGATCATCGAAGGGGCCTCTCTGCTTGAGCGTGGGCTAGCGGATGTTGTGCTTGTCGGTGGTGCTAGTTCCCAGATGAACCCCTTCGACTTTGCTAGATTCGCCGTGCTGGGCCGGTTTTCACGGGCCGTGGACAACGGATGCCCTGGTCCGCGGCCTTTTGATCGACAACGTGACGGCGAGGTCCGTGGGGAAACGGCGGCCATCCTTGTCCTGGAGCGTGCCGATCATGCCAGGGCACGCGGGGCTAGCATCTGGGGAACGATTCTCGGGTGGGGTCGCTGTCACGCCCCTCTCGGCAACAATCATTCTCTCCCCTCACTTGTGCGGGCAATGTCGTTGGCAATGCAAGATGCTGGACTTCGTCAAAAAGAGATTGGAGAGGTGAACGCTCATGGCCTGGCGACCGAGGAAGATGACATTCGCGAGAGCCGAGCCATTCTCGAAACGTTGAAAGATGTTCCCGTTACGGCCCCAAAGAGCTATTTCGGTAATACGGGAGCGGCAAACGGAGCGGTGGAACTGGCAGTGAGCCTGGTCCTTGGCCGCCAGCGGCTCATTCCGCCGACTCTGCATTGCGACGAAGTCGATCCCCGGTGCCCCATCAATGTAGTTCATAACGGTCCTCGTTCGCTCGATTCGCCGTTTGTATTGACCGTCAACTGGACGTTGGCCGGTCAGGCGGCGGCACTGGCGGTGGAGGTTGCGACGGGTCACGAAGGTGCCAGTCAGAGTTAACGGTAAAAGTAAAATTCGATGGGGCACGTTTATCGTGCCCGTTCGGAGGGGCATCGCTTGTCATGCCCGACGAAGCGGAATAGATAATCCAACCCTGTGCGGCGGACGCGACAAGCGCGTCCCTCCGAAAAGCGGACCTGACAAGCAGGTCCCTCCGAGAGAGCTTTGGGTTTAATCGCACCAAAGAGAGGCGTCTTGCCTACAAACAGGACGCGAATACCTCATTTCTCGCGGGTGATAAAACTGCCGAAAAGTGACCTGCCATCACACGAGGTGTTGGGACGCGGCGACCGCTGACTGGACCGTCTGGCGGGCCGATCGTGCTGACGTGTCCCACTGATAGCGGCTTAACTCCACTACCAACATAACGACGGCAATCACAAGCGCCAGAAGGGACAGGCCCAGCATCACCGTAAAAATGTCCAGGCCGCGCAATCGTTGACGGAGAGACCGTTTTGGAGCTGGAGTCTCGGCAACAGGGGCTGCTGACGGTTCTGGCATGGGTGGGGCCATCATTTGGCCCGTCGGCCCAAGGTCCTGCGCCCCCCCGGTTTCAGGGGAAGCCCCCCCTAAAATGGCGTCCAAATTGAAGGCTTCATCATCAGGACGGGACACTACCAGGTCTCCTGCATCTCTAGAATGCTGTCAAAAACGCTACGGTGCGCGACTTTCTGGAAATCGCGGATTCAAGATCCCTGCTATGAGTATAGGCTCCCACCCGGGACCTTTGCAACTTTTTTCCATGGAAGGGTTTTTATGTTTTTCTGGGCGACTGTTGAGTCTCGTGCATGCGGCAAGGGTGTAAATCAGGCGAGCGCGAGGAGCAAAATGGCGGGCTGTGCTTGTCGCACCGGCGGCAGTTGTAAGTTCTTCTCCCCGAAAAGGCGCACAACTCAATCTTGGCCAGGCTGCGGTTAATGACATAGAATTCGCATATGGAAACTGCGGAATTTGGCGTGGGTGGCGACCTGGAGTTATTGCGGCCAATAATGGAGCGACTCCAGGCCCACCGGGAGTTTTGCAGAATTGTTGAATGCTTCCGCTCCGGAAACGGGGGGCAGATTGACGGAGTGGTCGGGGCTGGTGCTGCGCTATTTGCGGCAGCCATTGCCGAAGTTGCCCCCCGCGGGGTGTTTGTCGTCTTGCCGAGCGCGCGGTCTGCTCTCGGTTTTTGTGACGATTTTCAACTCTTTTCCGCAGTAGCCGTCACGCATTTTCCAAGGCTGGACCGAATTCAAGCTCACCTCTCCCCCGACGACGAAATCGCAGGAGAGCGTTTGAAGATCTTGCGAACCTTAGCCTGTCACGACATCCCGCCTGTTGTCGTCACTTCGATTGAAGCCCTGGTTCAGGCGGTTCCAGCTCCAAATGATGTCCGCAACAGCGTCATAAGCATTGAAGTCGGCAATTCACTCGAAGTTTCCCAGCTGCTGAAGACCCTGGGAGAATGGGGTTTCCGAAGTGTGCCCACCGTCGCGATGCCGGGAGAGTTTTCTCTCCGCGGCGGCATTCTCGATATCTTCTCGCCCGAGTGGTCATCGCCCTTGCGGATCGAATTGTTTGGAGATCAGATCGAATCGCTAAGGCGGGTTGACCTCGAGACCCAGCGGAGTGTGGAGCGATTGGAGCGGGTGACTTTTGCGGCCCTTAATCGTCAGTGCGATTTGTCGGCAACACTCATTGACTATCTTCCCGAGGATGTGTGGGTCATTCTGGTTCAGCCTGACGCCATCGACGAGACGGCACGAGAGTACTTTCAGAAACTGGACCCAGAAGCAGACCGGGGCCACGTCCCTATGAGTCAAATCTGGGTCAAATGCGAACGGTTCTCCGCGGTCGAGCTATGGGATCTGGTGCCGGAGAGTGGCGCTGCGAGTTTTCACCTCGGGATGAAGACAGTGGAACGGTTTTCCGGGCAGATTGACCGCATTCAGAGCGAGCTTGATGCCGGCAGTGAAGGTGACACAGTGTATGTCGTCTGTCCGACGAGGGCCGAGATTGCGCGCCTTGACGAACTCTTGAGGAATACGAAGACACACCGGGAAGGACGTTTACGATTTGTCGAGGGGCGGTTGACGGCTGGGTTTCGACTTCCCGAGGGGCAACTCATTGTGCTCGGGTCGCACGAGTTGCTTCAAAGGACACCTCGCCAGATGGTGCCGCGCCGTGTGGCGAGTCGCCCGATCGGTGATTTCCTTGACCTCCGCGTGGGCGACCTGGTGGTTCATGTGGCTCACGGGATTGCGCGGTATCGGGGATTGGTTCTCCTCAACAAGGGCGAGCAGGCCGAGGAACATCTGGTGCTGGAGTTTGCGGAGGGAACCAAGGTCTATGTTCCGGCTTCGAAAATTGGCCTGGTTCAGAAGTACGTTGGCGGCGCCCGGGCGCGACCGAAGCTTTCCAAATTGGGTGGACAGAATTGGCAACGTCAGAAAAAGGCCGTCGCCGAGGCCGTTTTCGATCTCGCCGCAGAAATGTTGGAATTGCAGGCGGTTCGGGAAACACGCCCTGGGATAGCATTTCCCCCCGATACGCTTTGGCAGCAAGAGTTCGATGCTTCGTTCCCTTATGAAGAAACGCCGGATCAGTTAGAAGCCATGGAGGCCATCAAGGCTGACATGATGCGGCCTCGTCCCATGGATCGCTTGCTCTGTGGAGATGTTGGGTTTGGAAAGACGGAACTGGCCATGCGGGCGGCCTTTAAGGCTGTGGATGCGGGCTATCAGGTGGCGATCCTCGTTCCGACGACCGTCCTGGCAGAGCAGCATGTGAGAACATTTCGGGATCGCATGGCGGAGTACCCCATCCGGATTGAGGTCCTTTCGCGGTTCTGCACGGCGAAGCAAGAGGCTGCGATCCTCAAAGGCCTGGCTGAAGGCTCGATTGACATTGTGATTGGGACACATCGCGTAGCTCAGCCCGATGTGAAATTCCAGAATTTGGGTCTGGTCATTATCGACGAGGAACAACGATTTGGGGTCGAAATCAAGGAACGGCTCAAATCCTTCCGACAGACGGTCGATGTGCTGACAATGACGGCAACACCGATTCCCCGGACGTTGCATATGGCCCTTGTGGGATTGCGGGATATCAGCAATCTGGTGACACCACCTCAGGATCGTTTGGCTGTAGAGACGCACGTCTGTGCCTTTGATACCCAGTTGATTCGTCAGGCGGTACTCCGCGAGTTGAACCGGGGCGGACAGATTTACTTTGTCCATAATCGGGTGAAAGATATCGAGGCGGTTTATCGGATTCTGACGGCCGTGGTACCCGAGGCCCGAATTCGAATCGCCCACGCGCAGATGCCCGATCAGCAGCTCGAAGAGGTCATGCTATCCTTTGTTCGCCATGAATGCGACCTGCTCTTGACAACAACGATCATTGAAAGCGGCCTGGATATTCCAAACGCCAATACGATTTTCATTGATCACGCAGAGCGATTTGGGTTGGCAGACCTCCATCAGTTGCGGGGTCGTGTGGGACGATACAAACACCACGCGTACTGCTATTTGCTTATTCATCCGCATCAGCGGTTGAATCCGAATGCCCGCCGACGCCTCCAGGCGATTGCGGAGTTCAGCCACCTCGGGGCCGGTTTTGCCCTGGCCATGCGGGATCTGGAGATTCGCGGTGCTGGCAACATCCTGGGCACAGAACAGAGTGGCCATATTGCCACAGTGGGCTACGAACTCTATTGCCAGCTTTTGGAGCACGCAGTACGTCGGCTTCAGAATCAGCCGCCGCGGACGCACATTGATGTGGATATCGATCTGCCGTGCCAAGCATGTCTTCCCGATACCTATGTGTCGGATCACCGTGCCAAGATTGATATTTATCGCAAATTAGCTGGTCTCACCGATGTGACCCAACTTGCCGATTTTGCCGCAGAATTGCGCGACCGTTTTGGGCCTCCCCCACCGCCGGTTGTCCGACTGATCGATTTGCAAGAAATCCGCATTCATGCGCACTGGTGGCGCATCAGGGCGATTCGTTTGGAAGACCATTTTGTCGTTTTTCAGTACGTCGCCCGGAAGAAGATGGAAGCGCTTCGGAGTATGGTCGATGGGCGGCTTCGGATCGTTGATGCCAAATCGGCATATCTCGTGGCTGATGGTTGGGTTCACGATGTCGATCGCGTGATTGCGGAGTTAAAATCGCTGTTGCAGTATCGTCCGGCTCATCTTTATAATCCCGCCTCTTGAGATTGGACATGATAAGAAAGGTGCCGGCTCCGGCCGCGATCGTCTGCCGGGCAGTCGCTGTCACATCTGTGGAACATCTGAACCGTGGTGTGGAGCGAAAACAATGGAAGTTGACGGTAACTTTGTTGAACGGAGGTAAACGGGTCTCGGTGCGACAGGTCATCTGGCCGATTCTTGCGATTTTTCTTATTGCATGCGGCGTGCTGGCTTCTCACTCGGAGCCGCCGTATCGGGCTGCGACGATGGTTTCCCAATTGGTTCTGAGATTGTGGGAGCCTGCTGTCTGCAGTGCGGAGACCGCGGAATCGTCAACAACCGTGAAAAAGGCGCCTTCGACTCTGGACACGTCATGGTACGGCACGCGGGTCCCCCACCTTTCAATAGAGCGTAAACTACCAGCTTGGCCGCCGAGATTTGATGACAACTCATCCGGCAATCTCGTTGGCAGCGGCAGCAGGGATTCTGACCAAAACAGCGTGGGTGACTCTGGCATTCGGCATCAGCCGAGTGGCGATCAACAGCAGCTCTACCCAGCGACAGGTCGGCCGGAATTGGTTTGGGGAACGACACCTCTGGTTGCAGTTCTCGACCCAATGGAGTCTGAAACCGTTCCACTGGCTAACCGGGTCGGTTCAGAAAGTGTGAAAACCACGAGTGAACCAGACTCGCAACCTGCCGTGACATCCGGTGCTTTTTCGACACAAGAGTCAAACAGTGTTGTCCAAGCCCCTAAAGACGAGCGGTCTCAAGTTGATCCGGCATCGGACAATGAGGTCATGGTCTCAGATTTGTCTCAGTCAAGATGGCCGAACGATACCACAGTCCAGGCGGCTATGGCGAAGATCGAAAACGCTCCATCGTTTGCCCCGGAGGTCTGCGAACAAACGACGGTATTAGCAAGGGTGGGAACAGATATCATTCTGGCGGGAGAGATTCTGGGGGCGGTCAACGAGATGCTGACTCCGTACCGTGACAAAGTCCCTGGGACAGTTTTCGAGGAGTACAAGCAACAATTGATGCGTCGGCTCCTTATGCAACGCGTAGAAATGAAGCTTGTTTATCAAGATGCGAAACGTCACCTGCCGCCAGAGGCGATCGAACATTTTGAGCAAGAAGTCGGCAAACTTTTTGACAAGAAGGAGTTGCCTGATCGACTGAAAAAGATGGGACTTTCCACACCCCAAGAGTTTGATACTCGGTTGAAGGGTCTGGGAAGTTCATTGGCTCACGAAAAACGGGCGTTCATCGAGGCGGTGATCGCACGGGAGTGGTTACGACAAAAGACACAGGGTGATACTGGACCGCTTGCGACGGCGTCACCAGAAGAATTGCTGGCGTATTATCAGTCGCATATTCAGGAATTTGAAGAACCGGGGTGGGTGGAGTGGCAACAACTGATGGTCAGGAAACGTCGTGATCGGTCGGATGCCGATGCTTATGCGCGGGCTTCTGCACTCAGGGAACAGGTCCTCGCGGGTCAACCATTTGAGACTGTTGCACGTGCTGGGTCGGAAGGACCGACGGCGGCTTCGGGCGGGTTACGCGAACGAACGTACCGCGGAAGTCTCCGCTCCAAGATCCTGGAAGATGCGTTGTTCTCACTTCCGGTGGGAAGTGTCAGTTCCATCATCGAAGATGATCAGGGCTTCCATGTTGTGCGGATTATTCAGCGTCAGGAAACGCGACGTGTACCCTTCACGGAAGCTCAGGTCCAGATTCGGGAAAAACTTGCCCAGGAGCGACGACGGCAGATGACTCAGCAGTGGCTTGCAAAGCTGAGCCAAGAGATCCCCGTATGGACAATCTACGACGAAATGAAATCGCCCGTTGCACCAAACAATTAAAAAACTCCTGGCAAAACAAAAGATGGATGTGCCTTAGATTTACAGATGCGGGGACGAGTAAAATCGAGGACCACCCTCATCGTGGCCGTATCGGAGGGGCACGCTCATCTCGCCCGACGAACCGCGATGGATCATCAAACGTTATCCGGTGGACGCGACAAGCGGGTCCCTCCAGGGGAATGGATCATCAAACGTGGTGCGGCGGACGTTCGGACGGGCGTGCCTTTCATGCCTGCTCGGAGGGGCACGTTTATCGTGCCCGATGAATCGCAAGGGATCATCCATGGTTGCACTCCGGACCCGACAAGCGGGTCCCTCCGAGGGCGGAGGGGCAGGCCTTTCATGCCTGTTGAAGCTATAGCTCGAATTCTCCCCCAGGGAACGGACCACCGAGCGGACGCTTGATCGAAACCTCTTCAAGCGGTTTCGGTGACCGCTTCATGAGAGGTACGAAGGGCCGTTCCGGATAGCCGATGTAAAGTTGCCGCGGACGATGAATCCGTTTGTTCGGAGTCAGGTGCATTTCTCGCCAATGGGCAATCCAGCCAGGTAAACGTCCCAGGGCAAACAGGACGGTAAACATGTTCTTGGGAATGCCCATCGCACGGTAGATGATGCCCGAATAGAAGTCCACATTGGGATATAATTTTCGTTCGATAAAGTATGGATCTTTGAGGGCGATTTCCTCCAATTCTTTGGCCAATTCGAACAAGGGGTCTGAACCTAATCGCTTGGCCACGAGTCGGTCGGCCATTTGCTTGATGATCTTTGCCCGCGGATCGTAGTTTTTGTAGATTCGATGACCAAAGCCCATGAGGCGAAAACTGTCATTCGGGTCCTTGGCTTTATCGATGTACTTCCCGATATTCCGGTTATCTGCCAAGATCTGCTCGAGCATGTTGATGCAGGCTTCGTTCGCTCCTCCATGGAGTTGCCCCCACAATGCGCAGATCCCCGCCGAAATGGCCGAGAACAGATTCACATTACTCGAACCGACCATCCGCACCGCTGAGGTACTGCAGTTCTGACCGTGGTCGGCGTGGAGGATAAGAAGCAAGTTCAGCGCGTCCACAAAATCAGGATCCATCCGATACCGTTCACTGGGAACGGCAAACAACATGTAAAGAAAGTTCTGGCAGTAGGTCAGGTGGTTCTGAGGATAAATGAAGGGTTGGCCAATCGACTGCTTGTAACTAAAGGCCGCAATGGTTGGCATCTTGGCCAGAAGTCGATATATCGAAAGTTGACGCTGATTCTCATCTAGCGGATCGAGGGAATCCTTGCAGTAAATTGCCAGTGCACCCACGACCGAACTGAGAATCGCCATTGGGTGGGCATCCGGCGGAAAACCGGCGAAAAGTTGCTTCATACCCTCGTGGAGCAAGGTATGATGCCGGATATTTTCGCGAAACTCCTCCAGCTGTTCGGCAGTTGGCAACTCCCCATAAATCAACAAGTAGGCCACCTCAAGAAAGTCGCATCGTTCTGCCAACTCTTCGATCCGATATCCTCGGTAGCGCAGGATTCCCAATTCGCCGTCGATATACGTGATGCTGCTCGTTGTACCGCCTGTGTTGGCAAAACCCTCGTCCAGGGTGATATGCCCTGTCATTTGGTAGAGCTTTGAGATATCAATGACGCGGTTGCCCTCGGTCCCAATACGGACGGGAAGCTCGAATTCTTGTCCATTGAGAGTGAGTTTTGCGACTTCGCCCATTGTTTCTTCCAATAACCAATTGCCATTGCTTTTCTGAAACACCGCCACGCCAGGAACAACCTCTCCAAAACAATTATTGTAAGGTTTGTTTCCAGCGTGTGAAACTGAGGGTTTGGCAAAGACTTCCGTTTGTGTGGCCATCTGGGGAGCAATCATATTGGGAATTGGCTATTTTGCCAATTCTTGAGGGTATCGGCCTCCGGAACAAGCAAGGGTAACCACTCTTCGGAGGGGCCTGCCTGTCA
>Ga0068707_1002716_pt1 | contig 12432 bp, 11 predicted proteins | sample YNPNPMetaG_FD_66600 | JGI IMG/M metagenome (GOLD analysis project Ga0068707, IMG submission 66600) | Anoxygenic and chlorotrophic microbial mat microbial communities from Yellowstone National Park, USA - YNP NP MetaG | ecosystem: Environmental > Aquatic > Thermal springs > Hot (42-90C) >... | reverse complement strand
ACAAGGGGAAGAAATATTCAAAGAGCAGGGGCATAGGGCACACGGTCTCGGAGCTCATGCAGCTTCTCCCGCTTCCTGTGCTTGAGTATGCGTTGCTCCGGCCGGATTTGCAGGAGGACAAGGAGCTGGTGCTGGACGAGCAGTCCCTCCTCCCGCTCATGTCCGATTTTGAGCATGCGGCATCCATAGACCCCCAGAAGGAACTGGAGAGGGCGGACCGGAAGAAGGCAGTTGCCTATTCCCTAACGCAGGGAAAGAAGTGGAAAGCGCCTTTGCAGGACATTCTTGTGACTTATGCGCTATACAAGGACTGGGGGGAAGTGGGGAGGAGGCTTAACGACCAGGAAGGCGTTGAATACCTCGCCCCATACATTGAGCAATGGTTAGCGAGGAAATGGATTCCGGGCAAATATGTTTTTGAGCTGAAAGGCGCGCCCCACGGGCACGGCGAGCTCGTGAAGGAGTTCGCCTCAGCGCTGGATGAAGGGATGGCTGAGCAGGACATCCAGAACCTTGTTTATGGGCTGGCGAAGAAAAACAACGTCCCTCCGCCAGAATTGTTCAAATCCATTTATCTTGCGCTCATTTCCAAGCCGCAGGGGCCGAAGCTCGCGAGGTTTGTGAAAATACTCGGGATAAAAAGGGTAAAGGAGCTGATTGGATGATCAGGAATGCGCCCATCCTCCTGCTCCTTGCACTCTCGGGCTGCCTCTATTTCGGCCCCGGGCAATCCGTTCAGGCCGGTGAGAAGACATATTATGGGAACAACAACTGCCTTTTCTACGAGCAGGGATTTGATTGCGGCGCAACCCGCGCCTTTGCTGAAAACGGAAGGGCCTACCTTGACCTGAGGCTGGTGAACAGGCATGGCCGGCCGCTCACAATAAAGAAAATATCCTGTGTGTATGGCTCTGATGAAAACGCATACGCCCATGCCAGCCAGGTTGAAGCTGCATTGGCCGCAAACCAGGATTACGAAAACAATGGCCTGGCCTGCGTTGATTCCTCAGGCAATTATGCGCCCGCATACCCGGATTTCCGCGGAAAACTGGTCATATGGTACAATTACCCTGACGACCTGGACCAGAGCATCCCGCACGTCGCAACCGCGAGCATGCTCAGCTCCTAAGCGCTTTCCAGGCTCTTCCTTGCCCTCTTCTTCTTTTTGGCAGGGCCGGCGGCCTTCCTAACTGGCTTCTTTTCCTCCCCCCCTTCCGCCGCCTTTTCCTTTTCTTCCTTCCCCTCTTTGCTCTTGCCCCAGTTAGCCTTGCTTTTGCAGTCCACGGCCAGGCACATCTCATAGGCCCTTCCCTTTCCCCTTATCTTCGCCATGGGCCCTCCGCACTCCGGGCACTTTTTCTCAATGAGCGATGCGTACCCGGCCCTTGGCAGCGGGTATGCGTTCCTGCAGTCCGGATAGCCAGTGCATCCCACGAACTGGCTTCCCGCTTTCATCCTTATCACGCGCATGGGCTTCCCGCACTCCGGGCAAATCGCCTTTGCGGATTCCGCCTCCGTTTGCTTCACGGATTCGAGCAGCTCCTTCCCTATTTTTTCCTCATTCCTCCTGAAATCATCCAAAATCTGCACCAATATCTCTTTCCCCTCATGTATCACGGCATCCTTTCCGAGCCTCCCTGCAACCACCGCGTCCATGTCGTCCTCAAGCTTCCTGGTGAGGTTCTCATCCAGTATTTTCGGGGAATACGCCCTGAGCACCTCCCACACGCGCATCCCGAACGGTGATACCTCTATGCTCCTCCCCTCTGCATAGCCCCTCTTGAACAGGGTGTCAACTATAACCGCGCGCGTCGCTTTTGTCCCAAGGTGCTTCTTTTCCAGTTCCGAGATTATGCTTGCAGGGGAATACCTGTTTGGGGGCTTTGTCTTCTTTTTCTCATTCTTTTTGTCCTCAACCGGCGCCCTCTCCCCTGCGGAGAAAGGCGCGACCGCCTTCTCCTTGCTTTTGTAATAAGGGTAGAATTCAATCCATCCCTTCTCCACAATTTGCGAGCCGCCCGCCTCAAAGCCCTCGCCCCCTACCCGCGCCTTTATTTTTGTAACCGCTATTTTCGCGGGCGGCGCAAAGCACGAGAGGAACCTTCTCACGACCAGGTCATACAGTTTCTTCTCCTGCTCGCCCAGCTTTCCGGGCCGCATCCCGGTCGGGTGTATTGCAGGGTGCGCCGGGTCGTCCTTCTTCCCCTCCCTTGGCCTGAGCCATTTCTTTTCCAGCAACACTTTTGCATGCGCGGCATAATCCGGGTTCTCCGCCAGTTTGCCGATTATCCCTGCCAGCCCAAGTTTTGCAGGCAGTTTCTGCGAAGAGGTCCTCGGATAGGAAATGAGCGACCCCTCATACAGCGCCTGCGCAAGCGAGAGCGTCAGCGCAGGCGGGAACCCGAAAGCCCCGTATGCCTCCAATTGCAAAGAGGTCAAATCAAACGGAGGATAAGCCCATACCTCCGCCTCCTTCTTCTCCACATTCTCTATCACTGCTTCCTGCCCCTTCGCAATTTTGGAATAGGCCTCGTCCGCCTTCGCCTCCTCCATGAACCTTCCGGCCTCGTGCAGGAATTCCGTCCCCTTCAGCCAGATGCGCACTTCCCAGTAGTCCTGCGGCACAAACGCGGCTATCTCCCTCTCCCTCCGCGCAAGTATGTCCAACGCAGGCCCCTGCACCCTCCCTATGCTCATCGTGCGGAAGCCCCCCGCCTTCCTCAATGCGCCCATCAGCGCGCGGGACAGGTTTATGCCGTAATACCAGTCCAGCACGTGCCTTGCCTCGCCTGCGAAAGCGTTGTTGAAGTCTATGCTGCCCTCCCTGTTCTCAAAGGAATCCTGCAGCTCTGAAGGGACCAGTGAAGAAAATTTCATCCTCCCGCCGTTCTCCCCCCCGTAGCAGAACCTGTACACGTTGTAGCCGATGAGCGAGCCCTCTATGTCATAGTCGCAAGCCACCGTCACGCGCTCCGCCCGCTTTCCGAGCGCGGCAAGCAGCTCAACATACGGTTTAGTGTAATATGCAGCCCTGCTTATCTGGTAGGAGGGCTTCCACTCCACGTCAAATACGGGGTAAGAATGGCTTTTTTTCACCTCGGCAAGGTTGAAAATGTGCCCGACCGCGGGCGCGACCGCATACTCCTTCCCATCCCTGGCAATCTCATAATAGCGGACATTCCCGTGGCTCTTCTGCGCCATCTCCCCGCCTATTGCCCTGGCGATTGTATAGGCAACCTTCGGCTTCTCGGCCACTATCAATTCCATATTTCCCGAGTAAGAGGCTAAAGGGGTTTATAAAACCCATCCAAACTCTCTACGCGCACACGCGTGCGCGCGGATATCTAACTATTTATCTTAGCCCTGTATGTTGAAAGGATGGAATATTTTGGCCCGCCACTGCCCAGGATACTCTCAACCAGGTGGAATTCGCCCACCTGGAACCTGCCGAAGTCCCTGCCCGCGTTCTCTTTCAGGTAATCGCCCAGCGCCAGTTTTCTTTTCACGCGCGCAATCGTTATGTGCGGGGAGAACTTCTCCTCTGCGAATAGCCCCGCCAGTTTTCCGTTTATCTGTTCCGCGAGCTTCTCAAGCGCCCTGTTTTCGCATCCTGCCCAGACAACCCTTATGTAATCCGGGCTGGGGAAAACCCCCACCCCCCTCACATCCACGTAAAAAGGCGAAAAAGACACCTCTCCAAGCGCGTTGCCTATTCGCTCAAGCATCTTCGGGTTCACCTCGCCCAGGAACTTAAGCGTGATATGGAGGAGATGCGGCTCCACCCTCTTGAGCCCGCCTTCGTTCGGGAGCCTCTCCTGCGCCTCTGCCAGCGCCCTCTTTACTTTCGGCGGGATTGCAACCGCTATGAACAGCCTCATGCGCATGTTTGCCGTGCAATCTTTATAATCCTACAACAGCAGCAATATGGTGGGCAGGATGATTGCGCCCATGACACTGGTCCTCTCCGCATCCAGCCTCATGCACCCAACCCCTATTGCGGTGGCTGGCGCAAGCACGGCTATCCCCGCAACCCCGTCAACCAGGAACGTGAGGAGTATTATGTAGCAAATCAGCATCCTGTTCACCATGCAGAAATCCAGCCCCGCTATCCTTCCTATCCATTTCCTTGCAAGGTAGATGATTAGCGCAGAGGCCGCCACCGCGGCAACGAACACGGAGAGCAGCTGCAAGAGGTTCGCCTGCACATCTACCTGCCCCATCGCCTGTGCCAGGGCCCCAACACGGGCCTTCCCCAATGCGCTTGAAGTTGAGAACGCAAACACGGCCTCGCTCATCCCTATGGAGGAAACAAGCGCAAGGTATGCCGGGGCAGAAAAAGGCACGGCTATAGACGCAAAGGAGGCCACCTGCGCGGGCGAACTTATGCCCGGAAGAAGGTCCGCCACCCACCCGAGCAGCACCCCGGCAAGCGCGAACCTCGCGAAACCCGCATCTGTTTTGCCTTCTTTCTGCTGCGGCAGCCGGCCATCCCCCCACGCCAGCATGGAGGATATTGCGAACATCCCCCCGAAGAGAGGGAGGAAAGGGTCTTCCATCCCCGCCCGAAAGGCTGCGGCACCGAGCATCCCCGAAAGGATGAATATTGCGGCGAATGAAAGCGGGTTTTTGCTTCTCCAGGCAAGGAGCGCGGAAATAATTATTATTATCGGCGCAAGGTAGCCCCTTATCCCCCCATAGACAACCGGATAAAGGAATTGCGAAGCCGGAAGGAGCGCAACCGCGGCCAGCACGGAGATGAAGGCGGAGCCGCACATTATCTTGAGCGCGTCAATCCCCCTCCCTTCCCTTGCCATCCTTTGCCCTGGAAGCACGGAAAGTGCCACGGCCTCGTCCGGTATCCCCAGGAATATGGAAGGGACAAAAGAGAACATTGCGTGCGCGCCGAACATTGCGATTATGAGAACTGCCGCCCCTTCCCCGGAAATCCCGATGCCCGAAAGGGCGGCGGCGAGCGTGTTGGAGTGCAATCCGGGTATGAGCCCCGCAACCATCCCAAGAAGGATGCCTGCAACCAAAAGCAACATAATATCCTCTCGCCCGCAGTTTCTTAATATTTACCCCACCCTAATCTCCGTATGGATTCCTTAAGTTCATCCATCAGAAGGCATGTGGTCCGCAATGCGCATGAATACGGGAAGGCGAACCCGGGCAACGTAATCGGCAAAGTGGTCAATGAGTTTCCGGAAGCCAGGAAGGACATGAAATCCCTCATGCAGAAGATAAGCGAGGTGTGCAGGGAGATAAACTCCCTCCCTGCGGAAGAGCTTGAGAAGGAATTCGCAGGGCTCCCAAAGGAAAAAAAGAAGGAGGAGAAGGATGGGCTGGAAATCCCGGATGCGGCTCCAGGCAAGGTGGTGGTGCGCTACCCGCCGGAGCCAAACGGCTACCCCCATATAGGGCATGCAAAGGCCTTCACTCTTTCCTGGGCAATCGCAAGGAAATACAATGGCAGGGTAATACTGCGCTGGGATGACACCAACCCGGAGGCGGAAAAGCAAGAGTTCGTGGATGCGATTCGCGACGGGATAAAATGGCTCGGGCTGGACTGGGACGAGGAGAAATACTGCAGCGACTACATGCCAGAGATGTACGGGCTTTGCGAAAAGCTGCTTTGGGAAGGGAATGCTTATGCCTGCTCCTGCACGCAGGAGGAAATCTCAAAAAGAAGGGAGAGAATGGAGCGCTGCGGGTGCGGCTCCCTCACCCCGCAGGAAAGCCTGGAAGAATGGAAGAAGATGCTCAACGGAGCCACGCCTGAAGGGGGCTCCACGATACGCCTAAAAGGCGATATGGAATCCAAAAACACCGTGATGCGGGACCCAACGCTTTTCCGCATAATAGAATCCGCCCACTACCGGCAGGGGCTAAGATACAGAGTATGGCCTACCTATGATTTCCAGGGCGCTGTGATGGACTCCCTCCTTGGGATAACCCATCCCATCCGCTCAAAAGAATACGAGCTGAGGGATGAGCTATATGGGTTCCTGCTGAAAAAGCTGGGGATGCGCGTCCCCAGGATGATTTCCATCTCCCGCCTCTCCATAAAGAACGCGCCGCTTTCCAAGCGCCTTATCCGCCCTCTGGTGGAAAGCGGAAAGGTGATGGGATGGGACGACCCACGCCTACCGACCCTTTGGGGGCTGAGGAGAAGAGGCATCCTTCCCGAAGCGGTGCGCAGGTTCGTGCTGTCCTTCGGCATAAGCAAAGTGGAGAGCGAGCCGGGATGGGAGAAGCTGCTATCGGAGAACAGGAAGATCCTTGACCCGGTTGCGCCACACTTCTTTTTTGTTCCAAGCCCAGTGAAAATGAAGATAAAGGGCTGGAAGAAAAAGAAAGTCCGCGGGATGGATGCCGCAGCCGAAGTGTGGATAAGCGGCAATGATGCAGAAGCGCTCAAGGAGGGGGACATAATACGCCTTAAGGACTTGTACAATGTTAGGATAGAGAAAACCGGGAAGGAGGTTTCCGCTTCTTACTCTGGCGATGAAATCGGCAGGGAGAAGAAAATCCAGTGGGTTTCTGGAAAGCTGGATTGCGAAGTGCTGCGCCCTGGCGGCCTGGTGCTGGACTCTGGCGAGTTCAACCCCGCGAGCCTCACCATAGACAGGGGGTATTGCGAAAATTCCTTGCATTCGCTCAAGGAGGGGGACATAGTGCAGTTTGAGAGGTATGGGTTCTGCAGGCTGGACTCAAAGAAGCCGCTGCGTTTCATATTTTCCTGCTGAGGCATCCGCATGCTTACGAAAGAACAGAGGAAAAAGATTGCCGCGTTCTCCAAAAAATGCGTGGAGAAGAACGACCCATGGCACCAGTTCGGCCATCTTGAGCTTGTCGCCCGCACAGCGGTTTTCCTCGCGAAAAAGGAGGGTGCGGACCAGGAAATATGCGAGGCCGCCGCCCTGCTCCACGACATCTGCAAGGCAGAGCCCGGAGACCACGGGGCCAGGGGCGCCTGCAAGGCCAGGGAATTCCTGCTTTCCATAGGCGTGGATAGCGCGTTCGCGGACGCAGTTGCAGATGCGATACATTTCCATAACAAGGATAGCAGGAAAAGGAGCCCTGAAAGCGCCGCCCTCTGGGACGCGGACAAGCTCTACATCCTCACCCCGCGCGGCTTTTTGGCAAGGATGCTCCCCTACTGGATAATGAAGCTTGGCGGGGAGGAAGGGGTTGAAAAGGCAGTTTGTGAATACCATTTCTACAGGGAAAAGCTTAACACAAAGGCCGCAAGGGCAATTGCGGAAAGGCATTCCAAAGCCATGGAATCCATCATAGGCCATTTGAAGAAAACGCTGGATTCGGAACTAAGCTGAGCGCATGCTTGAGGATTTCTCCCCAGTTGAGCGCGCAGAGCCCGCGCGCAGGCCCGTCTTCTCAGACTACCCGCTGCAGCCCTTCATAAAAGGCGTGCTTGAGGGCCGTGGCATAAGGAGACTTTACGAGCACCAGGCAACCGGAATCCGCCTGGTGAAGGAAGGGAAGAACGTCGTGGTCGTCGCGCCCACTGCGGGGGGAAAGAGCGAGGTATTCATAGTCCCTGCGGTGGAAGGGGCGCTCAGGGGCGAGAACACGCTTCTCCTTTACCCCACAAAGGCGTTGGCAAGGGACCAGCTTGACCGGCTCCTTGAGTTTCGCATATATGGCGTGCGCACCGAAGTCTATGATGGAGACACCTCCCAGAATTCCCGTGAAAAAATAAGGGCGAACCCGCCCCAGATAATAATCTCCAATGTTGACATGCTCCATTTCATCCTGCTGCACAACCGCTTGTTCACCCCGTATTTTGAAAAGCTGAAGTACGTTGTGCTGGACGAAATCCACATCTACAGCGGAATCCTTGGGGCCCATGTCCACAACATCCTCTGGAGGCTGAAGCGCCTGATGCGCAGGAAATACGGAAGGGAAATCCAGTTTATCGCAACCTCTGCAACCGTGGGGAACGCAAAGGATTTCGCAGAGGAGCTGGTAGGGGAAAGGTTTGAGCTTGTGGAGGGAACATCTTCCCCCCGCTCCGAATTCCGCCATTTCATCATAAACCCGGCTGACAGTTGCCTTGTCGCCTCGTTGAAGGTTGCGGAGGAAATCGGGAAGAAGGCGCTCATTTTCGGCAATTCCCATTCCGCTGTTGAAAGGATGGGCCTTATTGCGGATGGGATGGGCCTGGGCCTGCGCGTCTACCGTTCCGGCCTTTCCCAGGAGGAAAGGAGGGGTGTGGAAAAGGAATTCAGGGAGGGAAAAGCGAAGTTTCTTGCGAGCACCTCCGCACTTGAGCTGGGGATGGACATCGGGGATACGGATGTGGTAATTCTTGCGGGCTTTCCAGGCACGGTCACGCGCGTGAAGCAAAGGCTCGGCCGCGCCGGGCGGAAAGGCCAGCAGGCATACGGCATATTCGTTGCTAAGGAGAGCCCACTGGACCAGTATTATGCGGAAAACCCGGACCAATACCTATACGGGGACCCGGAAAACTGCTTCGTGAATCCAAAAAACGAGAAAATAAGGAGGATGCACGTACTCTCCGCGGCAAAGGACTTGATGTTTTCGCCGGAAGAATTAGGCGATGAGCTCTCCAGGATGCTCGCCTCCCTTGAGGAGGAAGGGCTTGTAAAAAAATGGGGCTCCCTCATAAGCATCACAAAGGAAGGTGCGAAAAAGGCCCGCACCCTCAACATCCGCGGCATAGGCGAGGCCGTGCGCATTTTTGACTCTTCAAGGGAAAAATTCATCGGAGAGCGGGACATGCACATGGCGATAAGCGAGCTTTTTGAAGGCGCGATTTATCTCCATGGCGGAAGGGCGTTCATGTCGCAAAAGCTGGATTTGGAGAATAAGGTTGCTACGGTCGTGCCGCTCGGGAGGAAGGCGGAGGAATACACCCATGCCCTCCGCACAAAGGAGGCGGAGGTGGTGGAGCAACTGGAAACAAGGGGCTGCCTCGGCCATTCCCTCTCCTTCGGGAGGGTGCACATCGTGGATACTGTCCATGGATTCGCGATAAAGGACGCATATTCCGGCACAAGATTGGGCGAGCATCACTTCGAAACCCCATACATATGCGAATTTGACACCTATGCCGTCTGGCTGGACGTGGACAGCCTAGCCCCGTTAATCCCAAGTTTCGGAGACGGATTGCACGCTTTTGAGCACGTGTCCATATCCATGATGCCCGCAATCACCGGTGCAGACCCAAAGGAAATAGGAGGCATATCTTATCCTACCGGAAGGATGTATGTATACGACGGAGTTCCTGACGGAAACGGCATCACCCACATAGTTTACAATAAATTTGAGGCAGTTGCGCAGATGGCGCTGGACCGTTTCAAAAAATGCCCCTGCGAAAAAGGATGCCCAAAGTGCATCCTGGACCCGATGTGCGGCAACGATAACAGGTACCTCAGCAAGGAAAGCGGGAAAATGATTGCTGAAGAGCTGCTCAAAAAGCATTAGAGGTCTGCGATGTCCCTCCCGATCATCTTCGCTTCTTCCCACCCGATGGTATAGCTCCCCTGCGCTTCCTTGAACACGGAAAGCGGGACGAAAACCCATCTTTCCCTGTTCCTTCTCCAGGCAACCAAGGTAGTAATCCCGGTAATTTCATTCCATTTCCTCAGGTTCTCAAACTGGCCCCTCTTTATCGCCAGCCTGTCGTTCTCCCTGGCCTTGCTTTCAATTGCATACTGCGCGGTTGTCTTGAATGCAAGCAAATCCGGGGATAATGAATTCACCCCGCTTCCCGCCGCGCGCACAACCATGAAGCCGCGGTCCGAGAACATCTTTATGAGTTCCCTTTCCGCCCCCGCCCCCTTCCTATAATGATACATTTCAGCACCTTATTTCTCCCCTCTCCGCATCCACTTCCACAACCATCCCATTTTTTATGAAGGAATATATGTCCTTCTCCAGCATGTCCAGCATTGGGATTTTGGAGATTATCGCACCAACCGCAATAATCGTTTCCGCCTCAAGGTTGATTATCGCAAGCGGCGCAACCCCGTTCTTTTTCAGCTGGAGCATTATGTAAGAGCCCACGGTTGAGCCCTTCCCCCTTGGGAAAACCAATATCCTGCCAGCCACGCTTTTCCCCTCCAGCTCGTGGCCCTTCTCAACCACTATGCCTGTTTTCGGGTCCACGCTTCCGAGGAACGAGATGGGCTGCATCGTGACCAGCGCAGGTCCCTTCGCATAGCCCCCTGAGATTATCCTTCCCTTTACAATCATTTCTTTTGCACCCTTCCTTTCCCCGCACCTTTAAACTCCAGCAAATCGGCCAGCCTCGCGAAATGAACCCTCTGCTGGCACATCGTGGGCAAGTATTTCACCGCTTTTGCGGAATTAACCCCGGTATTTTTGTAGCCCATCTCCTCCATCGGGGAGACGACCATGCACGTGTCCGCAACCAGTTTCCCGCCAGCCTTTTCAATAACCGCTTCCAGCCCCTGCTCCGCGGCAGCCTCCTTCACAATGCGCGAAACGCAAACCCACAATGGTTTTTTCAGTTTCTTCCCGCGCACCATCCCGGCTATCTCCATTATCTCCGCAAGCGACGCATGTGGGCATCCTGTGGTGATAATGTCCGCTTCCCTGCATTCATCCAGCGATTTCCGCATGCGGCCGGCCTCCACATCATCCACCTCAATCGTTTCCGCGCCGTCCCGCACCTTCCATTCCGGGGTAATCCCTTCAATGAAGAATAAGGAATTTGAGCCAAAGGCAGCCATCGCGGCCCCAAGGTATTTCAATTCATCTTCGCTCGCTTTCTTTATCCCCCTGAACGCGACCACCCTTCCCCGCGCAACCCCTCCTGCAATCGCCCCGAGCACCCCGAAGTCGCTCCTGTCCGGCAGCGTAACCTTTACATCCACAACGAGGTCCGCAATCCTGTTCCCATCAAGGTGCATCCCGTAATTGGGAGTAACCCCGCAGATTGCGGCGCAGAGCGCGGAAGGCCCGCCTTCCCTATTCGTGCGGGCTCCCAAAACAGAATTAGCAAAAACAACCGCGGAGCTTTCCGCCCAGGCAATATGCTCGCCGGCCTTCGGCCTCACCCCTATAAGATACGGGGTGCAGGTGCAGGTGGGCTTCGCGCCCATCCTGGCATACGCATTCAAGATTGCAAGCTGCTTCTGCGCAAAATCCTTCGGAACCTTCATCCCCTCCCAGCCCTGGGAGTCCATGCCTATTGGATTAAGGTATGCCGGAATTTCAACTCTGGTCCCCTTATTCGCCAAATCTTCCAGGTATTCCAGCCCCGCATCGCCGATAGTTTTGTATGAAACCCCGGATATCTGCGCGGAGGTAACCGGGACCATATTCTTTGCGCCGTAAATCTTCGCAAGCGCAACCAGTATTTCCATCGCCTGCTGCTTGCCTTCCCCGCACTCTCCGTTGAGCATGCATCTCTCTTTTTTGGTGAGCTCCGGCTCCATGCTTTCGGTATCTCATACAGGATATAAATAGCTTATAGATTACATAAAAGTGCCATTTCATGTAAGCCGGGTTACATTGCGATGTAACTAATTCTCTTGTGTTGTGGAGCTGAGGGCTCTTTTTGAGGCGAACCCGCGTGTTAAGTACTATGATGAGCTTGCAAAAGGAGCCTGACCCCCTAATTTTCTAAATATCTAGAAACATTTAAATATAAGAATGAGAGCAAATAGAAACATGCTGAAGAAGGAAATACTCTACCGTGAGATGCTCACCGAAGCCCTAGAAAGCAAAATCCTCTCCTTCACCCAGCTTGCGCTTTCCAAAAAGTTCGGCTTCTCCCTCAGCACCGTGAATAATGCGCTGAAGCCGCTGGAGCAGATTGGGGCGATAGAAAAAAGGGAACGTTCCTTCCGGATTGTGGATGTGCAGAAGCTACTCACGTTCTGGGCGACAACAAGGAACCTCGCCAAAGACATTGTCTATTCCACGAGGGCGGAAATGCCTGTGCAGAAAATAGAGGGAAGCATGCCCGCGGGAGCAACCTTCACCGCCTACTCAGGCTACCGATTCCTTTTCAACGAATCCCCCGCGGATTACGGGGAGGCCTATGTGTATGCAGACGAAAAGGCGCTGGAAGAGATAAAGAAAAGGTTCCCGGAGAAAAAAGGCCCTCCAAACATATTCGTACTGGTGAAGGACGCATTCATGCCGGAAAGGATTGCGCCAAAGGCGCAAATCTACGCAGACCTCTGGAACCTTAAGGAGTGGTATGCGAAGGATTTTCTGGATGCGCTTGAAAGGAGGATGTTCCCATGAAGGAGTTCTGGAGCGAACTGGTGACAAGGAAGAGCTGGGAGGAGTTGGTCTCGCTTTCAAGGGAATACAGATTCATTCTCATCGGCGGCTGGGCCGCCTACCTCTTGACCGGGCTGCACAAGTCCAAGGACATAGACCTGGTGATAGATTACGCTACGCTGAACTTGC
>Ga0068707_1002714_pt1 | contig 12436 bp, 9 predicted proteins | sample YNPNPMetaG_FD_66600 | JGI IMG/M metagenome (GOLD analysis project Ga0068707, IMG submission 66600) | Anoxygenic and chlorotrophic microbial mat microbial communities from Yellowstone National Park, USA - YNP NP MetaG | ecosystem: Environmental > Aquatic > Thermal springs > Hot (42-90C) >... | reverse complement strand
GCCCCCGGCGAGCTGCGCCACAACTGCAAAACCTGGATGACCGTCACCGGCAGCGAGGCCACCGATGACGCCGCCCGTCTGGCGCGGCAATATTGGGTGGTCAAGGGGCAGACCTCCAAGCATATCATCATCAGCCGCTGGCAGGCCTTTCATGGCGATAATATCTTTGCGGTGAGCATCTCGGGGTTGACGGCCCGGCGGCGGATGTACACCCCCATGTTCCGCGATATGCCCAAGATCCCGCCCGCCTTTTGCTATCGCTGCTATTTTGAAAAGACCTATCCTTCCTGCAACCTGCTCTGCGCCCGGGTCTTGGAGGATGCCATCTGCCAAGCCGGCCCGGAGAACGTGGCCGCCTTTATCGCCGAGCCGGTGGTGGGCTCGGCCCTGGCCGCCTGCCCCGCGCCCGATGGTTATTTCCAGATCATCCGCGAGATCTGCAACAAATACAACGTCCTCATGATCATGGACGAGGTGATGACGGCCCTGGGGCGCACGGGCAAGATGTGGGGCATCGACCATTGGGGCGTCACGCCCGATATCATCGCCCTCTCCAAATCCCTCACCGCCGGATATTTCCCCGTGGCGGCGGTCATCGCCCGGGATGAATTGTGGGAGACCCTGCGGGCCGCCAACGCCCATTTCCGCGCCGGCCACACCTTGAACGCCAGCGTCATCGGCATGACGGCGGCCATCGAGACCATCAACTATATCCTGCGCCACAATTTGGTGGAGAATGCCCGCATTGTGGGCGGCTATTTCCTGGAGCAATTGCAGAGCCTGCTCTCCTATCGCACCATCGGCGATGTGCGCGGCCGCGGGATGATGGTGGGCTTTGAGTTCGTCACCGACAAAAAGACCAAGGAGCCCTTCCCGCCGCAAAAAGAGATCTCCCGCGTCTTTTCCGAGCTCACCTTCGAGCGCGGCCTGGTGACCTACCCTTGCGCTGGGACGGTGCGCGGCGTGGCCGGAGATACCATCCTCATGGCGCCGCCCCTCATCACCACCAAAGCCCAGATTGACGAGATCATGGCCATCTTGCACGATTCCATGCGCGCCTTTGAGGCCAAGGTTCTGGGCTGAACCTCATCGAAACAAAAAGGAGTGGAACATGAAACTTGCCTTGGCCATACAAACACCGGAGGTGCCCCGGACGGTGCCGGTGGCCCTGCTCAGTGGCACCTTGGAGGAGAAACTGGCCCGCGCCGCCGCGTTTGGGGCGGATGGCGTGGAACTCATGCCGGCCGATCCGGCTCGGTTGGATGGCGCGGCGATCCGCGCCGCCCTGCGGCAAAACCAATTGGAGGCGGCGGCCATCGGCAGCGGCGCCGTGGCCTTTGCCACCGGCCTCACCCTGTTGCATCCCGATCCCACCCAGGCGGCCCAGGCCGAGTCCCGCTTGCGCGACCTCATCACCTTTGCCGCCGTGGTGGGCGCGCCCTTGGTGACCATCGGTAGCTTTCGCGGGCGGCTGACCCCCGTGGGCGAGGATGGCCGGGAACGGCTGCGCGCCGTGCTGCGCGAGGCCGCGGCCTATGCTCAGGAACGGGGCATCCGCCTGGCGCTGGAACCGCTGAACCGCTACGAGATGGATTTCCTCAATCGGGCCGATGAGGTGTTGCACTTCATCCAAGAGGTGAATCATCCAGCGCTGGGCCTGCTCTTGGATACGTATCATTTCAACATCGAGGAATCCTCCTGGACGGAGCCATTCCGCCGGGGGATGGCCGCCGGCAAACTTTGGCATATTCACTTGGGCGATAACAATCGCCTGCCGCCCGGCCAGGGCTTGATCAACTTTCGCGCCATCCTCGCCACCTTGCGGGAGATCGGCTATTGTGGCTATCTCTCCGCGGAGCTTTTGGCCAGGCCTGACCCCGATACCGCCGGGCGCCAGACTTTGGCCTACATGCGCGCGCTTTTGCAGGAGGGCCAGGGATGAAGCTGAGCTGTCTGCCTGTCTCCTTCTTTGCCGAGATCACCTCAGGGCGCATGTCGGTGGCCGCATGGGCGCGCATGGGCGCCGAGTTGGGCTTGGATGGGATCGACCTGAGCATCCTCTTTGTCCCTGACCGTTCGCCCGCGGCGGTGGCCAAGCTGCGCCGCGAGATCGAGGCGAGCGGGATGCAGGTGGTCATGGTGACCAGCTATCCCGATTTCACCCATCCCGATCCCCAACAGCGGGAGCGCGAATTGGCCTTGGCCCAGGAGGTCTCGCGGGTGGCCGAGGGGTTGGGCGCGCACTATGTGCGCGTGACGGCCGGCCAGGCCCATCCCGAGACGGGCATCCAGGAGGGGATCGCCTGGGCGGTGGAGGGGCTGACCCGCCTGGTGGAGACCACCCGCCATCTGCGGGTGACGCCCGTCTACGAGAACCACGGCAAGCCGGGGGCCTGGCAATACACCGATTTTTCCCAACCGCCAGAGATTTTCCTGGCCATCGCCCGGGCCACGGAGAAGGTGGGGCTCAAGATCAACTTTGACCTGGGCAACGCCGCCGCCTTTGCCGAGGATCCGCTGGCCCTGCTGGAACAGGTGCTCCCCCGGGTGGCCACCCTCCACGCCTCGGATACGGCGGTGCGCGGCGCGCTGCAACACGTCCTCCTGGGCACCGGGGTGACGCCCTATCTCGCCCTCTTTAAGCGCCTGCGCCAAGCCGGGTGGGATGGTTGGATCTGCATGGAGGAGGCCTCTTTCAAGGGAAGGGAAGGGATCGCCGCCGCGGCGCGCTTTGTGCGCGAGACTTGGGAGCGGGCGCGCCCCGCAGCATAACACACGACCACGAAAGGGGGGCAGGCGCGTGGCGCAGCGATTGGTCTATCTGCATACAGTGTCTTCGTTGGTGGCGACCTTCAAAGACCTGTCCCAGGAACTCTTGCCGCCCCAAGTGGAGGTGGTGCACCTGGTGGACGAGATCCTGCTCAAATGGGTCTTGGCCCAAGGAGGGATCTCGCCCGCCATCACCCGCCGTTTGGCGGAGCATGCCCTGGCCGCGGAGCAATTCGGCGCCGACCTGATGTTGTGCACCTGCTCCTCCATCGCGCCCAGCGTGGACCTTGCCCAGCCGCTGGTGCGCATCCCCTTGATGCGGGTGGACCAGCCCCTGGTGGATCGCGGCCTGGCCTTGGGCACGCGCATCGGCGTGGCCGCCACGGCGCCCACGACCCTCAAGCCCACCACAGAGCTCCTCAAGGCCCGGGCGGCCCAGGCCGGCAAGGCGGTGCAGGTGGACGCTATCCTCTGTGTGGAGGCCTACCAGGCCATGTTCGCCGGCGACCTGGCCACCCACGACCGGCTGGTGCGCCAGGTGCTCCTGGACCTCATGGCCCGCAACGAGGTGGTGCTCCTGGCCCAAGCCTCCATGGCCCGCGCCGCCGAGACCATCCCGCCCCAGGAGCGGAGGGCGCCCCTCCTTGCCAGCCCGCGCTTGGCGGTGGAGGCGGTGCGCGACCGCCTGAAGGAGCTGGCCCCATGAACGAGGATAAACCGTTCCGCTTGGAAACCATCGCCGTGCACGCGGGGCAGGCCATAGACCCAGCCACCGGCGCGGTGAGCCTGCCTATCCATCTCTCCACCACCTTTGAGCGGGAGGCGGATGGCAGCTATCCGCGGGGATATATCTACATCCGCAACGCCAACCCCACCCGCGCCGCTTTGGAGGAGTGCTTGCGCGCTTTGGAGGGCGGCGCGGCAGCGGCGGCCTTTGCCTCCGGGTCGGCCGCGATGTGGGCCATCTTTCAGGCCCTCTCCCCTGGCGACCACGTCCTCATCCCCGACGATGTTTATGCCGGCACCCGGCGCCAGCTGCAGGAACTTTTGGCCCCCTGGGGCCTGGAGATGACCGGTGTGGACATGACCGACCCGGCCCAGGTGGAACGGGCGCTGCGCCCGCGCACGCGTCTCCTCTGGGTGGAGACGCCCTCCAACCCTCTGCTCAAAATCAGCGATATCGCCCGCCTGGCCGAGCTGGCCCATCGCCACGGCGCGTGGTGCGTCTGCGATAACACCTGGGCCACGCCTCTGGGCCAGCGCCCCCTGGAGCTGGGCGCCGATCTGGTGGTGCATTCCACCACCAAATATCTGGGCGGCCACAGCGACACCTTGGGCGGTGCCGTCATTGCCAAGGAAACGGGCGCGCTATGGGAACGGATCAAGAGTATCCAGGTGCTGGGGGGCGCGGTCCTGGCCCCCTTTGATTGCTGGCTGACTTTGCGGGGCATCCGCACGCTGCCCTATCGCCTGCGCGCCCACGCCGCCAACGCCCAGCGGGTGGCCGAGTTCCTGCAACGACACCCCAAGGTGGAACGGGTGCACTATCCTGGGCTGGAGGAACATCCGGGCCATGCCATCGCCAAGAGGCAGATGCTCTCCTATGGGGGGATGCTCTCCTGCCAGGTGCGCGGAGGGCGCGAGGAGGCCTTGGCCGTGGCTGCCAAGGTGCGCCTCTTTACCCGTGCCACCAGCCTGGGCGGCCCGGAGAGCCTCATCGAGCACCGCGCCTCCATCGAAGGCCCCTCCAGCCCCACGCCCCAGAACCTGTTGCGCCTCTCCATCGGCTTGGAGAACGCCGAGGACCTCATCGCCGACCTGGCCCAAGCTTTGGCCTAGCGACGGTTTTGTAGATAGACGTGATAGGCGCGGCTGTAGCTGATCACGGCGTCCAAGCAAGCGGCGGTGTTGATGAACGCCGCCGAGACTTGGGCCGTATAGCCCACGATTTTGGTGAAATCGCCGGGGGTGATGCCCAGCCTCTCCCGCATGGCCAGGGCCATAAAGACCACCAGGAATTGGCAGCCGATCAGCGCCACCTCGCGCACATAGAGCGAGGTTTGGTGCTTGGCCAAGAGGGCGATGAGGATGTTCTTCCGCTCGCCCATGATCTGGATAAACTTGGCCTCGGCGGCGGCGCGATCTTGGGCGGTGATGATCTTGGTCCCCGCGCCCTCCGCCCGGCTGACGATGGCATACTGCGCATCGCGCAAGACGCGCAGCCACTTGTTGAACGCAACCGTCAACCACGAGGGCAGGAGCAAGCTCCCCAAAAAGGCCCAACCGATGGCGCGGTTGTAGGCCAAAAGGCTCCCCGAGACGACGATAATTTTGATGATCACCGGGGTGAAATTGCCCAAGACGTAATAGACGGCGTTGGTGATGCCGCTCACCGCGTTGGCCACCAGGGTGTTGGCCGCGCCGGCCGTTTCGATATCCTCGCTCTTGGCGGTTTAAGTCAGCTCGACGCGCTTGCGGAAATCGGTCTCGTAGAACATCTTGTGGCGCAGGATGATATTCCCCCGCGCCACGCCGCCGGCAAAGATGCTGGCGCCCATCAAGAGCCAGACCACCGCGCCCAGCTCGCCGGTCTGCAGGCGGTCCACAAATTGCCCCAGGAGATTGACGGGCCACAGGGCCGAGACCTCTTGCAGGATGGTGAGCAAAAAGATGGCCAGGCTGTACCATTTGTAGGCCCAGATCAGCCGCCAGATATCGGCCACGAATTGGCCGTTGGGCGTGAGGGTCAGGGCCTGGCGCGCCCGGTTGAGCATCCTGCGCGGGCGGAGGTCTATACGCGCATAAACACGGGACATGCAAGGCTCCTTGAGAATGGCTATCAGCTGTCAGCAGTCGGCGCCGTCGGTTGGAAACCGACGGCTGCTCATGAGAAGCCCGCAGTGCGGGCTTGGAAACCCGAGCCGTCGGATTGGATCCGACGGCGGGCGCGGATGACGTCGATCTAGTGCCATTTTCTCCGCAACGGCAAGTCAACGGCTCATAAGCAATTTCTCGTATCTGCATTGTAACCTTGCCAAGGCCCTGTGGCAATCAGACGAGAAGGAACAGGAGGATACGGTGGATCCTCGGAGAGCCAGGCGTTACCAACGGATTGAGGCGCAATTGCGCGCGCTGATCCAGGGGCGTTCCCCCAATCTCATCGCGGCCATGGCCACCATCTGCGCCGTCTTGCAGGCCAAGATGCCCCATCATTCCTGGACCGGGTTCTATTTCGTGGCCGATGCGCATGAGCTGCACGTGGGGCCTTATCAGGGGCCGGTGGCCTGCCAGGTCTTGCGCGATCGCGGGGTCTGTTGGCAGTGCGCGCGCACGGGCCAGGCGGTGGTGGTGCCGGATGTGACCCAATTTCCGGGGCATATTGCCTGCGATCCCCGCTCCCAAAGCGAGATCGCCCTGCCCGTGATCAAAGAGGGACGGGTGGTGGCGGTGTTGGATATTGATTCGGATCGCCTTGCGCAATTCAGCGAGGAAGACATCGCCCCGCTGGAACGGATCTTGGGGCTGTTGCAACCCTATCTCTGAGCAGGGCGGCGATACACAGCGGGGAGGGCCTACTCGGCCCTCCCCGCGCCGTCCTCACGAGCCGTCGTCTCGAACTTCCCCCCAAAGTATCCCAGTCCAGCGGTCGCAAGGACACCCATAGTATATCAGGAATCTTGCACCTTAGAAAATCAGGGCGATCAACTTGCCGGCGACCAAGAGCGCGGTGAGCAACACCACCAGGCTAAAGTAACGCCGCAACTGCCGCCCGCCCAGCTTGGCGCAGAGGTTGACGCCACCCGTGTTCTGAGAGGCGATGTGCTTAGGCGCAGCAGGGTTACCAGTTTATCCCTGTCTTTTTGACCACGATATATTTGACAAAATCATTGACGACGAGCGCAAAGACAAACGCATAGGCGATCACAAAGAGAGTGATGGGCAGTGGCAACGGCTGTAGGCCAGGAATGCCAAAGGTCACGATGAGTGTAGCGATCACAAGATCGAGGCCGATGGCGAGCAGCAACGTAGAACTGGGCATAGAATCCCAAAAATGCCTTCTTTCGCGTACGGCAAAGATCGAGAAAAGGGCAAAATAGAGAAGTGTCTCAAAAGAGAAGGTATAAAGGGCTTGATCGTTTGTCCCCAAACCGAAATGTCTAAACGCAAAGTACAGCAGACCGAACGCTTCGGCCACCATCAATAAACCCATGATGATTGCTACCTTGGTCAGCGCGAGAACATTCCAGGTTTCCGGCTTTTGCGACCAGCGCGCGTTATCGGTCGAGAGCGAGATCTTGACAAAGTCAGTCATGAACATCATCAAGATCATCGCGTAAGCTGACACAACGAACTTGCCGGTGATGAGGAAGGCAAAGACCACGAAAGCTGTTTTTAGAATAGTCCGGCTGATCTTGTTGATGATCCAGGTTGCGATTCTCTGGTAGACCTTCCGCCCGTTGGTGATCAATTCCACAACGCTGGCCAGGCCCTCGTCGGTTAGCACAACACTTGCGGCGCTCTTCGCAACGTCGGTGGCGTTGCTCACGGCAATGCCGACCTCGGCCTGCCGCAAAGCTGGCGCATCGTTGACCCCGTCACCGGTCATGCCAACCACATGGCCTCTGGATTGCAGGCTTTTGACAACCGTGTACTTGCCCTCGGGGTAGATCTCGGCAAAACCGTCGCTCTTCTCGGCAATTTCGGCTGCCTTGCTGGGATCTTGGCTTGCGAGGTGTTCCAGATCAGAGGCTCGGCTCAGGTTTGGCCCAAGCCCCACTGCGGCAGCGATCTCGCGAGCGATGGGTAAAGCGTCACCCGTCAACATTTTGACAGAAACCCCAAGTTTGCCAAGTTCGGCGATGAGCTTGGCCGAATCGGGCCGGGGCATATCGCTGAGCGTGACCAGGCCCACCGGGTAGGGCCGGCCTTGGTTCCTGGAAGCTGCCACGGCCAACACCCGTTGCCCTTTCTGGGCCAGCTCGTTGGTGCGTGTCTCTAGCTCATCGATGGCATCAGGCGCGAGGTTACAGCACTGCGCAACACTCGTAACCGCCCCCTTGATGATATGAAGCTCGTGTTCACCTAACCGCACGAGCGCTTCAGTGCGACGCGTTTGGGGATCAAAGGGCGTGAAGCTTTGCTGGGTAAAGCTAAGGTCGAGCAGCCCTTGTTCCTTGGCCGCCGTGATAAAGGCCATGTCAATGGGATCATGATTGGCTTCCTGAGAGGCCAGGGCTCCGTATAACAGCACATCTGCCGCAGTGGATCCGTTCAGCGGGATCACACTGGTAATCTTTAGCTGATTCATTGTGATGGTACCGGTTTTGTCAGCACATAGCACGTCCATAGTTGCCGCATCGTCCAAGGCGCTGAGACGGGTGACCAAGACGCCTCGTTTGGCCAGTTGCAGCGAACCAAGAGCCAAGCTGACGGTAAACATCACGGGTAATGCGACGGGGACAGCTCCCAGAAGAAGCACAAGCATCAGCGGTAGCATTTCAACGAGTGCTATGTTTTTAAGTAGCATAAAGACCAGAGCAACCGCGAGGAGCACGCCCACAATAACAAATAGCCAACGGACAACTTTGGACACGACCTCTTCAATATGCAGCTTGGGGCGGGCAATCTGTACCAGCTCGGTGGTTCGGCCATAGTACGTTTTGGTCCCAGTAGAGAGAACAATCGCCGTTGCTTCGCCGCGCCGCACGATGGAGCCGGAATACAAGATGCCGTTGGGGCCTCTTTGCACCTCCAGGCTCTCGCCGGTCAGCGCCGATTGGTCAATTTCCAGCTCACCCGTAACGATCTTGGCATCCGCGGGGACAAAATCACCCGAGCGCACTCGGATCACATCGCCAGGCACTAGCTCTCTGGCAGGCACCACTTTCCAGAGGCCGTCTCTGAGGACACGGGCGTTCACCTGCAGTTTGCTACGCAGCATCTCTATAGCGCCCGACGCCTTTTGCTCCTGAGCAAAGCTCAAGATCGCATTAACCAAGAGCAGAGCCGAAACAACATAGATATCCGTGTATTTATGGAGGATCCATGAGAGAACAAGGATCAGCTCCAGCATCCAGGCAGAAAGCCCCCAGAACTTTTTGATGAATCGCAGCAGCGGATAGGTCTTTTTCGCCGGGATCTCGTTGTAACCATACTCCTTGCGTTTCGCATCAAGATCAGCTTGCGTGAGCCCCGTGGCCAAGTCCACGTGCAATGCCTTGGCCACTTCCGCCCACTCCATGTGTAGGAAGCCTCCATCGGTAGATGCCATCGCAATTTCTCCCTGCTGAAGGATACGGCTCAAGTCGAGCGCGCATGGCAGAGGGCGATGCCCTCTGAGCAAGATTAAAATGAGCGAGAGATCTGCGCTCCGCAAGAGCTAATTTTAGTATATCATGAAAGATGGAAAGGCAAAAAAGAGGAGCGGCCGGTGCAAAGTGCATCGAGGAGGATTAGCGTCCGCGGTCGTCCCAGCTAGCGTTGCAGTGCAGCATCTGTTATGCTCTGGCCTTTCTGCTCTATGGCCAAGATGCATGGGGCGCGCCTTCCGCGCCGGTTTGCTGCCAGGCTACCTGCCTACCGCCGGCTGCGGCCGCAAAGCGGGCGCTGGGCGGGTCTTGATGGCCAGGGCAAAGGGCACCGAGAGCAGGATGATCGTCGCCGCCCCCCAACACAGGTTCTCATAGCCCACCACCCGGAGCAGCGTCCCCGCCAAAAGGGACATGGTGACGGAGGTGATATGGTTAACGCTCACCCCCGCCGAAAGGGTGGGCGTCAGCTCCTCCGGCGGGGCGATGCGGTTGACATAGGTGGAGAGGCCGATGCTCAGGGTGGTGAGCAGGTTGATGGCGATCACCATCCCCGCCAGGAACCAGGCGTTGTGCACCGTGGCATAGCCCACGAAACAGAGGGCCAACGCCACATAGCTGGTCGCCAGCACCACCCGCTCGCCCAGGGAATCCAAAAGGTATCCCAGTCGCGGCGCGGCGATAAAATTCACCAGGGCGCTGATGGAGAGGAGCAGCCCGATCTGTTGCGCCTGCAGGCCGTAATGCTGCACTAGGATGAGGGTGCCGAAGGTGCCAAAGACCTGCATCCGCGAGCCTTCGAAGAAGGTCAGCACATAGTAGAGCCAGTAGCGGCGCTTGAGGAGCAGCCGGGGCTTGGCCTTGGCGGTATCGCCGATGTTCTTGGGCAGCCTGCCCACCAACAGGGCGGCCAGAACGATGCCTAGCCCGCCGAAGGCAAAGAAGGAGCGCAGGGGCACGGTCCGCGCCAAGAGGGTCATCAAACCCATGCCCAAGATGGAGGCCAGCGCGCCCACCGCGGAAAGGGCGCCCATCACCCGGCCTGAATGTTCCTTGCGGGTCAAACCCAGGCCCAGGGAGCTCTGCAGCGGCATCCAATTGTGAAAGCCCAGGCTGGCGATGAGGGACGTGGTGATCACCCCGGCGTAAGAATGCACCGAGGCATAGAGGGCGTAGCCCAGGCCCATCAGCGCCAGGGAGAGGGCCGCGCGCCGCGCCAAGGGCAGGTGCATCATCAGGGCGGCGATGAACATCAACATCAACCCAGGGATCTCGCGGATGCCCGCCAACCACAACACCTGGGTGCCGCTTAGGCCGAGGGTATCCACGAAAAAGTTGGTGCTGGCGCCGTTGATCAGCCCCAAGCCCAGGCTGAGGGCAAAGGTGCCGATGGCGAGCAAGATCAAATGTTTGTGCCAAATCTGCTGGGCGGGCCCCTCTGGGGGCAAGGGTTTGGGCATAACGCCGACTCCCACGGGACAACGTTGTCAAACAGCGAAATTGTAGCACGGAGGAGGCGAACGCGCAAGGTTGGGGGGCCAGGGCGCGCGGAGAGACCCCCAGGCCGCGAGAAACCCGTGCGCGTTGTGGCCCCGCCGCGAATGTGGTATAATAGAAGCGTCACAGGGGATAGTTGGGAAGGAGGACGCTCCGGTGATCGAATTGAGCGTTTACTCTGTGCTCTATAGTTTGCTCTCACGCTATCGGATCGTGCTGCTCAAGGAAAAACACGGCGAACGTTTCTTGCCCATCTGGATCGGGATGTTTGAATCGGAGGCCATCGCCATGCGCCTGCAAGGGACCGTGGTGCCCCGGCCCTTGACCCACGACCTCTTGGCCAACGTCATCGCAGAGTTGGGCGGCGACATCCAATACATCGTGATCAACGACCTCAACGACAGCACCTTCTTTGCCCGCATCGCCATCGAGCGCGATGGCGAGCTGCGCCTGGTGGATTCGCGCCCCAGCGATGCCATCGCCCTGGCCGTGCGCACCGCCGTGCCCATCTATGTGGAAGAGAGCGTCATGGATAAGGCGGGCATCGTCAGTTCCCCCGATATCCGCACGGAACCCCCCAGCAGCAAAGAGGATCTGGACGTTTTCCGCGATTTCGTGGATAGCCTCGACCTGGACGATCTGGGAGATTGAGCCGGATGCCCACGGACCGTCTTCCCCCGCAGAATATCGAGGCGGAGCAATCTGTCCTGGGAAGTTTGCTCATTGACCCCGATGTCATCCTCAAGGTGAGCAGCTTCCTCCGGCCCGAAGATTTCTACCGCGAGACCCACCAGGCCATCTACCGCGCCATGCTGGCCTTGCACGAGCGACGCTTGCCCACCGATTTGATCACGGTGGTGGATGAGCTGGGGCGGCAGAACCAGCTCGACCTGGTGGGCGGCGCCGCGTATTTGACCTCCCTCATCAACATGGTGCCCACGTCCATCCACGCCGAACATTATGCCCGGATCGTGGAGCGCACCAGCCTGATGCGTCGGTTGATCACCGCGGCAGGGCAGATCGCCGCCCTGGCCTACGAGGAGCGAGAGGAGGCCGACGAGGTCATTGACCGGGCCGAACAGATCCTGTTCGAGGTCTCGCAGCGGCGGGTGAGCAAATCGCTGGTGCCCATCAGCGAGATCATTAAAAAGTACTATGACCGGATCGAGTACTTGGTGGAGCATCGCGACGAGACCTTGGGCGTGCCCACCGGTTTCGCCGATCTGGATCGTCTTTTGGGCGGGCTGCAGCCCTCGGATCTGATCATCATCGCTGCGCGGCCGGGCGTGGGCAAGACGAGCCTGGCCACCTCCATCGCCTGCAACGCGGCCCTCAAGCACAACGCGGTGGTGGCCATCTTTACGTTAGAGATGTCGGCCGAGCAACTGGTGCAGCGCATGATCGCCTCCAACGCCGGCCTCGATTCCCAGCGCCTGCGCCTGGGCCGCATCGAGGACATGGAATGGGAGCAGTTCACCCGGGTGAGCGGCACCTTGGCCGATACGGCCATCTTTATTGATGACACCCCCTCGCCCTCGCCCATGGAGGTGCGCACCAAGGCCCGCCGCCTGGCCGCCGAGTACGATCTGGACCTCATCATCATTGATTATTTGCAGTTGATGCAATCCGGCGAGCGGCGCAGCGAGAACCGTGTGCAAGAGATCTCGTACATCTCGCGCTCCCTGAAGAGCCTGGCCCGCGAGCTGCATGTGCCCGTCATCGCCCTCTCCCAGCTCTCCCGCGCTGTGGAGAGCCGCCAGGATAAAAGGCCTCAGCTTTCGGACCTCCGGGAGAGCGGTTCCATCGAGCAGGATGCCGATGTGGTGATGTTCATCTACCGCGACGAGATGTACAACGAAGAC
>Ga0068707_1002709_pt1 | contig 12444 bp, 8 predicted proteins | sample YNPNPMetaG_FD_66600 | JGI IMG/M metagenome (GOLD analysis project Ga0068707, IMG submission 66600) | Anoxygenic and chlorotrophic microbial mat microbial communities from Yellowstone National Park, USA - YNP NP MetaG | ecosystem: Environmental > Aquatic > Thermal springs > Hot (42-90C) >... | reverse complement strand
CGCGGGTCGTAGCCGCGGGCCTTGAGCGCGACGACGCCGGGGGCGTCGAGGCCGAAGAGAAACAGGCCTTCGGCGCCCACCGCCTCGAGGATCTCGACGTTGGCGCCGTCGAGGGTTCCGATCGTGAGGGCGCCGTTGAGGGCGAACTTCATGTTGCCGGTGCCGGACGCTTCCGTGCCGGCCGTGGAGATCTGCTCCGACAGGTCCGCCGCCGGGATGATCCGCTCGGCCAGCGACACCCGGTAGTCGGGGAGGAAGGCAACCTGGAGCAGGCGGTTGGTTTCGGGGTCGCGATTGACGACGGCGGCGAGGTCGTTGGCGAGCCGGATGATCTTTTTGGCGACCTCGTAGGCCGGCGCGGCCTTACCGCCCAACAGGACCGTACGCGGAGGGGCATCGACCCCGATCCCGCACTTGAGCAGACGGTAGCGCGCGTAGACCTGCAGGATGTTGAGTAGCTGCCGCTTGTACTCGTGGATCCGCTTGACCTGCACGTCGAACAGCGAGTCGGGATCGACGACCACGCCGCACAGCTTTTCCACGATCGCAGCCAGCCGGACCTTGTTCCGGCGCCGGGCGGCCCGCCAGGCCTCGCGGAACCCGCCGTCGTCGGCGAACGGCAGCAGCTTCTCGAGCTGGCGCAGGTCGCGGACCCAGCCGGGGCCGATGCGCGAGGTGATCAGCTCGGAGAGCGCGGGGTTGCAGCCGAGCAGCCAGCGTCGCGGAGTGATGCCGTTGGTCTTGTTGTTGAACCGGCCCGGGAAGTGCGCGGCGAAGTCGGGGAAGATGCGCTCCTGCAGGATGCGGGTGTGCAACGCCGACACCCCGTTGACCGAGAAGCTGCCGAGGATGGCCAGGTTCGCCATCCGCACCCGTTCCCCGGGTCCCTCCGAGAACAGCGACATCCGGCGAACCTTCCCTTCGTCGCCCGGGTAGCGCGCCCGGACCTCCGACAGGAACCGCGCGTTCAGTTCGTAGAGAATCTGGAGGTGCCGGGGCAGCAGCCGTCCGACCAGTTCGACCGGCCACGTCTCCAGCGCCTCCGGCAGCACGGTGTGGTTGGTGTAGGCGCACGCGTGCCGCGTGACGTCCCACGCCTCGTCCCACCCCAACCCGTGCTCGTCCAGCAGCAGCCGCATCAGCTCCGGCACCGCCAGGGCGGGATGCGTGTCATTGAGCTGGAACACCGCCTTCTCATGCAGGTTGCGCACGGTGCCGTGAACCTTGAGATGGCGGCGCAGCGCGTCCTGCAGAGTGGCCGAGACGAAGAAGTACTCCTGCTTGAGCCGCAGCTCGCGCCCCTGGACCACCTGGTCCGACGGGTACAGCACCCGCGAGATGTTCTCGGTGGCGTTCTTCTCCTGCACCGCCTCGACGTAGTCGCCGCGGTTGAAGTTCCGGAGGTCGAACTCGCGGGAGGCCTTCGCCGACCACAGCCGCAGCGTGTTCACGACCTCGCTGCGGTAGCCCGGCACCGGGATGTCATAGGCCATCGCCATCACGACCTGGGTGTCCCGCCAGTCGAAGATCGCCCTCCCGTCCTCCGTCCTCCCGGGCACCACGTGGCCGTAGAACCGCACGGGATACAGACACTCGGGGCGGGGAATCTCCCACGGGTTGCCGTACCGCAGCCAGTTGTCCGGGCTCTCCACCTGTTCGCCGTTCACCAGCACCTGCTTGAATATCCCGTACTCGTAGCGGATGCCGTACCCCATCGCCGGCAGCCCGAGCGTGGCCATCGAGTCGAGGAAGCAGGCGGCCAGGCGGCCGAGCCCTCCATTCCCCAGCCCGGCGTCCCACTCGGTCTCGATCACCTGTTCCAGGTCGATCCCGACCCCCGCCAGCGCCTCTCGGGCCGCCTCGTACATGCCGAGGCTGAGCAGGCCGTCGCGGAGGAGGCGTCCCAGGAGGAACTCGAGGGAAAGATAGTACACGCGCTTGACGTCCCGCCGGTAGTACTCCTGCTGGGTCTTGTTCCAGCGGTCGATCATGCGGTCGCGGGTGGCACGGGCAAGCGCCTGGAAGAAGTCCAGCGGTGTGACGGAAAACTCGTCCTTGCACTGGGTATGCTCCACGTGATCCGCGAACGACTTGCGGATCTCCTCGACGTCCAGCCCGTAGTCCACTTCCGTGAGAAACGCCCATTGTCCCGGTCGCGCCGTCATGGAACCCTCCGCTTGTCCCCCGAGCCGTGGTCGCCGGTCGCGTTCGTCTGCGGCGATCGGGGCGAGCATACGCAAGGCGGGAGGTCTGACACCAGTCCCTTGTGCGTCCGTGCCGCGGAAGCCGCCCGCTCCAGCTTGACGAGTGCCTGCTCTATCCTTCGAGCGCCGCCCGGTCCGGCAGCGCCGCCGGCGGGTACGTCATGCCGCCGCCTGGCTCCTGCACCCCGCCGTCCGGGAGACGGACGAACGGCACGAGCGTCAGCGTCGCGGAGGCGACGCGCAGCTCCACCCGTCCGCCGGCGACGTCCTCCCGGGCGTCGACGACGGCGAGCACGGTCGCGGGCAGCAGTTGTTCGGCGACGGCGCGGGTCAGCACCGCCCCGCGCAGCGGCGGCGGTGTTCCCGGGGCCGCCGGCGGCGGTTCGATCGCGCGTCGCGTCAGGTGCAGCCCGGGGTCGCCGAACCGCCGTCGCCCTTGCAGTGCGAAGGCGGTGATCCAGGCCCGGGGGTGGGGGAACGGGACGATCCGTTCGGCGGGTGCCGGTCCTCCCGGCAGCGCGACGCGCGCCCGCGGGGGCAGGACGACGACCGCTTCCAGTTCGAAGCGCCACAGGGGCAGGTAGAGGGGCCGCTCCTCCCGGGTCGTCCACGCTTCGAGCGGGCTGTCCCGCAGCCCGTCCGGCTCGACCGACCAGGCGCGGGTGCAGGGCCGGCAGCCGAAGACGCGGTCGGAGTCGAGGCCGTCGAGGTCGCCGCCGCAGTTCGGGCAGCGCAGGGCCACCAGTCGGAACGATGCGCCGTCAGTCATCGTCGCGGCTCCGCGAGTTCGGGTCGAGCGACCGGCCGAGGAGGCCGAAGACGCGGGCCCAGAACCGGTCGAGCCCGGTGAGCGGCGGGCGGTTCAGGTACTCGGCCCACAACTGCCCCCGCTCGTACACCCGCTCGGCATCGTAGCGCACAAGGTTCCAGGCGAAGGTCGAGAACAGCCCGACGAGCAGCAGCCCGGCCGTCGCGACGGCGAGCAGCAGTTCGAGGGAAGCGGCGCCGGGGGCGCCGGCGAGGAGCAGCGGGGCGACGACGAGCGCGCGGAGCAGCCAGCCGGCGAGGAGCGCCGCCAGCCCGAGCAGTCCGAGGGCGATCGGCACGCGGTGCCGGTCGTCCTCCGGCGCGCGGGCGGCGAGCAGTCGGCCCTCGACGGCATCGATCGTCGCGTCGTAGAGCCCGGTGCCGGCGCGCCAGCGGATGCGCCAGACGGGGACGAGGACGGTGCGGACGGTCGGGGCCACCAGCCGGACCGATCGGCGTGGCGGGTCCGCGGCGAGCCGCGCGAGCAACTCGGTCGGTTCGCGTTCGACGGAGAGGATCGACCCGTGGCGCCGCACCTCGTCGACGCCGGCCGGTTTCGGCGCCGACCGCGCCGCCAGCGTTCCCGGCGACAGCGTCTCCAGGCCCCAGCCCGGGCGGCGCACGGCCGGCGCGGCAGCCTCGACGTCGTCCAGTACGACGCGCGCCTCGTCGCGGCGGGTCGCCGGACTTGGCGGTTCCGGGCGTGCGCGCGGGCCGCCCAACTCCTCGGGCTCGACCGGGGCGGGCCGCGGTTCGAGCGGCCGCTCGACCACGCCGGCGCGAATCCCCCGCGCGACGTGGTACGGAACGAAGACGAGTCGCGCCTCGGACGGCCGGAGGTCGCCGCGCAGCGAACGCGGCAGCACTCCCTCCTCGAGCAGCGCGCGGCGCAAGGCGAGCAAGGCGGCGGAGCGGTCGAGGACGGGGGGGAGGTACTGGCGGCCGCCGGACGGCGTCGCGCTCGGCGCGGACCGGACCCCGCAGAAGTCGCACCGCACCGCCCCGGCACTCGCGTCGCGCTCCAGCAGCGCGCCGCACTCCGGGCAGGCGAAGCGCAGCAGGGCGGCGGTCATGGGCCGTCGCCCCGTTGTCCGGCCGCCGGACGGGGGCCGGGGTCGGTGGCTAGGCGGTGGGCGGGATACCAGGCCGCGGCGCCGAGCGCGACCGATGCCGCGAGCGCCGCCCAGGGGTTGGGCACGAGGGCTCCCAGAACGAGGACACCCGCCGCGTAGGCGATTAGCAGCGCGCTCAGGCGGCGCGAGAAGCGCAGGCGCTCCGGGTTGAGCGGTTCGGCGGTCAGGACCTCGCCGTCCACGCGATCGACCCAGGCGTCGATCTCGCGGCCGCCGAGGGACAGGCGGGCGTGGAACCAGGGCGCATAGCGCAGGACCTCGCCCGGCGCCGGCCCGGTGTCGGGCCAGAGCCAGCCGTCGTCGCCTCCGGCCGCCGTCTCGTCGAGCGGTTCGGCTTCGGCCGCCGGCAGTGGCCGCTCGGCGAGCTGCGGGTCGGGGGTCTCGGCGGCAGCGCGGCCGAGGCTGCCGGGCGCGACGGGCGGCGCGACCCAGTACGGGATCCAGATCGCTTTCGCGGCCGCGAGGGTCGGTGTCCGGGCGAGGTCGATGCGGCGGGCGAACCGGGCGAGCGTTGCGGGCAGGTCGTCGGCGTCGAGCGCCGGCCGCAGGCGGCCGACGGGCGCGGTCAGGCGCCCGCGCACCAGGTTGGCGGCTCCGCAATGCGCGCAGCGCAGGAGCTGGCGGTCCGGGTCGGGGACGAGGTCCGCGCCGCAGCCCGCGCAGCGGACGCCGGGCGTCACAGGAACCTCTCGAAGCGATCCTTCTTCGCCTTGCACACCGGACACACTCCCGGCGGCTCGTCGCGCGCGGCGAGGTATCCGCAGACCTGGCAGCGCCAGACCGGATACGGCAGTCTTGCGGTCAGCGCCCCTCCGCCGTCCGCCGCCGGGCGCGGGGGTGCGGAGTAGCCTTCGCGCACGAACTTCTCGGGCCGCCGTTCGGGGATCGACTGCCGTTTGACCTTGCCGGCGATCCAGTCCTCGCTGACGTACAGCGCGCAGTAGCACGCGCCGAACTCCGCAAGATCGGCGTCGCGGTAGTTGCAGGGGCAGATCACGTCCAGGTCCTTCGACTTCTCGCCGAAGGCCAGCCGGCACGGGCACGCCCAGTAACCGTAGCGCCGCTCGTTGGTGAGCAGCGCCTCGACGAGGCGCAGGGTGAACTCGCGGTCCGGGTTGAGCCGGTAGCCGCCCTCCCTGGCCTCCCGGTCCAGCCGCGCGTGGAGCGCGAGCACTTCCGGCGGAAACTCCGCCTCGTCCGACGTCGGGTCGCTCATCGGGCCAGCGCCTCTCGGATCTTGTCGGGGTCGTAGCCGACGATCACGCAGTCATCGACCCGCAGGACGGGGTAGTTGCCCCGGGGATTGAGGTTGCGGACATCGTCGGAGACCCGCAGCCGCTCCTCGCCCGTCAGCAGATCGACATCGATGAACTCGTACTCGACCTCCTCGTCGCGCAGCAGCTCCTTGGTCTTGCGGCACCAGCCGCACGTCGATAACGCGTAGAGCGTGACGCGGTGCTTGTTCCGGGCGCCCGGCACCTTCGTCCAACCCATGGGCCGCTCCCTCCTTCTCCGGCCGGCAAGGCGTCGCCGGTCGAATCTGCGTTGCGCTTGTACCCCGGAACTCGTTCCATGCGCAACCGCCCGCGCCGTCGTGGTGCCGCGCGGAAGGGTCGGGATTCGGGGCCGCCTTCGGGCGAGACTTCGCCCCGCCCGTGCTGCTAGCGTGCGCGCGATGAGCGCGCGGCGCGCGGCGGTCGCGGTCGTCCTGCTGTCCGTCGGCCTCGGGGTCCTCCACCTGTGGCTGGCCGGGACGCTGGAGCTGTCGCCCGACGAGGCGTACTACTGGACCTGGTCGCGGGAGGCGGCGCTGGCCTACCCCGATCACCCGCCGCTCTGCGCCTGGCTGATCGCGCTGGGCACGGCGGTGGCGGGCGACACGGCGTTGGGGGTGCGCTGGTCGTTCGTGGTTCTCGGCACGCTCCTGGTGCCGCTGGTGTTCGTGGCGGGCCGCCGGGCGGGTCTGCGGCCGGGGCTGGCGGCGCTGGCCGGGGCGCTGGCCGGGGCGTCGCTGCTCGGCTCGGCGGCGGCGCTGGTCGCGACGCCCGACACGCCGCTGGCGTTCGGCTGGGCGGTGGGCCTGATCGGCCTGCTCGGCACCGCCCGAGACCGCTCGACCCCCCTCGACGGGCCGCTCGTCGCGGCGGGGATCGCCGTCGCCTGCTGGTCCAAGCTGACCGGCGTGCTGCTTCCAGTGGTGGTCGCGGTGTGGCTTGCCGGTCCCGCGGGGGCGGCCTGGCGGCGGCGGTGGTCGCCGTGGTTCGCCCTGGCGGCGGGGTTGGCGGCGGCGTTGCCGGTGTGGATTGCGGATGCGGCAGGCGGCGGGGCGACGGCCTTCCAGCTCGCCCACGGGCTGTGGTCGCCGGGGTTGCCGTTCCTCGCGCGGCTGGGCAACGTCGGGGCGTACGTCGGCGCGCAGATCGGGCTCCTCACGCCGTTCGTCGCGGCGGCGGTCGCGGTGTTCCTGGCGCGTCCGCGGCCGGGGGAGCCGGCGCGGGCGGCGGTCTGGCTGGCGGCGGCGCTCCCCTGGGCGGTGTTCCTGGCGGCGTCGCCGCTGGCCGCGCCGGAGGCGAACTGGCCGGGGGTCGCGCACCTGGGCGGGTGGATCGGCGCGGCGCTGGCGGTGCAGGAGGGGCGGCTCCGCGGCGCATGGTGGAGCCGCACGGGGTGGGTGGCCGCGGGAGCCGGGCTGGCGGTGGCGGTCTCGGCCGCAGCCCACGTCCACCTCGCGCATCCGTTCCTGCCGCTCGGGACGGACGGCGCCGAGCCGTTCGCGGGGCCGGCGGACCCGACGGCGCGGCTGCGCGGATGGAACGCGTTCGTGCGGGCGCTGGAGCGCCAGGGCCTGCCGGTGTGTCCGGGGTGGTACGGCGCGGCGGCGGAACTGCGGTTCTACGGGTACCGCGGTCGGGTCGCGGAGGGGTGCGGAGCGATCGAAGGCGGAGGGGGAGGGCGCAAGGAACCCCGACCGGCGGAGAGCGAGGTGTTGTGGATCGAACCCTCGGCCGGGGCGACGTTGCCGGGCGGTTTCGCGGTGGCACGGCCGGTCGGGTGCGAGGAACGGGCACCGGACGAGGCGGAGTGGGATGCGGGCCTGGCGCGTCCGGTCGCGCCCGTGCGGTTGCGTCGCCTTCGTTGCCCACCGGCGGAGACGCCACGTCCCACCTCGATTGCGAACCCTTCGCCGGTGTGGTAACTGCGGTTCGTTCATGAGCGCGGAGAGCACCAGCCTCGTCGGCCGATACCAGCTTCTCGAGATGATCGCTCGAGGGGGGATGGCGGAGGTCTACAAGGCGAAGTCGTTCGGCGTCGAGGGGTTCGAGAAGACGGTGGTGATCAAGCGCATCCTGCCCGAGTTCTCGACGACGCGCGGCTTCGTGGAGATGTTCATCAACGAGGCGAAGATCGCGGTCAACCTGTCGCACGCGAACATCGTGCAGGTCTTCGACCTGGGAAAGGACGACGCCGACCGGTACTACATCGCGATGGAGTACGTGGCCGGGATGGACCTGGCCGAGCTGCTGCGGCGCAGTCTGCGGCGGGGCCAGCCGTTCCCGGTGGAGCTGGCGGTGTACGTGACGGCGGAGGTGTGCAAGGGGCTGGACTATGCGCACCGGCGTCGGGGGCCGGACCTGGCGCTGTTGAACATCGTGCATCGGGACATCAGCCCGCACAACGTGCTGGTGTCGTTCGAGGGGGAGGTGAAGATCACCGACTTCGGCATCGCACGGGCGAAGCATCTGGTGGCCGACCCGACGGGGAGCGCGGTGCAGGGCAAGTTCTCGTACATGTCGCCCGAGCAGGCGCGGGGCGAGGAGGTCGATGGGCGGACGGACGTTTTCTCGCTGGGGGTGGTGCTGTACGAACTGGTGACGGGGGTGAACCCGTTCCGGGACGCGACGGGGACCAAGACGCTGGAGCGGGTGCAGAAGGGCCGTCCGGTGCCGATCGCGGAGGTCCGGGCGGATCTGCCGGCGGATCTGCGGCGCGTGATCGAAACGGCGATCGAGCCATCGCTCGACCGGCGGTATCCGAACGCGGGGCGGTTCCACGAGGATCTGATCGGGTTCCTGTACACGAGCGGGTTGCGGGTGGGGGCGCACGATCTGGCGCAGTTCGTCCAGGCGTTGCGGGACGCGCCGCGGCCGTCGAGCGAGCAGCTGGCGCAGGACATCATCCAGATCCTGGACCGGCCGGAGACGGTCGCGGAGGCGGCGTCCGCGCCGACCGGCCTGGAGGAGACGACGGCACGGCAGGTGCCGGAGGCGGCGCCAGCGGAGAACGGGTCGACCCCCTCGGCGCCGCAGGCCGAGATGGACCGCGAGCAGCGGGATGTCACGGCGCTGTGCCTGGCCTTCCCGATGCTCGACGATGCGGAACACTTCGCGGAAGAAGCGCGCCGGATCGTCGAGCGGCACGGTGGGCAGGTGCAAGTGGACCATGCCGAGTACCTCTTCGCCCTGTTCGGACTGGTCGAAACCGACGGCCGGGACCTCGAGGCCGCCGCGCGCTGCGCGCTGCGTCTGCGGCGGGTCTCCCGCGACGTGGCCGACCGACGCGGCCGCCGCGTCGGCCTCGCGCTGCGCTCGGCCCGCGTGGTCGTCGACGCCGGTGGCCGTCTGCAGGAGGACGAGCCGTTCCGGCAGCTCGTCATCCGGATGCGGGACCAGGCCGGCCGCTGCCCCGGGCTGGTCTCGGCGGACGGCCGCACGGGCCGGCAGCTCCGCGGGCGCTTCGTGGTCGAGGAGGCGCCGGCGGTGGCGGGCGGGGGCCCGACCGACCTGTTCGTGGTGCGGGACGAACGGCCGGCGGCGGTCGCGACCCCGCTGGTGGGCCGGCGGGACGCGATCCAGGCAGTGGCCGAGCATCTCACCGCGGCGTCCGGCGGATCCGGTCGCATCGTGTCGTTGATCGGCGAGGCGGGCACGGGCAAGACCCGGCTGCTGCAGGAGGTCGCGCACCGCCTGCGCAACCGCTACGAGGCGTTCTGGTATGAGGCGCGCTGCGGCCGGCAGCAGGCAACGGTGCCGTACGCCGCCTACGCGTCCCTCGTCCGCGCGATCGTGGGCGCCGACGAGACCGACCCCGCGCCGACGCTGGCGGACCGGCTCCGCCGCCTGCGGGAACTCGGCTGCGGGCGCGAGGAGGTCGACGCCGTCGGCAGCGCGCTCGGCGTTCCCACCTCCACCGCCTTCGGCCCCGAAGACCTCGCCCGCATCCTGAAAGGAGCGTTCACCCGCATCGTCTCGGCGCTGGCGGCCGAGCGAGTGACGATCCTGGTGGTCGAGGGGGCGTCGTGGATCGATCCCGATTCGATCGCGGCCTTCGACGGGCTGTTCCGTCAGGCCGGCCGGCTGCGGCTGCTGGTGTTCCTCACGGCCCGGCCGGACGGCGCCCTGCCGTGGCGCGACCTACCGCACGGTCGGGAGCTGGTGCTTGGGCCGCTGCCGGAGGCGGACGCGCAGCGCCTCGTGCTGGCCCGGCTGGGCCATCCCAAGGACGCTCCGTTCCAGCTCCTCCAGGACGTGGTCCACAAGTCGGGCGGAAACCCCCTCTTCCTGGAAGAGTATCTGCAGGGGCTCGAGGAGTCGGGGGCTCTCGTGCGCACCCCCGACGGAATCACCTATCGGCCGGAGGCTGCGGCGACCGAGGTGCCCAAGACGCTGCGAGGCATCGTCACCGCGCGGCTCGGCCAGCTCTCCCAGGACGCGCGCTCCGTGCTGCGCGTCGCCGCCGTGATCGGCCTGCGCTTCCACGTCGATCTGCTGGCCCAGGTGCTCGGTCGGCGATCCGCCGCGCTGTATCCGCACCTGGCCGAGTTCGAGAACCGCGGGGTGCTCCACCGCGTGTCCCTGACGGAGTACGCCTTCGCGCACGACCTGACCCGCGACGTGATCTACGACGCGTTGACCGACGCCCACCGCCGGGAGCTGCACGGGCGGGTGGCCCAGGCGATCGAGTCGCTGTACGCGGACCGGCTGCCGGAGTTCTTCGAGGTGCTGGCGCACCACTCCCGGGAGAGCGCCGACCGCGAAAAGGCGATCACCTACCTGCTCAAAAACGGCGAACGGCTCGCCCGCGAGTACTCGACCGAGGCGGCGCTGCAGCAGCATCTCAAGGCGATCGACCTGATGCGCAACGCTCCCCAGCCGGACCACCGGTCGATCCTGTCGGCCTACCAGCGCGTCGGCGAGCTGGCGCTGGCGGCCAACCGCGCCGACCTCGGCTTCGAAAAGATGCGCCTGGCAGCCGACCTGGCCGAGGAACTGGGCGACCGGAGGAGCCTCGTGGTCGCCGTGACGCTGATGGGCCGGCTGGCCACCAAGGCCAACCGCTTCGGCGAGGCGCTGCGCCACCTCACCCGGGCGCTGGAGCTGTCGGAGGGTCTGACGGACCAGACGCTCCGCCGCGACATCCTCGGCGCGATGGGCCAGACGCTGGCGCAGAACGCCGAGCACGTGCAGGCCGAGCAGTACCTCTCGGAGGCGATCAAGCTGGCGGTCGCGACGAGAGACGAGACGGCGGAGGCCAACCTCTGCCTGGCGATCGGCCACTCGCAGGCCGCCCGGGGCGCCCGCGACCTGGCGCTCGCCTCCCTGGCCCGCGCCGAGAAAGTCATCCAGGCAAAGGGCGACATGCTGGCGCTGGCCGAGCTTCACAAAGACGCCGGCCTGATCCACTTCATGCTCCGCGATTTCGACGCCACCGTCGCCTCCACCGAAATCGCCCTCGAGATCGCCAAGAGCTACGACTTCCCCTACATCCGGGCCGTCTGCGCCCACAACATCGGCGACGTCCAGGTCCGTCGCGGCAACCACGCCAAGGCCTTCACCTACTTCTACTCGTCGCTCCAGGTCTGCGAACAGCACGGCTTCGAGAAGCTCCGCTCGCTCAACCTGATGTTCCTGGGCCACATCGATGCCGTCCGGCTTCGCTCCGAGCAGGGCATCCGCCAGATCCTGGACGGCCTCCGCTACGCCGAAGAGAAGCATTACGTCTGGGACATCATCCAGGGCAAGTACCTGCTCGGAGTCGCCTACTACGAGCTCGGCCGCTTCCGCGAAGCCAAGCGCGCCCTGGAAGAGGCCGTTCGGCTGGGCCGGTCCACCGGCAACCGCGTGTATGTCGACGAGTGCGAGGAGCTGTTGTCGGCGATCGCCGCGATCGAGCTGGTCCGCCCCGAGGGCCGTCCGCCCAGCGAGCCGCCGGCGGGTGGTGGCGGCCCGGCTCCCGAGACGCCCTCCCGAAAAGGGCCGAAGGCGTGACCGAGGACGCCGCGGCCGACGTCACCGGTCAGGCGCCTTCCTCCCACGCGGTTCGCGTGGCGCGCAGCCAGCGAACCAGCGATCGGCGGGCGCGGACCGACTCCTCATAGGTGGTTCCGTCGAGCGCGGACAGCTCGGCCGCGACCACCAGGTCGGCCATGCTGCGCCCGTGCGGTTCGCCGAGCAGGGTATCCCGGTCGTGCAGGAGGCGGTCCAGCTCGTCGAGGTCCCGCCGCAGGGCCGCCTCGACGGCAGGCACCTCGGCGGCCGTCCGGCCGCGCGCCAGAAGCCGGAACGTCATCGCGGCCCGCCACGCCTCGGCCAGCGCCGGGCGCAGGAGGACGGGGGCCGCGGCGGCCGCCGCCGCGGCCGCGCGCTGCCGATGCGCCGGCACGAGCCACCGCAGCACGGCGATGCGCTCGGCCAGGGCCTCCTCCGCCCAGTCCTCGAGCAGGTAGCACCAGGCGGCGGCCGAAATGTCGCGCGGTCGCAGCGCCGGCTGCGGCCGGTGGTCTTCCAGAAAATCACGGATCGCCCTCGCCCCGACCACTGTCCGCCCCTCCAACCGCAGCCGCGGGCCGCCGCCTTCCCCGTCCGGACGCACCCTCCGGCGAAGTTCCCGCAGCCCGAACGGCTCGAAGCGGAACTCGAGCCCCTTGAGCCGCAAGACGCCGATCAGGCCGCGCACGGCCGGACTTTCCGCCCATCCCGAAAGGACCAGCTCTCCCGTCTTCGGCATCGCGGCCTCCACACTTGCCGGTCGACAGCCGCGAGTCAATAGGCGAGAATTGGGTCGGGCGGCGGAAACCGCCGCCGGGCGCGGAAACGATGACCACGCGGTGTCCGCTGCTGGAGATCGACCCCGGCCACCCGCCGGCCGACTGGTCCGCCGAGACGCCGTGCCCGATGCTGGGGGTCGACCCGGCAGACAAGAAGCTGCCGCAGCGCGTGCGACAGGTACTGTCGCGCATCGACGGCTTGACGACGCTCGGCGAACTGCTCGCCCAGGCGCCGGTGCCGCCGGCGGAACTGTTC
>Ga0068707_1002708_pt1 | contig 12448 bp, 12 predicted proteins | sample YNPNPMetaG_FD_66600 | JGI IMG/M metagenome (GOLD analysis project Ga0068707, IMG submission 66600) | Anoxygenic and chlorotrophic microbial mat microbial communities from Yellowstone National Park, USA - YNP NP MetaG | ecosystem: Environmental > Aquatic > Thermal springs > Hot (42-90C) >... | reverse complement strand
AGAAACGACCACAAGAGCAGGTGGTCATACTGGGCGGCTTCAGCGTTGTCCAAAATAATCAGAAAACTTAGCGAGAAAACCACTCAATCGAGAAATGGTTTTGACAGGGGCTGCGACGGCACAGGCGGCGAATAAGAGGCGTGTGTCGGCGGTGCCAATCAGGCGGATGACTTTTGGGGTATAATAACCCTGAGATTTTTCTGATCGGGAGGAACTATGCGTATTCTCATTACAGGGGGGGCTGGCTTTATCGGGTCGCATTTGTGTGACCGGCTTTTGGCGGATGGGCATGAGGTGATCGCGATGGACAACCTCAGTACCGGTACCGTGGACAACATCGCTCATCTGGCCGGACATCCCCGCTTTACGTTTATCCGTCACAATGTGACCCAGTACATCTACATCGCCGGTCCGTTGGATGCGGTGTTGCATCTGGCTTCTTTACCCAGCCCGGTAGACTATCTGAACTATCCCATTCAGACGCTCAAGGTCGGTGCTTTGGGCACGCACAATGCCCTAGGCGTGGCCTTGGCTAAGGGGGCGCGCTTTATGCTGGCTTCGACTTCCGAGGTTTACGGCGATCCCACTGTTCATCCTCAGCCGGAGAGCTATTGGGGCAACGTGAATCCGGTGGGGCCGCGCGGGGTGTACGATGAAAGCAAGCGCTTTGCCGAATCCCTGACCATGGCCTATCATCGCGCTCACGGTGTGCCGGTGCGCATCGTGCGCATTTTCAACACTTACGGCCCGCGGATGCGCGTTGATGACGGACGGGTGGTGCCCAACTTCATCATGCAGGCCTTGCGTGGCGAACCCCTGACGGTTTATGAGGACGGGTCGCGCACGCGCTCCTTCTGCTATGTGGATGACTTAGTCGAGGGAATGGTTCGTCTGCTGGATACAGACTACAATGGCCTGGTCAATCTGGGCAATCCTCAGGAGTTCACCATCCTGGAGCTGGCGCGCAAGGTGTTGGAGATTACCGGCAGCGCTTCACCGATTGAGCACGTCTATCCCACCGATGCGCGCACGCAGGACGACCCTCATGTGCGCTGCCCGGACATCAGCCTGGCGCGTCGCCTGCTGGGATGGGAACCGCGCATCCCGCTGGAGGAAGGTTTGAAGCGGACGGTGGCGTATTTTCGTTCGCGTCTGTAAGGAAGTCTGAGTCAGGTTGGGGCCGCGCCCGATCAAGGGGGCAGGCGCGGTCCCCAACTCACGTCAGCGGCAGATGAGCACCGGGATGGGGCTGGAACGCAGCACCTCATCCACGGTACTGCCCAGGAACAGCTCCCGCACCGGTCCCCCGTAGCTCCCCATGAGGATCAAGTCACAGGCCTCGCTTTGGGCGGTTTCAATGAGCGCTGGGGTCACAGCTCCCGTGTAAGTGCGTAACTGGGCCTGCAGGCCGTACTGTTGCAGGTAGCTGTCGGCATTCTGGATGCGTTTTTCGGCCAGGGCTTTTTCGCTGGCCACACTCACAACCGTCAGGTCACAATGCCAGCGCAAAGCGATGTAGACCGCCATGAACAGGGCTTCGCGGGCATTGGGACTGTCATCGTATGCCAGCAGGGCGCGTTGGCATTGAGCGGCGGCGTGTGGCACAGCCAGGATGGGACGCGCGCAGTTCTGGACGATGGTCCGGAATCCCGAACGCAGCTTTTCCAGGATTTGCGTGCCGGGCGGATAGCTCACGCTGAGCACGTCCAGGTCCATCCAGCGTGAGCGCAGGCAAACCTGACGGGGCACATCGCCAAAATCAAAAGCGAAGTAACCCGGAACGCCCGCTTCAGTGCACAGGCGCTCGAAAGTCTCCCGCACGGCCTGGCGCTCTGGTGTGGTGATATCGGTGCCCGGCGGCAGGACGTGCAAGCCGTAGAGCCGCGCTCCTTCCCGTTGGGCCAGGGGGAGGGCCGTGCGCAGGGCTTCCCAACCCGATTCGCTTCCATTGAGCGCTATCATAATCTCCTGGAAGAGCACTTCCGTGGGTTCCTGGCGTCCGATAAGGCGGCGCCACTCGCCCGGCGGTGCGCTGGTCAGATCGGCCTCGCTGGCCGCCGCCAGGCCGGCAGCGACGGCTGAAAGGTCCACTTCCCAGCCCAATTCTTCTTTGATGCGGGCATGGTTCTCCGCCACCCACAGGTACAGGTCGAGCGGCGTGCGATTGGGGTGCTCTTTGAGCACGCTCCGACGCTGGATCAGCTCCCACACGGGCAGGTAGACTGTGTCGTACCAATGAGCTGCCGCCTCTTCAAAACTAATCTCCCGTTGCTGCTCCAGGCCCATAAAGTAGCGGTGCACCTCGATGTGATGGAGCAGGGTGTCGTACCGTCCGGGTTCACTGACGCGTAAATCGGCCTGCGGACGCGATTTATCCAGTCCGGTTTTCTTGAGGAACTCGCGCATTTCGGCCTGGATGATCAAATCCCGGATGTCGGTTTCCGGGGTGAGCACAAAGTCGGTGGGGATTTCGGTGACGTAGGCCTGGATGCTGGTCGCGCCCATTTGTTTGGCGACCGACACGCGATGATGCCCATCGCGCACAAAATACACCTCGCCTACTTTGTACACGTCAATGGGTGGCACGCCGGTCATGGTATTCATGGCCAGCTCGACCCGCGCCCAGCGTTCTTCGTCCTCATCAGTGAGGGGCAGGAAATCGCGCGAAAAGTCGCGGTAGCGGCCCACGCTGCCGATAATGTGGTCTATGGGGATGTCCTGCAGCCCGCGCGGTACGCCGCCGGTGAGCTGTAGCGCCTTCTGCACTTCCTCATAGGAGAGCAGCTCCCGCGTTTGTTTGCCCAGGCGCGCCCACAGGGCCTGGAGGTTGGCTTTGCGTCGGGCATCACGAAAGTCGCTGATGGCCTGCGTGTAGTTGAGCACTTTATCCCTCGTTCAGCAGTTCTTCCCAGGCTTTGAAGGCGCGGCGTAGATGCGGGATCACGATCGAGCCACCGACGATGAGCGCGACGGCCAGCGCCTCCTCCAGCTCCTCACTACTCACCCCCAGGGCGTGACACTGCCCCAGGTGATATTTGATGCAGTCATCGCAGCGTAACACCGTCGAGGCCACCAGGCCCAGCAGCTCTTTGGTCCTGGCCGGCAGGGCGCCATCCTGATAGACCTGCGTATCCAGCGCGTAGAAGCGCTTGATGGTAAGTCCGGCGTAACGCATCACCAGCTCATTGAGTTCAGCGCGTTCTTCCTGAAAAGCTTTCATTGTGGTATCCATAAACTTTCTCCTATTGCTCGGTAATCACAATCGTGTACAGACGATCGCCGGGGGTAGGGGCTTGCGGGTCATGGGGGCTGATTTGCATCAGCACATCCAGCCCGTCAACGACATAACCGAACACGGTATGGCAGGACACATTGACCTGACCGCAGGGTTTAGGGTTGTTATTCTCGTCGTACCCATCGAGCCAAGGGGTGGGTCCGAAAGTGATGAAGAACTGACTGCCGTTGGTGTTGGGGCCGGCATTGGCCATGGAGAGCGTGCCGGCGCGATCATGGCGCAGTTGGGGCGTCAGCTCATCGGCAAAACTGTAGCCGGGTCCCCCCATCCCCGTGCCGGTCGGATCGCCGCCCTGCGCCATAAAATCGGCGATCACCCGGTGGAAGGTGGTGTTGTCGTAGTAGCCGGCCCGGGCCAGATAGACAAAGTTGTTCACGGTGTTGGGCGCCAGCGCGGCTTCCAGTCTGGCGGTGAATTGCCCCTTTTCCGTGATGAAGGTAGCGTAATAGGTCTTGGCTGGATTGATGATCAAAGGCGGCGGAGCGGCAAACATACCGTTGCGCTGGAAGGGATCGGTGGGCATCTCCACCTGACCCGGATCAGCCGGAGGGACGATAGGCGTGACCGAGGTCGGATTAGCCTGAGGCGTCGGTTGCGGCGTGCCGTAGACCAGGGGCACGTTCAAAGGGGGCAGGTTGGCTTCGCCGGCACCCGGCCCGACTTTGAACCAGAAAATCAGGCCGATGACAATCAGGCCTAGCGTGAAAGCGCCCGCCCAGGCCCAGGCGCGATTCACGGCCTCGGCGGAAGAGGTCTGGACTTCAGATGGTTGGGTTTGGACTTTGGCCATATTTTTCTCTCACCTCTCATTTGACGTATCATGAAGGCTTATTGTACCGGTCTCATCCAAAGCGTCAAGGGCGGTTGCGGGCATAAAAAAACCGCCATCCCTTTCAGGATGGCGGCTGCGGGAGCGACGGGATTTGAACCCGCGATCTCGGCCTTGACAGGGCCGCATGTTAGGCCACTACACCACGCCCCCTCAACGGCAATAATCATACCATAGGGCTAAAAATTGTCAAATTTGCTGGCCTGCTCTTGTCACCGTCGGGACGTTAAGTAGCCCCCCAGTTTCAGTCTGGCTTCCCTCCATCCATCAGCTTCAAGATGAGCTCGCGTTGGAAGAGGGGGCTGGCAAGAGAGGCTGCCGGGAAGCTAACGCTCCCCTGAAGTGTGGAGGATGCGCGCCTTGCTCCCGTTTCTTTCGGCTTTCCCTGCTTTTGGGTAACTGCTTAGCCGCCCACCGTCTGGCGACTGAAGGTTTATTCCGCCGCCAGCGCCTCCCTATGCGCTGGCGGGGCAGAAAGCGGCGCAATTTCAACCGCCAGCCTAAGCTTTAGCGTTTGGACCCCTGGATCAGACCGGCTTTCTACATACGCTGCTGCGGCGTGCACCAGCCGGTGGCTTCACAGTTGCTGCATTCGAGCTGGATGGTGGTGTGCTCGATGCCGAATTGTTCGCGCAGGAGCTGTTTAATCTCCCGCATGGGACGATCGGTGGCACTCAGGGTCTGATCGTCTAGCAAGACGTGAGCGCTCAGGGCGACGTAGCCCGGCCCAATGGTCCACACGTGCAGGTCGTGAATGGCTTTTACGCCCGGTACGCTGCCTATGGCGGTCTGGATTTGGGTGCTGCTCATGCCGGCGGGCACGCCTTCATCCAGGATGTGCAGGGTTTCTTTGAGCAGTCGCCCTGAGCTAAGCAGGATGAGCACGGCGATGACGACGCTGATGAGCGGATCGAGCCAGGTCCAGCCGGTGAAGAAGATGACGATGCCCGCGCCAATCACTCCTACCGAGGCCAGGGCGTCCCCCAGCACGTGTAAGAAGGCCGAGCGGGTGTTCACGTCGTCGTGATCGTGCTCATGCAGAAGCCGGGCGACCAACAGATTCACAATCAGACCGATGACGGCTATCAAGAGCATAGGCCCGGCGGCAATGGGACGGGGCTGTTGCCAGCGCTGCCAGGCTTCGCGCAGGATTTCAAAGGCGATGATCAGCAGGCTCCCGCCGTTGATGAAGGCGGCCAGGATTTGCAGGCGATGGTAACCGTAAGTGTGGCGCTCGTCCGGAGGCCATTGGGCGGCGCGCAGAGCCAGATAGCTCAAGCCCAGGGCAAAGGTGTCCATGAAAACGTGTCCCGCATCAGCCAGCAAAGCCAGACTGCCGGTCCACAGACCGCCGGCGACTTCGGCCAGGAAAATCAGGCCGGTGAGGGCCAGGGCCAGCATGAAGTTATGGCCACGGTTTGGGTGTGAGTGCTGTGTCATGGGTAAGCTCCTTAAAGAGGATCAGGCGCAGATTATGGTTTGAGTCGGCAAGGGGTCTTTGGCCGAGGGGCGCAGGACTATTCGGACACTTCGCTCTCTTTGCAGCGTTGAAAACGGCGGTAGCATTTCCCGCGCAGGCATTCTTCGGGGGCGACGGCGCAGGTCCCTTTGTTAGCATGCAGCTTTTGAGCAATGTCCAACAGATTGTAGATGTCGGGCTGCGCGATACGGTACCAGATGTTCCAGCCCTCGCGCCGGTAGCACACCAGGCCTTCTTCTCGCAGGATGGTGAGTTGTTGCGAGACATAAGCCTGGCGCAGGTTCAGGGTCTCCATGATTTCGTATACGGTCAGCTCCCGGCCTTTGAGCAGATTTAAAATAGCCAGGCGGTTGGGATGGGCGATAGCTTTTAACAGCCCGGCCAGACCTTCTAAATCCATTTTTCCCTCCTGGGTTGCGTATTCAATTTTGAGAATATGATGATACAACATTTGGTGGGTATGTCAAATCGTAGGTTTCTGAGGTTCGGCCATGGTAGATGGTAGTCCTTGAGGGGGCGCCGCTTCCTGAATGAGCCAGGAGCAGGGCTGCGAGCAGCCGAAACAGCAGGATGGGGCGCTTTTGGGGCGTCGGGTAGCGGGAGTCAACGCTTCCAAATGAGCAAGGAACGGAAGAAAGGGCTGACCTGCCGCAGAGACTTTCTGTAGTTGCATCGTTTGAATTTGGGCATATACTCAAACCAGTCAGGCTCTGCTTGCAGTCTGAGTTTAAGATACGCACGTCTTCAGCTTAAGGAGGTCGCTGGTTATGCAGATCATCATGGAAAGTGTGTTTAATGTCGCCTATCTCCTTGTGATCTGGTCTCTGGTTGTGGCCATGTCCGTACGGATGAGGCAGGTAGCGCCGCAAGAGCGCCGTCTGGCCGAGCTGGTACGCCTGGCCTTTTTGTTGCTGGCTTTTGGGGATACGGGACACGTGGGCTTTCGCGTCGTGGCTTACCTCAAAGGTGGGCTGGATACTCAGATCGCCCTGCTGGGAGCGCCGATCAACCTGGCTGGCCTGGGCTCCCTGACGACCGGGGTGACCGTCACTCTGTTCTACATGGTGATGGTGTACGTCTGGCTGGTACGTTTCGAGCGCTATGAGAATCTGGCTTCGCTCGTGTTGCTCCTGGCCGGTGTTGTGCGCCTGTTCATGCTCGCCCTGCCGCAGAATGATTGGAATACCCCTACCTCTCCTTATCCCATGGGCCTGTATCGCAACATTCCCTTGATGGTGCAGGGTCTGGGGCTGATGGTCTTGATCTGGCGCGATAGCTATCGCCGGCGGGATGTGACCTTCCAGTGGATCGGGTGGATGATTGCGCTCTCTTATCTCTTTTACATGCCAGTGATTTTGTGGGTGCACCGCGTGCCGGCGCTGGGAATGTTGATGATTCCCAAGACCTGCGCTTATCTTGCGCTGGCCTGGATCGCTTACCGCGCTCTGTGGTTGCAGCGTCCACCACACACCGGGTTGGCAAAAGCCTGACGTTGGAGTTTGAAACCGGGCAAGTCAGGTCTCTGGGGATGCCGGATGAGGTGAGAGCCGCGGTGATCAGGAGGTGATCGGAAACCGGCGACCGGCAACAGCGTCATTTACCTGGTTGGGAGTACCGGCTTCAGGGGAGCAGGCAGTTCCGGGTTTTTCTCCGGGAGACCCATCAAAGGTGCCTTCTCCCACTCCGCGGATGAAATCGGATGTCGTGTACGCCCATTCAGCATACTCTGTTCTTCGTTCTGGAGGTGGAGATATGAGCTCTCGCAGGCGTGGTTACATTTTGGGGCTGGTTTTACTCTTGCTAGCTTTGTTCCTGTTTGTCCTGGCCTGGCAAACCCAATTCGGCAAGGTGCTGAAGGCTATCACGCAAAAGGCAAAGCCCACTGCGGGCCTGATAGAGACGCCATCAGGGGGAGGGACCCCTGAGGCAATGGCGACCGGCGTACCAACGCAGGCTGCGCCCACACCGACCGGTGAAGTTAGTACCTCAGTACCCACGGGGACTCCGGCTGGAGCCGCTTCATCTGTGCTGCCGCCCTATCCTAGTCCGACCACCACGCCGCCGCCCTATCCTGGCCCGACCAACACGCCGCCGTCCTATCCTGGTCCGACCAACACGCCGACGCCCTATCCTGGCCCGACCAACACGCCGCCGCCCTATCCTTCGTATCCGTGAGTCGTGTTTTTCTGGCGGCCCTGCTTGTGCTCCTCTTGCCGGGAGGAACGCTGGGGCTGGCCCTGGGTGGTTGTCGCCGTGTGGGGTTAGTCCCGGTTTTGGGGATGAGCCTGGCGCTCCCCTCCCTGGTGATACTGTGGAGCACAGCGCTTGGGGTGAGTCTGACCCCGGCGTTAACCTGGGGTGGCTATCTGGCGCTCTTGCCCGTGCTGGGCTGGCTGGGATGGCGCTCCTTCCGCGGACGGCGCCCTTTCCGGCGCTGGAGGTGGCACGATCTGGCTCTGCTGGCGTGTCTGGCCCTGGTCTTGAGCTGGCGCTTTCTGCAAAGCGCAGAGTTAGTGCTGCCGGCCTGGGTGGATTCGCTTCATCATACCCATATCGTCCAGGTCCTGCTGGAAAAGGGGCGGATTCCCCCGGTTTTGGAAAGTTATGCTCCTATCCCTTTCTACTATCACTACGGATTTCACTGGCTCACGGCCCTCTTTGCCCGGCTCAGTGGTCTGCCTGTCCCACAGGCGGTGCTGATCTGGGGACAGGTGCTCAATGCCCTGGTCAGCCTGGCCCTGTACGCGCTCACCTTTGAAGTGACGCGCTCGCGCGGCGCGGGGTTGCTGGCTGCCTTGCTCACCGGTTTTATCTCGCGGTTCCCGGCTTATTACGTCAGTTGGGGGCGCTATTCTTTGTTGATGGGGGTCCTGCTGATGGCCTGGGCCGTGACGCAGGCCCTGAGGACCTGGCGCGTCCCTTCCAGGGCGAACGCGCTCGTCCTGGCGTTGTTGGTGGCCGGCCTGTTCCTCAGCCACTATCTGGCGACGCTCTATTTTGTGGCCTTTATCGGGGCGCTGGGGATAGGGGGCTGGCGCTTTACCCAACGGCGGCGCGGCTTCCTGGCGGTGCTGGGGGCCTGCGCTCTGGCCTTGGGCTTGACCTGGCCCTGGCTGAGCCGCATCATCCCTTACTTGAACCCTGCCGCTTATGTGAATACGCCCACCAACGCGAGCTTGTTCGAGTCCACGGCTCTGGTGGAACGCTATCGCTATACGGCGGCCTTGTTGAACGCTCCCGGCACATGGGTCCTGGCGGCTTTTGCGCTGCCCATGGCCCTGCTGGCCTGGTGGCGCCGGCGCCCTTCGGTGCTCATCGTGGAGTGGACGGTCTTGATGGCGATACTTTCCCATGAGGTGGCCTTCAAAATTGCCCCTTTCCGGCTTGACCTGCTGGCGATTACGCTGTTTGTGCCGGGCAATGTGCTGGCCGCGGAGGGGATGGTATGGTTGGATGGACTGTTGAGCCGCTGGAGCGGTTTCTATCTGGCCCGGCTGCGACGCTGGCTGCTGGTGGGGAGCCTGGTGCTGTGGGGTATGGGAAACAGTGTCGCCATCATCAATCCGGTGACGGTGTTGGCTACGGCGGCGGATGTCCGGGCGCTGCATTGGCTTGAGCAGCAGGTCCCTGAAGAGGCGGTGTTCCTGATCGGGGCGGTGCCCTGGCAGGGGCGCGTCTACCGCGGCACGGATGGCGGTTGGTGGATTCCGTTGCTCACGGGGCGGCGGACCTTGCTGCCGCCAGGGATTTTTTACGCCTGGAGTGATGCGAGCTACATTCAGCAGGTGGCCGGGGTGGCGCAGCAGATCATGGCCTTGCGGGGATGTGACGCGGCTTTCTGGGACCTGGTGCGCACCCAAGGCGTGACGCATCTCTACATCGGTCCGACGCCCGGCCCGCTTAAGCCTGAGGCGTTTGCTACCTGCTCGGGAGTGCATTTGATTTACCAGCAGGACGGTGTATACATTTATCGGGTAGTGGCCCCTGAGCTTCAGGGGCAATGAGCCGATCATCATGTTTGTGAGGAGGGGGTATGGGTGCGCATAAGCTTTCCTGGACCACTATCGTCTTGCTGTTGCTTCCTTTCATCGGCATCCTCATTGTGGTGTTGCAGCGCTGGATCGAATCCATGGAAGAGCCGGTTTCCGAAAAGCCCGTTCACGCAACCGGGACTGAAGGGCACGGCCATGGCGAAGCTGCGGCTGAGGTGGGTGAAGGTCTGGTGGCGTCAGAGGCGGTCAGCGACGCCGCATCCGCGCCTGAGCCTGAGGTGAAGCCTGCGGCAGAAACAGTGGTTGCGGCAGCACAGCCCGCACCGGAGGTCATCACCGCGGAGGCGCAGCCCGCGCCGGAAGCCATCGCCGCGGAGGTGCAGCCCGCGCCGGAAGCCATCGCCGCGGAGGCGCAGCCCGCGCCGGAGGAGACTCCAACGGTGGATGACCTGGAGATTATCGAAGGCATCGGTCCCAAGATTGCCTCGGTCTTGCGCGAAGCGGGCATCACGAGCTTTGTGCGTCTGGCGCAGGCTACCCCGGATGAGCTGCGTGGCATCTTAAAAGCGGCGCGGGTGCGTCTGGCTGCGCCGGAGAGCTGGCCGCACCAGGCCCGCCTGGCTGCTGAGGGCCGTTGGGAGGAGCTGCGCACGTATCAAGACCAGCTTAAAGGTGGCCGCTGAAACGGGTCGCTGCCTGAGCTGGACCGATCTCGTTCAGGTTCACGCCCGGCGTTATTCGCTCTGGCAGATGCAGGATGTCTATAAACTGCTCTATCAGGCTGTACGGGGACCGGAGCACGCGCTGGTAGATCGGCAGGTGGCCTGGGAGCGTCTGGAAGCGGAATGGGCCGCTCTGGATGCCGGCCCGCCGGGGGAGGCACTGTTCGAGCCGTTGCGTCCGACCGAGGGGCTGGGCCGCCTGTACCTGCGTTCCTATAAGGCCCAGGGGGGTAAACTGGCTTCGGTATGGCGCGCTTTTGATGGCGCCTCGCTGCGTTCCTGGGGAACCCTGGCGGAACTGGAAGCGGCCTGGGAGGAGATAGTCGCCTGCGCGCAGGTCGGTGGGTTGGCTTTTGCGCCCGCTGAGCTGCGCGCCTGGGGGTTGGCCCAACGCGAGCGCGGCTTTCCGCCGGTGCACCACTCCCCAATGTATCGGGCGGCCTATCGTCCGGCCTATCGCCTGGTGCTGATCTCCGCCTGGCCTGCGGATGAATCCCTGCAGTGGGGACGGTAACGCACCGCCTGGGCGCAGCCGCTTCAGCTCAGGCTGGCAGGATGGCCGTAGAACAGGGAGAAAATGACGCCATTGACTTCCCCCTCACCCGGATTATAATCCCGCGCGAGATTAATGGGGAGGAAGGCATGGCTTTAGCAATCAATCGGCGGGAGTTGGAACGCTTCGGCAAGTTCCTGGTGGTGGGAACGTTTGGCGCCGGTGTAGATTTTGGTTTTTACAACCTGCTGCTGAATCCGGCGGAGCGGTGGCTGACCGGGAAGGGGGCCTTTGTCCAGGCGTTGCTTTCGCTGGGGGCGACCTCGGGTCAGGTGGGCAATCTGGCCCCGGCTCTGGCGGGCAGTATTTCGTTTGTGCTGGCCATCATCAGCAATTTCATCTGGAACCGCTACTGGACCTATCCCGATTCCCGCTCTAAACCGCTGCTCAAGCAGTTTGCGCAGTTCTTTCTAGTCAATCTCACTGGGATTGTGATTCGCGTGCCCATTATCACCCTCACGCACCGCCCCTTTGCCCGATTGGTGACGGAGCTCCTGCCGGCCTGGAGCGCTAACGCGGAACGCCTGGGCAAAAATCTGGCTCTGGCTCTGGCAGTAGGCATCGTCCTGTTCTGGAATTTCTTCGTCAACCGCTATTGGACTTACAACGACGTGGAATGAGAGAAGCGCGTCAGACCATGGAGTCCTGGGTCCCGGTGGCGGCGCTGGCTGGGACATTTACCCTGGCCGCCCTCACGCTGGGGCAGCAGGACTTCTGGATGGATGAGTTTTACGCCCTGTATTACATTGACCGCCCCTTCCTGGAAGCGGTACGGACCATCATCCAACCGCAGCATAACGGCCCGCTCTTTTTCTTGCTGCTGTGGGGATGGCGTCAGTTGGTGGGGACCAGCGCCTATGCTCTGCGTTACCTTTCCCTGTTGTGGATGGTGCTGGCGCTGGCCGGGACCTGGCGCCTGGCGCGGGACCTGGCTCCGGCGCGGGTGGCTCATGCCGCGGTCTTGCTCCTGGCCTGTGCCCCGCTCACGCTCTATTACGCGCAGGAAGTCAAGATGTACGCGCTGTTCATGGCGCTGAGTGTGTTTTCCAGCCTGGCTCTAAGGCGCGCTCTGGCTCGGAATCGCTGGTCCGATTGGCTGCGTTATGTCCTGGCGTTCAACCTGCTGGGCTACAGCCATTTTTTCGGCATTTTCACGATTGCGGCGCAAGGGGTGCTGGCCCTGCTCACGAGCTGGCAGCTTCCGCGGGTGCGCCGGGCCTATCTTTTGACCATGGCCCTGGCTGTTTTGCCTTATGTGCCGGTCGCTTTTTTCCTCTTGCGGGAGTATCGGGGCATGGCGGTGCCGGTGGGCTTGCAAAATTTCCTGCCCCTGCCGCATTTGGTGAGCGAGCTGCTCACGATTTATGGCCTGCGCCTGGGGATCGGGCATCTGGCGTTTGGCGCCTACCTGCCCCTGGGCTTCGGCCTGCTCCTGTTGGGCGGGTTGGGGTTGGCCTGGCGGCAGCGTCCTCAGGCGGCCCTCTGGATAGCGGTTCTGTTGGGTTTGCCGGCCTTGCTCTACTATCCGCTTTCGTTCAAGCTCCCCGTTTTCACGGCGCGCTATTTCATCGCCGGGA
>Ga0068707_1002707_pt1 | contig 12450 bp, 9 predicted proteins | sample YNPNPMetaG_FD_66600 | JGI IMG/M metagenome (GOLD analysis project Ga0068707, IMG submission 66600) | Anoxygenic and chlorotrophic microbial mat microbial communities from Yellowstone National Park, USA - YNP NP MetaG | ecosystem: Environmental > Aquatic > Thermal springs > Hot (42-90C) >... | reverse complement strand
GGTTGCCCTCCGATCGCGTCGAAAATCTGCACACCGGCCACCCGGACGAAGCCCCCGGCAACACTCTTTTCCACCACTCGTTCCTGGTGATCTTCCAGCGTGTGGCGGCGGCGCCCCCGAGCGCCAGCGTGATCACTGGCGTCGTCCATAACGGTGCTGGCTATACCCTGTCCCTGTTGCGCGAAGGAACGCCGGTCGCGCAGCGCACATTGGGCGACGATGGCCGCTTCCGTTTCGAGGGGCTGGCCGCCGGGCAGTACGTGGTCACGGTCGCGAAGATCGGCCTCAGCTCGGCGCCGATCGCCCTCGACGGCCAGAATCAGGTCGAGATCGAGTTGACGGCGCCGCCGCTCGCCGGCGCGATCGAAGGGTGGGTGCACAACGGCGCCGGCCGCACGGTCATCGCCCTCCGCGATGGCGCCGTCGCCGCCGGACGGGCCGTCGTCGCCAACGATGAGTCGTTTCGTATCGCTGGCCTGACTGCTGGCTCCTACGTCGTCGCCGTCGAAGGCAGCAGCGTCCTCAGCCAGGCGATCACCCTCGCCGCCGGCGCCACCGAAACCCTCGAGCTGACCCTGCCCACCAGCGAGATCCCTGCGCCGGAGCGACCGATCGCCCATTACGTGCTGCTCGGCCCTGTGAACCAACCGGGCGAGCGCACCAATTTCTTCCTCGCCGCCGATTACATCGCTCACTTTCGGGCTGCTTTCGGCTATTCCCTGGTCGACGCTGTCCAGGCCGCGCGCGTGACCATCATCGGCGACGGGTACGGTCCCGCCGAGCTGGCCGAACTGCTCGAGGCTGGCGTCCAGGTCGAACGCATCGGTGGAGGTCCGGAGGCGCTGCGCGCCAACCTGGCCGCGCGGATCGCCACGAACCGCCCCTGACCCTTGTGGAAGGATCGGTCCCGTGTGAATCTCCCCCTCGCATCGCGAGCGCCGACCCTCCCCGCCTGGTTGTGGCCGCTGCTGGCGACCCTGGTAGCGGCCATTTTGCGTTTGTGGGCGCTCGATCGCATCCCACCTGGCTATCATTACGACGAGGCGTTCGAGGGGCTGGAGGCCTGGAAGGTCCTTCAAGACTCAGCGTACCGCCCCATCTTCTTCGCCGGCAACTTCGGCGTGGAGCCGACCTTCATCTACCTGACCGCGGGCGCCTTCGCGCTGTTCGGCGCCGATCCTCTTGTCCAGCGTTCAATGGCAGCGTTGGTGGGAATCCTGGCCGTGCCGCTCCTCTACGCCCTCGACCGCGAGCTGGAACGCGAGGGCGCTCCGCCCCATAGCGCGCTCCTGTCCGCCTGGGCTTTGGCCATCTCTTACTGGCATCTGACATTCAGCCGCGTGGGCATCGAGCCGATCCTCGTCCCTCTCTTGCTCTGTTTCGCCTTATGGGCGTTCTGGCGCGGGCTGCGACGGGGAGGATGGGGGGATTTCCTGATCGCAGGCGCGGCCGTCGGCTTCGGCCCGTATACGTATCCGGCGGGGCGCCTCATCCCGCTTCTGTACTTACTCCTGTTGGCCTGGCTGGTGCTGTGCGATCGCGCGCGCTGGCGGGCGTATCGGCGCCAGCTCCTGATCAGCCTGATCATAGCGGTCATCGTCTTCGCTCCTCTGGGCTGGTTTTGGGCGAGCCATCCCGATCTGTTCCTCCTCCGCTCCCGCCAGGTGACTGTCGTCGGCAGCCAGGCCGCCGATTCTCCACTGACCAATGTGGCGCGCACGCTGGGGATGTTCAGCGTCGCTGGCGACGCCGACCCGCGCTCCAATTTGCCCGGCCGTCCCGCCCTCGACTGGTTCATCGCGCCCTGGTTCTATCTGGGGAGCGCCGTCGCCCTCGCGCGCGGGAGGCGGTCGACTGGCGCGCTGCTCCTGAGCTGGAGCGTCGTCCTGCTCTTGCCAACGATCTTCAGCGACTACGCCCCCCATTTTCGCCGCGCGGTGGGCGCGACGCCGGCCATCGCCCTCCTGATCGGCCTGGGCGCCGCCTGGCTGCTCGATCAGGTCTACGCGCTGCGGCGCCCTCCCGCCGATCGCTCATCGCCCCGCGCGCGCGCCGTCCGCCTGGCTCCTGCCCTCGCCCTCGCCCTGATCGCACTCACCTTCCTGGGGAGCTTGTGGGTCACAACCCGCGACTATTTCCTGCGTTGGGGGAATCTGCCCGACCTGTATTACGCCTACGATGTGGGGCTGTGGGATCTCGGGCGTTACGTCGCGTCGTTTCCAGAGGATCGTTTGCTCTACCTGACGCCGCGACCCGCCGCGCATACCACCCTGGCGTTCGCCTGGCGCGGCCGGCAGGCTCCCATCACCTTCGACGGGCGCGCGATCTTCCCCTTCCTGCCGAACGCCGCGCAGCCGCAACATTACCTCGTCATCGAGCACGAGGACTTTCGCACTCCTCTGCTCATCCACGACCTCTTCCCGGCTGTCGAGGTCGTCCGCGATTTCCGCGATCGCGCGGGCGCCCTCTATGCCCGTCACTATCTGGTTCCGGCGGGCGCCACGCCCGTCGCTCTCGGCGCGTTTCCCGGCGGGGCCGCCTGGCCGGGCGTGGCGCTGCATTCGTACACGCTGCTGCCGGACGATCCGCGCGCGGGCGGCGTGCTCTATGTTCGTCTCTTCTGGTCGGTCAGCGACCCCACGCCCGCCAGCGACTGGACCACTTTTCTCCACCTCTTCTCGCCAGAAGATCCGGCGCGCGTGATCGTTGGGGTGGACGCGCGCCCGGGCGGCGGCTCCTATCCCACATACCGCTGGCGCTCCGGTCAGGTGATCGTCGATGAATATCAGATCCCCCTTCCCACTGAGCTGCCCCCTGGCGCCTATGCGATCGCCCTCGGCTTTTATACGGATGATGGCCAACGCCTTCCCGTGCGCGATCGTATGGGCGAGACGGCGGATCACATCGTGCTCGGCCCAGTCCAGGTGAGTGTGCCGTGAGGAAGTCTGTGCAGGGTAGAGAGGCCTGGAAGCGCTGGAGAGGGCGTGTCTGGTGCGTTGGGGAACGTTTGCCCTGGCCAGCCGTGGCAGCCCTTCTCTTCGTTCTGGCGCTCGGACTGCGCTTGTGGCGGTTGACCTACCACAGCTTCTGGTTCGATGAAGCGGTCAGCGCGGGCTGGGCTGGCTGGCGAGCTGCCGACATCGTGCGCGTGGGGATGGAGTTGACCCTCGATAAGCATCCGCCCGTCTATTACTTGTTGCTGCGCGGCTGGACGTTGCTCTTCGGTACGGGCGACGCCGCGGTCCGCTCGTTGGGGGCTTTGCTAGGCGCTTTGATCGTCTTCCCGATCTTCGCCCTCGGCCAGCGGTGGCAGTGCCGGGCGGGCGGCGCGGTCGCCGCCCTGCTGGCAGCGATCAACCCCTTCCTGGTGTGGTATTCGCAAGAGGCGCGCATGTTCATGCCCGCGGCCACGTTCGCCCTGTTGGGGCTATGGGCATTCGTCTCGCTTCTCGACGACGCGCGCAGCCGTCGGCGCGCCTTGCTGGCCTGGGGGATCTTCGTGGTCGCCACGCTGGCTGGCGTCTACGCCTATCTCTTCAACGCCCTGCTGCTGCCGGTCGCTGGCCTGTGGTGGCTGCTCGCCGTCGGCCGGGCCTGGCGCGCCGACCGACGGCGCCTGTCCTGCGTGGGCCTGGCGGGAGGCAGCGCGCTGGCGGTGGTCGCCGTCGGGTTTTGGCCGCTGGCGCGCCAGGCCTGGGCGGTCAGCGGCGCCGAAGCGACGCCCGGCCGCGCCTTTCAGGACGCTGGCGTCATTCTCTGGCAACTCGGGCATGCCTTCCTGTTCAATAAGGCGCGCCTCGGCTCCTGGGGCGATGGATTGCTGGCGCTGGCTGCCCTGGCCGTCCTCATCGGCCTCTGGCCCGGCTCCCCTGCCAGCGGCGCCAGCGAGGAGCCATCGGCTCGTCCTGCCTGGCGCGGCCGCAGTCGGAGCGAGCTGGCCGTTGCCTTGCTCGTCCCCTGGCTGATTGGGAACCTGCTGCTCATCCGCGACGCGCGCGCCTTCGCCGAGCCGCGCTACTGGCTCTTCCTGGTCCCCTTTGTGTGCCTGACCTGGGCGGCGGCCAGCGTGCGCCTGATCGCGAACGGTCGGCTGACCTCGCCCATCGCCCGTACAGGCGCTGGCCTGTTGGGAGGACTGCTTCTGGTCAGCCTGTTAGCAGCCAGCCTGGTCGCTCTCCCCTGGAACTGGCGGCCCGAATCGCGCCGCGAGGACTGGCGCGCGGCCGCCGATTACGTCGCCCGGCACGCCGGCCCTGACGACGCGATCCTGATCCATGTCGATTACGTGCGCCGGGCTTTTCTGCGCTACTATCGGGGAGACCTGCCGGTGTTCTTCCCCTTCGGCGGGCGCCTGGACGATCTGTCTCAGGTCGAGCCGCCGCTGGCGGGGATGGGCAGCTTCGCCACGATCTGGCTGATCGAATCGCACCTGGAGGGCGTGGATGATGGCCGTCTGCTCGAGCAATGGTTGGGGCAGCGTTATCCCCTGACCACCGAACAGTTCCCGGCAGGGATCGCCTTGCGCGCCTATGCCGTGCGCACCGTCGTCGAACGGCTGCCCGTTGACGCACAGCCGTTGGAGGCGGAGTTAGGGCCTGGCCTCACGCTGGCCGGCTGTCGCCTGGCCGAGACCGAAGTGCCCGCCCGGGATGACGTCTATCATCCTCCCTCCGGCTGGGCGCACGTCGCCCTCTACTGGCGACGCACGGGCGAACCGGCTGCCGACGCGCGACCTCGTCTGCATCTCATCGACGCCATCGGCCAGGTGTGGGGCGTCGGCCTCGCGCGCGAGCGGTCGCTGTGGGGGATGTGGCCGCCTTCGCAATGGCCGACGGACGGCCTCGTGCGCGACGAGCACGACGTCAATCTCAATCCGGCCACCCCGCCAGGCGATTATCGCCTGCAAGTGGCTATCGTCGGCGCCGATGGGCAACCGCTCGGCCCAGAAGCCAACTGCGGAGCCATCCGGGTTCGCTAGCTGATTGCTCCTCGTCGGCCATGAGGCTATAATGGCGCCATGCTTCCTTCATCTGACAGCGTGAGTGTGCGCCCTTTGACTCTGACCATGGTGCTTCCCACCTTCAACGAGCGCGACAACATCGCGCCGCTGATCGAGGGCGTCCTGCGCGCGACGAACGCTTTTACCTCGGTGCTCGTCGTCGATGATGATTCGCCCGACGGCACGGCGCAGGTCGTCGAGGCGCTCGCGCGCGGCGATCCCTGCGTGCGTTTGTTACGGCGCACGCAAGAGCGCGGCCTGACCTCGGCGATCGCCGCCGGCATCGCCCGCGCTGATAGCGACCTGGTCGGCTGGATGGATTGCGACCTCTCGATGCCTCCCGAACGGATCGGCGATCTGGTCGCCGCCGTCGCGCAGGGGGCTGATCTTGCCATCGGCTCGCGCTATGTCGCTGGCGGCCGCGATGTCGGCCATTCCTGGATCGGTCGCGCCTTCAGCCGCCTCATCAACCTCTTCGCCTCAGCGCTCCTGGGAGGGCAGATCCGCGACTACACCAGCGGCTTCGTGGTCGCCCGGCGCGCCGCGCTGGCCAGGCTGCTCCCCCTGCGCGGCGATTACGGCGAATACTGCATCGACCTCCTGGCGCGCGCCCAACGCGCGGGGCTGCGCGTGGTCGAGGTCCCCTACACCTGCGTCGAACGCCGCAGCGGCCAGTCGAAGACGGCTGTCCGTTGGACGGGCTACTTGCGTCGTGGGCGCAAATACGTCGCTGCCATCCTGCGCCTGTGGCGTGAGCGCCTGCGATGATCCGCCTGACGGCGGCGAGGACGACGGCGCCAAGATCAACATTGGAGAGGACCAACGGATGCTACAACCGGTTGAGCTGCCCCTGTCCGAGTTAGGCGAACTGGCCGAGATCATCCCTGGACCAGAGCCTGAACTGCAAGTGACCATGCATCCTATCCCGCGCTTCAAATCCGCCCCGCGCCCGCGCATCATCCCGGTGTGTGAGCCAACCCTCACGGGGAACGAGCTGAAGTATGTGACGCAATGCATCGAGACGAACTGGATCTCCTCCGCTGGTCGGTTCGTCGATGAGTTTGAGGCCGCCTTCGCTGCTGCTTGCGGCACGCGCTACGGCATCGCCTGCGCGAACGGCACCATCGCGCTCCACCTGGCGCTCGCGACGCTTGGCCTCCAGCCCGGCGACGAGGTCATCATCCCGGCTTTCACCATGATCGCCACCGCCAACGCGGTCACCTATCTCGGCGCGCGGCCTGTGCTCGTCGATTCTGAGCTGGAGACCTGGAACATGGACATCGACCAGGTCGAAGCCAGGATCACGCCGCGCACTCGCGCCATCATCCCGGTCCATACCTATGGCCATCCGGTCGATATGGACGCGCTCAACCAGATCGCGGACCGCCATGGGCTGTGGGTGATCGAGGACGCTGCCGAAGCGCACGGCGCGCGCTGCCGGGGACGACCTGTCGGCTCCCTGGGCACGGCGGCCGCCTTCTCCTTTTATGGCAATAAGATCATCACCACTGGCGAAGGGGGCATGATCACGACCGATCATGAACAACTGGCGCGGTTAGCCTGGAATCTGCGCGATCATGCCTTCTCGACGGAACGTCACTTCTGGCATAAGTTGCTTGGCTTCAACTATCGTATGACCAACCTGCAGGCCGCGGTCGGCCTGGCTCAGACCGAGCAGCTTGCTCAGTTCGTCGCCAGCCGGCGCGCCCATGCCGCCCTCTATACCGAGAAGCTGCGCCGTCTGCCCGGTCTGATCACGCCGCCGGAGGCGGACTGGGCGACCAACGTCTACTGGATGTACGGGATCCTCGTCGACGAGCGGGAGTTCGGCCTCACGCGCGACGAACTGCGTCGCGCCCTGGCGCGGCGCGGCATCGAGACGCGCACGTTCTTCATCCCGATGCACTGCCAGCCGATCTACTTCCAGCAATACAAAGGGGAACGTTATCCGTGCGCTGAGCTGCTCTGTCGACGTGGGATGTACCTGCCCTCAGCGTCCAGCCTCGCCCCCAGCGATATCGAGTATATCGTGGGCGCGATCGAGGAGGCGCATCGCGAACGACGCTGAAAGGGTTCAGATCATTGGGGCAAGGACCTGGTGGGAGCGGCGACCACAGGAGGCGTTGTCGGCGCCGCTTCCGGCCGATGGGAGGCGGGAGCCGGCTCGTGGGCGCAATAAGGGCAGATCACCCAGTCGGGGGCCATCAACTTCTTGCAGTAGGCGCAGACCACTTTCAGCGGTTGGCGGCACGACGGGCATACCTGCCAGTCCTCCTTCACCGGACGCTGGCAACGCGGACAGGCCGCCTGTTCTTCGATGTCACGCAGTAGCGCTTCTTCCTCGAGGGCGCGCTCGTAGGCCTGCGCCAGGGTTTCCTTGGGGCGCAGCAAGAGATAGAGCACCAGCCCGGCGCCAAGGAAGGGGGTGAACAGCAACACGAGCAGCGTCGCCAGCACCTGCGCGAAGAGATCGCGCGTGCGCGAACGAATATCGCGGAAAGCCCAGATCACCACGCTGATCCAGAACGCAAAGAAAAAGGCGCCGGTGAGCGCCAGGACCACCTGAAGCACAACGCCGATCGTGTTCATAAGATCTGGTGACATCGACGGGAAATGCCTCCCTGCAGATGAATGAGGCCATTATATCTGGCTGGCGAAGCCTGAGCAAACAACGGAGGTTTCCATTTTCTCGCTGACTTGCGCGACCCATCCCGGCTGCGCTGCCCGCAAGCAATACGCGGCGGTGGGGCCGCATCCTGCCAAGGAGATCGCCATGCACACCAACGATCCTGATCCGATCCCCTATCGTCCCCTGCCCGATCGTCTTCGCATTCGCGACCTGCCCGCTGCGGAGCGCCCGCGCGAACGGCTGCAATACTATGGGGCCAGCAGCCTTTCGACCGGCGAGCTGATCGCCATCATCCTGCGCGTCGGCGCGGCGGGCGAGAGCGCGGTCCATCTGGCCAATCGTTTGCTGGCTCGCTACGAGGGATTGGCTGGATTGGCGCGGGCCAGCTTCAGCGACCTGTGCGCCGAACGGGGCCTGGGCGCAGCCAAAGCAGCCCAACTGCAAGCTGCCCTCGAGCTGGGACGCCGTCTGCTCCACGATTCCCCGCTTGAGCGGCCGCAGATCAAGTCCCCCGCCGACGCCGCCAACCTGCTGTTCCTGGAGATGAGCGTCCTCGAACAGGAGGAGATGCGCGTGATCTTGCTCGACACGCGTAACCGCGCCCTGGCCATCGAGACCGTCTACAAAGGCTCGCTCAATATGGCCGTTGTGCGCATTGGCGAGCTGTTCCGGGCGGCCCTCAAGGCCAACGCGGCGGCCATTATCCTGGTTCATAACCACCCTTCCGGAGATCCTGCGCCCAGCCCGGAGGATATCCGCCTCACGCGTGACGCGGTGCAGGCCGGCAAACTAATGAGCGTCGAGGTGCTCGACCATCTGGTGATCGGCCAGGGTCGTTACATCAGCCTGAAAGAGCGCGGGCTGGGATTCTAGCCAAGGAGGAAACGATGAGCGATTTCACCGTCGAGCTGGCGACAATCCAATTGCCGGATTTCGGGTTGCCGTCCGAGTTGCCGAGGGTCCCGGCCGACGAGTACGCGGCGCGCCTGGCGGAAGCGCGGCGGCGCGCCGCCGCGCGCGGGCTGGACGCCCTGGTCGTCTACGGCGATCGCGAACATTTCGCCAACCTGGCCTTTCTCACCGGCTACGATCCCCGTTTCGAGGAGTCGCTGCTGGTGGTGACCAGCCGCCCGTCCGACGATTCCCGGCCAACGTTGCTCGTCGGCAACGAGGGCCTCGGTTACGCTGCGGTGTGCCAGATCCCCGTGCGCCTGGTGCTCTACCAGACGTTCAGCCTGCTCGGCCAGCCTCGCGATCGCCTGCGCCCCCTGGCCGAGATCCTGCGCGAGGCGGGCGTCGGGCCAGGCCAGCGGGTGGGGCTGGTCGGCTGGAAATACTTCGACGAGCGTGAAACCGCCGCTCCCCACGCGTGGTCTGAAGTCCCTTCCTTCATCGTCGACGAGCTGCGCGCCATCGTCGGCGCCAGCGGCGCCGTGGTCAACGCCACGGATCTCTTCATGAACCCCGAGGATGGCCTGCGCGCGATCAACAGCGCCGATCAGCTCGCCGTCTTCGAGTTCGCGGCCTGCCATTCCTCCCAGGGATTGCGCAATGTCCTCTTTGGCGTGCGGCCGGGGATGACCGAGTTCGACGCGGTGCGTTTGATGGGATACCCCGGCATCCCGCTCTCCTGTCATCTGATGATGACCGGCGGTCCCCTGGCGCGCCTCGGCCTGCCCAGTCCGTCGGGTCGCCAGCTCCAGCGCGGCGATCCGGTCACGATGGCCCTGGGGTTGTGGGGGTCTCTCACCGCGCGCGCCGGCTTCCTGGTCGCTTCGGCCAGCGAGTTGCCGGCCGAGATCCAGGACTACGTCGACTGGCTGGTCAAGCCCTATTTCAGCGCCATCGTCGAGTGGTACGAGGCGCTCGCCATCGGCGCGACGGGCGCGGACCTCTTCGCCGCGATCCAGCGCCATCTGGGCGACCCGCGTTTCGGCGTGGGGCTGAACCCCGGCCACCTGATCCACCTCGACGAATGGGTGCACACGCCGATCTTCGCTGGCTCGACGATCCCGTTACGCTCCGGCATGGCCCTGCAGTGCGACGTGATCCCGGCCACTGGCGGCCCGTACTTCACCACGAACATCGAGGACACGATCGCGCTGGCCGACGAAGCGCTACGCGCCGAACTCGCCACGCGCTATCCGCAGATGTGGCGAAGGGTTCAGCAGCGACGCGCCTTCATGCAAGAGGTGCTGGGCATCCGCCTCCGACCCGAAGTGCTGCCCTTCTCTAATCTGCCGGCTTACCTGCCGCCGTTCTGGCTGGCTCCCGACCAGGCGATGCGGGTGTCTCCGCGAGCGTGATGATGATCCCCGCGCTCTGGCGATCGATCCAGGCCAATGAGATCGTTTACTGGAGCCAGTTGAGCGCCGTACACACCTGTCCGGGCGGCCTCTTTTTCTTGCATGCGAGCTATCCCAGGCCGCCCGTCAACAGCGTGCGCGCCGTCCGCGTCGCGCCCGGCCAGGAGCTGGCCTTCGCGTTGGCGGCGCGCCGCTTCTTCGCTCGCCGCGGCTACGCCGCGCAGATGCAGATCGACCCCTGGGTAGCCTCGGACTCCCTGCGCGCGACCTTGTCGCGCGCAGGGTGGCTGCGAACCCATGACATCGCCGTGATGGCGGCGCCTCCCGCTGCTCATCACATCGAGCGTTCCCCCGAGCTTTCCATCCACGTCGCCGCTCCCGATGAGATGGTCGTCTGGCTGCGCATCCTGGTACGCTGTTTCGATTTGCCGGAGGAGCCGTCGTTGCTGGCAGCGTTGCAGCGCGGCTTCGCTCAGGGGACGGCCACCAGCTACCTGGGCCAATGGAATGGCGAACCAGCTGCCTGTGCGCAATTGTTAACCGTCGAGGGCGTCGGCGGCATCTATGCCGTCGGCGTGCTCCCCACCTTTCGACGCCGTGGCATCGCGCGTGCGCTGGTCGCCTACCTCATGCAAATGGCGCAAGCCACCTGTGAACACCTGTGCCTGCAGGCGGTCGCTGAGAGCGAAGCCGAGCGCCTCTACCGCAGCCTGGGCTTTCAGCGCCTGTTTTTGCAAGAGTCTTACTACCTGCCGGAGGTAGCTACAAAGTACCAAACTGGATAGATGGCCTCGTCGTCTATGGCTATGGACACGGCGAAGAGTCGCTGCGTATAATCGGAGCACAATCGCTATCCATCGGTGGTTCCCATGTCTCCTGTGCTTCGATCCTGGCGGCGTTCACTGGCCCGCATGTAAGGAGGCCGCGAATGGTACACATGCTTCGATCCTCAGACTGGCGACGACAGGCAATGCTCTGGCAACGACTCATGAGCGTCGTTCTTATCGTGGTGTTGCTGCTGCCGGTCACCGGCGGCGTTGCTGCTCATGGCGAAGATGATTTGCTGCGCGTCATCGTGCAGCGGGCGCAAGGCGGCCCTGCGGCGGAAGCGATCACGCGCGCGCTGGGCGGTCAGGTCCTGATGGATCTGCATCTCATCAACTCCTTTGTGGCGATGGTGCCGCGGCAAAGTGTGGCCCAATTGGCGGCCCATCCGAGTGTCAGATGGGTGTCTGTGGATGGCCCGCTGGCCCGCCATGGACATCAGAATGACTCTCCGATCGACCCTGCCTTGCTCAGCGTCACCTATGACCTCTCCGTCAAGGCCGATACCGCCTGGCAGATGGGCAACTGGGGGCAAGGGGTCACGGTGGCCGTCGTCGACAGCGGGATCGAGGTCAAGACCGCCAAAGGCAAGGTGAAGAGCGATTTCGGCGATGGCAAGGGCCGACGCGTGCGCGCCCGCGTCAGCATGATCGAGGACAGCGCCAAGTCTAAGGATCGTTTCGGCCACGGCACGGCGGTCGCTGGCATTATCGGTGGAGACGGCACCATCTCCGGCGGCAAATATGTCGGCGTCGCCCCGCGCGTCAACCTGGTCAGCGTCAAGGTCGGCGGCGACGACGGCACCGGCTACGAATCCGATCTGGTCGCTGGCCTGCAGTGGATCTATGACCATCGCGACAAGCTGGGTGTGCGCGTGATCAACCTTTCGGTCACCGCCGCGACGCCGCAGTCCTACCATACCAGCCCGCTCGACGCGGCGGTCGAGGTGATGTGGTTCAACGGGTTCGTCGTGGTCGTGGCCGCTGGCAATGACATCAACGCCAGCCAGGGCGCCATCCTGTATCCGCCAGCGAACGACCCCTTCGTGATCACCGTCGGCGCCGCCAACGAGATGGGGACGGCCGATCTGGGCGATGATGTGATGGCTCCCTGGTCGATTTGGGGCGTCGACGAAGCCATGCGGCCGAAGCCGGATCTGGTCGCCCCGGGCGTCGGTCTGATCACCACATTAGCGCCCGGCTCGTTCTTTGCAACTCAGTATCCAGCCCGGGTGGTCGATGGTACGTATATTCGCTTCGGTGGAACGTCGGCTGCGGCGGCTGTCGTTTCTGGAGCAGCAGCCCTCCTGCTCACCCAGGAACCGAATCTGACGCCGGACCAAGTCAAGTACCGCTTGGGTTTCACGGCCAATCGGAGCTGGCCAGGCATGGATCCGTCGCGCGCTGGCAACGGCTATCTTGACGTCAGCCAGGCGCTGGCCGTGCCCACCTTCGAGTCGGCCAACGTCGGCGTCCCGATCAGCCGCTTCCTCACACCGCCTGATACCGACGTCGTCTGGGATGGCGTCCAATGGGGTGGCGTGCAGTGGGGTGGCGTCCAATGGGGCGGTGTGCAGTGGGGCGGCGTCCAATGGGGCGGTGTGCAGTGGGGTGGTGTACAATGGGGAGGCGTCCAGTGGGGCGGCGTTAGCTGGGAAGAGTGATCCTTCGCTAACTGCCTGAGAACGGCCA
>Ga0068707_1002705_pt1 | contig 12452 bp, 9 predicted proteins | sample YNPNPMetaG_FD_66600 | JGI IMG/M metagenome (GOLD analysis project Ga0068707, IMG submission 66600) | Anoxygenic and chlorotrophic microbial mat microbial communities from Yellowstone National Park, USA - YNP NP MetaG | ecosystem: Environmental > Aquatic > Thermal springs > Hot (42-90C) >... | reverse complement strand
AACCCGGTGGCCTGGCTGGGGGCGGGGCTGCTGGCTCTGGACCCTTTCCACATCGCCCATTCCCGCGTGGTGACGCCCGATGGGCTGCTGGCCAGCCTGATGACCCTGTCCATCCTGAGCTTTATCGTCTATCTGGTCTGCGAGCGGTCCCGCTACTATGTGGTGTTCTCTGGTTTCGCTGCCGGCCTGGCCCTCCTGACCAAAGTCCCTGCCGTGCTGCTGATCCCTATGGTAGCCACGCTGATCATAAGCGAAAACATAACCCGTAACCCGAAACCTCTAACAGACCTGGCCCTATGGAGTGGGATGGCTTTCCTGACCTTCTTCTGCCTCTGGCCGGCGATGTGGGTGGCCCCGCTGGGCACCATCCAGCGAATGCTCGCTGAAATGGCGCAAGATACCGGTGGCGGCTGGAACCAATTCTTCATGGGCAAGATCACCAAAGACCCTGGATTTCTGTTCTATCCGGTGGTGTTGCTTTTCAGAACCACGCCGTTGACGTTGATAGGAGCAGTAGCCTCCTTGATTTTCCTTTCACGCATAACGCGAAACACGCTTCACGCTCCACGCTTCACGCTCCACGCCCTGGCCATGCTCATGACCTGCATCCTGCTCTTCACCCTTTTCATCAGCTTCGGATCCACCAAATTCGATCGCTTTCTGCTGCCCGTCTTTCCCCTGGTTGACATACTGGCCGCTCTGGGGTTGTACGAACTGGCAAAGGCAATCTCTGCCAGACTCAGTAGCTCTCAATTGAGTTGTGGAGTCGAGGCTTTAGCCGGAGAGTTCCGCCTGAAGGCTCCACTCCAGGTGATCCCTTGCGGTCTACTGAGACTGGGGAAATCCTTGAGGACACTTGCGTTTTTAGCTCTCATCGTCCAGGCTGGCTTTGCCTTGCCCCAACACCCGTATTTCCTGTCCTTCTACGACCCCCTGGCAGGCGGTCCTGCCCTGGCTCCTCGAGTCCTGTTCATTGGCTGGGGAGAAGCCTTCGAGCAGGCGGCCAGGTATCTCAATGGGAAGGAGAATGCAGCGGAATTGAAGGTAGCAGCCCAATATCCGGCCTCTTTTGGACCTTATTTCGCCGGCCAGACGCTGGCCATATCCAGGATGTACCCGACGGACATCTGGCCCTGGCTGCCGGCTGACTACATTGTCTTCTACATCAACGGCGCGCAGCGGAACGTGCCCGATCCAGACGTGGTCTCATTTTTCCGCTCCTTGAAGTTGGAACACACCGTGCGCGCCAAAGGCATTGAATACGCCTGGATTTACCGGGGGCCACGGTTGATCCTCTCTGAAGCGCCCACACCTCAGTATCCCGCCCAGGCCGATTTGGCTGGCCAGGTCCTGTTCCTGGGCTACGATGTGCACGGACCGACAGAGTCAGGTGATACGCTCCAGGTAACTGTCTACTGGCGATGCCTGAAGAAGATGGACGAAAATTACAGTGTCTACATCCGCCTGAAAGACGAGGCCGGGCACCTTTGGGGCCAGACGGACAACTGGCCAGTCAAAGGCTTTCTGCCCACCTCCCAGTGGGAAGAGGGAATGATCGTCAAAGATGAGTATAGCATTGAGACTCTGCCTGGTACTCCACCTGGCGATTACCATCTGGAAGTCGGTATATACTCGGTTTTGGAAGGGGGTGGCACCAGGGTCCCTGGCCGATGGGAGACGCCTCAAAGGACGGTTCGAGTGGTCAGGCCGCTCACCCCGCCAACGGTTGAGAGCCTGGGCATTCAGAACCTCCTGCAAGAGAGCCTGAGTGGTCAGGTGAAGCTATTGGGCTACAATCTTTCCCCAACAACCTTCCGACCAGGAGACTTTTTACCTCTGACCCTGTTCTGGCGAGCTGAGAGCGAACTGGACAAAGACTATTTGGTTCTTCTGCAACTGAGGGCTGAAAATGGAACTGTGTGGACGTTGTACCAGGAGCGGCCGGCCAGCGGCTCCTATCCCACAGTGCTTTGGGAGCAAGGCGAAGTGGTCCGCGAGCAACTGGATGCCCGTATCCCGGCCGAGGTCCCCTCTGGCCGGTACACGCTGATGGCCGGCCTGGCTGATGCGAAAAGCGGCGAGGAAGCAGGCTCAGTCTCCCTGGTTGAGTTGACTGTGGAGGGGCGCCCCAGGATGTTTGAGTCGCCGCCAATCCAGCACCCGCTGGAGATCAATCTGGGTGATCAGGTAGCGCTGTTGGGCTATGACCTGGACGCCACGGAGTTGAAAGCTGGCGGCGCGTTGTCCCTGACACTGTACTGGAAAGCGCTGGCGCAAATGGACACCTCGTACACCGTCTTTGTCCACGTTCTGGATGGTGAGGACAGGATTTGGGGGCAGCGGGACAGCGTGCCTGGCAACGGCACCCTGCCCACCACAGGTTGGCTGTCTGGTGAAGTCGTAGCAGACCATTACGATATACCAGTGCAACCTGATGCGCCACCCGGTCAGTATTTTATTGAGATCGGCATGTACCAGTTGGAGACAGGGCAACGCTTGCCAATCATTAAGGAGCAGGTAGTGGGCGACAGGGTTCTGCTGAAGAAGATCAAAGTGTCGGGGAGATAGGAGTTCCGACGTGGCAGAGGCAGAGCATTGCCTTACTGTACTGCCTCACGTCCTCCCGATCTGCGGCGCAGGCCCCACCTCGCCGGGATGTTGACATGACAGTTAACATCGGGTATAATCTAGCCCTGGAAGCTCTGCCATGGCCTGGGCTTCCCAGGCTCAAGAACAAGTGAGGAGGAAAAAGAATGAAAACATTCCGTCTGATTTTGTCCCTGATCCTTGTCGCCGTGCCCGGCCTGAACCTGGTCGGGTGCGGCCCCCAGGCAGCCGCCCCAACGGCGACGCCTGCCCCGCTCCCTACGTTAGTCATGGTGGCCAACATAGACGACGTGGTGACACTGGACCCCCACCATGCCTACGAAACCACCAACCTGATGATCCACGCCTCAACCTACGACACCCTCGTCGAATTCAAGCCCAGCGACCTGACCAGGGTGGCCCCACGCCTGGCCGATAGCTGGGAGGTCTCGCCCGATGGCCTGACCTACACCTTCCATTTGCATCCCGGCGTCAAGTTTAGCTCGGGCAACCCGGTGACTGCCGAAGACGTCCGCTTCTCCTGGATGCGCCTGAAGAACATCAAGGACAACCCGGCTTTTTACGCCGACATCATCTCCGAGGTCCAGGTGGTAGATGAGGCTACCATCAAGGTCACTCTGACCGAACCCTCGCCTGCCTTCTTGAGCATCTGCGCCGCACCGGCCATGAGCATCGTGGATAGCAAAGTCGTCAAAGAGCACGGTGGCACCGACGCGGCCGACGCCGACCAGACCGATAAGGCCAAAGATTGGCTGGACCAGCACTCGGCCGGCAGTGGTCCGTTTATCCAGGTCAGTTGGACACCCAAGGCCGAGATTGTCCTGGAAGCCAACCCCAACTACTGGCGCGGTGCGCCCAAATTGGGCCGGGTCGTCATCAAGCACGTGTCTGACCCCACCACCGTCTTGCAGATGCTCCAGCGTGGCGATGCGGACCTGCACGACAACCTGGACCCCGACCTGGCGGAGCAGGCCAGGGCCGATCCCAATCTGAACGTGGTCATCGGCCAGAGCCTGGACCAGAACTACCTGGCCATGACCTCCAACCCGGACCTGTCAAAGCCGCTGGCTGACAAGCGGGTGCGGCAGGCCATTGCTCTCAGCGTAGACTACGACGGGCTGATCCAGGCCCTGCTGCGAGGTTATGGCAGCCGTGCTCCCAGCATCATCCCTCTGGGTATCCTGGGAGTAGATCCGGCCATGACACAGGGCCGGGACCTGGAAAAAGCCAGGGCGCTGCTCAAGGAAGCCGGTTATGAGAATGGCTTCACGGTAGACCTCGCCTATGGCTCGAACCCTACCCGCGAAACCATCGCCGCCAAGCTGAAGAGTGACCTGGCCGAGGTGGGCATCACCGTTAACCTCAAACCGATGGAGCAGAGTGTTTATCTGAGCGAGATGCGCGCTCAGAGGCTGGCCTTCTGTTTCGGCGGTTGGACCCCTGACTATCTGGACCCCACCATGTGGACGGACTACTTCTCTTATCATGATCGGGGCATCGCCAAGCGGATGTGGTACAACAACCCCGAAGCAGAGAAGTACGCCAGGATCGTGGGCACCGAGTTGGATCCTGCCAGGCGAGAGCAGGCTATCAAAGAGTTGCAGAAGGTGTTGATGGATGATATGCCCTTCACCATGCTCTACCAGAGCCAGCGGATCATCGTCATGAACAAAGCGGTGCAGGGTTTTGCCTATCACCCCGTGCAGTTCGTCAACTTCTTTGATTTGAGCAAGTGACCCTCACCCCGACCCCCCAACCCCTCCCCTTCTCCCCACCTGGAGGGAAGGGGAGGGGGTGGGGAAGGGGGTGAGGGCCAGGAGACCATATGGGCCTGTCCGTTCACATCATCCGGCGTCTGCTGCTGGTCATCCCCATGCTGATCGGGATCACCCTCCTGACTTTTACGGTTTCCCATCTGGTACCCGCTGACCCGCTGGCGGTTATTGTCAGCGAAAAGGCATTGGACCAGCCCGACATTGTCCAGGCGGCCATCCAGAAATGGGGCCTGGACAAATCCCTCCCCGAACAATACTTGTACTACCTCTGGAACCTGGCTCACGGCGACCTGGGCATTTCTTTTAAGACCAAGCGCCCGGTAGCCCAGGACCTGGCGCAATACCTCCCGGCCACAGTGGAATTGGGGCTGGCCTCGTTATGCTTTGCCCTTGTTTTTGGGCTGCCCCTGGGCATCATGGCCGCCATCAAGGCGGGGAGTGGGGTAGACCATTTAACCCGCTTCATCTCTCTGCTAGGAGCCTCTATGCCGCCGTTCTGGTCAGGACTGATGGCCCTGTTTGTGTTCTATTTCAAGGCCCAGATTCTGCCCGGACCAGGTCGTGTTGATGCCCGCCTGATCATGCCGCCCCCTATCACCGGCCTGTGCCTGGTAGATACCCTGCTGGTCGGCGACATGAACGCCTTCGCCGATGCGCTGCACCACCTGATCCTGCCCTCGGTCATCCTGGGATGGTTCACCCTGGCCCTGATCTGCCGGATTACCCGCTCGTCCCTGCTGGAGGTGCTGCGCATGGATTACATCCGCACCGCCCGGGCCAAAGGTTTGCATGAGCGGGTCGTACTCCTGCGGCATGCGCTGCGCAATGCTTTCATCCCCACGCTCACCATGCTGGGCCTGGCTTTTGCCGGGCTTATGACGGGCGCTATCATGACGGAGACCATCTTCGCCTGGCCGGGGATCGGACGCTATGCGGTAGAATCGGCAGCGAATCTGGATTACCCGGCTATTCTGGGCACGACGCTGCTCATCGCTGTGATCTACATTTTTATCAATCTGCTGGTGGACATCTTGTACGGCGTCATTGACCCTCGCATCCGGGAGGCGTAGCTATGGCTCAGACTCTCGCTTCCAGGCCGACTCCCTCCGAATCCCCGTGGGCGCGCAGTCTGCGCATCCTGGTCCATAACCGGATGGCTATGGCTGGCGCAGCCGTCATTCTCCTCTGGACTCTGACCGCCATCGCGGCACCGTTTATCGCTCCCTATGATGCCCTGAGCCAGAGCATTGAGGATCGCCTGAGCCCCCCCTCAGTCCGGCACCCTTTTGGCACTGATGAATTGGGCCGGGACGTGTTCAGCCGGGTGGTGTACGGGGCACGCATCTCGTTGCCAGTGGGATTGGTGGTGGTCCTGTTCTCCATGCTGATGGGGGCGTTGGTTGGTGCCCTGGCCGGCTACATCGGAGGCATCTTCGACCTGCTCATCATGCGCCTGGCCGACATCACCCTGGCTTTCCCCTCTATTGTGTTGGCTCTGGCTATCGCTTCCGTCCTGGGCCCCAGCCTGAAAAACGCCCTGATCGCCATGATCCTGGTGTGGTGGCCAGAGTACGCCCGGTTGATGCGGGGCCAGGTGCTTAGCGTCAAGAACAACGAATACGTGACCGCCGCCCGGTCCATCGGCGTGTCGAGCGGTCGTATCCTGGCTCGCCACATCATTCCCAACACCAGCGCACCGATTGTCGTTAAAGCCTCGTTAGATGCGGGCAGTGCCATCCTGACCATCGCTGCTCTCAGTTTCATCGGCCTGGGAGCGGTGCCACCTACCCCCGAATGGGGAACCATGATCTCAATGGGTCGTTTCAAGTTCTACAACTGGTGGCTGACCACTTTTCCCGGCCTGGCCGTCCTCAGCGTCGTACTGGGATTTAATTTCCTGGGCGATGGCCTGCGAGATGCCTTTGATCCTCAGTTGCGGGGGATGTAGGGCTTGAAGGGTATCCCCTCAATACCACTTTCCCTCCCCTGAGAGCAGAAGGAGCTGACCTCCCACCTGAAGGAAAATGGCGGGACACTCCCCCCTCTGACCTGCTGCGTGGGCCCTACAAAAGCGAGGTAAAAAAGCCCCCTCGTCAGGATACGTGACGAAGGGGGCTTGCGTTTTGGTCAGACTATGGCTTACTGTTTGCTCTCCGTGATGGTGAACAGCCGCCCGTCGCTGCGGCCAAAGACCTCCGGGAAGTAGAACTCGCTGGCCTGTCACACCGGCGACAGCTCTCCTTTTCCAGATCCGTACCAAAGGCTATTCCGGCCGTTGGTGCCTTATTGATTCCACAAACTCCTCCGGCCTCAGCGCTGTCACAGCGCTGACACGAGCAAAGTGAGCATCGTAGGTCAAGACGTAGTCGCACTCGTTCTTCAGGGCCAAAGCGGCATGAGGTTGATCAGACCGGTCGTGAATAGCCAAACGCCGCCTATATTTCAAGACCTCGATCCGATCGAGTAGAGGCAACAAGGTAACCTTATTTTTGAAGAGCATCAGCATTGCTAAGCGCAAGACCGTTGCAGCATTGGGCGAAGGGTAGTTTGCGTAGGCGAAGACGACCAATTCCTGAAGCGCGTACAGCGAGATAAAGGCTATAGTCTCAGTGTTATTGATGAGCTCAAACAACTCAGCCGCGGATTTCTGCCTTTCTAACTCGACATCACTCAATTCGCCGAAGAGAAAGGCGATGAGCACTGTCGTGTCGAGATAGACCTTCATCAGGCTGGCTCCTGCATCCTTTCAGGGTGCTCTATCAGATCAGCAAGGATATTAGAGAAGATGATGGCTATCGAAGCCAGCCCTTGATCTTCGAAAAGCCTGTGACTTTTCTCCCGCGCCTCACGTGCAGCGACATAGATGTCCTTTCGCAAGATTGTCTGCTTGGCGGCAGCGAACTCTTCCTCTAAAGCAAAGCCTGGGCCATATTGTACAATACCGGCTTTAACCAGCTCGGTCAATACCTGCTCGGCTTGTGCCGAAGTGATGCCAACCCTTTGGGCTATTTCCTTGACCTTTTCGTTGTCCATTGCCCTTTGCCTCCTGTGATCAGGTAAGTGCGGATTTATCCTCACCCTGAGGTGACATGGTTACTATGCTCATATTATAGCCCGAAGTGGCTATTTAGGCAACCAAAAGCCCCCACTTACACGAGGGCTTTGCCTTTACACCGAAGGAGCTCTCTCCTTGACAAAACCCGCCTTTCAGTTTATCATAGCCAAGACAACGCGCAAGACCATACCTCGAATTTCGGGAAGAATTGGTGTCGGAAGGGCAGTTGAATGACGTATGAGGTCTTGATCGGACGACGCCCATCTGTTTTTACTAAAATCTTAGATTGAAAAGAAAGGAGAAAAATAGATGAAAAGAACAGTTTTTTTGGGGGGGGATTTACGTCGCTGATACTCATTGCGGCCATCGTTGTCGGCTGCGGCCCTACTCCAGTCCTACCGCCTACTGCCACCCCCTACCCGACGTATACACCCTATCCAACCCCTACGCCGATACCGCCTACCCCCACACCGGCACCGACTGACACGCCCGCGCCAACTGCCACGCCGCTACCCACAGCCACTCCTGCGCCCACGCCCACTCTGCCCCCACCTGCTCCAACGAAAGCGCCGCCTCCGACTGAGACGCCCACGCCGTCTGCCCCGCCAGGTTCTCCCTATGCCGACCGTGTCGTCAACTATGTGCCGGGCCCAGGAGCCTGGGCTGAGGCGATGGATCCCAATGCTGCGCTGGGGGCGCCGAATGGCGACCCAACTTTTGGCTCCTTCACGGGTTGGCTCTGTCTGGGTGCTGGCGGCCTTGTCACCCTGGAATTTGTTGATAACACGATCATAGACCAGCCGGGGCCTGATTTCTACATCGTGGGAGACCCGGCTCAAGATGATCAGATTTTGGTTGAAGTCAGCAGCGACGGCAATACCTGGCGCGCCTTTCCCGTCTGTGGAGAGAATCCCCCGACACTTGATCTGGCGACGGTGGGGCTGCCCTTCGCTCGCTTCGTGCGCATCGTAGACGTGCAACCTGGCACGCCGAGCGGCGCCGAAGTAGATGCTGTTGGGGCCTTGCACTCCGGCCCACCTCAGTAGCCACAGCAGTCTGTGCACGCTGAAATCGGTACCTTCTCAAACCAGAAAAGCCCTCTGTGAGAGAGGGCTTTTTGTTTGCAGCAGTGGGTGGGGCAACCGTTACAGGCGAGATGCCCATATCTGCCAGGAATTTCATGCGGCAACCGCTTCTAATTCGTGGACAGACTCTTCCGACAACCAGGCAGCATATCGCAGAGCCTGCTGAATGTCTTCCGGCTCCAGGTAGGGATAGTCCCGTACAATCTCATCCATGGTCATCCCATTGGCTACCACAAGATCAGCGAGACAGTGATACGCATCCCCCGAATGCAAGCCTTGCCGCCCATGATGTTTGGGTCAAATGTGATGCGATCAAGTTTTATCCTCTCACGGTTCCCAAACAGTGATGCCAGCTATGCGTTCAAAGTCCTTATCAGAGGTGGCAACATGGGTGATTCCGTGATGCGCCATGATGGCCAGATGCAAGGCATCCCTCGGTAAAAGCTTGTGGGCGATAATCTGCTCAAAGAGGCTGACTCCAACTGAGGCAGGCACATCCACAACTTTCAGCCCCTTGTAACTTTGTACGACGAACAGGAAAGCCAACAATTCTGCTTTGGCCAAATCCAGCCTCTCAGGGTCTCGCTTGAGTTGTCTGAGCACTTCTCCAACAGTGGCCAGACCCAACTCAGCCTGGAGCTTCTCCACGATGATCTTGTAGGCAATCTCGTCAATGGCCAGTGGAGATAGGCAGGCTTTGACCTCTCCTCTCTCTACTCTGGTGAGAAATGTTTTGCAAGTGGCTCCGAACCTGGGATCATTCAGTAACACGTGGATGAATATATTGGCGTCAATGTAGATCAATCCAGCTTTCGCCGGATCGTAATCTATCAGCGAGCTCACACACCGCTCCTGTGGAAGATATATTCCTCGTACTCTCTACTGTCGTACTCTTTGCTCTCCGTGGGCAGGAGATGGGAAAGGATATCTGTCAAACTAGAGAGAGGTTTCATTATAATCATACCTGCTTCTGAGTAAAGCACAGTTAGCTCTTCTCCATTGACGACGTTCATTGCCCGCATCAATTTGAGAGGGATAGAGATGTCTTTCCCCAGTTTGATTGTCTCAACCTGCATGTCACCACCTCATGAATCACTGTGTCTCGCTTGGGATTTCAACCTATGCTTCTGGTGAGTATTATAGCCCATTCGTCGGCAAAAGGCAAGTTCTTTTTGTTGGGGTCAGACCAGACTATATGGGACTCATTGTTCGCCTTTCATGATGGTGAACAGCCGCCCATCGCTGCGGCCAAAGACCTCCGGGAAGTAGAACTCGCTGGCCACGGTAGGGATGACCCGGTACTGACCTGGCAGGGTGGCACGGAAGGTGTAGGTGTACTCGTAGGTCCCCGCCGAGAGGTAATCGGCAAAAAGGACCACTTTGTCGTCGCGCGTCTCGGTGCGGCTGTACCAGTGCCACCACCAGGCGTACCACTCGCTCCAGCGACTGTCTTCGACCTGGCGGCGCAGAGCCGGATGCTGGTCCAGCAGGCTGGTGGTGGCCAGGCTGACGTCAATGGCCTCCGCGCCGGCCGGCAACGGGTCCTCGACCACCACGTAGTACAGGTCGTGCGGGGCGACGATGGTCAGCCTGACCTGGATCACATCACCCACCTGGGCCTGGTTCACCTCCGGGCACTTTTTGCCGGCCGTGCAGTCAGCGTGCTGGTACTGGCGGTAGACGATGATGCCCCGGTTGACGGGATCAATCTCCTCCACGGGCAGGTAGACCCGCAGGTGGGCGGTGTAGTAGAGCCGACCCGGTCCCTCGCCCCGGCTGATGTCCAGGCGGTTGCCCCGCTCCCGCAGCAATTCGGCCACGGCCACCCGCAACCTGACGCTCTGGTCAATGTTCCTGGCATTCACCGCGCCGGAGCTTAGCTCATCGCCGTTGAGTTTGACCAGGTAGGCGTACTCCCCTTGCAGTTCGCCGGTCTCCACCATCCAGTCGGTCAGGGCGATGAGGGCCCAGGCCGTCTCCTGGGTGGTCTCCCAGATGCCCTCCTTGCGGGCCACCATCAGCCAGCGCACCACGTTGGGGATCAGCTCGTTCTTGGGGTCGAGCCGGGCCAGGGCGTCAAGGATGACGGCGGTGGAGCGGGTGTCGGTGTTCATGGCCCACCAGTCATAGTCTTTCTCCTCCCAGTGAGCACCGGTGGCGCTGAGGATGGCGGCGTTGTTGAGGTCACTCAGCAGGGTCGGGATGCGCCGGTCTTTGGCGTCTACCAGGCTCAGGGTCAGGGCCAGGAAAGCCCGGCCATAGTGGGACAGCTTCTCGCGGTTCTGGAAGAGGTCGCCGGTGCGTTCGCTGGCATAGCCCGCGTCTCCGGCCTCGGCCATGACGTAGAGGATGAAGGCCTGCTGGTTGGCCTCGCGGTAGCTTTTGAGTTCACGGGCCGTCACCACCTGTCCCCGCAGGTACTCCAGCCCCCGGGCGATGACCCCGTCGCGGACCTCAAAGCCAGCTTCCCGGGCTTTGTCCAGGGCAAAGACCACGTAGGCAGTCAGGTGCGGCCGGCTCTGGCCGTTGTACCACCATCCCCAGCCTCCGTCAGGGTTCTGCTGGAGGTAGAGCTTGTTCAGTCCCTGCTCCACCAACCCTGGCAGCCTCTTTTCCAGTTCGGGGTCAGCGATGCCCAGGTCCTTGAGGGCGCGGTAGGTGAGCACGTTGGGCAGGAAGCGGGAGACGGTCTGCTCGGTGCACTCGTAGGGGAAATGCTCCAGGTAGGTCAGCCCGTCGCGCATCCCGGCGGCCAGCGAGGGGTCGAGCTGGACCAGGAGCTCGCCCTGGCGGTCGTCGTACCTGGGCGGCAGGGCCACCACCTCGGTGCGGGTGCCCTCTTCGGTGAGCTGGCCGCCGGTGCCCACCACCTCCGGCGCGCTGTAGCGATGGACCAGCAGGGTGCCTTCGGGGCCGGTGGTCAGGCGCGGTCGGGCGGCGTCCGAGTACTCGCCGGCCACGGCGCTGAAGATGACATCCACCTTCTCCACGTCCTCGACGGTGACCTGCCAGGTGACTTTTGCTTCGCTGCTGGCGGCGATGGTCACGGTCTGCTCGGCGTCGTCGTGCACCACCAGGCCGGTGCTGCTGAGAGCGACCTTCACTTCCAGGTCCTGGTCGGTGTTGTTATTGACGATGGCCGCCAGTTGGGCCTGGTCGTCCACCACGAAGAAGCGCGGGGCCACGGGCCGCACCAACAGTGGTTTGGTGACCAGCAGTTCCGTCGTCGCTTCACCCACTTCCGTGTCGGCGGTAACGCCCACCCCACGGAAGACCCAGGTGGTCAGGTTGTCGGGCAGTTTGATTTTGACGCGGGCCCGGCCGCTGCGGTCGGTGACCACGGTGGCGTCCCAGTAGGCGGTATCAGCGAACTCTTCGCGGAGAGCGACTCCAGGCGGAGGCGCGGCCGCTTCCGCCTCTTTGGCTACTGCTGTGGGCATGGGCGCTGCCGGTACAGGCATTTCTACCGGAGGTCCTCCACCCCTCCCTTCCGCAGCAGCCCTATCGGCCATCTGCTTCTCCTGGTACCGCTCCATCTGTTCCAGCACCAGGCGGTTGATGGAAATGGCCAGGCCGCTGGAGGTGCTTACCCCCAGCCCTCGTCGCCCGTAGAAAGCCTCCACGATGGCCCCAGCCGGGCGCGGCGAGAGGGTCAGGACAGCCTTGTCCACCAGATCGAGGGAAAAGGCTGCGGTCACAGGCTCGCCGGTGTGGTCGGTGGCCCGCACCTCAAAGCTCACCGTGTCGCCTGGCCCGGCCTTCTCGACGCCTGGCTTCAGCTCGATGGTCAACTTCTGCGGCGCGGGTTCCACGCTCAGAGCGGCGTACCCGACTTTGTAGGTGGCTACCTTGTTGTCGGCATCCTGCCCTTTGACGATGACGGCTGAGACGTAGACGTTGGGCACGTGGTCGGCGGTGATAGGCAGCCGC
>Ga0068707_1002704_pt1 | contig 12452 bp, 11 predicted proteins | sample YNPNPMetaG_FD_66600 | JGI IMG/M metagenome (GOLD analysis project Ga0068707, IMG submission 66600) | Anoxygenic and chlorotrophic microbial mat microbial communities from Yellowstone National Park, USA - YNP NP MetaG | ecosystem: Environmental > Aquatic > Thermal springs > Hot (42-90C) >... | reverse complement strand
ATTTTCAAAATGTGCTATAGTGAGGGCACAAAGCTTTTTCTGAGGAGGTGGAAATCAATGAGAAAGGTTATTGATTTTGTGGTAGGTTTATTGTTTGGCAGCCTGGTAGGTGGGGCGTTGGCTCTGCTGTTGGCTCCCCGTTCAGGGCCCGAGACCAGGCAACTGATTCGAGAGCGAATCAACGAGATCATCGAAGAAGCGAGGCAGGCTGCTGCCGAACAACGGCTGGAGCTGGAGGCGCGGTTAGCGGCGGCCAAACGCCCGCCTGCCACGTAGAATCATCTCACACTCTGGCGAGCAGGAAGTCAAATATTTCGCTGGTTTCAGCCGCCTCACCGGTGAAATCCTCCGCCCGCTCCTTTTTGGCCTGGGCCAGCATTTGCAGGCTCTGCTGAGGATCTTCACCTTCCATCACGACTTCTCGCGTCACCAGCACGCCGCCCATCAGAAGGGGCAAATAGAGGAATTCAACGGGCAGGGGCTGGCCTGATTCCAGGTTGCCAACTACCAGATCGGCCAGAGCCTCTTGCTCCTCCAACAGCCAGGGCTGTCTTTTGAGTGCGCTTTCCACCAGGGCAAAGCTCAGGGCGATGGCCAGCCGGATCACACGCGAGTAACCTGCTTCGCTCACCAGCCAGATAGCATCATCGGTTGGAAGACCGTTAAGGTAAGCCTGCATGTAGATGGGTATCAGCAGGCCATCTTGCCAATCGGAGTTGCGCATGAAGTAGCTGACGGTGTGAGTGAGAATTTTGGTCAGGAAGATGGCCTCTCCAAGGCGCAATTCGATTCCGGCGTCAGCAAATCTCTTCCTGCTCTCATCCAAAAGGGGCACATAGATAGATTCAGGGACCAGGTGGGGCGCAATATGAGCACGCCGTTCATTGACCTCCAGAGTGGCCCGATACTGAAGGTCCCACTCCTCCAGGGTCCAGAGCGAAATGAAAGTGGGTGCCAGGTCCACCTCTGGCGTGCTTCTCGCCTCACCGCCTACCTGGAGCCTGAAGGAGAGTTTGTTGACGGGCCTGGCTATAAAGCCGACGCCAATGGTTGAAGCCAGGCCCAATCCCACGGTACTCCTGAGGATCGTCTCACCCAGGCGGCCTTTGCTCTGTTGAGGTCGAATGCGACTGGCACTGGTTTGGGGGACGCCCATGATCTCCAGCCTGATCTCGTAGATGGTCGAAGGTGTTCCGACGGAGGTCTGGATGGGGATCGTCAGTTTGCCTGCTTCAGCGGGCTTCATAGGCACCGTTGTCTCTTCCTCGCCGATCTTGAGTTGAGAGGGTCGGCTGCGCAGGCCACCCGTTTTCACGGGCACACTCAGCCTGAGCCTCACATCCATAGGGACATTCACCACGCTCTGCAGAAAGAAGACCAAAGCCGTCGCCTCACCAGGGGCTACTGTCTCGCGGCTGAGGGAGCCTACATATTGGACGGCTCCCGCTTCATAACGCTGTCTGGCTGGGGTCATCTCCCCTAAGATATCGGGATATTCTATCTCCACGACTCCCTCCTATTACCTCGTTAGCGTACATCTTTACTCACGCCAACTGCTCCCGCTGCTCCTCTCTCAGCTTCCTTGTTGCCTCCTGGTCAATGGTCAGCGTGACCGGGTCAATGACCACCTGGTAATCCTCACGCGCCTTCTCTAAAGTCACCTTGCCATCGCGCACGTCGGCCAACAACAGCTCAGGGTCGCGCTCCAGTGGGTTGCCGTAGCCGCCCGCGCCGGGCAGCCGCAGGCTCACCACGTCCCCTTTCTTCAACACGTCCACTCCCTTAGACTTAAGGGGGCGCTCCTCTGGGGTGTCGGGGTTGAGGATGAACTGTCCCTTGCTGCCTTCCTTGCCGCCGAAAAGGCCGAAGGGGGCAAAACGTTGCCGATCGCCGTAGCGGGCCAGGGTCACGTTGTCAACGAGCACTTCGATATCGCGGCGCACCGTCAGACCACCGCGGTATTTGCCCGCGCCGCCCGAATCGGGGATGAACTCGTAGCGGCGGATGCGCACCGGGTATTCCAGCTCCACGGCCTCGATGGGCGTGTTTTTGAAGCGGGCCAGGTGCGAATCCTGCCCGTCGCGGCCGTCCTTGGTTGGCCGGGCGCCGGCGCCACCCCCCTGGATGTCAATATAGACGAATCGCCTGCCTGTGCTCGGATGGTAGCCGCTGAAGCCGCAGTTGGTGATCTGGCCATGGGAGCCGGCCATCACCCTGTCAGGCACCGCCTGAGACAGAGCCAGCATCATGGCTTCGGTGATCTTTTGCGAGGTGTTGGTACGCGCTCCCACGGCTGCGGGCGGGTTGGGGTTGACGATGGTCCCCGGAGCCGCCTCGACGCGGAAAGGCCGATAGCAACCCGAATTGGGCGGGACATGGGGGTCAATGACGGCAATGAGGGCGTAGTACACCGCGGCGTGTACTGTGGCCAGCGGGCAGTTGATGTTGCCTTTGACCTGCGGCGAGGTGCCTTCAAAATCCACCACACATTCTTCGCCGCGCTTGTGAATGTTGACCTGGAGCCTGATGGGGGTGTCGGTCTGGCCGTCGTCATCCACATAGTCTACACCCGTGTAGGTGCCATCAGGGATGCGGCTCAGCCCCTCCCGGATGCGCTTCTCCGAATAGTCCAGCAACATCGCCTGGCACTTATGAACGACGTCCACACCGTACTTGGCAAAGATGTCCTGCATGCGCCGCACCCCGACAAAATCAGCCGAAGCCTGGGCGCGGATGTCACCCAGGGTTTTGTCGGGCACACGGATGTTGTTGCGCAGGATGCCCAACAACTCTTCGTCTTCTTTGCCTTTCTTGTACAGCTTGACGAAGGGAAAGCGCAGGCCCTCCTGGTAGATCTCGGTCAGGCCGCCAGCCGTGCCGCCGGGGGCCGCGCCTCCCATGTCGGCGTGATGGGCAATGGAGCCCACAAAGCCAACCAACTGACTCTCATAGTGCACCGGGGCGAAAGTGATCAGGTCCATGACGTGCTGGCCGCCAGCGTAGGGGTCGTTGAAGATGATGATGTCCCCTTCGTCCAGTTCTTCGTCCCGGTATCGCTGGCGCAGGCTGCGCATGGGCAACTCGAAGCCGGTCAGCAGCATGGGCGCGTGATGGGCCTGGCCCACGGTGTTGCCGTACCGGTCGAACACGGCGCAGGTAATGTCTTCGATCTCTTTGATGACCGTTGAGCGGCCCGTGCGCACCAGGGTACGGCCCATCTCGTCGGCCACCTGCTCCATAGCGTAGCGGATGACTTGCATAGTAATCGAATCAGCCTTATAAACCATACTTTTCTTGGCCTCCTTTTGTTTGTTGGCGTGAGCCCAAGTGGCGGAGTGGCGTTCGATGGCCCTCCGTACCTGACTGCGAACAAAGAGGTGCCGGGGTGTCGGCGACTTCAGACGGCTGGTTTTGGTCTCCACAAGGCCATAGCCATCGCAGCGATGAGGGCCAGTGCCCCGCCGAGGAAGAAAGGCGCCGACGGGCCAAAGCCCTTCCAGGGGCCAAGGCCATCCCACAACAGGCCGGCGAGGAGCGAAGCCGGGAAGTCAAGAACGCCCAACACGGCGTTGTAGGTGCCATAGGCCGTGCCCCACAGCTCAGGAGCGACGATGTCGGCCACCATGGCCTTGGTCGTGCCGTAGGCCAGGCCATAGTACACGCCGTAGAGAGCATACAGCACCCACACGTGCCAGCCCGTCCCCGCCACAGCAAAACCCAGGTAAATCAGGGCATAGACCAGCCACCCTCCCACAATGACCCTGCGCCGCCCCACACGGTCTGAGAGCGACCCGGCCGGAGTGGAGACCAGGGTGTAGACCAGGTTAAACGTGGCCAGCATCCCCAGCACGCCGGGCACATTCAGACCACGCTCCTGGGCTCGCAGCACCAGAAAGGCATCGGACGAATTGCCCAGGTCAAAGATACCCACGATGACCATGAACACCAGGAAGGGCCTGCCCAATCCCTTGAAGGTGATCCTGGGGGCCTGGGGTTTTCCCTGAACAGGCACGTCCTGGGCCCCGATGGCCAGGGTGAGCACGGCCAGCACGGCCGGAACCAGGCTGATCAGCACCACCGTCTGGAAAGTGCTCCGTCCCAGTTGCTGGCTGGACGACTGCGTCAGCCACACCACCAGCAGGGCAATGAGCAGCCCCAGCAGGGCTCCACCGGTATCGGCGGCGCGGTGAAAGCCGAAGGCCAACCCGCGGTGGTGGTCGTCTATGGAATCGGCCACCAGCGCGTCACGAGGGGCGGTGCGCACGCCTTTGCCCACACGGTCGGCCCAGCGCACGCCCGCCACCACGCCCCACGAGTTGGCAAAGTAGAAGAAAGGCTTGGCGACAGTGGAAAGCCCGTATCCGGCCACAGCCAGCCACTTGCGAGCCCGTAGCCTGTCGGACAGCCAGCCGGAGAACACCTTGAGCAGGCTGGCTGTGGCCTCGGCGACGCCTTCGATGAGGCCGATGATGTTGGTCTTGACCCCCAGCACGTTGGACAGAAACAGGGGCAGGATGTTGAGCACCATCTCGCTGGAGACATCGGCGAGGAAGCTGGTCAGGCTGGCTGCCCACACGTTACGGGGCAGTGTACGCCAGGTGGCTTGGGGCCTGGCTTCAACAGTGATTTCGGTCATTTTCCTCCTTTAACTCAGGCCGATTGAAATCGCCCTCTTTGGGCGCTTCGCGCCCGGTGTCGGCCCTCGGGGCGAGGCCCCTCGGGCCGTGGCCCTGCGCCGACACCCTTCATTGGCGCAGGAGCGGAAAGGTCGGCGAAGGCTGACCATTGGCCTGCGGCCCCAAAAGGTGACTTTAGTCACCAGGCCGATTGAAATCGCCCTCTTTGGGCGCTCTCGCGCCCGGTGTCGGCCTGCGCCGACACCCTTCATTGGCGCAGGAGCGGAAAGGTCGGCGAAGGCCGACCATTGGCCTGCGGCCCATAGTCAATATTTACGCGGCACCATGGTCACCGCCCTGGCCGGACAGATATCGGCGCAGAGGCCGCAACCGTAACAGTGCCGAATATCCAATGACCCATCTGGTTTCCTCGCTCCGAAAGCGCAAACCCCAAAGCAGGTCCCGCAGGCGGTACAACGGTCGGCGTCCACCTGGGCCATCCGGGTCCCCCGGATGAACCGGTAGTTGCGGTAGGCCCGGCGGTTCATCAGCGGCAGGCAGCCGTCCAGGCAGCAGTTGCACAGGGCGTAGCCCGCTCCACCGCCCATGCCTGTCCGGTAGAACACCTGGATCATGCCCCGGCTCCGGCAATCGTGGATGATGGCCTCGGCTTCCGCCAGGGAGATGACCTGATACTGGGCCGGGTGAGCCCGGCTCCAGGCTTCTACCCCCTCGTAAACGGTGAAATCGGTGCGGATGGGGTGGTCACAGCCACGATGCACCCCCCGGCAGCCGCATGGCCCTACGGCGATGACCCCTTCTTCACCGGCGGCTCGCAGTAACTCGATGGCTTCGTCGGCGGTCATAGGCTGGCCAGCAGCGCCCGCATACGAAATCGGTCGGAATACTCCCCACCAGAGGAGTTGACGCGTCACCGGCCAACGGACCAGGGGGCTGCGCACCAGCCAGTAATTGAAGCGCAGCAGAGGCCGCTCCAGGTGAGCATAGATGGTCAACAAAAGGCGCAGCGGGTTCATGCCAGCTTCTCCGCAATGATGACCGGCACCCGAATGGGCTGTTCCCTGTCCTCTATCTCCGTCACTTTCAATCCGGCAGTGGCAGCGACCTTTTCATGCCATGCGTTCTGACCCTGTTCCAGGTTACCGAAAACGGTGCAGAGAAGCTGCTGGAGAAACCGGCTGTCGGTACGCAGGCCAACGCCTGTCACGATCACCCGGCCACTGGGAACCAGCACCCGGCTAAACTCTTGCCAGGTCGGTGGCTGAAGGATAAACTCAGCCGGAAACGTGGAGACGATGGAGTTGAAAGTTTTATCTGGGAAAGGCATGGCCTGGACCAGGCCTCGAACCCGTGGCACCCAGACCCGGTGGCGATGCATCTTGCGGGTCGTGATGCGCTGCATGGCTGGCGAAAGGTCCAGGCCGTGAACGTCCCATCCCTGCCGGGCCATCTCGATGAGCAGGTCGCCGGTGCCAAAGCCTACCTCCAGCACCCGCGGGCCGAGCAGGTAATCCAATGCTGCCCGGCGCCAGCCCCACCAATGGCCCAGGCTAACCAGCCAGCTCACCCCATCGTAGGCCCAGGCGAATTCGTTATACAGGCGATGGCAGGCCCAACGGTAGAGTCGTCTGATCCAGTTCCCCATGTCCTACTGAGTCTCTATCTCGACGAAGGCCGTCTGTCCGGCAACAACCTCCACCTGGCGGGTGTAAAGCTTGCGGTTGACCACAGTTCTCAGAATGTAGGTCCCGGCGGGCACATCACCCAGGACAAAGTTCTCTCCCCAGTCATCATCCGGATTAACGCCTTCCCCAAAGATATAGGTCCGCAGGCTTCCCCAGCTTTCGTCGGGTGAGTCTGCCCGGTGGAGGGTGATAATCCTGTCTTGAACGGGGCAGCCGTTGGGGTAGAGCAGGCGGCCAGCGATAGTCCCCCGATCGGGGAGTGGTTTCCACCATAGTTCAGGGTTGCGGGTGTGGCTGTAGCTGTTGCTGCTCACCCGTATCTCGAAGTGCAGGTGGGGTCCCAGGGCAATGCCTGTCATGCCCACTCGCCCCAAGATGTCGCCGACCTTCACCTCCTGTCCGACCGCCACACTGACTTCCGAAAGGTGGCCGTAGAGACAGAAGACGGGCTGCTCCAGATAGGTTTGGTCTAGCTCGATGATGATCAGGCGGCCATAGAAATGGGTAGTCTGCCCATAAGCCTCTCTGCTATCGTCTCCGGCAACAACCACTTTGCCATCGGCCACGGCCAGGACGGGTGTGCCTGTCTCGTTCTGGATGTCCACGCCGTGGTGGAGGAGATATTCCCCCCCACCGGTGCTGGCATAGGGATAGAAGCGGCTGAGTTGCTGGTTGTGCTCCGGGCCGAAGGGCCTCTCCAGCCAATAGTGGTCCCCGCCGCCCAAACCCTTTTTCAGAGGAGCCTGGCAGGTTGGGATCTCGGGCGTAGGCTCGGCGGTGGGTGTTGGCATAGGCGTCACCGTAGGGGTCGCGGTCGGAGTCGGTGTGGGCGTGAAGGTGGGCGTGGGGGTCAGGGTCGGAGTCAGGGTGAAGGTAGGGGTTGGGGTGGAGGTGCCCAGGAGCTCCGGACGATAGATGGGCTGGTGGCCAAATACCACCAGGGCCATGATGACCATCGGGATCAGGATCAGGCCTATGAAAAGCCAGTTATCTGTATCAGCAGTGGTGGAGCGTAGAGACATTTGTTCGCTTCAGGTTCTTCGCAATCTTCCCTCAGAGGGCACCGGAGTCAGGTTGCCAGCCCGACCCATGTGCCCCGGGCGTCTTAGAGCCTATCCGAAAAACTGTAGGGCAGGCTTTCCAGCCTGCCTGGACAGCCTGGAAAGGCTGTCCTACACCTTTTTCGGATAGGCTCTAAGTACCTTCTTGCCAGGAGGACAGGTATTGTCTTTGCTCATCGGTCAGAGTATCTATTTCTATGCCCATCGTCATGAGTTTAAGGCCCGCAATCTGGCGGTCAATATCTTTAGGAACAGGATAGACCTTGTTTTCCAGCCTGGCGCTATTTTCCACCATGAATCGGACCCCCAAAGCCTGATTGGCAAACGAGAGATCCATCACGGAACTGGGGTGGCCTTCGGCGGCAGCCAGGTTGATCAGGCGTCCCTCACCCAGCAGAGAGAGGCGCCGGCCATCGGGCATGAGGTACTGGTCCACAAACTCACGGATGCGGCGTTTCTCGACAGCCATCTCCTCCAGAGCGGAGATGTTGACTTCCACGTTAAAGTGGCCGGAGTTGGCCAGAATGGCTCCATCTTTCATGACCTCAAAATGAGGTCTGTCTATCACATTGATGTCACCTGTGGAAGTGACGAAGATGTCACCAATCTCTGCCGCCTTGAGCATCGGCATCACCCGAAAGCCATCCATGACGGCTTCCAGAGCGCGCAGAGGGTCCACCTCCGTGACGACGACGTTGGCTCCCATGCCCCGGGCGCGCATGGCGATACCCCGGCTGCACCAACCATATCCTCCTACCACAAAAGTCTTGCCCGCCAGCAGGACGTTGGTGGCCCGCACAATGCCATCAATGGTAGACTGGCCGGTGCCGTAGCGGTTATCGAAAAGGTGCTTGGTGTCGGCATCGTTGACAGCCAGGATGGGATAGCGCAGAGCTCCGTCTTTCTCCATGGCTCGCAGGCGGATGACGCCGGTGGTTGTCTCCTCGGTGCCACCGATGACGTTGCCGATCAGTTCGGTGCGTTCTTTGTGCAGGGTGGACACCAGGTCGGCTCCGTCGTCCATAGTCAGATGGGGCTTGTGGTCCAGGGCAGCGTTGATGTGGCGATAGTAGGTCTCGTGGTCCTCGCCCTTGAGGGCAAAGACCGGGATGCCGTACTCGGCCACCAGGCAGGCGGCTACGTCATCCTGGGTGGAAAGGGGGTTCGAGGCGCACAGCACCACATCCGCTCCTCCAGCCTGCAAAGTCAGGGCCAGGTTGGCCGTCTCGGTGGTGATATGCAGGCATCCCGAAACTTTTAATCCCTGGAGGGGTTTCTCTTGCTCAAAGCGCTGGCGGATCAATCTGAGCACCGGCATCTCTTGTGCGGCCCACTCAATCCGCAGCTTGCCTTTTGGAGCCAGGTCCAGGTCCCTGACATCGTATCTAACAGTCATCCAGTTTTCTCCTTCCGGCGTCAATTGCTCAAGATCATCACAGCCCCACTGGTGGTGGGGAGGTTGCGCCAGCCGAAAGCCAGGCCCGTCTCCACGTCCTCCAGTTGCCGTTGGCCAGCTTCGCCTCTTAGTTGCAGGACCACTTCCAGCACCCGGCTCATCCCAGAGGCGTCCAAAAGGTGTCCCACCCCCAGGCATCCGCCTGAGGGGTTGACCGGGAACTCGCCGTCCCGCTCGGTGAAGCCTTCTTCGGTCAATGGACCCGCCTCACCCGGGCGGCAGAGGCCCAGGGCTTCCAGGTGCTGGAGCTCCTTGTAGGAGAAGGCGTCGTCTATTTCGGCGAAATCAATCTCCAGGCGGGGGCTCCTGATGCCGGCCACGCGGTAGGCCATTTTAGCCGCTTCCTGGGCGTAGATAGCGCGGCCCCAATCCCGGTTCTCCAGCGAGGGCGAGTCGTTGCACCAGCCTACCCCTCGGATCCAGATGGGCCGGTCAGTTAGCTCCTCGGCCCTGGCTTTGGAAGCCAGGACCATGACGATAGCTCCATCGGCGTGAAAACTGGCATCCAGACGTCTCAGGGGATAGGAGAGAGGCTCAGAAGCCAGCACGTCCTCAACGGTGATGTCCGCCCCGTAGGCGGCGGCCGGGTTCAAAAGGGCGTTGCGTTTGTTCTTGACCACCACCCAGGCGCACTGCTCACGAGTTGTCCCCGTCTCATACAGGTAGCGGTTCATCTCCATCCCGGCGATAAAGTAGGGATTGGCCGCCAGGGGGCGGTTGTAGACAGGGTCCATGGCGAAGGCAGTAATGTGGTCCGGGGTGAGGATGTTGGAGGCCTTGCTGTGGGCCTCCACCGCCACCAGATCCATAGCCCCGGTGCGGATTTGCATGTAGCCGGCGATGAGGCCGTGGATGCCTTCCCCGGAGATGGTGTGCACCGGCTTCAGCGCTCCGCCGAGTTGGTCGGGGACGTACTCGTCGAAGATGCTGGTCCCCTCGGTGAAATCCTCGGCCACACTCACAAAGCTCTCAATGTCCCGGCGGGGATCAACGCCGGCGTCCTGATAGGCTTTGAGCGCGGCCTCGTACATCAGTTCCTTGTAAGACAGCTCGGGCGTCAAGGGGCTGAAGCCACTGTAGCCGACACCTACAATGGCTACTTGTTCGGACATGTTTACCTCCTCTTGTGAAATCTTTTCAGAAACTGCTGTGGGGTGATGATCTTCGCGCCAGAGTAAAGCAACTCATACTGCCGCTCTCGCCACTTTGTGACCACAGGGCCAGTTGGGCCGTTCGGCTTGATGATCGCTCGGAGGTGCTCTTATGACACCCCGCTCCTCAAAACCTATCCAAACTTTGCCTCCAGCACGTCCTTGAGGGTCGGCTGGCCGATCTCCTGCAACTCGTAGCGCACCCGCTGGGCGGGGTGGCGGATTTCCACCAACCGCCGCAGGTCAATGGGTGTGGCCACGATGACCAGGTCACAGGGGGTGTTGTTGATGGTTTCCCCCAGTTCTTCGATCTGTTTCTGGCCATAGCCCATAGCCGGCAGAAGGGGGCCGGTTTGAGGGTACTTCTCAAAAGTCTCGACGATGGAGCCCACGGCGTAAGGCCGGGGGTCTATGATTTGGGCTGCGCCGAAGCGTTTGGCGGCCACGATGCCAGCGCCGTAAGCCATTTCGCCGTGAGTCAGAGTCGGGCCATCCTCGACCACCAGGACCTTCTTACCCCGGATGAGCTCCGGGGCTTCGAGAAAGATCGGTGAGGCTGCTTCGATGATGGTAGCCTGAGGGTTGACACGGTGCACGTTGTTGCGTACGGTGGCGATGGCTGCCAGGTCGCCGGTGTCCACCTTGTTGATGACCACCGCGTCGGCCAGGCGCAGGTTGGCTTCGCCGGGGTGATAGGCCACCTCATGTCCGGCCCGATGGGGGTCAGTCACCACAATGTGCAAATCGGGCTTGTAGAAGGGCAGGTCGTTGTTGCCTCCATCCCACAGGATGACTTCGGCCTCTTGCTCTGCCTGGCGCAGAATCTGCTGGTAGTCCACGCCAGCGTAAACGACCATTCCCCGGTCCAGGTGGGGTTCGTACTCTTCCCGCTCTTCGATGGTGCACTGATGCCTGTCCAGGTCGTCGTAGGTGGCAAAGCGCTGGCAGGCCTGCCTGACCAGGTCACCGTAGGGCATGGGGTGGCGGACGACTATCACCTTTTTGCCCATTTCCCGCAGGATGTCTGAGACGCGGCGACTGGTCTGGCTCTTGCCGCAGCCGGTGCGCACAGCGCACACTGAGACCACAGGCACCCTGGCCTTCAGCATGGTCTCCTTCCAACCCATGAGACGGAAATCGGCTCCGGCAGCCAGAACCATGGAGGCTTTGTGCATCACGTACTCATGAGACACATCGCTGTAACCGAAGACCACCTGGTCAATATTCAGTTCTTTGATCAGTTCGGTCAGTTGGCTTTCCGGGTAGATGGGGATGCCGTTGGGGTAGCCGGGTCCGGCCAGTTCTGGGGGATAGACTCTGCCTTCGATGTTGGGAATTTGGGTGGCAGTGAAAGCCATGACTTCGCAGGCTTCGTTCCCCCGAAAGCAGACGTTAAAGTTGTGGAAGTCCCGTCCGGCGGCTCCCATGATGAGAACTCGGGCTTTCTTCATTGAAAGCGATCACTCCTTTCCTTCGGCAACTTGGGGCGAGGTCCAATCCACCGTGTCGGCATGAAGGATCAGTAGACGCTCAACCCGGCGTCTGTCATCTTCCCATTGGTTTCAGTGGTTCACTTATGTGAAGCTGTACCCGTTGCAATCTCTCTGCGCCGATACACTAACAGAGCGAGCACGATACTGAGCAGGTAAAGCAAGATCAGAGGCAGCATCAGCAAGGACATGTTGATGGGGTCAGGGGTGGGAGTGGCCACCGCAGCGATGATGGCGATGAGCACGATGGCATAGCGAAAGTTCTTCCACAACAGGCCCGGGCTGACAATGCCCAGGTAGGCCAGGAAAGCGACGATCAGAGGGGTCTCGAAGATCACCCCCACCCAGAACAGCAAGCCCGTGACCAGGGAAATGTATTTCTCGATACTCCATTGCTGACGGATGATGTCACCCATGAAGTTCAGGAGGAAGGGGATGGCCGCGGGTAACATGACGTAATAAGCGAAAGCGACCCCTGAGGCAAAGAGAAAGCTGGCCGCAGGCACGATCATGTAGAGATAGCGTCTCTCATGAGGATACAAGCCGGGGACCAGGAAGCGGATCAATTGATAGACAATGACGGGCATGGCTAACACAAGCCCGCCAATCAGGGCTACCTTGAAATACGTCACCGTGGTTTCCGTAGGACTGAGAGCCTGGGGCAGGCTATCGCCCATGGGAGCGGTGAGGAGGGCCAGAAAGCGACGGGTGAACAGAAGGCTGATCACTGTGGCGATAACCAGAGCCAATACGGCTTTGATCAGGCGTTGGCGTAGCTCCAGGAGGTGTTCAAGGACGGTCATTTGCCCGTTTTCGCTCATGGGGTTTCTGTGCCTCCAACGGGATCCGTCTTCTCTGCTTCGATCCGGGTGGGCGTTCCCTGAACCTCGGATTCAGCGGTGCGATGTGTGGACTCGGCCGAAAGGAGGGCGGGTTCCACCGATTCCATCAGTGTCTTTTTGACGTCTGCGA
>Ga0068707_1002703_pt1 | contig 12452 bp, 9 predicted proteins | sample YNPNPMetaG_FD_66600 | JGI IMG/M metagenome (GOLD analysis project Ga0068707, IMG submission 66600) | Anoxygenic and chlorotrophic microbial mat microbial communities from Yellowstone National Park, USA - YNP NP MetaG | ecosystem: Environmental > Aquatic > Thermal springs > Hot (42-90C) >... | reverse complement strand
CCTCTGGCTGTCGTCTCCTCGATCAGGGCCACCAACGCCTCCAGATAGAGGCGTTCCCAGGCATACCGCTCCTGGGTAGCCCAGGCCTCAAACTCGGGGCTGTCAGGAAGGGAGAAGCCAGCCAGGAAGGGGCCACGGTAGAGGTCCACATCCCACAACTGCTCAAAGGCTACCACGTCCGACCAGGCGCGGCCAGGGTCCAACCCGATCTGATCCTCGGCAATGCGCAGCAGATCGGGATCGGGCAGGGCGCGACGCAGGTGAGTCAGCAGGTGGCTGAGATCACGGCGGGCAGCAGATTCAGGTGTGTCGGGCCAGAAGAGGAAGCAGAGTTGTTCGCGGGGAACGGGCTGTAACCGGGCTGCCAGGCGGTAGAGCAGGCCACGGGCCTGGCGGCGAGGGATAAGCAGAGAGCGGCCGGCCCATTTCACCTGGGGTGGGCCCAACAGATAGATCTGCAACTGGGGTGCACCGCCGGCCGCGGCCACAGGTTGTGCCTCGACGGGAACCTCCGGTGAGGGTGCGGTGCTGGCATGACGGGTAAGGGTAGCGCGCGTGGCAGCAGGGGCATGTAACTCCAGGGCTGACCTCAGCCGGGACTGCCCCAACCTCGGTTTCATCAGGGCGCGCTCCTCTCTAAAAGAAGGACGGGGCCAGGGGTATAACGGCACCGAGCTCAGTCGGCTGGAGTGAGTTGTTGGGCAGCGGCCTCATGCACTGATCACCCTAATGAACTTCGCGCCAGAAGGTCTCTCAATCTGCCGCTCATGGTTCTGCGCATAGTTGCCAGCTGCTGCGGCAACGTGCCCACACCTGTCTGTACAACGAGAGTTCCGCGCCGATGCTGCCCTTTGACGGGTTGACCGCCAACTAAGCGACCCCACCAGTCATTCGAAGAATTCGCAAGTCCTAAAGTAGCCTTCGGTGCCAATCAAGCTCTCAGCACGGGGGGGTCAGCCCCACCCCAAGCTATTCCCGGTAGCGGCCCAGCCTTTCACCCCCGTCTACGGGCAGCACAACCCCCGTGATATAGTCCGCCTGAGCCAGGAATACCACCGCGCGCGCCACGTCTTCTGGGGTGCCCCAGCGTCCCAGCAGGGTGCGGCGAGCCAGGGCCTCGATCTGGCGAGGAGTGCAGTTGGGAGGCGGCAATACCGGCCCGGGTGCCACCGCATTCACCCGCACGGCTGGCGCCAGCTCCATCGCCAGGGCATAGGTCAGGTTGAGCAGGCCTGCTTTGCCAGCCGAATGGGCAAGGTAGTCGGGGAACGGCACGAAGGCTGCCAGGTCCAGGATGTTGATGATCACACCCGCGCCATGGGCGGCCAGGTGTGGCGCGGCGGCCTTGGCGCAAAATGCAGACCCCTTGAGCAGGATGCTGACCACTTGATCCCACACGGCCTCGTCCAATTCCCGGAGAGGGGTCTTGCGCCAAAGCGAGGCGCTGTTGACCAGGATGTCAAGCCGGCCGAAATGGGCGACCGTGGCCTCTACCAATGCCTGAGCCTCGTCTGCCCGTGCCAGGTCTGCCTGGTATGTAAAGGCTCGACGCCCTTTGCTCACGATCTCTGCGGCCGTTTCGGTGGCTGCTGCAGCCGAAGAATGATAGCTGAACGCGATGTCTGCCCCCGCGTCGGCCAGGGCCAGGGTGATTGCCTTGCCCACGCGTACGGCGCCACCCGTGACTAACGCCACCTTGCCATGAAGGTCCATCCTCACCTCCAGAGAGCCCTATGGGATTGCATTGCGCACGCCCTCTACTCCTGAGCCGACAGCGCCGGCTGCGCACCTGAGATCACCTGTCCCCGCCAATGTGCCCGCTCCATGCGGTCTGGGAAACGGGGGAGCACGGTAGCCGCGTCGGGCAGGATCACCTTATCGCCAGGGGCCAGGTCGGCCTTGTTCGGCTTCTCCAACAAGGGCCTGGCCGGCAGGGCATAGATGCCGATCTCCTCTCCTGGCCGTGCATAGCGGCTATTCACATACGCCATGCCCAGGATAACCCCATCCACGTCCACGGCCGCGCTGGTCACCCACCCGATAGCCTGCCCCTTCTTGCTGATGACCGGGTCCCCCGTCTTGGGCATCCGCACCCCGCGTTCATTCATGCGAAAGCGCACCACCTGCATGGTGCGCGTCTTCTCCTTTTCCAGGTAGGCGGCCCGGCCAATGAAGTACGGTTTGTGCAGCTTGACGTAGCCTGCAAACCCTGCCCCGGCCGGCGAGATGGCAAAGGGGCCGGCCAGCTCATGTCCGTAGAGGGGCAGGCCGGCCTCGGTGCGCGTGCTATCGCGCGCGGCCAGGCCAGCTGGCTGTAACCCGAACGGCCGGCCGGCCTCCAGCAGCCTCTCCCACAGCGCTACAGCCCGTTCAGGATGCACAAAGATCTCGTACCCGATCTCCTCTCCCGTGTAGCCGGTGCGAGCAATGATCAGATCAAACCCTGCCAGCGTACACTCCATCAACCCCGTCTTGCGCAGGCGGGCCAACCGGTCGCGCAGCCGACTGTCGTCGGTCAGGCTTTGCAGGATGCGCAGCGAAGCGGGGCCTTGCAAGGCCAGGTCAATCCGCATATCGGGCCCGCTGGATGGGTCCTTCAGGTTGCGGATGGTAGCGGGGCGCAGGACGCGCAAGTCGGGGCGCCGAGGGTCGAGTTGCACCTCGTTATTGTTGACCGCGTTGAGCCAGGCCCAGTCCTTGTCGGCATTGGCCGCGTTCACCACGATCTGGAACAGGTCGGGCCGCCGGCGGTAGACCAGCAGGTCGTCTATCACCTGGCCATCGGGGTCGAGCAGGTAGCTGTAAAAACTCTCGCCGGGCGCATACCAGCGCACGTAGTTGGTCAGCACCAGGTCGAGGAACTCCACGGCGTGGGGGCCACTGACCTCGAACACCCCCATATGGGCCACATCGAACAGGCCGGCCGCCTTGCGCACCGCGTTGTGCTCGTCGAGCACCCCGGTGTACCAGACGGGCATCTCCCAGCCGGCAAAGGGGACGAGATGACGGGTATGGGCTTTGTGCCACTCGTAAAGAGGTGTGCGCTTGAGGGACGCGTTCTGGGGCTCTTCCCAACGCCATGCCGGCCGCGCAGGTTGCTCGCGCACTTCGGCCAGGACGTGCTGGCCGACGAAGTAGGGCTTGCGCAACTCGAAGTGACCCGGAGCAACCCGGTAGAGGTCGAGGCCGGTGGGCCGGCCCGAGCCAGGGCCAAAGCTGGCCAATTGGCTGTAATCGGGCAAGCCCGACCGCGCGCGCAGCTCCCGCAAGCTCTCGACCCCGGCCAGAGCCGCCCCGGCCGCGGCCAACCGCTCACAGATGACCTGGGCCTGGCTGGCCGGCACCAGCAGCTCCACGTGGTCAAGCCCGTTGTGGAATACGTGCACGCCTTGTAGCTCCTCTTCAGTGGCCGGCCGGGGGTGCGCAGGATTCGTCAGGCCCGCGGCCTGCGCCAGCTCCAGCGCGCGCGGGCCATAGACAACCAGAGGGAGTAGTTGGTCTCCAGGCTCAGGCGCTGGGCCGGCAACAGGGTTTGAGGAGGCTGGTTGGCTTGCAGCCACCACCTCCTCCACAACCAGCGGCCCCTCGACTTTGGCGAATAGATCGTCTGGGTCGAAGAGGATGTAGCCATCGCTCAGGCCACGCAGCCAGGCGGCCACCCGCGCATGGTTCTCGGCATGGGTGCGGATGAAGAAACGGTCGCGGCCCCGCCTGTCGGCCGGCAGGCGCATGATGAGCACGTCATCCAAAAGCAGGCCATTCTGGTCGAGGATGAAAGCCGGCTGGGCCTGGCCAGGCTGCAAGCCGGCAACATCGCTGGTGGCGATCTGAGCCAGGGCCGGCTCAGCGCGCTCGCCGGTGACCAGCAGCAAGCCGCCGCCAGGGGCGAACACGAGGTTGCGCTCCTGGCCGGCCTTGAGCTCCAGTGCGAGGCCAGGACCAGGCCCGCTGGGGGTCAACCTGAAGGGTTCTTGAACCCTCTTTGAGCTTCCCATCATGTAGTAATGGGGGTAACCGGTGCCCCGGTCGGCCGTCTCCGCCGCGCCTCTGGCAGCCAGCGCGGCCACCTCGGCTTTCACCTCCTCCAGCACATCCAGGTCAATCTTGCCCCGCGGCAGCTCGCCGGCCAGGCCGCTGTAGCTGAAGGGGTGGATGTTGGTCACGATCTTATGGATCAGGCCGGCAATCTGGTCCATTTCAGCCGGGCCAAAGCCGCGTTGGGTAAGCCACGGCGTGCCCAGGCGGATGCCCATGGCCAGGGAGGTCTGCGTGTCGCCGGGGATGGTGTTCTTGTTGGCGACGATGCCGGCCAGGTCGAGGATGCGTACAGCGGGTTCGCCTCGCAGGGGCGCGGCGCCGTGCACCTTTACGCTGTTCAAATCCAGCACGCAGAAATGGCTATCGGTGCCACCATAGGCCAGGGCCAGGCCGCGGCGTTTCAGGCCCTCGGCGAGGGCAGCCGCGTTCTCCTTGACCCGCCACATCATGCGCTTGAAGGCATCGCTCTGGGCGATCTTGAACATGACGCACATGGCCGCGAACTTCTGGGGATGGGGGCCACCCTGCTCCCCTGGGAAGACGGCCATGTCAATCCGGGCCGCCAGCTCTTCATCGGTGGTCAGGATACAAGCTCCACGGGGGCCGCAAAGGGTTTTATGTGTGGTAAAGGTGATCACATCGGCGATCCCCACAGGGCTGGGAAAGGCTCCCGCCACTACCATGCCGGCCGGATGGGCGATGTCGGCCAGCAGCATGCCACCGACTTCGTGGGCGATATCAGCAAAGGCCTGCCAGTCGGGCGCCCAGGGATAGGAAGTGAAGCCAGCAATGATCATTTTGGGCCGGTGTTGCCGCGCCAGAGCGCGGATCTGGTCGTAATCGAGCCGGCCGGTGGCAGGGTTGACACCGTACGAGACAACACGATAGCGCTTGCCGGAGAAGTTAAAAGCGCTGCCGTGGGTCAGGTGGCCACCCTGGTAGAGGTCCATCCCCATGACAGTGTCGCCGATATCCAGCAGAGCATCATAGACGGCCAGATTAGCGGCTGCGCCGGAGAGGGGCTGGACGTTGACGTAGATCTGTTCAGCCGGGACGCGCTCGTTGGCAAAGCACGCCGCGGCCCGGCGTTGGGCCAATGTCTCGATGAAATGGACGTAGTCCACCCCCTTGTAGAAGCGCCGGTCGCCGTAGCGGCGATAGTAGGCCAGCTCATGGTCAAACTCGAGGATCGCCTCTTCATCCTCGCGGGTCATGCGCAGGGGTGGGTAGCCCTCGGCATAGATATTGTTGAAGACCGAGCCCAGAGCCTGGAGCACAGCCCTGGGCGCCATGGACTCCGAAGGGATCATGATCAGCTTGCGGGCCTGGCGCTCTTCTTCATAGCCGATGATGGCGTCGGTGTCGGGGTCTACCAGGCCAAGATCGGCGCCGAGAAAGGTATCCCAGTAGTTACTGGTGGAAGCGGAAGATGACATGGACATAAGGCGGGCTCCGGGTAACAGTTTAGGACCATCTGGGATGGTTTTGAACCATCCTAACCATCTTAGCACCGAATAGGAAGAGGCCCAAATGAGGCCCGGCGGAGGAAGGATGAAAGTTGAACCCTCACGTCCTTAGTTCGACAACATCGCCTTCGCGCAACACGTAATCGCGGCCGACGATCTGGCCCTCAAAAACCTCTTTCCCCCACACACGTGCCGCTTTCAGGTTGGCGAGGAGGTCCTTATGGATCTTGCCAGCCAGGTCGGCCACGGTGCTGCCGCGCTTGAGGACAAAGGGGGCCGTCAGATCGGGTTCTTTGCCGGGCGGCTTGGTGTAGATGCGGATAACGTCCAACGCCTCGAAGATAGCGCGCTTCAGGTGCTCCAGGCCGCGGCCGGTCAGCGCGGAGACGGGCAGGAGATCACATTGGCCTTCGAACAGCTCGCACAAAGCCTGGAAGTCGTCATCGGAGTGTTCGTCGTCGTTCTTATTGACCACGAACAACATCGGCTTGAAGGTCAGCCGCGTGGGGTCTGGGCTGCCCTCTCTGGCAGCCAGAGGCAGGATATGATGTTGCTCAAGCATAGCCAGGGCATCCTGGAGTTGCCCGATGGCATCCCCCTGCAGGTCAATCACGATCACGATCAGGTCGGCCTTGCGAATGAGCCCGATGAGCTCGGGTTCGAGGTGATCAGGGTGAAGGGGAGGGGTGTCAACGAGCTGGATCTGGACGTTCTCATACTGCATCATGCCAGGGGTGGGGGTGCGGGTGGTAAACGGGTACTCGGCCACCTCGGGCGTGGCAGTGGTCAGGGCGGTCACCAGGGCCGATTTGCCCACGTTGGGGCAACCCACCACAGCTACCTGCCCCACCCCCTCTCGCTCAACGCGAAAGGCCGATGTCTGCCTGGACACGCTGGGACGGCTGCGAGACGCTTCCCTGAGCTTTGACAGCCGGCGGCGCAGGTCGGCCCGCAGGTGCTCGGTGCCCTTGTGCTTGGGGATGGCAGCCAGCAGCTCTTCGAGGCAGGCGATCTTTTCGGCGGTGGAGGAGGCGGCACGAAAGCGGGCTTCGATCTCGGCACATTCAGGGGGAAGGTTGGTTGGCATCGTCGTCAACCCTCACTGCCAGGAGCGAGATCGCCATGGGGCGACAGGAGCACCCTCTCTTTTTAGAAAAAGCCTAACAGGTCTTTCGCCTCCTGGCTCATCATGTCGGGGTTCCACAGCGGGTCCCACACCACATGTACGTTGATGGCATCCAGCTCGGGGAAGGCGCGGTGAATGGAGGTCTGAATGCCGGCGATGATCTGCGGCCCGATGGGGCAGCCAGGGCTGGTAAGGGTCATCTTGACGTCCACCTTTTTGCCGTCCACGACCTGAATGTCGTAGATCAGCCCCAGGTCCACAACGTTGAAGCCGATCTCCGGGTCGAAGACATTCTGGCGGATGACCTCACGCACACTTTCGACAGTTGGTGTAGCCATATTGCCTCGTCAATGGTAAAAGGCTGTAGTTCGCCTTTTCTTATTCCTCATTCGTCGTCTTGACCCATACTTCGTCGCCCTGCACTCGCACCGGATAGGTGGGCACCGGCTCAAAGGCAGGCATTTTCAGCGCCGCGCCGGTGCGCACGTCGAAGGCCGCGCCGTGCCGCGGGCAGATCAGCCGGCAGCCATCCAGCCGTCCCTCGCCCAGGGGGCCCCCATCATGGGTGCACATATCTTCGACGGCGTAAAACGTGCCATCCAGGTTGACCAATACCACCAAAACACCGTCCACCTCGACGGTTTTCTTGTGGCCAGGAGGGATCTCGCTGACGGTGGCGACTTTGATGAAACCAGACATGGGTTCTCCGCCCTACTCCTCTTCACCCAATCCCCACACTGCCGCTTTGAGAGCCTTGAGGGGCAGCAGGGCACATTTGATACGCACCGGGCCGACTTCAATGCCCAGCAGGTCGAGGATGTTCTCCTTATTCCAATGTTTCAGCTCGTCCAGCGACTTGCCGATGATCTCTTCCGACATCATAGAGGCGGCTGCCCGGCTGATAGCACAACCGTGGCCAGTGAAGGCCACATCGGCCACCTTGCCATCTTCGATCTTCAGCTCCAGCGTGATCTCATCGCCGCAGAGCGGGTTGCGATCGTGATAGGTCAGCGTCGGCTGGTCCAGGTGGCCGAAATGCCGCGGGTGCTTATAGTGATCGAGGATTTCTTCAGCGTACAAGTCCATCATTTTTGCTCTTATCGCTTCTATTCTATCACGAAGACACCCGCAGGCAAAAGAGCGCCCGGGGCGCACCGCGCTTGCGCGCTCTGGTGACCTCGTGCCACCGAGGTGAAGGGTTCGGGCTAGAAGCTAAACATCTCCACCACTTTGTGCAGCCCCTTCACCAGCAGGTCAACCTCGTCTTTGGTATTGTAGAGGTAGAAGCTGGCGCGTGCGCTGGCGGGGATGCCGAAACGTTCGTGCAGTGGCTGGGCACAGTGATGGCCAGCCCGGATAGCGATGCCCAGGCCATCCAGCACGGCAGCAATATCGTGTGGGTGGGCAGCTTCGAGGGTGAAAGAGACCAATCCCCCGCGCTTCTCGGCGCCTGGGCCCAGGATGCGCAACCCTTTGACCTCGCGCAGCCGTTCCAGGGCATAGGTGACCAGCTCGCGCTCGGCCGCGTGGATGGCCTCCATGCCGATCTTCGATAGGTAGTCCACGGCCACGCCGAGGCCGATGGCCTGGGCAATGGCCGGGGTGCCGGCCTCGAACTTCCACGGCAGCTCACTGGGCTTGAAGCCGCTCAGGTGCACCTCGCGGATCATATCGCCCCCGCCCATGAAAGGCGGCATGACATTGAGCAACTCGCGGCGGCCCCACAGGCAGCCAATGCCGGTGGGACCCAGCATCTTGTGCCCCGAGAAGGCCATGAAATCTATGCCCAGCTCTTTCACATTCACCGGCATGTGCGGCACAGCCTGACACGCGTCGAGCAACACCAGCGCGCCCACCTGATGCGCGGCCTCCGTCAACTCCTTCACCGGATTGATGGTGCCAAGGACATTCGACACGTAGGTGAAGCCGAGCAGCCTGGTGCGCGAGGTGAGCAGCCTGGGCAGGTCGTCCAGGATCAGGGTGCCATCGTCGGCCACGCGCAGGTAATCAATCTCGTAGCCGATTTCGGCTGCCAGGATCTGCCATGGCACCAGGTTGGAGTGGTGCTCCATCTCGGTAAGGAGGATGCGATCCCCGCGGCGCAGGTTGGCGCGGCCCCAGCTATAGGCCACCAGGTTAATAGCCTCGGTGGCATTGCGCGTCCAGATGACCTCTTTGGGGCAACAGGAGCCGATGAAGGCCGCCACCTTGGCGCGGGCAGCCTCGTACTGGGCCGTTGCCTCCTCGCTAAGGGTGTGCACCCCGCGATGGACGTTGGCATTGGTCTGCTCATAGTAGCGCGTCAGCGCGTCTATGACCACGCGCGGCTTCTGCGAGCTGGCTGCGTTGTCCAGATAGACAAGGGGCAGGCCATGCACGCGGCGCTGCAAGATCGGAAAGTCGGCCCGGATGGCTGCTACGTCGAGAGTAGTAGGTTGGGACATAGTCAACCCGGCGGCGATAGATTCGGTCACGGTAGCTGTAGACACGGATACCTCGGTAGTTTGTAACTATTCAGGCGGTGACTGGAAGTCACCCTTTTGGAGCCTGCGGACAGTAGTCGGCCTTCGCCGACCACTCTCATGATGCATACATGAAGGGTGTCGGCCTCCGCCGACACCCGGCACGAAGTGCCCAGGAGGGGCGATTTCAATCGGCCTGGATAGTTACGGTAGTTTGTAACCTGGATAAAGGAAGCCCTTAGCCTGACTGCCTGGAACGGAGTGCTCTCGCCGCGTCTTTGGCCGTATTCAGTCCCAATAGCGCGCATCTGAAACGCGTGGCTGCTATCTCGCGGCCAAAGAGCTCCAGGATGGCAGCCTCGGGAGTGGCCTCCACCTCGGCCAGAGCCTTGCCCCACAGTATCTCCGTGGCCATAGAGGCACCGGCCATGCTGATGGTACAACCCTCCCCTTCAAAAGAGATAGCGCTGATGTGTCCCGCGTCATCGGCCTTCGCATAAATGGCGATGACATCGCCGCAGCCAGGATTAATTCCTCGCATAACGACATCGGCATCCGGCAGGGCGCCATAGTGCCGCGGGTTTTCGTAATGATCGAGGATGAGGTCTATGGTAGTTTGGTGCTCCACTCCAACTTCCTCGCTATCTCTGCCTCCAGCTTATTCCTCACCCCTTCGACGGGGATGCGATCGAGCACCTCCTCGAAGAAGCCCTGGACAATCATGCGTTCGGCGTCGAGGCGGCCAATGCCACGGGACATCAGGTAGAAGATGTACTCTTCGGGGATCTGGCCGGCGGTGGCGCCATGGGTGCAGCGCACGTCATCGGCCTCGATCTCCAGGCCGGGGATGCTGTCAGCGCGGGCAGCTTTGCTCAGCATCAGGTTGCGGTTGGCCTGATAGGCGTCGGTTTTCTGGGCACCGGGGTAGACCTTGATGTAACCCTGGTAGACCGAGCGCGCGCGATCTCTGAGCGCACCCTTGAACAGCAGGTTGCTGGTGGAGTGTGGTGCCTTATGGAGCTGATTGGTATGATGATCCAGGTGTTGCCGGCCGCTGGGGAAGTAAAGGCCGAGCAGTTCGCCCTGGCTGCCAGGGCCATTCAGCTCCATGTTGATCCAGTTCTTGCTCAGCCGGCTGCCCCACGAACCAATGAAGTAACGCACGAGGCTATCGCGCGTGAGCTGCATCCGTTGCGTGCTAAAGTTCCAGGCGCTATCGGCCAGGTTTTGGAGGTGCAGATAGTGCACCTGGCTGTTGGGGCCGGGGAGCAGCTCGACGACGCTGTTGAGCAGGCCCTCTTCCGCGCCGATAAAGTCCTCGACCAGGGTCACGGACGCGCCTTCTTCGGTCACGATCAGAGTATGGTGCATCCCGGCCAGCTTGCCGGCGCGCTGCCAGATCACCGTCTGGAAGGGTTTCTCGATCACCACGTGCCGCGGGACGTAAAGAAAGGTGCCACTGTTCCACAAGGCGTAGTGCAATGCGCTGAACTTGTTCTCATCGGCAGCCACCACGTTGCCAAAATAGCTCATCGCCAGTTCGGGATAGGCTCGGATGGCCGTGGCCAGATCGGTGTAGATCACCCCGCGGGCAGCCAGCGAGGGGTCCAGCTCGCAGCGCACAGGCACAGCATCTGCTATGGCCAGGGCGCCGCAGCCCTCGATCTCGGCCAGGCTCTTTTGAGCCGCGGCAGGCAACAGCTCATCGGCCTGCAGAGTGGCCCTTCCAGGCGCAAGGGGCTGATACTCCTCCAGCCTGAACCCGGTCAGCTTCGTCCGGCGCCATGTCTCCTCATTGCCGGTGGGCCAGGGTATCTCCTCGAAAAAGCGCCAGGCCCTCTGCCGCAGATCGAGCATCCAGGATGGCTCGCCCTGCGCGGTGGAGAGAAGTTCGCCAGGAATGGTAGTAGTCATCGTTGCCATGAGCCCCCCTCAACCTATAGACCCTTCCATCTGCAACTGGATCAGGCGGTTCATCTCCACCGCATACTCCATGGGCAACTCTTTGACCATTGGCTCGATGAAGCCAGAGACGATCATGGCGCTGGCCTCGTCTTCGGGGATGCCCCGGCTCTGCAGGTAGAAGAGCTGCTCCTCGCCGATCTTGCTCACCGAGGCTTCGTGGCCAACGGTGACATCATCCTCGTCAATCTCGATGTATGGGTAGGTGTCAGAGCGGCTCTTGTCATCGAGCAGGAGCGCATCGCAGACGACGTTGGACTTGGCGCCGGTCGCGCCCTTGCTGACCTTGAGCAGACCGCGGTAGGAAGCGCGGCCGCCGCCCTTGCTGATGGACTTCGAGATGAGCTGGCTCGAGGTGTCCGGCGCAGCGTGGATCAGCTTGCCGCCGGTATCCAGGTGTTGGCCCGGGCCGGCAAACGCCATGGAGAGGATCTGGCCCCGCGCGCCCTTCCCCAACAGGTAAACGCTGGGGTACTTCATAGTGACCTTCGACCCCAGGTTGGCATCAACCCACTCCATCGTCGCGCCTTCGTACACCAACGAGCGTTGCGTCACCAGGTTGTAGACATTGGTCGACCAGTTCTGGATAGTTGTGTAGCGGCAGCGGGCGTTCTTGCGCACAATGATCTCGATCACGCCAGAGTGCAACGAATCGGTGGAGTAGATGGGCGCGGTGCACCCCTCAATATAGTGCACACTCGCCCCTTCATCCACGATGATCAGGGTACGCTCGAACTGGCCCATGCTCTGCGCGTTGATGCGAAAGTAGGCCTGGAGTGGGATATCCAGGCGTACCCCCTTGGGCACGTAGACAAAGGAGCCACCCGACCAGCACGCGGTGTTCAGCGCAGCATAGGTATTGTCGGTAGCGGGCACGACCGTGCCAAAGTGTTCGCGGTAAATGTCGGGATACTCGCGCAGGCCGCTATCTGAGTCCATGAAGATGACGCCCTGGCGTTCCCACTCCTGCTTGAGGGAATGGTATACAGCCTCGCTCTCATACTGCGCGCCCGCGCCAGCCAGGAACTTGCGTTCCGCTTCGGGAATGCCCAGCCGGTCGAAGGTCTCCTTGATATGGGGTGGCAGGTCTTCCCAGCTCCGGCCTTGCGCCTCCACCGGCTTGATGTAGTAGTAAATGTCCTGATAATCAATGGCGCTCAGGTCGGGCCCCCAGGTTGGGATGGGCTTGGAGAAGAAGATGTCGAGCGCCTCGTGGCGCAGCTCGCGCATCCACTCCGGTTCCCCCTTCATCCGGCTGATCTGCTCGACGATCTCGTGGTCCAGCCCCTTGCGGGCCTTGAAGACATATTGCTCGGGCTGGCTCCAGCCGTATTTGTATTCGCTCTTGACACTCTCGAGCGCCTGGCGATCGGTCTCGGTGGCAGGCATGTGTCCTCC
>Ga0068707_1002699_pt1 | contig 12466 bp, 8 predicted proteins | sample YNPNPMetaG_FD_66600 | JGI IMG/M metagenome (GOLD analysis project Ga0068707, IMG submission 66600) | Anoxygenic and chlorotrophic microbial mat microbial communities from Yellowstone National Park, USA - YNP NP MetaG | ecosystem: Environmental > Aquatic > Thermal springs > Hot (42-90C) >... | reverse complement strand
CCTTGCTTTTCATTTTCACTCTTGGTAATATTGGTAAAGTAGTTAACCACAATTGGGGGAGATCCCTTCGGGCCAGAAGGTATCTAGGGCGACCGACAAAGTGAGGCAACGTATTGAAGGCAAAAGGAACAGAGACATGAGGCGACAAATGACGAGGCTTGTATCTGGTTTGCTGGTCTTTCTATTGGCCGGTTTTCTGGCAGTCCGTTCAGCCCCGGGCGGAATTATCTGGGTTGATCCCAATGATTACAACGCGGGCGATGTGATTACTCCCCCATTTGTGACCCTCTCGGGAGTGCTTGGGAACACATCACAAAACCCGCCCGACGGCCGGGTGTTGGCACTGCCAAACGACAGGCCTGCTGGCAACCCCCGGTATCCGGACCTGCTCTTTTTTGGCTGGCACATTAAGCCCCCCGTGAATGCCGACCAGGTGGCCTGGCGCGGCAAGTGGGCGAATCTGCAAGCCGTGTTTGATGGCCCTGTTTCCTACGTAGCGATCGATTTCTACCGTAACGACTTTTTTGGGGGCATCAATCCAGACGAGATTGGCTTTGTGCTCGCATATGATACGTTCAACAATGTGATTTGGAACGAATGGGTTTATCTGGAAGCGTTTGAGGACTGGACAACGGTGGAGATTTCGCTTCCCAGTCCGCAGATCAAAAAGATCGTTGCGGGCGGCGTGTACGTGAAGAAACAGATCGAACAGGATATTCTGATCCAACGATTGGGATACAGCATCGAGCCTATACCAGAGCCGGGTACCTTGGTTTTGCTCATCGGCGGGGCGGCCACGCTGGGTGCCGGTTGCCGGTTTCGTCGCAAAAAGGGCGTCTGAGCAATTGCCCTAGAGAGTCGTTTTAGTACCTAGATCAAGAAGGGGTCTGGACAATCCAGACCCCTTTTGTGTTAGATGCGACCTGTTTGTTCGTAATGGGGACACTGGACCCGCGCTAAATGCCCATTTTGCGCAGATTCTCCCGACACTTTCGAATGGCCTCTAACGGAGGCACGGCGTAGCTTTCCTGCTCGACGATATACCACTCAGTTTCACCTTTGGTTTCGCAGAACTGGAAGACCCAGTCCCACTTGACCTCGCCCTCGCCGATTACCGCACCCTGCGGCCCACCGTGTTCCTTGAGGTGAATCGTCTTGGATCGGCCGGGAAATTTTTCCAGAATCGCGTATGGATCACCACCCCCGCCAAGGCAGTTACCAATGTCCATTTGCATGACGACGTCGGGGACGGTATGGCTGAAGAAGATTTCCCATGCGGTTTCCCCATTGAGCTTCTTGAAGTCGCCACCGTGGGCGTGATAGCCAACCAGCATCCCTTTCTCTTTCACCTTTTCCGAAAGCTCATTGAATCGCTTGGCGAACTCGATCGTCTTCTCTGGGCTAGCGGCAAATTCTGCGGGATTCAGCCAGGGACAAATGAGGTACTTGTTGCCAATCGTCTGGTTGAACTCGATCGTGGCATCCAGGGCGTTGGGCTGAAGTGTATCCCAACCGGTGTGTGTTCCACAACACTTCAACCCATTGTCGTCTAACCACTTGCGGATGGTCTTAGCGTCGTGACCATAGTATCCGGCGAATTCTACGCCTTCATAGCCCATCTCTTTGATCGCCTTCAACACACCAGGCAAGTCTTTAGCCGCATCCTGTCGGACAGAATAAAGTTGCACGCCCACCGGGATCTTTTTCCGCTCGAAGGCATTTGCAGAGAACCTGCCGCAGGCCAGCAACAGGGCAGCACTTCCCGACAATTGTAAACAATCACGTCGCGTTAATCTCATTGTTGGTCCTCCTCTCAGGTCGGAAAGAAAGCAGACGAACATTTTTGTGACATCATAGGGATTTGACTGAGGAATCATCATACTTCGTTGTAAGACGTTTGGCAAATGGGTCGGCTGAGGGCGGGGGAAACGAATTGAGCTTCGATCGCCCAGGACAATCGCCCCTCCGATTTGCATTTCTCGGAGGGACCCACTTGTCGCATCCGCCCTTGGAGGGACCTGCTTGTCAGGTCCGGTGAATAACGTTTGATAATCTATTCTGGTTCTGCGGGCGTGACAGGCATGCCCCTCCGATTTTCCCTTCGGAGGGACGCGCTTGTCGCGTCCGCTGAACCGGTTAAAGGCTTGCCATTCAATCGTTTGTTTAATACAATTGTTTGCTGATCACGGGTCGTTACGACAAATTGGGAGAGCTTTGCGGTGATGGCCGGGGACTGCGAAGATACGAAATCACGGTTACTGACGGCGGCGGGCGAACTCTTCGCGGAGCGCGGCTTTGATGGGGCTACTGCCCGCCAAATCTGCGATAGGGCGGGCGTCAACCTCGCCGCGATCAACTACCATTTCAAGTCGAAAGAGCAGCTTTATGTCGAGGCGGTGAGAGCGGCTGCCCCGATTTTTCATGAAGAGCTGGGTGAGCTTGAGGTCGAGCTTTCGCAATCGTCCGAAAACATGCCGCGCGAACGTGCGGTGGAGTTACTCAAGCGGTACATCCGTCTTTTGATGCGTCATATGGTTGGGGTCGAAGTTCCCGACTGGAAAGTCAAGCTGATTATGCGCGAAATGCTGGAGCCGACGGGGAGTTGCCAGGAGTTTTTCCGCCAGCACGTGCAGCGAAGTTTTGAAATCCTGACCCGGATCGTCAGCCTTGTTGTGCCGCCAAAAACCCCTGAGCACCGCCGCGTTCAGATTGCCCTGAGCATCGTCTCGCAGTGTGTTCATTATCGCATGGCGCGAGATGTCATCCGGCATTTGGTTCCGGAGCCGGATGATCCGGCCTTCGGCCCGGACGCCTTGGCATCGCATATTATCGAGTTTGTGTTTTCGGCGCTTGATCTTATGCCGCCTTTTGTCCGGCAATGGCGCAGCGATAATCCCGAATACCAACAAAACGATGGTGAGGGCCGCATGGCCGCGGCAACCGAGGGGAACCAGTAAGATTTTGGGGGAGCGGAGTTTTTTCGTGAGGGTTTTCATGCTTGCATTGGGACGGTGATTGCCCGCAGGTGGGTGGGCGTCAGCGAAAAAGGGTCGGTTTATGTCTAGTCACGTTGAAATAAAACGGACTCCGTTTGAGGTTATCGTCAATGTTGTTGCTCCATTTCTGGTTATTGCGATTGGGGTTGCCGGTTTTCTGGCACTGAAAGCCCTTCGTAAGCCGATTGCCCGCGAGGCGCCGCAATCGCCGCTCCCCCTGGTTCGTACGACCCGGGTGGTACGTCATCAAGGGGGACTCGAACTGAAAACGGACGGTGTTGTGGTCCCCTACCGGGAGATTCAAATTGCTGCGGAAGTCGATGGACGAATCGTTCAAAAGACGCCGGAATGTCAAGCTGGAACGTACGTCAGTAAAGGTACCGTACTTCTGGTCATTGACAAGAGTGATTATCAGATCGAGCTTGCGCGGCTTCAGGAACAATTGAAGCAGGCCAACGCAACTTTAGCTGAGCTTGATGTTGAGATCTCCAATACGGAGCGACTTTTGGAGATTGCCCGACAGCAGTTCGAGCTTCAGAAGCAGGATTTTGGTCGGGCCGAACGATTATATGGATCGAACACGATCACACAGGCCGATTTCGACGCTGCGAGAAAGAGTCTCTTACTCGCGGAGCAGGAATTGATCAACCTGGAGAATCTGCTTCGTCTGAAACAAAGCTCGCGGGAGCGGCTTGTGGCGGGGCGAAACCAGATGGAGGTTGCTCTGAAGAAGGCCGAGCTTGATCTTTCCCGCACTGAGATTCGAGCACCGAGTGATGGGGTGGTGATCAGCGATCTGGTTGAGCAGGATAGCTACGTCCGGAAAGGGACGGTCGTGGTCGCTTTTGAAGATACATCCGTGGCTCAGGTGAAGTGCAATCTAACCACGCGGCAGGTTGCCTGGATTTGGGCACTGGTTCACGGGAAGTCGTTACAAGAGGAGAAACAACCAGGAGCGGCGTATCACGTCCCAAGACTGCCGGTCAGCGTCGAATATGATCTTGATGGTCGGGTCTTTGTCTGGAAAGGTGTGCTGGACGGTTACGAAGGGCTTGGGGTGGATGATCGCACGCGAATGGTTCCGTGTCGGGTCCTGGTTGATCGGCCAACCGTTGTTTCGACGAGGGCCAGCGGAGAGACAGCGAATCAATCTCTGGTGGATATCCCCAGACGTCCACCGGCACTCGTTCGCGGGATGTATGTGACTGTCAGGATCCAGGTCGATCCGAGTTCGGTTGTGTTGCGGATTCCCGAGCAGGCCGTTCAGCCTGGGGGAATGGTGGGACGGATTCGTGACGGCAAATTGAAGATGGTTCCGGTCGAGCTGGCCGAGATCGTTTCCGAAGGAGCACTGGTCATTACACAGCCGGATGTCTTGCGAGAAGGCGACTCCGTGGCAGTTTCGCCGACACCGTTTATTGAGAATAATCCGCTGGCGATCTCGGGAGATGGGCTACCAGTTGAGGAGCAACCGATCTTATGAAGAGTATTCTGCGCTGGTCGATTCGTAACGCACCGGCCATGAACACGTTGCTGATAGGGCTGCTCGTGGTCGGTACGGTGAGTCTGCTCCGAATGAGGCGGGAAGTCTTTCCCGAATTCAACCTGGACATGATCCTGATCAGCGTTCCCTACCCGGGGGCTAGTCCCACGGAGGTGGAGGAGGGGATCTGTCAAAAAATCGAGGAGGCGGTTCGGGCTGTTGCCGGAATCAAGAAGATCTATTCGGTGGCAAGGGAGAGTGGCGGGGCGGTCATTCTCGAATTGTTGAGCGACGTTTCCGATCCACAACGGGTGCTGGACGAAGTTCGTTCTGAGGTCGATCGGATTCCAAGTTTTCCCGAACTTGCCGAGAATCCCGAAATCAAGCTCATCACCCTGCGACGTGGGGCGATCAGCATCGGGGTGATTGGCCCTGAATCGGATGATCCGCGATCAGAACGGGCCTTGCGTGAATTGGCCGAACAGGTCCGCGATGAACTAATTGCCCTCCCAAACGTCAATCAAGCCGACCTGATGGGAGTTCGCTCCTACGAAATCTCGGTGGAGATTTCAGAGGAGACGTTGCGGGAATACGGTCTCACTTTGCAAAGGGTCGCCCAGATCATACGTCAGGAGAACATCGAAGTCCCCGGCGGGACGCTGAGGGCCCATTCGCAGGAAGTCCTGCTGAGAGGAAAGAACAAAGGCCTGACGGGAAAAGAAATCGCGAGCATTCCTCTTGTCACGCAACCCGACGGACGTATTTTGACTGTAGGCGATCTGGCAACCGTCCGCGATGCGTTTTCTGACACGACGGCGATCAGTCGTATCAATGGTCGCCCGGGAATGGCCATCGTTGTCACGAGCACCTCGACGGAAGATCTGCTTAAGACAACGAAAGATGTTCATGACTACATTGCCCGCAAGAAGTTGCCGCCGGGTTATGAGCTTGTCACCTGGGGCGATATTTCTGTTTATGTCCGCGATCGCCTGAACCTGCTTGCCAAGAATGGGTTGCAGGGCCTCGTCATCGTCTTTGTCTTGCTGGCCATATTCCTGGAGATCCATCTGGCGTTCTGGGTGGCACTTGGTATTCCCGTTGCGATGTTGGGGACGGCCATCATCATGCAGTGGAACGACCAGACGCTGAATATGATGTCGATGTTCGCTTTCCTCATGGCCCTTGGAATGCTGGTGGATGATGGCATTGTTATCGGTGAAAATGTGTACGTTCATCGGCAAATGGGGAAAGGATACGTACAAGCCGCAATCGACGGGACATATGAAGTGTTGCCTTCTGTGTGCGCTTCTGTTTTGACAACGGTTATCGCCTTTGCGCCGCTGTTTTTCGTGCCGGGCATCATGGGTAAGTTCATTTGGCTATTGCCCTTCGGCGTAGTTACCATGCTTCTCGTCTCCCTGGCGGAAGCCGTTTTCATCTTGCCTTGTCATTTGGCCCATGATCCGAACAAATGGGAACGTCGCTTTAAGACATCAGAAGACAACGACGACTTATTGGGAGACGGTGATCGCAGTTCGTCGCCGCGTGGGTGGAGAATTCGACGTTGGCTGGGCCTTGCCTGGCGCGTTGCCGTTTCTTTCCTCCTGGTTGGAGTTCTTTTTGTACTCATCTACGGGCAGGTGCCGTGGGAGACGAGCTGGGCCATTTGGGTCGTGAGTGTGATTATCGTGGCACTGCTGACGTTTGCTCGGGCACTACCGAGAATCGAATTGTTTACCAATCTCGTCAACCGTTACGCCGATGACGCCTTGCAGACATTTATTGATCGAGTCTATACCCCGATCCTTAAGCTGGCCCTCCGCTTTGCCCCCGTGACCTTAAGTGTGGGAATCGCCATTCTCTTTACAGCCCTCGGCCTGGTTATATCGGGGTACGTCCCCTTTGTTCCTTTTCCCAAGTTGGATGCTGAGTCCATCGAGGCCACTGTGTATTATCCAGCGGGAACTCCGGAGGAGGTGACCAATCAGGCAACGATGGCCATCGAGGAGGCCATCCGTTCGATCGATGAGGAATATCGTCGTCGCGGAATGCCGCTTGTGAAGACGATTTATCGCGTGGTCGGGGAAGTTACGGCGGGGGCCTTGCGTGTGGGCAATGAGCTTCCAACGGGAAGTCACTCAGGGAAAGTTGAAGTGGAGCTTGTCGAAACCGGGGCGCGCTCCGTAAGCAGTGAAGAGATTGTCAAACATTGGCGGGAAAAATCGCTGGAACTGGGCCGCCAGTTCCCCGGTGCCGAGAGTGTGACATTTCAAACGCAAGCGAGGGGACCGGGCGGATTGCCGATCGAATTCCGGATGCTGGCGCCGGCCCATCGCATGCAGGAACTCGAAGAGGCTGTCGAAAAATGCAAGGCGTATTTGGCTGAAATTCCAGGTGTCTTTGACATTCAGGATGATGCCCGCCCCGGAAAATGGGAGTTTCAGATCAAAACCACCGATAAAGCCAAGGCCCTTGGCGTCTCTCTCCTCGATCTGGCCGGGACAGTCCGTGCCGCCTACTACGGCGAAGAAGCCTTGCGGCTCCAGCGTGGCCGACACGAAGTTAAAGTGATGGTCCGCTATCCGGAAGAAGAGCGACGGTCTTTAGCCCGTTTTGATGAAATCCGGGTCAGAGCAGGGGGCGTCGAGCGCCCTATCACGGAACTGGCGGATATCACCGTAGAGAGGGGCTATTCGCAAATCTACCGCCTGAACCAATTGCGTGCGATTGCCATCACGGCCGACGTGGATGAGACCATCGTCAATTCGCAGAAAGTGGTCACGGATTTGAAAACCACGTTTTTACCAAAACTCTTAAGTGATCCACGTTATGCGGATATTCAGGTGTCGTGGGAGGGTGCCCAGGAATCGACGAATGAATCGATCGCCGCCATGATTCGCGGATTGCTCGTGGCCCTCGTCGCCATGTTCGCCCTGTTGACGCTGGAATTTCGCTCGTATTTCCAGCCAATCATGATTCTCATCATCATTCCGTTTGGTCTGGTTGGTGCCATTGTTGGCCACCTTATTATGGGGCTTCCGCTGACCCTAATGAGCATTTTTGGTATGGTTGCTTTAACAGGGGTCGTGGTCAATGATTCGATTGTCTTGGTCGACTTCATCAACATGCGGATCCGCCAAGGAACACCGATTGTCGAAGCTCTGATCGAATCGGGACAGCGACGGCTGCGACCGGTTTTGCTCACATCAGTGACCACAATCGGTGGACTGGCGCCGCTCATCCTGGAACGGTCGATTCAGGCCCAGTATTTAATCCCCATGGCTGTGACTCTTTCGTTCGGTCTGATGTTTACCACGGTGATTGCTTTGCTGCTGGTGCCAACGGTTTACCTGTTGTATAGCTGGGTGATGCCAGTGACGACGGATGAAGAAGAGATCCCGCAACCCCGGGAAACGGAGTATTCGATACCGGAAGCAGAGGAAGCGTACCAGGGTGCCTTCCCAAAAGTTGGTAATGGACCTCTCTCAGAAGCCGTGTATGCGGAACCCCACCCGGAGTGAAGGCTCTGGCTATAACCTTCCTGCAAGCCCCACAAATCTTTCCACTCTTTCAGCAAGAGCTGGCAGGTGTAAACAATCCATCGTTGAAGGTAAGGGAATTTGGCCGGTAATTCAACCTTCGTCGCCAACTCCGTTTTCGTGAATGACAGCCTCTCTTGCCGGCTCGGTGGGCTCAGGCAACAAGTGCCGGGGAAGGAACACCATGTTGGCAATCATGGTAGGAATTACCGCGCTGGCAATGACGGTCGCAACAAGGAAGGAATACTGCTCTTGCGTGATCATTTGATGGGAGTATCCATACAGGGCCGAGATCGTGCCAAAGGTCAGTCCGGTGGACATCAGCAATGTGTAATACCACCTTTCATCGCGGCGCCTATGGAACATGCCGATAATGGGGTAAAGTCCAAAGATCTTAGAGCCTACCTTTCCGGCCAGGAGGACTAGGAACACCAGAGGCGCCGAAATCAAGGCTGGCAGCGAGACAAACGTTCCAGCCCGAAGGAAATAGAAAGGCGTCAAAAAGCCCACCGTCAGTGTTCGCAGTCGCCGAATCCAGAAAGTGTCTTCCGATGAGAATTCGGCCAGTACCATACCCACCAGATAGGCGGGTAAAACCGCCTCACTCCCTGACCAGATCGCTAAAGCACCCAAGGCAAAGAGAATAAAAAGAACCCACTTGGTACGAATAGCTGCCGTTCGAAAAGCATAAATCCGCGTGAGCAGCGTCGTGCTTGCCGGGAGTGCAATCAGCAATGCTACTGTGGTTGCGATGAAGATCGTTGTTTTGTATGTGAAAGGTGCAAATAACAGCCCCAGAGCGATCACCGTCCCCAGATCATTGATAAAGCACGCCCCGAGGATGCCTTTGCCGAACTCGGTGCGATTGAGACCCGTCTCCAGCATGACAGCATAAACCACGGCCATCGAGGTGGTTGAAAGGGCCACCCCCGCCAGGAGGCTGGGTCGAACCGCCCAGCCCAAGACGTAATGGGCAACGGCGGCGCAGCCCAGAAAGGGCGAAAGAAAGCCAAACCAGCCGACCACAGAGACTTCGGTCAGCTTTTTCTTCATGACCTCCGGTTGCAATTCAGCGCCGGCCAGAAAAGTCAGAAGGACCGCCCCAGAGGAGGCAAGGAATCTAAGCCATTCCTCGTTTGCGCCAAGATCATCCAGCCGGCCCCAGTAACCCGCCACCGCTGCCGTGGCCACGCCCACACAGATCTCCACAAGTGCAATGGACAGCCGGCAATGGTAGGCAATGACTGCTGAGAGAACCGCTAACCCCAACCAAATCGCGGCAATCGTAAAGATATGTTCCATGGCGGAGTCCTCCTACGTCAAATGTCTAGTTCAGGACACCAGGGCAAACAAAAAACCCGCCTTGCAGCGGGTGTTCATACGCCGACACTCCTCCCGCTGCAGAGGTCTGCACGGTAGGAGTCATCAGCCCAAACCAGGCACTTATTCGGGGGACTCCATCCCCAGAACAAATCAACTATAGGGCGCAAGTAAGGGAGCGTCAAGGGAGTGAAGCCTGGCTAGTCCATGCCCTCCTATGGCGGTATCTGCGTTCTGTTTGCAGTACGGACCAGTCGCGATTCGCCCTTACAGGCATAAAAATGTAGGGACCCGCTCGGGGGGACGCACTTGTCGCGTCCCTTACTCGGAGGGACCTGCTTGGCAGGTCCGCTGCGCCACGTTGGATTATCCATTTCGCTGCCGCGGGCGTGACAAGCATACCCCTCCGAATTCGTTGTCCGCCGAACACCGTTTGACGATCAATCCATTGAGCGGGAAAAGAATCGTCGTACGTCGTTCCAGTTCGTCGGGCCGTAGCCAATCGCCATGGCCAAGACGAAGCCGGCGACAAAATTGACGATTCCAATCAGGACGAAAAAGAAAACGACGTGCAATTTTCCGTTCCTGTTTTCTGTGGTATGAAGGATTCACAGATTGCCGTTGCCGGAGTGGTCATGCCTCGGTGCTGACCCGGTCGAAGAAATCGACGTACCTGGTTCGATCTTCAGGGTTTTTGCGCGCTTCAATCGCGGCCCGCGGATGCAAGTTCAATTGTCCCGTGATGTTATATTGCACGTAAGGTCCCCATTCGACATCGCGTCGCAGAGGCTCGATGTAATCCTGCAGGAACTGATAGATCGGCCGGATGCGAAACTTGGGGTTTCGCAAGAAGCCGATCAGCAATTCCATGGGACAGTTGCCCGCACCACGTCCCAGGCCACCCATCGAGGCATCGACTCGGTTGGCGCCGTGGATAATCGCCTCAATCGTGTTGGCAAAGGCGAGTTGCTGGTTATTATGGGCGTGAATACCAACTTGTTTGCCTTTTTCTTTGACATAGCTCAGGTACTTCTTGACAAGCCGTTCGATTTGCTCGGTGTAAAGGGAACCGAAGCTATCCACCACGACGACTACCTGGGCCGGGGTCTCCGCCACAAGTTCCAGACATTGCTCAATTTCAATCTCGGTCGCTTGGGAAACCGCCATCAAGTTGGCGGACGTTTCATAACCTTTTTCATGGGCGGCCTTGATCATCTCGCATGCTTCCACCGTTTGATGGACATAAAAGGCCACCCGAATCATGTCCAGAACACTTCGGTCCTTCGGTAGTAAATCTGTCTTCCAGTCGGACTTACCGGCATCCATCATGACGGCGAGTTTGAGCGGTGTCGGATTATCGCCGACGATTCGCCGCACATCGTCTTCATCGCAGAATTTCCACGTGCCAAAACGATCGCGCTGGAAGACCTTTTTGGAGGCCTTATAGCCGATCTCAAGGTAATCGATCCCCGCCTCGACACACGTTTCATAGACAGCCTTGACGAATTCGTCCGAAAAATGGTGGTCATTCACCAGCCCGCCATCGCGGATTGTGCAGTCCAGGACCTTCAACTCGGGACGATAAGTAATCCAGGGGGCGCGTTCTTGGGGATCGGGTGTCATAGTCTTTCTTTCCTTTCTTTCGACAACGCCGTGATCAAAAGCATAGTCGGTGGGATCGCGCTTCGCAAACAACCTGCCCGCTTTACCTCATCCAGCAATTTGGGATTGCCAAAGAAACTATATCTTATCAAAAGTCCCCAGGCTGTGGGGCACCAAGGGTGATTTTGCACTTTATTTCAGACTTCGCAATGATGTACGATTGAAACAGAATCTTGACCGTGTGGATAAACTTAATGAGCATAAGCTGTGGTTCGAGAAGCGCTTTTTAGGATTAAGAAGTTCATGATGCCGTTAACAGGAGGTGATGATTCAATGGCTGATGTGACGATTACGGTGCGACCCAATGGTCCTTATGTCATCCAAGGGAGCGTGCGTATTGTGGATCCTGACGGAAATGAGTTTTCCGTCGATTCTTCCAAGCCAATTGCCCTTTGCCGATGCGGCGCATCACAAAGACGACCATTTTGCGATGGTGCCCACAAGTCGTGCGGCTTTCAAGGGGTTGACCGGGCGCAGGCCCCAAAGCAGTGACTGGTTTGCCGCAAGTGGGAACGATAGCGCCGCTTGGTCCGCCCGAGGTGGCTCGGGCATGTTACTGAACGTGCTTGCCACAAGTGGCCGATTTTCGTTGAACTACTTGTGGCGAATGGTTTTTACGTTGGATTTGACGCCCGAAAACGGGCGCACATGTGTTTGGGCGAATCACGGCGTCCCCCTCAATCGAGCTATTTCCGCATCGGTTTTTTGCTTTGGATGTTTGCTACAGCCTGTGCGTTTTGTGTGTTTTATTGGGGAAATGCGCCGGGTCTTGTGGTAAATTGCTTTCAGTAATGCGTTTGGCTTAGTAAACTGGAAGAAATTGCTGGGCGTTTTTGGAGGTCATATTTACGGCCGGGCCAGCCTTTTGAGCCAGCGGTTGGGCAAGCCGCCGGGGCAAGGATTGGGGCCTATCCATTCAACATCGGATGTGCTCTTGCCAACGGGCAGGGCACATTCCCGTTGCGGATCGACTCACGAAAAGGGCACAATCGCCAGGTTTTGGAGGAAAACACATCTATGAGTTGGCTATTTGGGTTAATTACCAATAAACCGGCGGATTTGTCGCTTTCCCTCCGCGGACCAAATGAGGAGCGGGTGAGTACAAATCCGGCTGTCGTCTGGGGCGTTGGCTGGTACGAGGGATCGCGGCCGCGGGTTGTGAAGCAGGTTCACACGGCGGGGACGGCCTCCGCGGGACGCAGTGAGTTTTCGCCAGGGACATCGCGGCTGTTCTTGGTCCATTTCGAACGAAATGCTTCGGGGGCCGAAAACGAAACAAACATCCACCCGTTCCATTATCGCCACTGGTTGTTCACGCACACGGGTGCTTTGGAGCGAGACGCTTTCTTGCCACTCTTGGAACCGGCCCATGTCCAGTCGCTTAACGGAGATAGCAGCTCCGAGGTGTTTTTCCACTGGATTATGCAGAATATCAAAAAGACGCGGGACCTGGTGCCCAGCCTCCT
>Ga0068707_1002697_pt1 | contig 12479 bp, 8 predicted proteins | sample YNPNPMetaG_FD_66600 | JGI IMG/M metagenome (GOLD analysis project Ga0068707, IMG submission 66600) | Anoxygenic and chlorotrophic microbial mat microbial communities from Yellowstone National Park, USA - YNP NP MetaG | ecosystem: Environmental > Aquatic > Thermal springs > Hot (42-90C) >... | reverse complement strand
CATTCGCTTCCTAAGAAAAGCGGGCAGCTCGGAAAGGTCCTTCCTGTTGCGGTCCGGCAGGAATACCTCGCGGATGTCGTACCGGTGGGCGCCGAGCACCTTTTCCTTGACTGCTCCCACCGGCAGGACCTTGCCCCGAAGGGTTATCTCCCCGGTCAAGGCGACGTCGTTTCGGACCGGCCTCTGGGTGAGTGCGGACACGATGGCGGCGAGCATCGTGATCCCGGCAGAGGGTCCATCCTTGGGGATCGAGCCGCCGGGGATGTGGATATGGATGTCCTTTTCCTTGTAAAAATTCTTCGGTATCCCCCACTGGTGGGAAGTGGCCCGGGCATAGCTCAGGGCTGCCTGGGCGGACTCCTTCATCACCTCGCCGAGATGTCCTGTCAGCGTGAGCTCTCCTGAGCCGTCGACCACCGAGACCTCGACGTACAGGACCTCCCCCCCGCTTTGCGTCCACGCCAGACCGGTCGCCTGCCCAATCTGGGGCGAGAGCTGCTCGTCTTGGGAGAGGAAGCGCGGCGAGCCGAGATACAGCTCGAGGTTGCCTGCGTGGACCTTGAGGCCGACCCTTTGTTTTCCCTCTGCGATCATCCGGGCGACCTTCCTGCATATGCGGGCGATCTCCCGCTCGAGATTCCTCACCCCGGCCTCCCTGGTGTATTCATAGATGATCTTCTGCAAGGCCTTTCTCGAGATGGAGAAAGAGGTGTTCTCGAGGCCGTTCTCTTCCATCTGCTTGGGGATGAGGTGCTTGAGGGCTATGTGAATCTTTTCGTCCTCGGTGTAGCCCGGTATGGGGATGACCTCCATGCGGTCCCTGAGGGCCGCAGGGATGAGGTCGAGCCGGTTGGCCGTGGTGATGAACATGACCTTCGAGAGATCGAAGGGGATATTGACATAGTGGTCGCTGAAAGTCGAGTTTTGCTCCGGGTCCAACACCTCCAGGAGCGCGGAGGAGGGGTCGCCGCGGAAGTCCATGCCTATCTTGTCCACTTCATCCATCATGAAGACCGGGTTGTTGGTCTCGGCCTGTTTGATCCCCTGGAGGATCCTGCCCGGCATCGCCCCGACATAGGTCCTTCTGTGTCCCCTGATCTCGGCCTCGTCATGGATCCCCCCGAGCGATATCCGGACGAACCGGCGGCCCATGGCACGCGCAATGGACCGACCGAGCGAGGTCTTGCCCACACCCGGCGGGCCCACAAAGCAGAGGATCGGGCCGCGCATCCTCTCTTTGAGCTTTCTCACCGAGAGGTACTCGAGGATGCGATCCTTGACCTCGGCCAAGTCGTAGTGGTCTTCGTCCAGGACCCGCTTGACCTGCTGGATGTCCAGATTGTCCTGGCTCGTCTTGGCCCAGGGCAGCTCCACGAGCCACTCCAGGTAGTTTCGCACGAGAGAGGCCTCTGTAGAATCGGCCTGGATGCTCTCCAGCCGCCGGAGCTGCTTGTGCGCCTCCTTTTCAGCCTCGGGTGGCATGCCTGCTTCCTGGATCCTCGCCTGGAATTCCTTTATCTCCGCGTTCTTTTCATCCACCTCGCCCAGCTCGTCCTGAATGGCCCGCAGCTGCTCCCGCAAGAAGTATTCGCGCTGACTCTTGCTCATCTCCTCCTTTGCCTGGGACTGGATGCGCACCTGCATGCGGGTGAGCTGGATTTCCCGATGAAGGCACTCTTCCACCAGTTCCAGACGCCGGACCGGGTCGATCGTCTCGAGGATCTGCTGGGCTGCCTCGACCCTGAGGTTCAGGTTGGATGCGATCAGGTCCGCAAGGACGCCGGGGTCGGTGATGGTATTGGTAACCATCATGATCTCGGGTGGGAGGTTCTTGACGGCCAGAAGCTCTTCGAGACTCTCGCGTACGGTTCGCTCCAAGGCCTCGACCTCGAGGGGAAGCTCCGTATAGACCGGCTCTTGGAAGTGCTCGACCTTGCTCAACATGAACGGGTCATCGATCATTATCTGTACGAGGCGCGCCCTGGTCAATCCCTGGATGAGCGTTTTCATCCTCCCGTCCGCCTGCCGTACGATACGCACGACCATCCCCACCGTACCGATCGAGTAGAGGTCCTGGGGCCCGGGGGCATCTATCCGGCTGTCCTTCTGGGCCACGATGAGCAGCAGCCGCCTCTGGCTCATGGCCTCCTCGACCGACCGTAACGAAATCTCCCTGCTGATCTGGAGAGGGATGGTCATGTAGGGAAAGATCACTGCGTCTCTGACGGGCAACAGCGGCAAGAGATCCGGGATGGCCAGTCGTTCGGACAGGGCTTCAGCGTGCATAGGGGCGATCTCCTTTCTGCGGCACGGCCTCGGTAACGGGCAACGGCTGTCCTCTTGTTCGGACGATCCCCCTGAAATCTTTATTTTCCACGCGGCCTCGGCGCGCGTCGTTAGGGCGGCAAAGGCGTACGGGGCGGGCGAGGGAGTGGCTGCAGGCAGGGTGCGGTCGGAGGCGGGCTTTGGGGAGGTCGCCGGGCGCGTGGGGGGCATTGTGCAACGGCGGGCTCACGCCGCCTCGGCCGGCGCAGTCAGGCGGCCCGAAAAGAGCCGGGTCAACATGGGGCGCCTCGCGCCGCAGCGGTCCGTTTTTGGTAAGAACGGTCGAAGGCTTCGATCATCTTTCGTTCCTCGGCGCTCAGATCGCGAGGCACTTCGACCAAGACCCGGATCTTCTGGTCTCCTTTTTTGGCCCCATTGAGCCAGGGGATGCCGTACCCCTTGAAGACGAACAGTTGGCCTGACTGCGTCCCGGGAGGGATCCTCAGGACCTTCTCGCCCCTCAAGGTGGAGACCTTTATCTCCCCCCCCAGGGCTGCCAGGGCGAACCTGATGGGGACCTCGCACACAATATCGAAGTGTTCCCTGCGGAAAAACGGGTGATCGGCGACCTCTATGACTATGTAGAGATCCCCCGGTTCGCCCCCGTTCTCCCCCTTGCCGCCCTCGCCTCGTATTCTCAGTCTCGAGCCGTTGTCGACACCTGCGGGGATCTTTATGGTTCGCTCGACGCGATACTCGATCTCCTTCGCGCCGCCGCACCGGCCACAGGTCTGCCGCGGGCGAAGCCCCTTGCCCCCGCAGGCAGGGCAGGTCCTCAGCACCTTGAGGCCGCCTTCGGAGAGCGTGATCTCGCCTTCCCCCCTGCAGACCTTGCAGACGGGATTTTTCAGAGGCGCCTCGTACCCGTACCCCATGCATCGAGGGCAGACCTCCCGTTTCGGTATGTGGATCTCCTTTTCCACGCCCCTGGCCGCCTCCTCGAAGGACAGCACCATGTGGTAGCGAAGGTCCTCCCCCCGGCGTTTCCTCTGCCCGTCGATCTTGTTTTTGAGAAACTCGAATATCTCCTCGACCACCTCGGCAGCGGCCTGTCGCCCTCTTCTCTTGGGACCGGCCGGCGCCCCGTGCTCCCTGCCCGCGCCCTGCCTGGCTCTGCGTCGGTCGGCGGTGTCGTACTCGAGCCGGCGGCGGGGGTCTTTGAGAACCTCGTAGGCCTCTTGGATTTCCTTGAATCGTTCCTCTGCCGCCTTGTCCCCGGGACTGCAGTCAGGGTGATATTTCTTGACGAGGCTTCTATAGGCCTTCTTGATCATGCCGCTGTCGGCATCGCGCGAGACGCCGAGCACGGCGTAATAGTCCTTCGAGTAGATTGCCGGCATTGTGTGGCCGCCTTGGTTCCTGTCTTTTCCAATGAAAACGGGCTCGACCTAATTGATGCTGGGCCCCTCCCCGCCCGAACCCTGCTCGGGCTCGTCCCCGACCTGCCACCGGATCTGGCCTGCGACATCCGCCCCGGCCGGCTGGACCGCCACGCAGACCGCCGAAGGCCTCAAGAGTCTACCGCGAAAGGTGTACCCTTTTTGGTACTCCTCGATGACGGTGTGAGGGGGGCTCTGTGTGGTTTCGACCTTCTGAATGGCCTCGTGCTGCGTGGGGTCGAACGGCTTCCCCACGGCCTCGATCGGATGCACGTCGTATTTGGCGAGCAGTTTCTTGATGTCCTGGAGGATCAGCTCGATGCCCTTGAGCAAGGCATCCCAGTCACCCTCCGATGAGCTATGGGCCTTGAGTCGCTCGATATTGTCGATGACAGGGAGGAAGTCCCTGAGCAAGGATTCGTTGGCGAAGCGGATCAAGTCGGCCTTTTCTCTCGTCATTCGCTTCTTGTAGTTGTCGAAATCGGCCAGGAGTCGAATATAGGTGTCGTGGAGTTCCTCCTTTTCCTTCTTCGTTCTTTCGAGGGCCTCGAGGGCATCCTGACCTTCTGTCGCCGGCCCAGGCGCGGCCGAGTCGGACCCCGCCGGGGCGGCATCTCGCGCCGCCGCCGGCGCGTCCTTATCGGCGGGGGCGTCCGGCCCCAGCCCACCCCCTGCCTCTGCGCTTGGGGCAGGCAGAGGCGTTTCCTCCTCGTTGTGGGGCGCCCCTTTCGTGTCGGCGGCGCCGCCCCGTGCGCCGGTTTTTTTCTTTTTATCGTCAGGGTGTTCTTTCTTCACGGTTCTCTCCCTTGCGTTGTCCGAAGGCCCGAAAAGGATTCGAGGCATCCAGGCGCCGACGAAGCAGGCACGGGTCGGCTCAGATGCTCTCCAGAACGTTCTCGACCACCTGTGCGGTATATCGTACGATCGGTATCACCCGGGAGTAGTTCATTCTCTTGGGGCCGACGATGGCGACGGTTCCGACAGGCACTCCCAAGCGACCGTAACACATGGCGACGAGACTGCAGTCGTTCATCTCGTCGTATTCGTTTTCAGCGCCGATATAGACCTGAATCTCGTCGGCCTCCATCACCTTGTCCAAGAGGCGAATCAGTATCCCTTTTTCCTCGAAGGCCCTCAGGAGCGCCTTCATCTTGTCGATGTCTTCGGCGAATTCAGGCTGGTCCAGCATATTGCTCTGGCCGTCGATGTAGATCTCGGTCAGTTCCTCCTCGAGCGCCGTACGGCTCCAGGAGAGGATCCGCGACCTCAAGCGATCGTAGTGGGTCAGTTCGGCTTCCATCTCTTGGGCGATCTTGTTCTTCACGACGACGAGGGGCAGGCCCTGCATATGGGTGTTCAAGTAGTTCGAGGCGGTGTTGAGGTCGTCCTGGGTGAATTCTTCCCCCTCCTCGATGATCTTGTTCATCACGGTCCCGCTGCTCGAGATGAGGATGAGGAGGATCCTTCTGGCATCCAATTTGACGAAGGCGATCTGCTGAAAGGTCGTGTGGGCGAGTCTGTGGGCCATCACGACACTCGTGTACCTCGTGACGCGCGAGAGGGTGCGGGATGTCTCTCTCATGATGCCGTCTATATCCCCGCCGGCCTCCCGGTAGTTTTGTTGGATCATCTCTTTTTCGCGGCGCTTGAGCGGCCTCGGTTCTACCAGCATATCGACATAGTAGCGAAGGCCCCGATCGGTCGGTATTCTCCCTGCCGATGCATACGGCTGTTCGAGAAGCCCCATGCCTTCAAGGTGAGCCATCACGTTCCTTACCGAGGCCGGGCTCATAGCGAGGTTGTATTTCGTGGCGATACGGCTCGAGCCGACAGGCAGCGCGGTCTGGATATAGTCCTTGACCACAGCCTCGAGGATCTTCCACGCCCGTCTATTCAAAAGTCGCGGCTGGGCTTCGTGCATGGGCTTTGGCGTCTCTTACCCTGGTGTTTCCGCCTCGAGCTCGAGGCCGAGAGGCTGCGAGACTGCGGCGCATTCTCCCGAATAGCGAAATAAAAATAACAACGCGGGACTCTTCTTGTCAAGAAAATCCGGCCTCTCTCCAGGCGGATGCGGCGCTCCTTTTTGCCCGCAGGCGTGGGGCAGGGGCCGACCGGCGCGACGGCTGTGCGGGTGCCTCCGACCAGCAAGCTCCAGGCGCCGTCTGGGGGAGGGGGAGGGGGAGGGCGGGCCCCGACCGCAGAGGGGAGGCTCAGGGTCGGCTCGTGGGGGCCGCTGCTCAGGCTCAGAGCCTCCTCAGGATGTTCAGGCCGACCTTGGCGTAGTAGAAGAGTTCGCGCCAACTGCCGATCTTCCTCAACCTGCGAAGGAGCGTGGGGGGACTGAAGTAGAACCGCCTGAGCATCCTTCGCTGATACCGGAGGAGATCTCGGGAGTCGAGGTGCTCGAGACGCCAGGTGGGGGCGGTCCCGAAGAAGAGGTAGTCATCCCAACGGGTCGAACCGAGCAGGCCCTTTTCCTCGAGAATCCTGTGCGCCTCGGTTCCAGGGTAGGGGATGAGCGGCTGGACCGAGAGGATATCGGGTTTGAGCTTCTTTATCAGGTCGGCGCTCAGGGCGAGGTCCTCCGGGGTCTCGCTGGGGTGGGAGCCCACCATGAAATCGACCTCGATCGTCTTGATGCCCGCTTTGCGCGCCCACCTGACCGCATCGAGGGCCTGCTCCCTCGTGATATTCTTGCCGTTGAGTCCGAGGATCCGGGGACTTCCTGACTCTATGCCGAACGTGATGCCGACGCACCCGCTTCGCGCCATCTGCTCGAGCATCTCGGGCCTCATATTCGAGACGGTGGCCAGACAGTTCCAGGTGATCCCCAGGCGCTGGAATCCCCTGCAGAGTTCCTCCAGACGAGACGGGTAGAGGTTGAAGGTATCGTCCAGCAGGGAGATGTGACGAATATGGTAGCTTCTCATGCATTCGGTGACCTCTTGGAGGACGTTCTGCGGGCTCCTGAAGCGAACCCTGCGACCCATGGTGATCTTGGAGGCGCAGAAGACGCAGTTGTTGGGGCACCCCCGGGAGGTGATCAGTTCCACGATCCTGAGGTAGTCCCTGGAAAAACCCCGAAACACCTGGCCGCGGTAGTGTTTCATCTCGAGGAGGTCCCTGGCCGGGAAGGGGAGGCTGTCGAGGTCTTGAACAGGCTGCCGCGGGGGCGGCAAGGCTCCTCGCATCGCCGCCCGCAGAAGCAACCCCGGGATCTGAGAGAGGGAACCAGCATTCTCGAGGCTCAGGGCTGTGGACACATCGACAATGGTCTGCTCCCCTTCCCCTATCGCGACGGCGTCCCAGGCGCCGAACTCCTCCAGGGTCTGCCGCGGCAGGGCGGACACGTGCGGGCCTCCTGCCAGGACAAAGCTGTCCGGAACGATCTCTTTTACCGAGGAGGCGATCCGCGAGGCCTCGGTGATCGTCGGCGTGAACGCGCTGATACCGACCACCCTGGGTTGGGTCCTGCGGAGAAATTCCTCGAAGGTCTTCCGGTCGTACGGGGTGACCTCGAAATCGAGGATGCGCACCTCGGTGAACCCGTGATGCCTGAGCGCCGCGGCAAGATAGGCGAGATTGAGAGGGACCTGGGAATTGATGAAGGGCAGTCTGCCCAAATGATACGGCGGTCTTACCAGGAGGACGCAGAAGGACCCCATTGCCTACGGAATGCCCCACAGTGGTCGATTGTCATACCGCTCTTGTGGCGCTCTGCGGTGTTCACGTACTATTATACAGGCATGGGTCGATCTTGAAAGGATCTTGAGCGAGGCCGCCTCTTGTGGGTCGTCAAGCGACGCATAGGGACACCGTGGATGTCGTCCTGCCCGTATACCCCGGGAACCTCGAGATCCTCGCGGAGAGCGTGTCAGTGCTGCACCGGGCCTTGCTGGGCCTTGCCGAGGCCTACAGGCCGGCCCTCGTCATTTCGATCAACGGGCCGGGCATAGAGCGCATCGAGTCGATGGCCCGCCGACTTGCCGATGCCTACCCTCTGGTTCGGGTCTTTACCACACAGCATGCGGGCAAGGGCTGGGGAGTCTTCAGTGCCTGGGCCGCCTCGGAGGCCGAGATAGTCAGTTACATGGATGTGGACCTTGCCACGGATCTCGAGGCGCTTCCCGCACTGCTGGAGGCCGTCAGAGACGGGGCGGACTTCGCGATCGGGTCCCGCTATCGCGAGGGGGCCAGGATGGAGAGGACACTCAAGAGGCTGTTCTTGTCGAAGGTCTACCACAGGGTCTTGATCAACGGTTTCCTGGGCGTCCCCTTGACCGATGTCCAGTGCGGCTTCAAGGCCTGCCGCCGCCCTGCCGCCTTGGCCCTCATCCCCAAGGTCAAGGACAGGAAATGGTTCTTCGAAGCCGAGATGCTCTATTACGCGTACAAGGCGGGCTATCGGATCGAAGAGATCCCTGTTGTCTGGCGCGAATCATCCAAGAGCAGCCTTCATCTCCTGCAGGCCTCGCTCGAGTTTTTCCATGGGGTGATGAGGCTCAAACTCTCGGGCTCCAGGGCCGGCCGAGGAAGCCGGCTCGGGTGCGGCTCGGCGTAGAGGAGAGCGCGAGGGTCCTCACGAACTCGGCCAGCTGCACGAGATTTCTGCACTCCCGTACGTCGTCGCAGTGGCGCCTGTAGCGGTGCATGGCCGAGTCTCCAGTCCCCCAGAAGCCCCTGGGCTCGGGGTTGAGCCAGACGAGCCTCCGCGCCCGCATCCGTATCCTCTCGAGCAGCTCCTCGCTGGGGTAGAAGAAATTCGTCCGGCCGTCCCCTATGACAATCACCGTGGTCCTGCGGTTTACGGTATCGAAGAAGCGTTCCACGAATTCCCCGAAGACACTCCCGTAGTCCGTGTAGTGGTAGTAAGGGATGCCTGCCTCGGTCAAGGCCTTTTCCACGGCGACATCCACATCGTAGCGCTCGAAGAATTCGGTTACCTCTCCCACCCTGTCGACGAACACGAAGCTCCGGACCGTGCTGAACTCGTTTTGGAGCGAGTAGAGCAGGTTGAGCATGAACCGGGAGGCGTTCCACACCGAGCTGGAGACATCGCACAGGGCCACGATTCGGGTCTTGGACCTCCTGCGCTCTGTGGAGACGATCTCCATAGGGAGACCGCCGTAGCGCTGGGCCTTGCGAAGGGTCCGCTTAATATCGATCTTCCCTCCTCTCCCCTTTTTCTGCCTGAGGCTGAACTCGTCCTTTATGTGCCTGGCGAGTTCCTTTACGGCCTGCCGCATGGCTTCAATCTCTCTTTGCGTAAGCGACCCGAAGCTCTTGTGCAGGAGCTCCTCGTCGAGGCTCCTCTCGAGCATCGCGGGCATTCGCATACGCTTTCGGTGCTCCACCTGATCCTTGATCGCGTCTGCCAAAAGAGCAATGCGAGTCTGGAGGAGATCGGAGATTGCCTGCTGCTCGCTCGGGCTCGCGCCCCTGTCGGCGAGGAGGCCGACGAGCCGCTCGAGGGCGGCGGGCCACTGGTCCATGCCCAGGCGCTGCCTGATCCTGCCGGCACACAGCGAGGCTTGGAGAGGAAAGGTCATGGCCTCGAGGCCGACCCCGTGTCCGCTCTCGCTGGCGCGAAGTGCCGCCAGCGGGAGGCCGCCGATGGCAAGCTCGCGAAACGCGGGGGGGAAATCCTCTGCGCCGGCCTCCTCGAGCACCTGTCGCATCAAGGAGGCCAGGTGCGGGGGCGGGTCGAGGTCTTGAGGGAGGGAATGCCCTTCGAAGTAGAGGGGGAAGAGCCGATCGAAGGCGGCCCGATCCTCGAGGGTCTTGATCAGTGTGGCCTCGAGACTGCTCCGGAACTGGGCCCTGTCCGAGATGTCGATATACTGGAGGCATCTGAGGCAGTCCAAGGTCTCGGAGACCGAGACCTTGACCCCGCTGGAGCGGAGAAGATTCACGAAATGCACCAGGGATCGAGTCATCTCTCATGCGACGAGGTGGGGGAGTTCCTTGGAGACCTTTTCGATGTCGGACTGGTACTTGACGAGCGTGTTCAGCGTCGTGCGGAGGGTCTCCGTATCGAGCAGCTCGGCATTGAGGATGAGCAGCGAGCGGGCCCAGTCGAGCGTCTCGCTGATACTGGGGGGCTTCTTGAGATCCGGGCGCCTTATGGCTGCAACCACTCTTACGATCTGACGGACCAGTGTGTCGCCGATCCCCGGGATCTTGCGGGCGACGATCCGTGCCTCTTGTTCAGGGTCGGGGAAGTCCATGAAGAGATGAACGCACCTGCGCTTGAGCCCGTCGCTGATCTCCCTGCTTGCGTTGCTGGTGAGGACGACCTGGGGGATGTGCGTCGCCTTCAGGGTGCCGATCTCGGGCACGCTCACCTGAAAGTCGCTCAGCACCTCGAGCAAGAAGGCCTCGAACTCAGGATCCGCCTTGTCGACCTCGTCGATGAGCAGCACTGTGGGCTCGCGTGAGCGTATGGCCTTGAGGAGGGGTCTCGGCAGGATGAACCGCGAGGAGAAGAACGCGTCCTCCTGGTCGGCGATCCGCTCCACGGCCTCGCGCAGGCTCTTGCAGGAGGCCAATTCCAGGCCGATCTTCTCCTTGAGGATCTGGGTGTAGAGCAACTGCTTCGCGTATTCCCACTCGTAGAGAGCCTTTGTCTCGTCGAGCCCTTCGTAGCACTGGAGGCGGATGAGTTCGAGGCCCTGGGATACCGCAAGGACCTTGGCGAGATCGGTCTTGCCTACCCCGGCAGGGCCCTCCACGAGGAGGGGCTTTTCGAGCTTGAGGGCCACATAGACGACCGTCGCCACATCTCTCGAGCACAGGTAATCCTGTTCCTCAAAGCGCCCCTGCACATCCTCGGGAGATGAAAACATATCGTGCGGCCTCGCAACGACATCGTATACACGCAATGGGACGGACCGTCAACCGCGCTCGATGCGATCGATGCTCTGCGCGGGCACGGCCGAATGAGGAAGAAGCCGGGGCGCGCGCCGGCGCGGCCGGGGGGTCGCATGGGCAGGCGCCATGGGCTCGAGGGTGGTTCGCGGCGTGACGGCTCGACTGGTTTCGGCCTCCTTGCTATAGTTTTCTTGAACTTTCCTCACGAGGCAAAGAGAGATGCACCGGTAACCAGGAGGGCCTGAGGCGTCATGAGTGGCGGGCACACGGTCGTCATGCTCAATTCCATGAGTTTTCTGCCGTATCAGGGCAGATACCTCCGTATCTATAACGAGGCCAAGACCCTCGTGGACGCCGGTTACGACGTGACCCTGGTTGCGTGGGACCGCGAGTGCGCCAGTCCCCGCCAGGAGATGGTCGACGGCATCAAGGTGGAAAGGGTGGCGCTGCGCTCCGGTATGGTAAAAGGGCCGACGAACGCCCACCGGCATCTATTGTGCAATGCCTTGATGCTCGGCAAGATCCTGAGCCGGCCTGTCGATGTGGTCCACTGTTTCAATCTCGATACCATCATGGCGGGGCTTGTCGCGGCCAAGCTCAAGCGTGCCAAGGTGACCCTCGATCTGTGCGAACCCAACTACTACATGTACTGGCCGGAAAAATACCTCTCGATCGCGCGAGGGATCCAGCATCTGGAGAGAATCGTCGCCCCGCGGTTCGATTACGTCTTCGTGCACAATCTCTACCAGGTGCGAAAATTCCGCTCCTACGGCATCGAGAGACTCGCCCAGATCTCCTCGGTTCCTGCTGCACACATGATTCTCGACGATGTGCGGGGGCGACCCCGTCGCGAGAAGGGGACGGTCGTCCTGGGCAGGATCGGGATGATTTACCCTGCCTCAGGCATAGAGGAGACGGTCGAGGCGGTACGGCTCCTCCTGGAGAGGGGCGCGCCGGTCGAACTGCTTTTTGCGGGCAAGGTGCTCGAGACATACCAAGAGGCCTTCGACAAACTGATAGAGCCTATCAAGGACCACGTGATCCTGACCGGGCCGTTCGATGTCTCTGAGATGCCGCAGATGTACAAGAAGATCGATATCTCCTTGCAGCTCCACAAGCGGAACCCCTGGTTCAGGAACATCACGCCGACCAAGTTCTTCGAGTCTCTGGCCAACGGCGTTCCTGTGATCGCCTCCGACATCGGCGACTACAAGGAGCTCATGGAGGCCTATCCCTGCGGGATCGTCGTCGACGAGAACGACCCCCACGCCATTTGCGACGCTGTCCAGGCCCTTCTCGATGACCCCATGACTCTGGTCAAGATGGCCGAGGCCGGGCTCGAGCTGGTCAAGAAGGAGTACAGCTGGCCTATAATGGCAAAGCGGCTCCTCGAGGCGTATCGTAGCCTCGAGAGGGGCTGAGCCGGACCGCAGAGCGAGGAGGGCGGACCCAGCAGGGCTCGAACGCGAACCGCGAGCCGCACCGGGCGCAAACCTTTGAGAGCCCTACCCCGTCTTCTCTAGAATCGTGGGGCCCTGCCTGCCCTGGGGGGAGGTTTGGTCCGGTCTCGGGGTGCGAGGTGCCTGGGGCGTCGACAGCGAGCGGCGCTCCATTCGCCTTTGCGGACCTCGGGCCCCTTTGCCGGCATCTTACCCTGGATGGGCAGGCCCCTGCCGGACGTTGCCTGATCGTGTGCGGCCGGCACGCGAGGGGTGAAGCCTAGGGGAAAGGGGAACGAAGGTGGGGACCAATAAAGGGAACGAGCATACGAACGAACAGGTGAATGCATAAAGGGGTGCCGCCATGGAACTATCCGAAGCAAAAAGAAGGCTCGAAGTTCGGGAGAAATCCTTCGTGATCATCAACCCGGCCACAGGCCAGAAGGTCGCCGAGTACCCACACATG
>Ga0068707_1002694_pt1 | contig 12488 bp, 11 predicted proteins | sample YNPNPMetaG_FD_66600 | JGI IMG/M metagenome (GOLD analysis project Ga0068707, IMG submission 66600) | Anoxygenic and chlorotrophic microbial mat microbial communities from Yellowstone National Park, USA - YNP NP MetaG | ecosystem: Environmental > Aquatic > Thermal springs > Hot (42-90C) >... | reverse complement strand
CCCCCGGGATGCACGAAGGGGCACCAGGGCTGAGCATCTTGCACGGCCTCGGCCTCGCATGTAAACTCAATTCGGTGGACAGGAATCATGATGTTGCCCTGTGGGCCCTGACCCATGACCAGCTCAGGGGGCTTCGGTGTTCGGGTCGAGCGTGGCCGACTGTGCCCCTCTCCAGGGTATGTCACTGTGTGATTCCAACGAGGGCGACCGAGCATGATCTGCGATGAGTTCTATTTCAGCTCTTTCGACCAGGTGATCAAGAGGTGGAATGATCGGATGTGGATCGCCAAGGGTAGGCCTAGGCTCTGGGTGAGGATCTACGACAAGGAAGGGATAACGATCTGGAGGGATGTGGGTCACGGCGGGATAAAGCTCAAGACCCCAGATGGCGAGGTCGAGGGCAAGGAGGAGGCCTCCGTAGGCAACGTGATCGCCTCCTACCGAAACGGGACCGTGGAGCTCAGGTTCGGCCGACGGCTCAAGGAGAAGTTCCAGGAACAAAAAGATGAGGTCTCCATGGGGGCGGCGGGGGCCACGCATGGCAAGCCCTCCAAGACCGAGGAGATCTTGACGCGGAAGGTCTTCCTGAAGAGGTCGGAACTCTCCGGAAAGGGGAGGCCCAAGGCCATGATCGGGTGGGAGTTGGGCCCCCCGCGAAGGGGTGCAAGGTACACGGTCAGTCTCGAAAACGGCATGGTCCTTCGCACCAGCCCCGTGGAAGAGATCCATGAAGGCGAGGGGATTGTCACGGTCAAGACCGCCAATTCGATTTACACACTCGAGTATCTGAAGGCCTGAGGCATGGCCTTCTTGCCGGTCCCTCCCATCGCCCCGCAGCAAGACCCGGCTGTCCCCCCGCCTCACACCTTGTATTTGCCCGGCATTATCCCGTACTTCCTGATCTTGTAACCCAGTATCCTCTGCGTAGTCTGGAGCAACTTGGCAGCCTTGCTGCAATTGCCGCGCGCAGACTTCAAGGCGTCCACGATCATATCCCGCTCGAACTGGCCCACTGCCTGCTTCAGGGGGGCGCGGAGCTGAGTGCCTGTAGCCTCGGCGGTCTGCAAGGTCGGGGGGAAGTGATAGCTGTAGATTACCTCCTCGTTGCAGACGATTACGGCCCTCTCCATCCAGTTCTCCAGCTCGCGCACGTTGCCTGGCCAGTGGTAAGCCATCAGCATGTCTATGGCGGGGGTGGAGATCCTGCGTATCTTCTTCCCGTACTGCCTCGAGTACTTCTCCAGGAAGTGTTCCGCCAGGAGGAGGACGTCCGTCTTCCTCTCCCGAAGGGGAGGAAGGTAGATGGGAAACACGTTCAACCTATAGTAAAGGTCTTCCCGAAACCTCCCGGAAAGCATGGCCGCTTCCAAGTCCTGGTGGGTGGCCGCGATGATACGCACGTCCGTATGGATCGTACGGGAGGACCCCAAGCGCTCGAATTCCTTCTCCTGGATCACCCTCAGGAGCTTCACCTGCACGCTGGGGCTGAGATCCCCCACCTCGTCCAGGAACAGGGTACCCCCGTGGGCCATCTCGAAACGGCCCTTCTTGGCCACCACCGCCCCGGTGAAGGCGCCCCGCTCGTGTCCGAAGAGTTCGCTTTCGATGAGGCCCTCGGGCAACGCCGCGCAGCTCACGCGCACCAACGGCGCCTGGGCTCGGGGGCTGTTGTAGTGGATCGCATGGGCCACCAACTCCTTGCCGGTTCCGCTTTCCCCTCGAATCAATACGGTGGCATCGCTGGAGGCGACCTGGGCTATGGCCTGAAAGACCTCCTGCATCTTGCGGCTGCTGCCGATGAGGTTCTGGAAGCGGTAGCGTTCCTGCAGCTCACCGTAGAGTCTTATGTTCTCCCCGATGAGCCTTTCCTTCTCATCCTCCATCACTTGGTGAAGCTTGACCGCCTGTGCCACCATGGCCGCGATGATGGTCAGGAGCCTCAAGTCTTCCTCCAAGGAGACGCCCCCGGCGAAGAGGCGATCCACGCTCAACGCCCCCAGCACGTTGCTCCCGAGCTTTATGGGGACACAGATGAAGGAGACGTCATCCTTTTTGATGCGGCGCCTCGCGCCCGTCCGGTCGAGGAACAAAGGCTCATCCCCTATCCTGGGGACTATCATGGGCTGGCCCGATTCCACTACCCTCCCGGTGATACCCTCACCCAGTCGGTACCGACCCCGCTGCTGCTCCTCCACAGTGAGCCCGTGGGCGATCTCTATGACGAGTTCCCCGGAGCGCGGATTGAGCAAGGTCAAGGTCCCGCGCCTCATCCCCATTCGATCTGCCAGGACCTCGAAGATCGCCTTCAGCGTCCCTTTGAGATCCAGTGCGGAGGAGAGGGCCTCGCTGACCAGGCCCAGGCACTCCATCTCGATGGCCTGCCCGCGCGGGATCCCAACGGGGCCCCGTGTTCCCCTCTCACCTTTGGGCATCGTCAAATCCGTACCTCCTATCCAAGCGGCCGCCCTCGAGGCCGATCCAAGAGCCAGCCCGTCACCATCCCCCCCCCGCCCTCTTCAATGGGCGAGGACGCCAGACAGAAAGCGAATCATGAGGATCTCGCAAACCTTCGAAAATCCCGTTGAGCGTCATCTATGAAAGCGCCTTTGTGAAGAAGGAGGATCCGGAATCCCGTGGTCTCAAAGGGTCACAAGATACCTCGATCCCCCCCTGGCTTGATCGGAGACCGACGCCGGTGACGACTTTTCACAGAACCATCAGTTGTAGTCCGTGCGGCTTCACGGGCCAGTCCCCCTCCGCCGGCACGCAGACCTTCTTCGACGTTGGGAGCTGGCGGGTGCTGAAACTCATGTCAGATCTGTCCCCTCGAACTCGTCACGCCCCGGATGCCCTTTCCCCTCTCATTCGACCGTAAGTGATCACAGGGTGACGGCGTTTCTCGGAGCGGCTCGGCCGATGCGCTTCGATCTTCCAGGATTTGGACCTGGGCGAAGCCCTCTCGGCCGAAGCAAAGCTGAGGCCGACCGAGGGAGGGGGCAAACGCCTGCCTGTGCGTCGCACGCAGGCAGGTCCCCCGGAGGCCAAATGTTCTGCGAAATCGACCCCCGAAGAGCTGACAATCCCGTCTCTTCTTCAGACCAAACAGACGGAATAGACCAGATAGACCGAATAGACGGAACAGACGAAATAGACCAGACAGACGGGCCCATGCCCCCGTGACCAGTTGCCATTCGACCGCCCGAATTCCGGGGCCCCGAGACGTCCCGTGGACTCAGAAGGCGATCCTCTCGATCTTGGCCCCGGCGATGAGGCCTTCGATATAGCTCTTGACGCCTTCCTCGCCCTTTTTCCTCTTGAGGAACTCCCCGAGCTTGGCCTCCACCTCCTCGAAGGAAAGCTTCTTGGGAGGGCGCCTGTCCTCCACCTTGATCAGGTGGTAGCCAAACTTGGTCTCCACCACCTGGCTCACCTTGCCCTTTTCCAGGCCGAAGGCGGCCTTCTCGAACTCTGGATCCATCTGTCCCTTGCTGAAGTAGCCCAGGTCCCCCCCGTTGGGAGCAGTGCCGTCCTGAGAGAGCTCCTTCGCTACCGCCTCGAATGCCTCCCCCTTCTTGATCCTCTCCGCGGCCTTCTGGATGGCCTTCTGGGCCTCCCTCTTGTTCTCATCGGTGGCCTTCTCGGGCACCCGGACCAGGATGTGGCGGGCCCTGACCTGCTCCGGGACCTTGAAGATCTCCGGGTTGGAATCATAGAAATCCCTGGTCTCCTTGGGGTCCAGGACCACCTTGTCCAACACCTCTCTCTGTAACAGACGCTGGATCTTCAGGCCGCGCAGGACATCGGCCCGGTATTCCTCCGGGGTCAATCCATGGAGCCTCAAGGCCTCCTTCATCGGCTCCTCCCCGCCCATCCTCTCCTGGACCTCCCGGATCTGTTTCTCTACATCCTCCCCTGTGGCCTGTATCCTCATCTCGTCCGCCTTCTGGACCAACACCTCCACGGCGATCAGGCGCTGGAGGATGTCCTGCTTCAGGGCCTCCTGTTCCTGGGGGTCCTTCACCCCTTCAGGCTGCCTCCTCTCCATCTCCAACTGTCTCCAAAGCCGGTTGAACTCATGGGCCTTGATCTCCTTGCCGTTGACCTTGGCCACCACGGAGGGGACTTTGGCCACCGGCGCGCCCCCTTTTTCCTGCGCCAAGCCCGCCGAAAATGCCCCGGAAAGCGGCCAGCTGCACAAGGCCACCATGCACAGAACCCTCTTCATCGCCATCTCCTCTCGGGCTGCCGGCAGGGCTCGGAAGACTCCCTCCCCCCGGCGCCGGTCACTCCTCCACCTTCGCATACGCCTGGTTTATCACGACCGCTCGATCCGTGCGCACCTGAATGAGATACCGCCCGCCCTCGTCCTTCCAGCCCTCGGTGATGAGCGTCTCACCGGGGAAGACCACGTTGGCGAAACGGGCCTTGAACTCCTTGAACCTGCTGACATCCCCCTGGCAGACACTGTGCAGGATCGCCCTGCCAGCGTAGCCGTAGGTGCAAAGGCCGTGGAGGATTGGTCTTTCGAAGCCAGCCAGCCTTGCGAAGTTCGGGTCTATATGGAGCGGGTTAATGTCTCCGTTGAGACGGTACAGGGCAGCCTGGTTCTCGGGTATCTTGTAGAGGACCCGAAAGTCAGGCTCGACACCCTGCGGCGGGTTGAGCGGCTCCGCCGCTGGCCCCGGGGCCCCTCCGAAGCCGCCTGCGCCCCTGTAAAAGAGGCTGATCTCGCTGGCGCACACGGGCTCCCCACCCTCGGAAGAGGTCTCGAAGCGGAAGACCAGGAGGGCCCCTTTGCCCTTGTCGTATATATCCTTGACTTGCGCCACAGTCGAGAGTCTCCCTTTGGAAGGGATCGGACGATACAGCTGAATCAACTGCTCGCCATGGAGGATGCGGGTGAAATCGAGCTTCATCTCCAGGATCAGCTCCCCGAAGGGTTTGAACGATGGGACCACCGCGAAGGTCGGAAGGACCTTGAAGCCGCCCTGGGCGTTCTCGTACAGGAACGGGAGCTCCTCTATCTGCGCCCCCACCCCCAAGGCGTAGAGGACCGCGTCCCTCCAGTTCATCTCGTAGACCTTGGGCTCCGTCTTCTTCCCGATCACGCTGAGATCCAACATAGCCTCTCTCCTTTGGCAGCTCTGGTTGAGATCAGTGGCCAGCCCTGTGCGGGAGGACTCATGTCGGGCGCGGCCACACCCTCCAACGTCCTCGGCCCTCTCTTTTCTTTTCGACTGAGGCCCCGATCCTCGCCTTGTCGTGCATGTATGCTAGCAAGTGTCAGCCCCTTTTACAACACCTGTGGCCGGCGGGGTCCTGGAGGGTATCGATCAGTTCCAACACGTCTACACAACGCTCCCTCAGGGCCTGGAGGGCCCCGGAGAGCGACGGCTGTCTCCTGCCGCCCTTCCTTTCGCCCGTGGCCACCACCGGTGCTGCATCGCCTTCCTTGTCCGCCCGCAAGTAGCCCTTTTCCAGTAACCGCACGAACTGATCCGCGATCTCCTCAGGGGAGTAAGGGACCTTGGGATGAAACCACTTGTAGAGCCAGTTGCACATCCCCACGATGGCATAGCCCAAGAGGCGCGGATCGACCTCGTCGATGGCACCCTGAGCGATCCCTTCCCGTATGATCCCCTGGACGATCCTGTCGTACTCCTTCTTCTTCTCCTTGACCATCCTGTAGTATTTTTCCGGGAGTTGGTTTTCCTCCGTGAAGAATACGAAGAAGAGGGAGACGTTCTTGATGATGATGTTCAGCAGGTGGTTCCTGACGATCATCCTGAGCTTCTCCACCGCCGGAAGCCCCATGCCGGCGATCCGGTACGTCTCTTCGAAGATGCTGCTCAAGGCCTGGGTATAGATTATGAAGAGCAGCTCCTCTTTGCTCTCCACATAGTGGTACAAGGCAGCCTTGCTTATGCCCAGCTCCTGTGCGAGATCATCCAGACTGGTGGCCCTGTAACCCTTTCTGTGGAAGAGCTCCACGGCCGTGTCGATGATCTTCTGCCTCCTGACGCTCCTGTCCAGTTGCCTGAAGGATGTCATGGCCATGACCCTAAACCCCCGTGATTTAGGACTTGACAAAGGGCGACATAGCTCTCTATACTACCAAGCGGTAGTTTTTTCTTAACGATTAGTAACTTTATTCCCTTCGCCGTGCGGAGTCAATCCCCTGGAGGCACTGGTAACGCCCCGGGGAGGGGCCGCGGGCAATCCCAAGGAGAGTTCGGCATGCAAAGAACGGCGTGTGAACCCACTGCAGGCATGGGGGAGTCCACGGACTGGACGAAGTATCTGGAGGCCTATTACGAGAAGCCTCGCAGCGCCAAGACATGGTCCGGTTACACCGTGAAGGAGATCTACACGCCGGACGACATGAAGGGAAAGGATTACGAAAGGGACATAGGGGATGCCGGGAAATATCCATTTACCCGCGGCATCCACGCCAACATGTTCAGGGGCAGGTACTGGACCAGGCGGGAGGTGATAGGCATGGGGTCTCCGGCCGACACCCACGAGCGGGTCAAGGTCCTCACCGACCACGGGGGGTCGGGCCTGAACACCATCGCCGATATCACTTACGAGATGGGACTCGACGCAGACCACCCATGGGCGGTCAACGAGGTGGGGCTCACCGGGGTCAACATCTCCCATATCAAGGACATGGAGACCCTCACAGAAGGTGTCCCCCTGGACAAGGTGAGCTGGTCGCTCATAACCGCATCGACTGTGGCCTCCGTCACCATGGCCCAGTACGTGGCTGTGGCCAAGAAGCGTGGTTATGACCTCGCCAAGTTGCGCGGCTCGATCCAGAACGACCCCATCCACTTCAGGTACTGCGGTTTCAGGCCGGCCTGTCCGTTGGACCTCTCCATCCGCCTCGGGTGCGACGTCATGGAGTTCTGCACGAGGCACATGCCCAAGTGGTATTACACCACGGTCAACATGTACGACCTGAGGGAGCAGGGGATCACCGCCCCCCAGGAGGTCGCCTTCGGCATGGGGATCGCGATGATCTACATCGACGAGCTCATCCGCAGGGGGCTGCATGTCGACGAGTTCGCGCCCCGGTTCACCTTCTACGTCTCCTGCCACATAGACCTCTTCGAGGAGGTGGCCAAGATCCGGGCCGCAAGGAGGCTCTGGGCCCGTCTGCTGAAGGAAAAATACGGGGCCAAGGACCCCAGGTCCATGCACTTCAGGTTCGCGGTCCATACGGCGGGCTGTTCTCTGGTCCCTCAACAGCCTTTGAACAATATCGTGCGCATCTCGTACGAGGCCCTGGCCGCCGTGCTCGCCGGCGTCCAGTCCCTCCACTGTTGCTCCTACGACGAGCCGATCTGCCTCCCCACCGAGAAGGGGCACTTGCAGGCCCTGCGCACCCAGCAGATCCTTGCTTACGAGACCGGGGTGTGCAACGTCGCGGACCCGTTGGGCGGGTCCTATTACGTGGAGAACCTCACCGACATGATCGAGGAGGACGTGCTGAGGATCATGAAACAGGTCGAAGAGGTCGGAGGGATGGAGGAGGCCATCAGGACCGAATGGTTGGACCGGGAGTTCGAGAAGGCGGCGTTGCGTTACCAGAAGGACCTGGACGAGGGGAATCGCCTGGTGGTCGGGGTCAACATCTTCACCACCGAGCCGGAGACCCAGACCCCTCTCGGGGTCCAGAGGATCCCCTCCGAGTCGGCGCTGAGGCAGATCGAGGAGACCAGGGAGTTGAAGAGGACCCGCGACTGGCAGGTCCTCCGAGAGAGGATCAAGAGGCTCAGGGAGGACGCCCAGGAAGGCAGAAACGTCATCCCCGCCATGATAGAGGCGACCGAGGCCTATGCCACCACCGGGGAGCTCATGGGGACGGTGCGGGAGGCCATGGGCTATCCCTACGACCCCATGGGGATCATCCAGTCCCCGTTCTGATCGATGCGCGATTTGTTCGCCCCCTTTTCCTCCCCTTGGGGGGCGATTCCTTCCGAGAAAGGCGAGGGGCTGACCATGCAAACGAGCGTGATGGGATACGGGATCTATGTGCCGCGGCTGAGGATCAAGACGGACGAGATAGCCTCTGTATGGGGCGGATCCAAGGGCGGGGAAAAGGCCGTGACCAACATGGACGAGGATGCCGTGACCATGGCAGTCGAGGCCGCCCAAAGCGCCCTGTCGCACGCGCAGCTCGCGGGCCGGGAGATCGACGCCATATACCTGGGAACGAGCTCCTCGCCCTACGCGGAACAAACCGTCACCACCCTCCTGGCAGAGGTATTGGGGACGTCTCCCGGCGTTTTCCTGGCCGACTTCGCGGGGTCCCCCCGGGCCTCCATCGCCGCCCTCCTGGCGTGCGCCGACGGCATTCGGGGCGGGCGCTTCGACAGGGCCCTAGTCATCGGAACCGACGACCGCCCGGCGGCCCCTGGTAGCGCCATGGAGGCCAGCTTCGGGGCCGGGGCCGTGGCCATGGTCTTGGGAAGCGGGGAGGGCCTCGCCACCATGGACGAGGCCGTGTCTTTCTCCCGGCACTTCGTGGACCGGTGGCGGGCAGCGGACGATGACTATGTGCGAGACTTCGACCCACGTTTCACGAGGCAATACGGCTACCTGGCACACTGCTCCGAGGCCGTCCGCGCGCTGTGCGAGAGGACCGGCATCGCCGTGGAGCGCTTCGACCATGTGGTCCTGCAGCATCAGGACCCCAGGGGCCTGCGAGAGCTGGCCGCCGCCATCCGCGCGCCCAAGGAGAAGCTCGCCGCGTGCGAGGGTCTCTTCCCTGCCTTCGGCGACCTCGGCTCCGCAGCCCTCCTGGCGGGGGTCGCCTCGGCCTTGACTACGGCCCGAGAGGGGCAGAGGCTCATGGCCGTCTCATACGGGGCGGGGGTGAGCGACGCCTTCTCCATGACGGTGGGAAAGAGAAACTGGCCGGAACCCATTCCCTCTTTGACGAAGCTTCAACGGGAGAAGAGGAACATCTCCTACCTGGAGTACCTCAGGCTGAAGAAGATCCTCAGCACCGGCGAGCCCCCTTTCCCCATGGCTGTCCCTCCGCCCTCGCCGACCTTCATGAGGGGCACAGGGGAACTCCTCCGTCTGGAGGCAGCCCGATGCAAAGGATGCGGCTTCCTAAACTACCCGCCCTCCATGCGGACCATCTGTGTCAGGTGCGGCGGCACGGCCCTGGAGAGGACGACCCTGTCCCGCCGGGGGAAGATCCACACCTTCTGCGTGAACTACTACATGCCCCCCGGCTTCGAGATCCCCCTGGCCAACATCCTGGTGGATCTCGACTCCGGGGGCAGGTACATGGGGATGGGGACGGAGGTCTCACCGGATGAGCTCCGCGTCGGGATGGACGTGGAGCTGGTCCTTCGAAGGATAACCAAGGAGAGAGGGGTGTCGGTATATGGTTACAAGGTCAAACCCATTCGTTGAGGGGTGAAGGATCATGGGATGGAACAGGGTCGCGGTCGTAGGGGTCGGGATGATCAAGTTCGGGGAGCTCTTCGAGAAGAGCTATGAGGCGCTTCTCCAAGAGGCCTACCTAGCCGCCATAAGGAGCGTGGACAAGGGATTCGACCCCGGGGAGATCCAGGCGGGATGGCTCGGGACCTGCCTCGGCTCCGCCATGGGGCTCGAGATCCCTGGGGGGGCCTCCCTGGCAGCCACAGTGGGGCTCGTGGAGATCCCGGTAACCAGGGTGGAAAACGGCTGCCCCACGGGGAGCGACACCTTCCGCAACGCCTGTCTGGGGGTGGCATCTGGGGTCTACGACGTGGCCATAGCCATAGGCGTCGAGAAGATGCGCGACAAGCCCACCGAGGAGAGCCTGCTCAGCATAGCGGCGCAAGGCCACCCGATCCTCTCCAGAGGGGGGATAGCCCCGTCGCTCTTCGCCCCCCAGGCCACGCGCCACATGCACGAATTCGGCACCACAAAGGAACAGATGGCCCTTGTGGCGGTGAAGAACCACCACAATGGCTGTCTCGACCCATACGCCCACTTCCAGACCGAGATCACCGTGGAGCAGGTGTTGAGTTCCCCACCTGTTTCCTATCCCTTGCAGCTGCTGGACTGCTGCCCTCAGACGGACGGGGCCGCAGCGGCCATACTCTGCAGGGCGGACCTGGCCCGGCGCTACACGGACAGGCCCGTGTACGTGGCCGGTTTCGGCATGGGCAGCGATTATCTCTATCTGACGGAGAAGGAACGGGCGACCGAGTTCGCCGCGACGCGGCGGGCGGCCAAACAGGCATACGCCATGGCGGGTGTCTCACCCCGTGACATCGACGTGGCCGAGGTCCATGACTGCTTCACCATCACGGAGATCCTCAATTACGAGGACCTCGGGTTTTGCGAGAAGGGCGAGGGGGGGCGTTTCATCCAGGAGGGGAAGAGCCAGTTGAGCCAGCTCGGGGGAAGCCTCCCGGTCAACCCCAGTGGCGGGCTTCTCGCCAAGGGGCACCCGCTGGCGGCCACGGGCCTGGCGCAGATCGCGGAGCTTTACTGGCACTTGCGAGAGGAGAGCTCGGTCTCCAACCGGCAGGCACACCTGAGAAGGGGCTATGCCCTCCAACACAACGTGGGGGGGTTCGGAATCGCAACCTCCGTCGTGACTATCTTGACCAATCATGCGGATTGATCCGATTCGGAGAGGGTCATGGCTGAAAAGAGGATAAAGGTCGTCATATCCAAGGTCGGCCTGGACGGCCACGATCGGGGCGCGAAGGTGGTGGCCTCCCTCCTCAAAGAGGCGGGGATGGAGGTGGTATACTTGGGGATGTACCAGATGCCAGAGGACATCGTCCGTGCGGCCATCGACGAGGACGCGGACGTCATAGGGGTGAGCTTTCTCTCCGGCGAGCACCTCACCTTCACCCCCAAGTTGGTGGAAGAGATACGGAGCAAGGGCCTCGACGACGTCCTCTTCATCGCCGGGGGGGTGATCCCGCCCGAGGACGTGCCGGTCCTCAAAGAGATGGGGGTCGACGAGGTCTTCGTGGCGGGCACGCTGACCAAACCCATAGTGGATTACATCCGAGCGAACGTGAGGAAATAGAGATGTTGCCCGTGGCCCCGGAGGAGGCAGCGAGCAGGGTCATCGAAGGGGACCGGCGCATCTGCGCCAGGCTCATGACCCTCCTGGAGGAGGGCGACGGTGCCGCCAAGGAGGTCATGAAACTGCTTTATCCCCACACGGGAAAGGCCGTCACCGTGGGGGTCACCGGGGGGACCGGCTCGGGCAAGAGCACCTTGGTTGACAGGCTCATCCAGGCCTTCCGGGAAAGGGGCCTGAAGGTAGGGGCGGTCGTGGTCGATCCCAGCAGCCCTTTCTCGGGAGGGGCGTTTCTGGGCGATCGGCTGAGGATGCAGAGGCACAGCAGGGACCAAGGGGTTTTCATCCGGAGCATGGCCTCCAGGGGATATCTAGGGGGGCTGGCCAGGGCCACATCCGAGACGATCCGCGTCATGGAGGCCATGGGCATGGAGGTGGTCCTCGTGGAGACCATCGGGGCTGGCCAGGACGAGGTAGACGTGATCCAGGTGGCCCAGACTTGCCTCGTGGTCATCGCACCCGGTAGCGGAGACGAGATCCAGGCCCTCAAGGCCGGGCTCATGGAGATAGGGCACGTATTCGTCATCAACAAGTCCGACCTGGATGGCGCCTTGCAGGCTCTCAGGGCCGTGGAGGCGGCCTTGTCCCTCAAGGGCATGCCCGAGGGCCTCTGGCGGCCCGTCGTGGTCTCCACCGTGGCCACGGAGGGCAGAGGCATCGACGAGCTGGTGCGGGCGATCCTGGCGCATAGGGAGCACCTGGAACGAGGCGAGGGGATGGAGCGGGCACGCTCCCAGAGGGTCGAGCACGAGCTGGGACTGATATTCCGGGACGAGCTGGAGAGGATCGTTTTCAGGGGACTCAAGGGGACCGGTATGAAGAAGAGATACATCCAGGATATCATGGACGGCAGGACCGACCCGTACTCGGTGATCGAGGAGATCCTCGGCATCTTCGTCAAGAAAAGGCCGTCGCCGTGGAGATGATGGATGATCTTCGATTGTCCAGGCCCCGGCCCGCACGGAGTGTCTGAAGCCCCGCGATCGGTCACGGGGGGTGGTGGCATTGTTCCTTCCGTCTGTCTGCTCTATTCCGTCTCTTCCGTCCGTTTGTTATGGAGAAGAGAGGGGACTATCGGGTCTCTGGGGGCGTGGTTCCCGAAGGATTTGGCCTCAGGGGGATGCTTGCCCCCTGCCTTGTCGCCTTCGCAGAAAGAGTCGGGCGCAAGGGTCTGGCGCGGTTTTGAATCCTGGAGGAGTGGAGGGCCTCCGCCCTGCCTGCGCCAAGCGGGGCGCGGCAGGCAGGCAAGCGGCTCTAAGTGATCACAGGGTGGCGGCGTTTCTCGGAGCGGCTTGGCGGAGGCGCTTCGATTTTCCAGGATTTGGACCTGGGGGAAGCCCTCTCGGCCGAAGCGAAGCTGAGGCCGACCGAGGGA
>Ga0068707_1002692_pt1 | contig 12490 bp, 10 predicted proteins | sample YNPNPMetaG_FD_66600 | JGI IMG/M metagenome (GOLD analysis project Ga0068707, IMG submission 66600) | Anoxygenic and chlorotrophic microbial mat microbial communities from Yellowstone National Park, USA - YNP NP MetaG | ecosystem: Environmental > Aquatic > Thermal springs > Hot (42-90C) >... | reverse complement strand
ACGTACTGGCTAGGCCAGCACTCCGTTGGGTCGTCGCCTCTCCCCAAGGGGAGAGGGAGACGTGCTGGACGGGCCAGAGCTTTCGGGCCATCAGCTCTCCCCAAGGGGAGAGGAACACATACTGGCCGGGCCAGCGCTCCGTCGGGTCGTCGCCTCTCCCCAAGGGGAGAGGAACACGTACTGGCTAGGCCAGCACTCCGTCAGGTCATCAATTCTCCGCAAGGAGAGAGGGGCGACGCTCTCCCCCGCAAAGGAGCACGACAGGGTGGGGGGGCGCTGCCGGCGCACTAAACTTGACGAATCCACCCTCTTGGCCTATACTAGGCCTTGCTGTGCCGAAGTGGCGGAATGGCATACGCGGTGGTCTCAAAAACCACTGGAGGTTGCTCCTTGTGGGTTCGAATCCCACCTTCGGCATCTAGGATAGCGCAAAGGCCCTCAATTGGCAAGTGAGGGAAGCTCACCCTCCAGTGAGGTAGCGCCGCCGGAGTTAGGGCTAATCCATCAAAGGGGATGAGGCCCTGTTTTTTTGTGTGGCGAGGCTTTTTATTTTGCTGTTTGAGCTTGCCCGGACGGGCGAGCTATCTTGGGCATAAGGAGCGAGGATCATGCCACTGGTAACCAGCAAAGAGATGTTGCTTGCTGCCCTGGAAGGGCATTTCGCGGTGGGCGCCTTTAACGCCAACAACATGGAGCAGGTGCAGGGGATCGTGGAGGCCGCCGTGGAGGAGCGCGCGCCGGTGATCTTGCAGGTGAGCCAAGGCGCCATCCGTTACGCCGGGCTCGAATTTGCCACGGCTATGGTCAAGGCGGCCGCCGCCGAGGCCAATGTGCCGGTGGTGCTCCATCTGGATCATGGCACCGATTTCGACCAAAACGTCCGTTGCCTGCGGGCGGGGTTCACCTCGCTGATGTACGATGGCTCCAAGAGGCCCTATGAGGAGAACGTGGCCATCACCTCGCAGGTGGTGCATATCGCCCATGTGTGTGGCATCCCTGTGGAGGCGGAGCTGGGCCGGGTGCTCCAATCCACCGATGGGGTGACGGAGGAGGATGTTCGCGCCGCCATGACCGATCCCGACCAAGCGCTGGATTTTGTCACCCGCACAGGGTGCGATTCCTTGGCCGTGGCCATTGGCTCGGTGCACGCCATGAAGGTCTCGGAGGCCGAGCTGGACATCGAGCGGCTGAAGGCGATCCGGGCCAAGGTCCAAATTCCCTTGGTGTTGCATGGGTCCTCGGGGGTGAAGGAAGAATCGGAGGTGGAGGCGATCCAGTACGGCATTGCCAAGATCAACGTGGCCACCATGCTCAACCAGGCCTTTAGCGAGGCACTGCGCAAGTCGGTGGCCGAGATGCCCAACGAGGTGGATCCGCGCAAGCTCCTGGTCGCCTCGCGGGAGGCCGTCAAAGAGGTGGTGCGGCACAAGATGCGTCTCTTTGGTTGCAGCGGCACGGTCACCTCTGCGGGGTTCATCAGCCCCCGGACGGTGCACCGCAGCGCGCACCTGGGTGGGGCCGAAGAATAAGCTCGCGACACAAAAACCGCCTCGGAAAGCATCCGAGGCGGTTTTTTGTTGGCGGAAAAGGTAAGCGCTTGTCTCAGGATTGGGCCACGGCCTCGGCAAAGCGCCGGCCGAACTCGATGCCGCGATGGAGGTCCTCCGCCGTGGGGTGCCCGTTAAAGATGAGGCTATCCCACCAGGACCATTTCAGCTCCTCGACCTTTTGCTTGCACTCCCTCTCGGCGCCGCCGCTCCAGCCGAAACTGCCAAAGAGGGCCACCTGTTTGTGCTGGATCCGCTTGCGGCCGGCCATATCCAACACGTGGGCAACCGGCGGGAATAACCCGCTCTCGTAGGTGGGGGCGCCCAACATCACTCCGCGTTGGGTCCACAGGGCGGGGAGGATGAAACTCACGTGGGTGCGGGCGGCATCCAAGATCTGGAGCGGCACCCCCGCCGCCGAGATCCCCTCGGCCACGGCGTTCATCATCCGCTCGGTGTGGCCATACATGGAACCATAAACCAGGGTCACCCCCGGCTCGGCCGGCTGGGTGGCGTATTGAGCCCAGCGCTTGTAGAGTTGCACGATCCGCTGCGGGTCGCGGCGCCAGACCAGCCCATGGGAGGGCGCCACCACATCCAAGGGCACTCCGGCCAGCTTTTCGATGGCCCGCAGGGTGGGGCCGCTGAACGAGGCGACGATGTTGGCATAGTAGCGCAGCGCCTCTTGAAGATAGAAATCCAGATCGGTGCACTGGTCATCGAACAGGGCGCCCCGCAGCGCCCCATAGCCACCAAAGGCATCGCAGGAAAAGAGCACCCGCTGGGTCAGCTCGTAGGTGACCATGGTCTCCGGCCAATGGACAAAGGGCGCGGCCACAAAGCGCAGGCGTTTCTCTCCCAGAGGTAGCTCCTCGCCATCGGCCACGGCGCGGATGTTCTCCCGTAGGCCGTAGTAGGCGGCCAGCATCGGCAGAGCCTTGGCTGTGCAGAGCAAGGTGGCCTGAGGGGCGATCTGGCGGAGTACGTTGAGCACGCCGGTGTGGTCCGGCTCCATGTGGTTGAGGATCACATAATCCAGCGTGGCGGGATCCGTCAGATCATAGATCTGCTCCAGAAACTCGCCCCCTTGGGCAGCCTTGGCCAGGTCCACCAAGGCCTTTTTCTCATCCAGGATGAGATAGCTGTTGTAGGAGACCCCCGTCTGGCCGATGGGCCAGACGCCCTCAAAAAGGTCGGTGGTGCGGTCGTTGACGCCGATCCAGTAGATGCCGGGTTTGATGGGGATAGCGGGCATGATCCACCTCCAAAGGAATGAGCTCTCGGCGTTTAGCCATCGGCTTTCAGCATAGGGATAGATTATGCTCGGCGTTGCACCCCGCGCTCTATGAGCCAGAGCAGCGCGCCGCCGGCCAAAGCGGTGGCAAGTTGCGGCCAGCGCATCATGTTGACCAGGCTGGCGGGCAGTGCCACCATCTGGGGCGCGCCGCCGATGGCCAGGCTGAGGGGGCGCAAGGTCAGCCAGGTCACCGCGGCAGAGAGCAAGGCGCACTTGGCCAGCGCCGCCGCGCCCAGGGCCAGCCAATGTCCCCGCGAGCGCAAGGCGCTATACACGCTCACCAAGGTGGCATTGCCCAGGGCGATGAAGGGGATCATCACCCAAAGCGGCAGCGGCAACACGCCGCGCAGCGCCGCGCTCAAGGGCGTAATAAGCCCCAGGAGCAGCGCCTGTTCCCGCCCCAACCAGACCGCCGCGCCCAAAAGGAGGGCGTTCACCAGGGGTCCGGTGATCCCTTGGGGCAGCCCCAGGTTGGGGATGATCAAGGCCAGGCACAAGCCCAGGAGGAACCCGATCCCGCGCAGACGGCGTGCTTCGTGATGCCAGAGTAGCTCATGAGGCAACATATCACATCTCTCCTAAAGGTATTCTATCGTCACCTGTTTTTGACGGCGCTCCAGCTCGCGCAGCAATTGTTTGACATAAACCTGGCGCATCGGCTCCCCCCGCACCAGGTCGGCCACTTGGCTGGGGTTGATGGCCCGGCCGATGATCAGGTGCACAGCATCGGCGGAGAGGAGGATACGCGCCAATTGGGTGGCCGCGTCATCATCCTTGGGCAGGTCATGGATGGTCTCGGCCTTTTCCAAGAGGTCAATGGTTTGCCCCAAGGTCAAAATCCCCTCTGTGACCAGATCCACCCCCTCCAGATGGGCGATGGGCGGGGTGCCTTTCTTGCGGGGAGGCCCCAGACGCTTGCTGGGGGGCACCCATTGCACCTTCAGCTCACGGCCCATCACCCGGGCGGCGATCTGGGCGGTGGTGCCGCCGCAGATGACCTTGATGCCCTCGGCGGCCAAAAGCTTGTGCACGGCGGCCTCATCCAGGGAGGGATCCGCCGGGGGGCCGCTCCACACCGTCACCGCCACCGCCGCGCGCACCCGCATGGCCACCACGGTGGCGTCGTCGCCGGGTTGGCCGTTGTAGAGTTTCTGGGCCGTGCGGGCCAACACTTGGGCCAGCTCGAAAGCGTCGCAGCCGGTTTGAACCCAGCGCTTGACGGCGATGGCGATATTTTGCCAACCCCAGCCCAAACGGTACAATCCGCCCACGCCAGCGTGCTCGTAGCCATCGCTGATCAGCACCATGTAATCACCGAGCTCCAGGGTGAACCGCGCCTCGCGCACCGTGCGCTCGTGGACCGTCAGCTCCTCCATGGGCAGCTCCACCAGGTTCCCCCGGCGCACAAGGATCAACGGGGGGCTATCGTATTCCACCAGATAGGCCTCGCGCCCGTGATAGACCCGGAGCATGGCAAAGGTGGCATAGGCCAGCTTGCGCTCGCGGCATTCGGGCAGTGTCTCGATCAGGGTCTCCATCACCTCGTGGACGCTGGCCCCCTGTTGGAACATGGAGATGGCGATCTGGGCGGTGAGGGTGGAGAGGATGTTGGCCTTGACGCCGCTGCCCAGGCCATCGGAAAGGACCACGATGAACGACGAAGGGGTGGCGGCGAGGCGCACCGTGTCGCCGCACAGCTCCTCGCCGGCCTTGTTCAGGCTCTCCCAGGCACATTCCACCACCTGCTTCATCCGTCACCGCTTTCCCTTTCCTCCATCAGCTTGGCCAGCCGCGAAAGCATGGTCTTGGTCTCGGCGGTGGCCTCGCCCAGGAGCTGGGCGATCTCGTGGGCCACCCGCATTTGGTTCTTGATCACCTCTTGGGTGCGTGAGAGGGTCTCGCTGCGCAGGCGCTCCAACTCGGCACGTTGGCGTTCGCGCTCGGTGACATCTTTGAGGATCCCCACCAGGAGATTCTCCCCCTCCACGGGCACGATGGTCTGCTCGACGGTGAGATCGGGGCGCATTTGCACCGTCTCACTGAGGATCGGCCGGCCCTCGTTGCGCACCCGGGAGAACCCCTCCACCACCGGCATGATGTGCTGCAAAGGCTTGCCCACCACGTTGCTCCGGCGACAGTGGAACATCTTTTCCGCGGAGGGCGAAAGATCTTGGATATAAAGGCGCGTATCCACGATGAGGATGGGGTTAGGGGTCACCTCCATCACCACCTGGCGCAGCGATTCGGCCCGCTGACGCATGTAAGGGATGCACATGGTGGCCTCAGCCATGCCTCGCAAGGTGGCGATGGCCTTCTCGTGGCAGGTGGGGTAGCCGCAGGCGCCGCAGTTCAGCTCGTCCTCTGGGGTGTGCTTATCCACCCGGGCCAACACCTGGCGAATCTGTGCTTCGGTGAAGGTGGGCAGGGGCACGCTGCGGTCTTGATAGCTGCGCTCCAAGGGGGGCCATTCCTCGCGGCTGGGCAGCGGCTGGGGTTGCCGCAGGCGGGCGTACGCCAGCACCCGTTGGCGGGCCAGATAAGCGCCCCCGCAGTTCTCCATGGCCGGGCCGTTGATGCAGCCCCCTTCGCAGGCCATCAGCTCCACCATGCGGGCCTGGAGTTGGCCCTCGCGGATGCTGCGCAGCACGTCTTGGCACGCCGCCAGGCCTGAGGTGGCCACGATATCGCTGGCCAGCATGTCGGTCTCCAGCCGCGCCGTGCCCACCAGGCCGCCTTCCACGGGGAATAGGCGCGCCGGGGCCCGCTCCGCCGCTTGTGGGGGTTCCTCATCAGGAGGCAAGCGCACCCCTGCCTCGTCCAGCCATTCTTGCAGTTCAGCAAAAGTGAGGGCGGCATCCACCGCGCCGGCCACGGCAGGATCCAGGATTTCCGCCTTTTTGGCGATGCAGGGGCCGATAAAGACGATCATCGCCTCCGGCCCATGGCGCGCCCGCAGCCAGCGGCCGTGGGCGATCATGGGCGAGACGATGGGCGCCAAGTGGGGGATGAGATCGGGATAGTAGCGCTCTATCAGGTTGATCACCACCGGGCAGGAGGAGGTGATCAGTGGCCAACGCTCAGGGTGGGCGTCCAGTAGGTCGCCATGGGCCAGCCCCACCATCTCGGCGCCAAAGGCCGTCTCACCGGCGGCGCGAAAGCCCAAGGCCAAGAGGGCCGCCTCCATCTGGGCAAAGGTGCGGATGCCAAAGTACGCCGGCGCCGATGGGGCCACACTGGCCACCACGGGGCGCCCGGCGGCCAGGGCCTCGCGGACGGCCGGCCGGTCGTCGCGCACCGTCTTGGCCTTTTGAGGGCAGGCGCGGACACAATCACCGCAGGCGAGGCACAGTTCGGGCACCACCTGGGCCTGGCCGTTCTCGATTTTGACGGCCTTTACCGTGCAGGTGCGCACACAACGGTAGCAATCGCGGCAACGGGCGCGGTTGGTGCTGATAACCCAGGAGGACATCGGCTACACCTTTACTTTGTTACTTTTTTCGCAAATATACCCGTGTCCCAGCTTGTTGTCAAATGGGGGCGCCGGGTTCGATCCTTGCGACGTGTTCCACTGCCAGAGCCGCCCGCATGCGCTCCAAAGCCTGCACCAAAAGGGCGCGGGGGCAGCCAAAATTGAGGCGCACGAACCCCTCGCCCTCGGCGCCAAAGGTTGGCCCGTCGTTCAGGGCTACCCGCGCCCGCTCCAGGAAAAAGCGAAAAGGGCCGCCGGGCAGCGCCAGGTTGCGGCAATCCAGCCAGGCCAGGAAGGTGCCCTCTGGGGCGGCCAAGCGCACGCCGGGCAGATGCTCACGGACGTATTGTACCAATAAATCGCGATTGGCCTGCAAATAAGCGAGCAAAGCCTCTAGCCAGGGCTGGCCGTGGCGATAGGCGGCCAAGGCTGCGGTGAACCCCAGGAGATTGACCCCACCCACCAGCCCCGCCCCGGCGGATTGCACCTGACGCCGCAAAGAGGGATCGGGGATGATGGCCAGGGCGCACTGGAGGCCCGCGATGTTAAAGGTCTTGCTGGGGGCGATCAAGGTCACGGTGCGTGCCTCGATGGCGGGGTCCAGGGCGGCGATGGGCCGATGACGGTGGGGCGGGAAGACCAGGTCGCAGTGGATCTCGTCGGAGATGATGGTGAGGCCATGGCGCAGGCAGATCTCGGCCATGTGGGCCAGCTCGTCCTCCCTCCACACCCGGCCCACGGGATTGTGGGGGTTGCAGAGCAAAAAGGCGCGGGTTCGGGGGGTGATGGCCTCCTCGAAGGCCTCCCAGGCGATGCCGTAGTGGCCGTCGGCCTGCTGCACCAGGGGCGCTTGGCGGCGGGCTAGGCCGGAGCTCTGCCCGGCGCGCAGGATGGGCGGATAGACAGGCGTCTGCACCAACACCTCCTCGCCCGGGTTGGCCACTGCGCGGCAGGCGAGGTTGAACCCGTTGATCACCCCTGGCAACAGAAGGATCGCCTCCGGCGTGACCTGCCAGCCGTAAAGCCGCTGCAGCCGCTCCACCACCGCCTCGTGCAATTCGCCTGTCTCGTAGCGGTAGCCATAGACGCCGTGCTCCACCCTTTGGCGCAGGGCGGCGATCACCGGTTCGGGCGCGGGAAAATCCATATCGGCCACCCACAAGGGCAACACATCGGGATCGTAACTGCGCCACTTGAGGCTATCGGAGTTGCGGCGGTCTGGGACGTGATCAAAATCGTAGGCCATATTCATGCTCCGGAGCGTGATATGGAGAGATTATAGCACATTTTTGGTCCGGATAGGTCTTGCAAGACCTATCGGGCCTGAGCGCCGCTAAAGGGAAAGATTTGACGCGGCGGGCGAATCTATGTACAATAGGCGACGTTCAAGGGAATATTCCTCGGTAGCTCAACGGTAGAGCGGCCGGCTGTTAACCGGTTGGTTGTAGGTTCGAATCCTGCCCGAGGAGCCTGGCGAAGGGTAGAACCTGGCGTTCTACCTTTTTTCTTGGCCCTGGAGCGTCCCGTGGCGCGCTCGATCTCCTTGGGGCGCAAGGTGGGCTGTCTCTTGCCAACAGCTAGGCATTGCAAGCTATCTCCCAGGAGCACGATGATGACTTTCGATGCGTTGCGCGCGTGGATCCCCGTCTGTCGAGAGTATGCCTATTTCCAGACCGGCACCTATGGCCCCAAGCCGGAGCCGGTCATCGCCGAGGCGGAGCGCTGGCTGCGCTTCCAAAACAGGGGGCCGGCCCTGCCTGAGATTAACGCCGCCGTCCACGAGATGTTTGAACAGGTGCGGGCCAAAGTGGCCGCCGCCTTGGGCGCCGAGCCTGGCGAGATCGCCCTCACGGAGAACACCACCGTGGGGCTGGATATCGTGGCCAACGGCATAGATTGGCGCCCCGGCGATAATGTCATCCTCAGTGACCAGGAGCATCCCGCCAACAGGATCCCTTGGTACAACGTGGCCGAGCGCTATGGGGTGGAGGTGCGCATCGTCAAGGCCGGGGCGGATGTGGAGCGCTTCCTGGCCGACCTGGAGCGCCTGCTGGATGGGCGCACGCGGGTGGTCTCCCTGAGCCATGTCTCGCGGGAGACGGGGCTACGCTACCCCATCCCTGAGGTGGCCGAGCTGGTGCATCGCCACGGCGTGCCCCTCTTGGTGGATGGCGCCCAGGCCTTTGGCGCCATCCCCGTCAACGTCAAAACGTTGGGCTGCGATTATTACGCCTTTAGCGGGCATAAATACATCCTCGGCCCCCAGGGCACGGGCGGGTTCTATGTGCGCCAAGAGATGCTGGATTCCTTGCGCCCTGTGTGGGTGGGGGCGGGATCGGGCGGGCCTGATCCGGACCGTCCGGGGCAGATGCGTTGGACCGAGGGCGCTAAACGCTTTGAATTCGGCACCCGCGCCTTGGCCTATTTCGCCGGGTTCGGCAAGGCGCTGGACCTGTGGCAGGAGCTGGGCTGGCCAGAGGTGCACGGGCGCATGGCCGCGTATGCCGCCCAGGTCAAGGCCCGCCTGAGCGCCATCCCCGGCCTGGTGTTGGATACCCCATGGGATGCGGCCCAATCGGCCGGCATCGTCACCTTCCGTGTGCCCGGGCACCCGGCGCAAGAGATCTATACCAGCCTCTTGGAGAAGGACAAGGTGCTCACCGTGCCCAACGGCATGCCTGAACAGGGGGTGCGGGTCTCGGTGCACGTGTTCAACAACCAGGAGGATCTGGAGCGCCTGGTGGAAGGCGTCCGCCGTGCCGTGGCGGAGCCGGTTGCGGCCAGGAGCTAGCTTCCGCGCAGGATCGCCCATGGTCGCCGTAAAGAGCGCGGGGGCACAGCAGCGCTGTGCCCCCGCGGGTCGTCTCAATCCCCGTCCATGCCGTAGCGGCGCAGGGCCAGGTGAAGGATCTCTTGGATCAAGGTGGGGTAATCCATCCCCTCGGCCCTGGCGGCCATGACGATATCGCTATAGGTGGGGTTGAGGCCGGGCAGGGTGTTGATCTCCAGCAGATAGGGGTGCCCCGCCTGGTCCAGGCGGAAATCCACCCGGGCCACGTCCAGCCCGCCGATGGCGATAAAGGCGCGCACGGCCAGGTCTTGCAGCTCGGCCGTCAGTTCGGCCGAGATGGGCGCCGGACAGAGATACTTGGGCGCCATGGGCGTCTTGCTCTTGATGTGACCGGTGTAGATGGGCGCATCTTGGTGCAGATGCCGCACGTCGATCTCCAAGGGCGGGAAGACATGGAACCCCCGCCCATCGTAGAGCGGCGAGGGCGGTTGCTCCCCCGGCGCCAGGACGTTGCCCAAGAGTCCCACGGTGAACTCGCGCCCCGGCAGGTACTCCTCCACCAGCGCCGGCTGGCGGTAGGTGCGGATCACCCAGCGCACCTGTTCCCGCAGCGCGGCCTCGTTGTGCACGGTGGAACGGGCGTTGATCCCCATGCCCGTGCCCTCCCGGGAGGGCTTGACAAAGAGAGGGAAGCGCAACCGCGGATCCAGCGGCTCATCGCCCCAGTTAAAGACCTGGAAAGTCGCCGTGGGAAGGCCGCTATCGCGCCAGAGGCGCTTGGCCACGATCTTGTCCAAAGAGACGGCGTGGGTGAGCACCTTGGAGGCGGTGTAGGGGATGCCCAGCATCTCCAGGAGCGCCGGCACGTGAGATTCGCGGGCATCGCCCCGCAGCCCCTCGCAGATGTTGAAGCAGATATCGGGGCGCGCCTGGCGGATGGTATCCAGCAGGGTCTCGTCCCCTTCCAGAGGGATCACCTCGTGGCCCTCCGCCGCCAGGGCGGCGCGCAGGCCCTCGGCCGTCTCCTCCGAATCGTACTCCACCAGGGCATCCTCCGGCGCATCTTGGGCCACGGGCACGTGGCTTTTCAGGTTGTACAGCAAAGCGATGCGCAGCTTCCTCATGGCACGACCTCAGGATGGCCTTTGGATGTATGGCCGGAAAGCGCGCCGGTCGGCTCCCGCCGATGGGCCTGGGCCCAACCCTCCGGCGCGATGGACATCTGCTCCCCCTGGAGCAGGCCGGCCACGCCCTTTTGCCCGCCCTCTGAGGTGGCGGCGCGGCAATAGGGGCAGGTGTTGGGGTCATGGGGCTCATAGGCCGTGGGCTGAGCGTAGGTGCTGATGAACCCCTCATAGTTGCGCACCACCACCTTGGATTCGGACATGCTCAGCAGGTAGTTGGGCAAGATGGGGATCTTGCCGCCGCCCGCCGGCGCGTCGATCACATAGGTGGGGATGGCGAACCCGGAGGTGTGCCCGCGCAGCGCCTCCATGATCTCGATGCCCTTGGCCACCGGCGTGCGGAAATGCCCCGCGCCGTGCACCATGTCGCATTGATAGAGATAATACGGGCGCACGCGGTTCTTGACCAGCTTGTGCCCCAATTCCTTGATGATGTTAGGGCAATCGTTAATCCCCGCCAAGAGCACCGATTGGCTGCCCAAGGGGATGCCGGCGTCGGCCAATTTGGCCAGGGCCTGCTCCACCTCCGGCGCCAGCTCTTTGGGATGGTTGAAATGGATATTCATCCACAGCGGATGGTAGCGGCGCAACATCTGCACCAGCTCGTCATCAATGCGCTGGGGCAAAAAGGCCGGCACCCGGGTGCCGATGCGGATCACCTCCACATGGGGGATGGCCCGCAGGCCGGAAAGGATCTGCTCCAACACCCTCACCGGCAGGGTCAACGGGTCGCCGCCGGAGACGAGCACATCGCGCACCTCCGGGTGGGCGGCGATATAGGCGATCTGGCGTTGATAATCCGCCGAGGAGAACTGGGCGTGAGGATCGCCCACCAGCCGGCTGCGGGTGCAATAGCGGCAATAGCTGGCGCATTGGGTGGTCACCAGCATCAACACCCGGTCGGGGTAGCGATGGACCAACCCCGGCAAAGGCGATTGGGCCTCCTCGGCCAAGGAATCCTCCATCTCGGCCTCGTAGGGCACCAATTCGTGGGTCGTGGGCACCACCTGTCGCCGGATGGGGCAACGGGGGTCATCGGGATCCATCAGGCTGGCCCAATAGGGCGTGATGGCGACACGGAAATGGCTGGCGCTGCGCAGCGCGTGCTCCTCGGAGGGGGTCAGGTGGATCACCTGGGCTAACTGTTCGACGGACGTGAGCCGGTGACGGAGCTGCCACCGCCAATCACGCCATTGCTCGACGGGGACGTTGTGCCAGGGGTGGGGCGGCTCCTTAGGGTCGGGAGGCTCTTCAAGTTCTTTTTTCTCTGGTTCCATCCTATCTCCTTTGCTCTTTATTATTCAAGCCCAACCACGCCGCAGGCGCGATTGGGCTCGAGGGATAACGACCGTGGCGAGCAGGGGCTCTTTCGCCTACTCTTCCTCGTCCTCTAGTTCTAGTTCCTCGTCTTCTAGGTCATCCTCAAGATCGAACAGGTCTTCCTCGTCAAACTCTTCGGCGGGCTCGTAGGCCCAATCCAACTCGATGGGGTCGAGACCTACCACTTCCAACTGGGCGCCGCACCGCTCACAAGAGAGGCGCTGCCCCAGACGCACTTTACCTGGGATCAAGATATCCTCATCGCATTCGGGGCAGACAGCATAGGGCATCTGCTACACCCCTTTCCCTCAGCCCGAGGCGCGCCACCCATGGCGCGTCCTCGCGCTCCATACTCTATCCACGAATCATTATAGTCCCAAGATGTATAAAAAATGTGCAAAATGCATGTTACAGGAGGGATGATTGGGTCTGCAAGCTATGATTTTTTATACACCGGCTCAGCTTGGCTGGGCCACCAACCGATAGCCCACGCCGGGGATGGTGAGGATGTAACGCGGGTTCTTGGCGTCCTCCTCCACCTTGGCGCGCAGCCGGCTGATGAGCCCGCGCACCAGGTCCATGTTTCCCTCGCCGGTGTAACCCCACACCCGCTCCACGATGACCTCCGTGGGCAAGGTCTGCCCTTGGTGCATCATCAGGAGATACAAGAGGCGGAATTCCAGGTGGGTCAAACGGCGGGGGGGATGTCCCTCCACATGGACGTTGAGGGTGTTGGGGTCCAGGCTCAGACGCCCGGCGCTCAACGAGGGCAGGCTGAGGAGGGGCGTGCCCCGGCTGCGGCGCAGCAAGGCGCGCAACTGCACCGCCAACAGCCGCGCGCTGTAGGGGCGGGTGAGGACCAGGTCGGCGCCGGCATCCAAG
>Ga0068707_1002683_pt1 | contig 12510 bp, 12 predicted proteins | sample YNPNPMetaG_FD_66600 | JGI IMG/M metagenome (GOLD analysis project Ga0068707, IMG submission 66600) | Anoxygenic and chlorotrophic microbial mat microbial communities from Yellowstone National Park, USA - YNP NP MetaG | ecosystem: Environmental > Aquatic > Thermal springs > Hot (42-90C) >... | reverse complement strand
GGCCGCGATCAATTCCTGTGCGCGCTGATGAAAGTGCCGCAGGCGTTCAAAATACGTTTCGAGGTTGAGTTTGTCGAAAGCCAGGGCCGCGGCGAACCGGTCTCCCGCCTTGAGGATGGCTTCGAGCGAAGCGCGTTCGACCTCCAGCCATTGTTTGCGGGCCTTGAGGGTGTTCAGCGCGTCTTGTGTGGCCTCGATTTGCGTTTCCAGCTCGCGCAGGTGATCGGTGGGCGTGGTGCTGAAGAAACGGCGTTGCACTTCGGTGCTTAGCAGGCGCATTCCGGCCCCGCCCCGCGCCGTCACGCGCACTGAGTCCGCGTCCAGTTTGAGCGGTAGGCCGTTGATTTCCAGGGTATGCGTTCCGGCTTCCAACTGGACCGTGGCGCTGCGGGTCACGCGCGCGCCGTTAGGGTACACGGTCACTTCAGTGATGGATGGGTTTATTTCCATGTAAAGCCTCCTGTCAGGCTAAAGGTGGTTATGAGCCAGGGCGAGAGGCGCCTGGCGCGGCTCAGCGTGGCCATCAGGGCACTTTGCCTGCAGCGTAGAGGGCCTGCCAGATGCGCACGTCACTGCGCCGATCCTGTCCCCGGAACATCTCCGGCGATTCGGGATAGCCGGTAGCCAGGTGGAGTTTGGGTTCGCTATCCAGGAGCAACAGATCTATCACGAGGCCGTCGTAGCTGAGCGAGAAAAGCGAGGACCAGAACACGCCGACGTAAACCGGCGTTTCCTCCACGCAGACGACGAAGGGCGTGCCGACCAGGTCCAGGGCGGTCAGGCGCGCTGCGGCTTCCGGCGTCAGGGTCATGGTGTGGGATTCCCAATCATAGTGAACCAGGTCCGCAAGCGTGATCAAGGCTTCGTCCGTGCAGGTAAACTCAGCCGGCTCCGCCGTCACCAGGTCGTCTACGCTGCGTTCCGTGGCCAGACGGCGGATGGTGAAACTCGTGGCAGAGACGGGTGTGGGAGAGGGAGTGGAGGAACTGCAGGCGGCGAGCAGAATCAGCAGCAGGACTGGCAAGAATACTCTGCGCATCATGCACCTCCTTCTTCCACCATGCGCAAGGTGAGCGGACGGCGTTCCAGGTAATAGCTCACCAGGTAATCCAGGCTGCGTTGGAGGCCCTCCGCCGTTGTCGGGGACATGGTGAGGACAGCCAGGTCGGCGTAGGGACGGCGTTGCAGCGCCTGGAGCCAGGAAAGGACGCTGGGAGAAAGCTCCCGCACGCCCTGGGCCAGGCGGTAGCGTTGATAGCAGCGAGGGCACAGCGCGCCGCCGTGCTCCGGGGCCAGGCCGTAGGGAGCATCCTCCGGGCGGGGGCGCAGCGGGGCCTGACAGGGGCGTCCGGCCTCTTCGCCCACGCAGGTGTGCCATTCGGGACGGAATCCCGCCAGATCGAGCAGGCGCAGCGCAGTCCAATACGCGGCGCGCGCCGGATGGGTGGCCTGATCCAGCAGCGAAAATCCCTCAAGCGCCAGGGTGTAAAGCGCTGCGTCGGTCTCATCGGGGAAAAAGCGCAGCAGCAGCTCGGCCAGGTAGCGTGCCCAGGTGCCGCGGGTGAAATCCTCCCGTAGCGGTAGGTGCGCCGCGATCAGCTCCGCCTGACTGATCACATCCCAGCCCTGGCGCGCGCGGGCCACGAGCACGCGCGTCTGGCAGAACAGCTCCAGGTGCCCGGCCTTACGCGACCGCGGCTTACGGATGCCCGGCGCGATCAGCTCAAAGCGGCCCTGAGCCGTGAGCAGCGTCACCAGGCGGTCCGCCTCACGGTGATCGCGGCGGCGCAACACCAGGCCCTCCAGAGTGTAAAGCCGACCCTGGCTCATCCTTCATAATCCCTGACCGGAATCATGGGGTAAGTATACTGTGAAAGGGGAAATGGGGAAATCTGTCCAGGCAGGCTCACCGTCGCCCGACACGAGGAAAAGCCGCTGCGCGCGACGGTGAGCTTGTGCCGCGTGGCCGGGTAGTTCTGTCTTACCGGCGTAACAGGAACAGTCCCACGATGGCGAGCAGGATACCGAGGGCGCGCTGCCACGATAGGGCTTCGTTGAAGAGGATAACCCCGGCGACAGCCATAATCCCGGCTCCCGCTGCCAGAATAGCTGGAACTGCTGAAAGCGGCCCGCCACGCTGAAACAACAGGAAGAAGGCTACCGTACCGGCCCCAACGCATATGCCGGTCAGTACCGAATATTTAAATCCAACCAGCGTGAAATTTTGTTGCCAGTGGCCGGAGAGGCGGAGAAACGCCAGGTAGGCGAGAATGGTGAGGGCAGCGACGCTTTCTACTACAAAACCACCAATGCCATCGCCAATATGCTCAGAGGCGAGGCGGGTGAAGACCTGATGCGCTCCATAGAGTGCCGCGGCGGCCAACGCATACCAGAACCAAGATGCCATAGAGTCTCCTCCATAGTTGTAATTGGGATTGCTGGAGTAAAGAAAGTCCGATAAGAAAGCACTCCATCGCAAGACCAATGTAATACAAAAATCAGACCTTGTCAAAGCCCAGAGGGCGCTTAGATTGGCAAAACACTTTGTTATGTTATAATCTTAACCGTTATTGGAATCTAATGAACTGGGATGAACAGACACCTGGAACGGGTTATGGAGCAGACTATCCGGGCTTTTTTAGAGCATCTTCGCATAGAACGCGGGTACAGTGAACACACCCTTGCTGCTTATCGCCGCGATCTGCATCAATTCCAGGATTATTTGAGCACACAGGGGATAGGGTCCTGGTCAGCTTTGGAGCCGCAGCAGTTGGAGGCTTTTCTGGCCTGGCTGAACCAGCAGGGCTATAAGGCGACAAGCGTTTCACGCAAACTGGCCAGCGTGCGTTCGTTTTTGCATTTCCTCTTTCGGGAGGAGCTGCTCTCTCATGACCTGGCGTTCTATGTGCATCAACCTAAGGTGGGCTTGCGCCTGCCTAAAGCCCTGCCGCTGGAAGAGATGCAGCGCTTGTTGGAGGCGGTGCGCCGGGATGAGGAGACTCCGATCGGTCAACGCAATGTGGCTTTGCTGGAATTGCTTTACGCTACCGGCCTGCGGGTGAGCGAGCTGGTTTCTCTCAATGTCCAGGATGTAGTCATAGCAACCGGTACGCTGCGCTGTATGGGGAAAGGGGGCAAGGAGCGTGAGTTGCCCCTGCATGCGGACGCTGTCCAGACGCTGGAACGCTACATCCGTGAGGGCCGGGCCTTCTTGCGGCGCAGTGCTGAGGAAAAAGCCCTTTTTCTCAATCGCAATGGACGCCGTCTGACGCGGCAGGGCGTGTGGGGTATCCTGCGCCTGTGCGCGCGCGTGGCCGGTCTGGAAGCGCTGACCCCCCACACCCTGCGCCATACCTTCGCCACCCACCTGCTGGATGGGGGCGCCGATTTGCGCGAGGTTCAGCATTTCCTGGGACACGCTACCATCACCTCGACGCAGATTTACACCCATGTATCCCGGCAGCGCCAGCGTGAGGTTTACAATCGAGCGCATCCGCGCGCCCATTATCCCCAATCAACTGAGAGGAGTGATTCATGAGCGAGACGTTTTTCACCATGCAGCAGTATCAAGAGGCAGCCGAGGTTATTCGCCAGCGCACAGCGGTCCGTCCACGGGTGGGCATGATTCTGGGATCGGGTCTCAATCCCCTGGCGGATGCCATCAGCGAAGCCACTACGATGGTTTATGCGGACATTCCTCATTTCCCCGTTTCGACGGTGCAGGGGCATGTCGGACGGCTGGTGATAGGGTATCTGGAAGGCCAGCCCGTGTTGGCGATGCAGGGGCGCGTGCACTATTACGAGGGCTATTCGATGGCCCAGGTCGGTTTCCCCGTGCGCGTGATGCAGATGTTGGGCATCGAAATCCTCATCGTCACCAATGCGGCGGGCGGCACCAACCCCGCTTACGCTCCGGGCGATGTCATGATTATCCGCGATCAGATTAACCTGATCGGGATGGCGGGGTTGAATCCCCTGCGTGGCCCGAATCTGGATACGTTAGGGCCGCGCTTCCCCTCGATGAACAAGGCCTACGATCCCGACCTGCGGGCTAAGGCGCGGGAGATCGCCCGGCAGGCCGGCATCCCCTGCCATGAGGGGGTCTACGTGTGTCTGGCCGGTCCCAATTTTGAAACGCCCGCGGATGTGCGTTTCCTGCGTCTGATCGGCGCGGATGCGATCGGCATGTCCACGGTGCCGGAGGTGATTGTGGCCCGGCACGGCGGGACGCGCGTCCTGGGGTTGTCGGGCATCAGCAACAGCCTGCAAGGAGAGGAAGACGCGCCCGAACCCACCCATGAAGAGGTACTGGAGGCCGGGCGGCTGCTCGTGCCGCGTATGGAGACCATCATCCGTGGGGTGCTGCGGGCCTTATGACCGAGGCTTTGCGTTGGCTGGCGCGGTATGCGCTCTGGGTCTATCTGCTGACGGCGCTAGGGGCTTTGGTCTTCACCTGGCGGGCGATCAGCTACGCTCGCGTACAGCGTCAGTTGCCCTTTCGCACGCAGCGTGAGGAATTCCAACAACTGTGGCAACGTTCGCGCATCGTCAGCTTGATTTTTCTGGCCCTGGGGGCGGTGGTGTACATCTCCAGCACCTGGGTGGTGCCTGCTCTGCCGGTCATCACGCCCACTGCGCGCCCGATCGGTCTGTACACCCCCACGCCTACACCGACGGCTACGTCTACGCCGACGGTGACGCCTACGCCGGGCCCCACGCCAGAGAAGCCGCCAACCCCTACGCCAACGCCGACCCCTATTCCGCCCACGCGCACCCCCTCGCCGGAGGACTATTTGGCTGATTGTTCTTCACCTAACGCTCAGGTGGTTGAGCCGGTCGCCGGATCCACGGTAAAGGGGCTGGTGGAGCTGCGCGGCACCGCGCGGACACTGTCGTTTTCGCATTACACCTTTGAGGTGATCCGACCCGGAGAAACCGAGCCGCGCATCATCACCCAATTCAATGTGCCGGTGGTCAACGGGTCTTTGGGCTTCTGGGACGTGAGCGACCCGGAACGCTATCCGCCGGGCGGTCCCTATCGTTTCCGTCTGGTGGTGGCGGATATCTACGGCAATATCAGTCTGTGCACGATCCCGGTCAATATTGCCCAACCTTGATGCAGGAGGAGAAGTATGCACATCCGTTCGGCCCGTACCGATGATATGCAGGCCTGCCTGGCCGTAGACTTGAGCTATGAAACCGAGTATGCCTGGCAAATTCAGGAAGAGCGACGCGATAAAGAATGGCAAGTGAGCTTCCGCGAAGTGCGTCTGCCGCGGGCGCAGCGCATCACCCCGCACGTCAATCCCGAAGACCATCTCAAGGTGTGGGAGCGCTGTGACGGGTTTTGGGTGGTGACCGAAAAGACGCAGATTCTGGGCTATCTGACCCTGCGCCTGGAGCCGGATCACGCTCAGGCCCGTCTGATTGACCTGGCCGTGGACGCCGCGTATCGCCGGCAGGGCCTGGGCACGCAATTGCTGAATCACGCCATCGCCTGGCTGGCCCGGCAAGGGGAAATGGACCAGGTGGTGTTGGAGTGCCCCCCTAAAGCCCATCCCGCTATCAGCTTCGCCCTCAAACAGGGATTTACGCTCTGTGGCTTCCAGGATAGCTACTGGCCTAGCCAGGAATTGGGGCTTTTCTTCCGCAAGCGCCTGCGCTGAGTGGTGGGGATGACGCTGAGTTCGGTATTACGGGCCCTCAACGATGTGTTGACGGCGGGAGTCGCTGCCAGCATCTTCGGCCTGTTGCTGTACCTCTGGTTCTACAACCGCAACAACCGCCTGACCCGGCCTCTGTTGGGCCTCTTGAGCTGTGTGCTGTGGGTTTATCTGGGGGATATTCTGCTCACCGGGGTGCAGGAGAGCGCGACCGCTACCTGGCTCTTGCGGCTGGAGTGGGTGGGGATCAGCTTTACGCCGATCTTTTATCTGGAACTGACGCGCGCGCTGCGTCTCACCCTCAACAGCAATCACTCGCCGCGCTGGGCGTATGCGCTGGGCTACGGTTTCAGCGCGCTGGTGGCGCTCCTGGCCTTGTTCGGTCAGAGTGTGGTCTACGATGGCCGGTCCTATGCCGGCGGAGCCTGGACCTTGCAGCCAGGGCCGCTCTTTTGGGGCTTTAGCGTGTACTTTGCCCTGGCTTCTTTCTATGGCCTGGCGCAGACTTTGTCGGCGCGCGCCCGTTGTGTGACCAGCGCTGCCCGGCGACGTATGACTTACTTCAGCCTGGGGTTTCTGGCCCCGGCGCTGGGGGTCTTCCCTTACCTGTTGCTGAGTGGCAGCGCGCACGCTTTTTCGCCCGTCGTGTTTTACGCGCTTTTGATCGCAGGCAACCTGGGTATCAGCGCTCTGCTTATCCTGTTGACTTACAGCGTCGCGTTTATCGGTGCCCTGGCCCCGGAACGGGTGATCAAGCATCGCCTGTTGCGCTACCTGTTGCGTGGACCGCTGGCGACGCTGGTGGCGCTTTTGGCTTATGCGGCCGGGATCAAACTGGCGCAATGGCTGGGGTTGCAATCGCAAATTCTGGCGCTGGTGTTCGCTGGCATGAGCTGGATGCTGGCCCAGATCAGTGTGGAGCTGCTCAAACCTGTGCTGGATGTGGCTTTGTACCGGGAAGCGCACGCCGAAATCCAGCGCATTCAGGACCTGAGCTATCGGCTGCTCACTTCGGCGGACCTGCGCCAGTTCCTGGAGCAAATCCTGGCGGCAACCTGTGAGCTGCTGCGCAGCCCGGGTGGGTTCCTGGCCGTGCTCGATGTCACGGGATGGCATAACGCCGTGACTTGTGGCGTGCCGCTGGCTGCTGATGACCTGGCAGCCTGGCAAAATGCGGAGCCCTTTCAGACCTCGTCCTTTGAAAGCTCGCTGGAAAGCCGCTCTGGGGCGATCCTCTGGCGCGACTATCGCCTGTTGCCTATTTGGGATAAGAGCCAGACGTATGTGATCGGCCTGCTGGGGGTCCATAAGCCGCAGGCAGAGTTCCCCTTGGATGAGGAGCAGGAGCAGTTGTTGGAGCAACTTTTGCGGCAGGCCGGGACGGCGCTGGAGGATCAGCGCTTGCAGCAGGCGGTGCTCAACGCCTTTGATTCGCTCCTGCCGGAACTGGACGCCATTCAGCGCCGACGGGCGCTCTTGCGGTATAATGGCCAGGCCCTGGAGGACTTTACCAGTCTCGACCCGGCAGCTTACCCGCAATGGGTGCATGACGCGCTCTCCCATTACTGGGGCGGGCCGCGGCTCACCGCCAATCCCCTGCTGCAACTGCAGGTGGTGCAGCGGGCGGCCCAGGCCCATCAGGGGGACGCGATCAAAGGGCTGCGCGAAGTCCTGGCCGAAGCTATCGAGCAACTCCGTCCCGCGGGTGAGCGCAAGCTTACCGCTCCGGAATGGTTGTTGTACAACATCCTGGAGATGAAGTTTCTGCGGGGCAAAAAGGTGCGGGAAGTGGCCATGCATCTGGCGCTTAGCGAGTCGGATTTTTATCGTAAGCAGCGCATTGCCATCGAAAATCTGGCGCGCATCATCGCTGAGATGGAGGCCCTGGCGCAACAGGAACAGTCTGACGAGAAGCCGTCGGAATAGGCGGCTCTAACTGATTTCTTTTTTCTTTAAGGAATAGTGAGCTATGAACCGATACATACCGCCTCAAACCTGTCCTGATGAAGACTACTGGTTGACTTTGCTGGAGGAGGGCGAATACAGCCGCGGACCCGTGCCGGGGGCCTGGCACTGGGTTGAGGCGACCTCTGAACGGCCTTACCCTTCGGTGTGGCAGGAAGCCGAGACGCTTCGTTGCCAGAAGACCCCCCTGGTCCTGACGATCGAGGGCTTCAATCGCGGGGGTTTGCTCACGCACTGGCGCGGCATCGAGTGTTTTGTCCCTGCCTCGCATCTGTTTAAATACCCCTTCCCGTCCGATCCGGAAGCCCGCGAGGGCATTTTCAAACGCTATGTCGGGCAGGAGCTGCGCCTGTGTGTGATCGAGGTCGAGCCGGCGCGCAACCGTCTGCTGCTTAGTGAGCGCATGCAGGAGTGCCCGCCGCAGCCCGATTGGCCTACCTGGCTCTGTCCGGGCAATATCCGGAAAGGCACCGTCACCAGTCTGCGCCCCTTTGGCGCTTTTGTGGATTTGGGCCCCATCGAGGGCATGATTCACATTTCCGAAATCTCCTGGGGGCGGGTGCGTTCGCCGGGGGATTACCTGCAGGTCGGGGATGAGGTGCAGGTGCTGATTATCAGCGCCGATCCCGCCCATCAGCGGGTGGCTTTGAGCCTTAAACGCCTGCAGCCCAATCCCTGGGATTCCATTCATGAGCACATTCAGGTGGGCACGGTGATGACGGGGAAGCTGGTGGCGATCGAGCCTTTCGGCCTGTTCGTGCAGCTTTTGCCAGGCATCGAGGGGTTGGTGCATGTCTCGGAGCTGGCCTGTGAGCCTTTGCAGCTCCCTCAGCGGTTTCAGGTTGGGCAATCCCTTCAGGTCGAAATTCTGGATCTGCTCCCCGCCGATCATCGCATCACGTTGCGCCTGATGGGGGAAAACGGCCATGGCGGCGCGTAAGAAGAGCTCCATGGCGCAGCCGCAGAGCCGCCGGCGGAGCCGGAGCGCCGCCGCGCCTTCGCCCCTGGTGCCGACGCCGCGTCGGCGCCAGGCCGTTACGCTTACCTGGCTCACCGGGCCGGTCGCGCAGCAGTTTGCGGCGCTGGCCCTGGTCGCCTGGGGAGTGGTGAGCGTGGCCACGATCGCCGGCTGGAATGCGGGGGCGCTCATCGGCGCCTGGGCGCGCGCGCTGGTGTTGCTGTTTGGCTGGGGAGCTTATCCCGTGGCGGCGCTGCTCGCGGCCCTGGGAGCGCTGTGGCTGCGTCATCTGGTCCATCAGCCGACGGCCTGGCGCTGGCGGCCCTTCATCGGCCTGGAAATGACGCTCTTCAGCTTGTTGGCCCTTACCCACACCCTGGTCTACCGCTACGGCTGGACGGCGGTCACCTCTGGGCGGGGCGGAGGGCTGTTGGGCTGGGGCCTTTCGGTGGCCCTGGCTACTTACGTCGGCCCCTTGATAACCGGTTTCTTCTACGCGCTGCTGGCTCTCTGGGGCGTGGTCCTGGTTTTCGATTGGACCTGGGCGGATGTGCGCCGGGCGGGGGAAGCCGGGCTGGCCTGGCTGAAGGCAAGCTGGGAAGCACGGCATCAGGAAGAGAAAGAGGAGGAAGCGCCGGCCCGGTCCAATGGGGTGATGCAGTTGGGACAGGGGGTGCTGGCCTCACCGGTGGAGGCGCGCCCCGCCGCTCCCGCGCCGACCGTGACGGTTGCCGAGGCGCCGAAGCCCGCGCCGGCTGCGGCCCCATCCATCCCCCAACCTGAACCGGCCCCGGCTGTGCGGCCTGAACCCAAACCGACTTTGCCCCCGCTTACCCTGCTGCGCCAGGCCCAGAGCGTGGGGATGAGCGATGAGGAGATCCGCACCAAAAGCCGTATCATCGAGCAGACCCTGGCGCAGTTTGGCGTCCCGGCGGAGGTGGTGGAGGTGCGCCGCGGCCCGACCGTAACGCAGTTCGGGGTGGCGCCGGGCTACATCACCCGTGCCGAGACCGAAGGCGAACAGCAACGCAAGGTGCGCGTGAGCCAGATCGCCTCGCTGCGGGATGACCTGGCCCTGGCTTTGGCCGCGCGCAGTCTCCGCATCGAAGCGCCGGTCCCCGGTCGGGCGGTGGTCGGCATCGAGGTGCCCAACGATGAGGTGGCGCTGGTCACTTTGCGCAGTGTGCTGGAAAGCGAGGCGTTTCAGCGCAAGGCTAGGCCCCTGAGTTTTGCCGTCGGGCTGGACGTGGCCGGCAGTCCGGTGGTGGCGGACCTGGGCAGTATGCCCCATCTGCTGGTGGCCGGCACGACCGGCAGCGGTAAATCCATCTTCATCAAGGCTCTGGCGGCCTGTCTGGTGTTGCGCAACACGCCGCAGCAGTTGCGCCTGGTGACGATTGACCCCAAGATGGTGGAGCTTTCGCGTTTTAACGGCCTGCCCCATCTCTACGGCCGCGCGGAGACGGATCTGGAGCGCGCGCAACGGGTGCTGCGCTGGGTGGCGCATGAGATGGATGCGCGCTATAAGCTCTTCGCCAGCTATGCTGCGCGCAATCTCGATGATTACAACGCGCGGCTGCAGCGCCTGGCGGCCACCAATCCCGAGCTGACGCAGCAACTCCTGCCGCGCATCGTGGTGTTGATTGACGAGCTGGCGGATTTGATGCTTTCCGCACCGGAGGAGACCGAACGCACGCTGACCCGGCTGGCGCAGATGGCCCGCGCTACCGGCATCCATCTGGTCGTCGCTACCCAGCGTCCCAGCACCGACGTGGTGACCGGCCTTATCAAGGCCAATTTCCCGGCGCGCATCAGCTTCGCGACGGCCAGTCAGGTGGACTCGCGCGTGATTCTGGACACGCCGGGGGCGGAATCCCTGCTGGGACGGGGCGACATGTTGTTCCTGGCGCCGGATGCCTCTGCGCCTAAGCGCGTGCAGGGGTGCTACATATCGGAGGAGGAGCTGGAAGCGATCATCCGTTACTGGCAGCAGCAGGTCGGGGCCACGCCAGCTCTCCCGCCCTGGGACACCTTCAGCGCTGAGGACGAGCCGGAGGGTGGGGCGGAAAAGGGCCAGGCCGAAGAAGAGGACGAGCGCCTCATCGAGCAGGCCATTGCCCTGGCCCGGCAGACGGGGAGCATCTCCACCTCGGCCATTCAGCGCCGGCTGCGCATCAGCTACAACCGCGCGGCGCTCATCATGGAGGAGCTGGAGCAGCGCGGCATCGTGGGACCGCAGGAGAGCGCGGGCCGGCCACGTCGCGTCATTTTGGGAGGAGAGGAAGAAGCGTGATGAACTTGAGCCGTCTTGGGATCATCCTGGGCCTGGTGGTGAGCCTGAGCCTGGTCGCCTGTGCGCCGCCGCTCACACCCTCACCGTCCGCTGTCACCCCGTCGCCTGCGGGCGAAGTCACCGCCACGGTCACGCCTGCCTGTCAGGAGTACCTGACGGTAACCGACGCGCAGGCCGCGGTGCCCTTCGAAATTGTGGTGGCCAGCGGCCCCGACGCCGGGACGCTGGAGCGCATCGAGGTGTGCGCGCCGCCTTTCGACGTCAGGCTGACCTATCGCCTGGCCGACGGTGCGACCCTCATCGCCCGGAGCTGGTCGCCGGAAGGGACTTACCCCCTGCCCGAAGACCCGCAGATGCGCGCCATCACCGTGCAGGGCTACGACGGCTGGCAGGGCGAGGTCATCGCCGGGATGCAGGGGCTGCTGTGGGAGCGGGGCGACGGCGTCATTTACGCCCTGGTCAGCCCCGATCTGGCGCTGGAGGCGCTGTTGAAGCTGCGCGTCCAGCCGGCTTATCTCCAGTAAGGGCGGCCGTGTCTCATCCGCTCTGGCGTCTCTGGCTGAAAAGGGCCGCACGGCTGCTGGCGGTCCTGGCGCTGTTGGGACTGGTCCTGCTGGGGCGGACCTTATGGGCCCTCACCTTTGAATACACCCCCCTGATCTACACCAGCGTGGATTACGTCCCCGCCCGGCGGGTGGCCATCGTGTTCGGCGCGGGCTACTGGCCCAGCGGGGCTTTGAGCGCCGTGTTGCAGGATCGCGTGGATACGGCCATCGCCCTGTACCGCGCCGGCAAGGTGGAAAAGCTGCTCTTCAGCGGCGATAACCGTTTCGTGTACTACAACGAGCCGGCCAAGATGTTGGAGTATGCGCTGGAGCAGGGCGTCCCGCGCGAGGCCATCGTGCTGGATTACGCGGGGCGGCGCACCTACGATACCTGCTATCGGGCGCGGGACATCTTTCAGGTGCCCACTCAGGTCATCCTGGTCACGCAGCGTTATCATCTGCCGCGCGCGCTGCTCACCTGTCGCGGGTTGGGTCTGCAGGCCGTGGGGCTGGTGGCCGACCGTCAGCCCTATCCCCGGCGCAACCTGATCTGGTATGGGCTGCGGGAAATCCCCGCCCTCTGGCGCACCTGGCTGGACCTGGCCCTCATTCATCCCGTGCCCGTGTTGGGCGAGCCGCTGCCGATTTTCGATGAATGAGCGTGGTGTATGCCCCCCTGAAGTTGGGTGATGGGCGACTCGCCTGAGATCGAGCGTCCGTCAGCGCGCAAGACGAATACGTAGGGAGGCTCAAGTAAGAAGACCAGAGGCCTGGATGGCCGTTTTGGGCTGTCCCCTGTTGCGGACGGGCCTGGCGGCCTGAGCGCCCATCTCTAATGGCGCCCTGGCTGAGTTCACCAGTCCCTGGCCTGACTTGCCTCTGAACTTCAGGAAGTTTTGACTTGCGCCTCGTTTTCGCTATACTGATTGCAGGAGGCTGCGATGTCCATTTCTCTGGCGCACACCGACTCCCTGACCTGCCCGCGCTGCGGACAATCCTTCCAGGCCGCCATCTGGCTCATCGTGGACGCCGCCGAGCGCCCCGACCTGCTCGAAAAAATCCAGGCCGGGACGCTGCACCAGATTC
>Ga0068707_1002680_pt1 | contig 12516 bp, 16 predicted proteins | sample YNPNPMetaG_FD_66600 | JGI IMG/M metagenome (GOLD analysis project Ga0068707, IMG submission 66600) | Anoxygenic and chlorotrophic microbial mat microbial communities from Yellowstone National Park, USA - YNP NP MetaG | ecosystem: Environmental > Aquatic > Thermal springs > Hot (42-90C) >... | reverse complement strand
GAGGAATATCTTATTTATATGAAAAAGCGCAGAGGGGAGCCAATAGATCGTAAATATTACTGGTTTAATGATGAATGGGAAAAGACCTGGGATGGGTGGCTGAACTACCAGAAAGCTATGGAATTTTATCGTGAATCGGCAGAGTTTCTAAGGCTTTTGGATGAGGTGGAAAAGCTTTTGAAATAGCTATGAAGGAGGTAAATTAAAATGGGTAAAATAGGCTGGTCAGAACTTCTGGTAATTCTCTTGATAGTGTTGATTCTCTTTGGAGGGAAGCGACTTCCTGAAATTGGCTCAGGCTTGGGTCAGGCGATAAAAAATTTCAAGCAGTCTTTTTATGGTTCTGAACCAAAGGAAGATGCCTCGTCAAAGAATAGCGAATCTAAAAACGAGGAAGGAAAGTAAATCGATTTTAGACTTTTATTGTTCCTAACGTTGGATTGATTATTACTGGATGAATCATGCATTTGAAAAATGCTTTTTCTGGTGTCAGTTTATTCCTGGCGTATTTAGTATTAGTTGTTTTAAGTAGCTTCTACAACTATCTTCTTTTCCATACTCTTGCAGAATTTTACAGTATTCTGATTGCTTGGTTAATGTTCGTAATCACTTACACCTTGAGAGACAAGATTGATAATGGTTATCTAATTGTTATCGGCATCTCTTATTTATTTGTTGGTGTGATTGATCTGATTCATACACTTGCTTACAAAGGAATGAATATTTTTACAGGATTTGATGCGAATCTGCCGACTCAATTGTGGATTGCAGCAAGGTATTTGGAGAGCATTGCCTTTCTGGTAGCTTTTTTCTTTGTGGATAGAAAATTAAAATTCCCTCTGGTCTTTTCTGTTTTTCTTTCAATTACAGCCGGTATTTTTGCCTCCATTTTTTTGCTGAGAAATTTTCCTGACTGCTACATTGAGGGTAAAGGGCCAACCAGTTTTAAGATATACAGCGAGTATATTATATGCCTAATATTGGCAATGTCGTATGTTGTTTTGATGAAGCATAAGCGAGACCTTGATAAAATTACATTGAGGTACCTTCAGCTAGGGGTGATCACAACCATTCTTGCCGAGCTTTCGTTTACAAAATACGTTAGTGTCTATGGGATCTTTAATCTTATCGGCCATGTTTTCAAAATTATCTCCTTTTATTTTATCTACAATGCTCTGGCTAGACGTATCTTACTTGATCCTTTTTCTACTCTGTGGAAAAAACTTAAAGACAGAGAGCGTGAGCTTAACACTTACATAGAATTGATTGACGGCATATTTGTGGTGATTAACAAAGATCAAAATATCGCTCTGATCAATGAAAAAGGAGCTGAACTGTTAGGCTATAAAAAAGAAGAATTAATAGGGAAGAACTGGTTTGATTTAGCAGTTCCTGAAGAAGACAGAGAAAGTGCCAAAAATGTCTTTGATAATGTTATTGTTGGTAATCTTGAGATTGTCGGTTATTATGAAAACAGCATTGTTACAAAAAACGGTGAGAAAAGAATCTATGCATGGTATAATTCGGTTCTGGAAGACTCTGAGAAAAACAGGATAGCCACGGTAAGCATAGGACATGATATTACAGAGGAGAGAACTCATGATGAAAGCAGAGAAAGGTTAATTAAGGAATTGCAAGCGTCTCTGGATAAAATAAAAGTTCTACAGGGGCTTTTGCCTATATGCGCATGGTGCAAAAGAATAAGAACCGACGACGGATACTGGATGCAGCTTGAAGCTTACATTGCAGAGCATACCAATGCTGAATTTACTCATGGAATATGTCCCGAATGTTACGAAAAAGTGAAAAAGGAAATGGAAAAGGCAAAATGAAGGCTGTGTGGTTTATTTGGGTTGCAATAGAGGATGCCTTATGAGTCTTCGATTAGCTAAACTCAATGATAACTTTCTAATTGCTCATGGAAGGGTGGGTTATCCAAAATTTCGCCTTGATGTGTTTCTTTATTACGTTGATGGTCTTTTAGTTGATACGGGGCCGAGAAGCCTTGCTAAAAACGCTAAACCATTCTTTCTGGCTTTTCCGCCCAAACAGGTAATCGTTACCCATCTTCATGAAGATCATTGTGGGCTGGGATTCTGGATAAATCTTGTGTATCCAGATGTGCCCATTTATGTTCATCCTGATCGCGTGGATGAAGCCAGCCGTAAGGCTAGACTTCCTTTATACCGCCGCATAATCTGGGGACGTCGTGATGCTTTCAAGGCGGAACCCTATCCGGGAGATTTCATCAAAACAGATCGATATTCCTTTCAGATTATTCATGTGGGTGGACACAGCGATGATCACATCATTTTGTATGAACCCAATGAGGGCTGGCTCTTCGTGGGTGATCTCTTTTTGACAACTCGTCCCATTGTCATATTCCATGAGGAAAAGGCTTTTCAAACACTTGCGGCTCTTCGTAAGATGCTCTCCCTTGATTTCTCCGATCTCTTTTGCGCTCATTCAGGTCATCATAAAAACGGTAGAGAACTTATCGCCATGAAAAAGGAGTATCTTGAATCTCTCCAAGCCAAAGTTAAGGAACTGAAAGATCGAGGCTATTCCGTAGAAGAAATCGATAAAATTTTGTTTCCAAAAAAGCTTTTCATATCAAGAATTTCCAGAGGCGAATGGACTTCCCTTAACCTTATTAAAACACTGGATCTGCAGGGGTAATGTCATCATAGAGTGGTAGAGGCGCATGGGACTGAACTCTTACCCGAAAAATGGAAAAAAGCATAACGGGAACAGAATCATGCGTCAGGAGCCTAACCAAAAAGATATTCTTCCCCTTATGAGTATAGGAACGGTGATCTATTGCCGTAAGTGGCGAGAGTGCGTTGATTTTTACCGTAAGGCTCTGCTCTGCGATATCAGTTTTCAAAACGAATTTTTTGTAGAGTTATCTCCACTCTCAGGTGCTCGTTTGGGGCTTATGGATGTATCAAGGACCAGAAAAGAAGTTCCTCATCCCGAAAGCATCGTCATTTCCATACAGGTATCCAATCTGGAAGAGACTTTACAGGTTCTACGGAAATCTTTCCCTGACATGCCCGATTCTTTTCAACGTGTATGGGGCGTTAAGCTTATCAGTATTCGAGATCCAGATGGTAGAGTGGTAGAATTTTGGGAGAAGGAGACTACGTAGTGCTTTGCTCCTCAATATCCCGCACCAGAGCTTCAATTATATTCACAGCTTGTTCGAAGGATATTTTGCTCAGATTCAAGACCAGGTGATACAGGTGAGGATCATCCCAGAGGCGATTAAAGTAGGTTTCTATGTATCTTGCCGATTCCTTTTCTTCACGCTCAATAAGTTCTCTAGCGCTTCGATCATCAAGGCCAGATTGTTGCTTAAGAATGGAAATTCGTTCTTCAAGATTTTTTACAACTCGAACGTGTATAGCCTTAGGATGATCTGCCAGGATACATTGCCCACCCCAACCTACAATGATAACGTTGTTTTGCTGAGCGGCTTTTTCTATGAGAGTTTTTACGGCGGCAAAGTAACGAGCGTCATCTATTCTTTCTGAAAGGTTGAAGTTAGCCTCATTAAAGGTCCTAAGCACCGATTTGTCCACAAGCTGAACAAGTCTTGAAGCTCGAAGCCTTGAATAGGCGATAACATCAGATGAAGGGACTCGCATCTCCTGAGCTATGAATTGAATAAATTGTTTGTCCAGGATGTCGTATCCGAGGCGTTTTGACAATTTTTCCGCCAGCACGTCGCTTTCTGCAGCATATTCTTTGCTTAGCGTTATGATTGCCATAGTTTACTCCCCAGCGTTTTTGTAAGATCTACCGGAAATTTCCCAAAAATTACTTTCTCCCACCTTTTCAACTTATGCCTGACAAACGAACAAAAATTCTTTACAGTAATACGGATCTTGCGGAAGAGCAGCGATTCTGCTTTCTGCAAAAACATCATAACACATGATGATGAGGAAGTAAAACCAGCAGATAACTGGTAAAATTGAACAAGGGTGAGGAGCTATGTTTGAAGGACTAACAAGTAGATTCGAAAAAATTTTTAAGTATCTCAGAGGCCAGGGGAAACTCACTGAAGCCAACATTAAGGATGCTCTTAGAGAAGTCCGGCTTGCACTTCTTGAAGCTGACGTGCATTACAAGGTGGTTAAGGAGTTCGTGCAGCGGATTGAAGAAAGAGCAATTGGGCAAGAAGTGCTTGCCAGTTTAACTCCCGGTCAGCAGGTTATTAAAGTCGTCCATGAGGAGCTCATTGCACTTCTTGGAGGAACTCCCGCAAAACTTGAACTTGATGGGACTCCACCTGTTCCTATCATGCTGGTAGGTCTTCAGGGATCTGGAAAAACAACCACGGCGGCAAAACTTGCTTTGATGTTGAAAAAGGAACGTCGTACCCCATGCCTCGTCCCCGCTGATGTCTATCGTCCAGCCGCTATTGATCAGCTCCTGGTTCTTGGATCCCAGATCGATGTTCCCGTTTATCCGTCTAAAGCAGATCAGAAACCCGAAGAAATAGTAAAAGATGCCGTCAACTTTGCAAAGACTAATGGTTGTGATACTCTCCTCGTAGATACCGCCGGTCGTCTACATATTGACGAAGCTTTGATGGAAGAGCTTAAACGCCTCAAGCAGATATTAAAACCAAGAGAAATACTTCTGGTTGTTGATGCCATGACGGGGCAGGATGCGGTTAGAGTGTCAGAGGCTTTCCATGAAGATCTTTCTCTCACCGGCATTGTGCTCACAAAGCTGGATGGAGATGCTAGAGGTGGTGCGGCTTTATCAATAAAATCAGTAACGGGTTGCCCCATTAAGTTTGTGGGCATTGGTGAAAAGCTCGACGCCGTAGAGACTTTCTACCCGGATCGCATGGCTTCCCGCATACTCGGTATGGGCGATGTGCTCACGATTATCGAAAAGGCTCAGGAAGCAATCAATGAAGAAGAGGCAAAACGCCTTGTCAAAAAAATCTCGGAAGATTCTTACACTCTGGAGGACTTCAGAGACCAGATCCGTCAGGTCAAGCGACTTGGATCTCTTGAACGCATCATTGGACTTCTGCCCGGCGTCGGTATGCTTAAAGAGCTTAAGAACGCAAAAATCGATTCGAAGGAGTTTACTCGCCTTGAGGCGATTATAAACTCTATGACTAAAAAGGAACGTAAAAATCCTGATATTATAAACGCCAGCCGTAAACGGAGGATTGCTCAAGGAAGTGGCACCACCGTTCAGGACGTGAACAGGTTACTTAAAGGATTTGAGGAAATGAGGAAAATGATGCGACAGATGACGGTATCCGCAGGTGTGTCACCAGTGGGCAAAGCGAAAAAGAAAAAAAAGAAACGCACGTTTTTCCCTTTCTAAGAATAACAAAATGCAGTATATGTTAAAAATTGACGTTTTGGATTGCGATTGTGCATAATGTGATCTGAGTTGAAGGAAGGAGGTAACGCAAAGGGATGGCAGTTAGAATTCGATTATCAAGGCATGGTAAGAAGAAAAGACCTTTTTACTGGGTAGTGGCAGCTCATTCGGAAGCTCCAAGAGATGGTCGGTTCTTGGAAAAACTGGGGACTTATGACCCTCTTACGGATCCAGCGCGAATTGAACTTAACATGGAACGAGTGGAATACTGGTTACAGAGAGGAGCTCAGCCTAGCGATACCGTAAAAAGCCTTATAAGGCAGTATAAACGTAGGATGAAAGTTTCTGGTGAAGAAGCAAAGGTTTCGTAGGTGTGGGGATTGAAGAGTCCTGATTCTGCGGCGCGAGTAAAAAGCGGAGGGTGGTGTTATGTTAAAGAGTTTGATCGAGGAGATGGCAAAAGCGTTGGTTGATCATCCTGATAAGGTGAAAGTTACGGAAATAGAGGGTGAACAAACTTCGGTTATCGAATTGAAGGTAGCTAAAGAAGATCTTGGAAAGGTGATAGGCAGGCAAGGGCGCACAGCACGAGCTATGCGCACAATATTGAGTGCCGCTTCTACAAAGCTTAACAAGAGAGCAGTGCTCGAAATTATTGAATAATTAAGAAAACGGTATATATGGACGCCAAAAGATGGGTTCCCGTAGGTAGCATCGTCAGAGCCCACGGTGTCCGAGGTGCTATAAAGATCCTCCCTTACGGCGAGAGCCTTGCCTACAAAGACAGGGGGGATCTTCTATTTGTAAGGACAAAAGACGGTGCTTTCATGCCGCTTACTGTGGGAATGATTAAACCCGTGGGACGGTGTTGGGTGGTGGATTTTGAAGAAATAGGAAGTAGAAATCAGGCGGAGGAATTCGTTGGGCAGGAGGTCTTCCTGCCGGAGGATCTCCTTCCACCGAGAGAAGAAGGGGAGTTTTTTTACTACCAGCTCATGGGGCTTGAAGTGAAAAATGTCCATGGTGAAACAGTCGGGACTCTGAAAGCCATTTTCGAAACGCCGGCTCACGATGTTTATGTGGTTCAGGACAGTAATGCCCGTGAAGTGCTTATACCTGCAGTGGCAGAAATTGTGCTCGAAGTTAACCCAGAAGAAGGCTACATGGTTGTTAATCTCCCCGATGGTTTGAAGGAAGATGATCATTGATATCCTCACCATTTTTCCCGGCTTTTTTGAAGGTCCCTTCAGAGAAAGCTTGCTTGGTAAAGCAATCTCTGAAGGTGTTGTAAAAATTAGAATTCACGATCTTCGCAATTACACCACGGATCGCCACCGCACCGTTGACGATAGACCCTTTGGTGGCGGTGCCGGGATGGTCATGAAACCAGAGCCTATTGTAAAGGCTTTGGATGACTTCAGAAATGAAACCCCACCGCCGAAAGTAATTCTCCTAACCCCAAGAGGCCGTCTCTTTAGCCAGAATCTTGCCAGAGCCTGGAGCCAACTGGAGCGGCTTGTGCTTATATGCGGTCGTTATGAAGGTGTTGATGAAAGAATTTCCTTTTTTGTGGATGATGAAGTCTCCATCGGGGATTACGTGCTGAGCGGAGGAGAAGCAGCGGCAGTGGTCATTGTGGACGCAGTGGTGCGGTTGATTCCAGGAGTCGTAGGTAATAAAGACTCTACTGAAACCGAGTCCTTTGAGCGTGGGCTTATAGAACACCCTCATTATACCCGTCCCAGGGTGTTTAGAAATTATGAAGTGCCGGAGGTGCTACTGTCAGGGGATCATGAGCGGATACGCCAATGGAGACTTCTTCAATCGCTTTTGTTAACCAGATCCAGACGACCAGACCTTTTTGAAAAATTGGCTCTTTCAAAGGAAGAGCAGAAACTTCTGGAGGCTTTTGATAAAACTGGAGCGATGCCGTGAACTTCTATGTCGGTCTTGTGCACTATCCTGTGATCAATAGAAAGGGAGAACGAATTGCTTCTGCCATAACAAGCATTGATCTTCATGATTTTGCCAGGCTTTGTAAAACCTATAATATCCCTCGCTGCTTCATTATTACTCCTCTTAAGGATCAACAGGATCTGGCGAAACGTCTTTTGGCTCACTGGTGCGAAGGAATCGCTGCTGTAACCCACCCAGGTCGATCCATGGCTCTCCAAACTATCGTGCTCGTTGATTCTATCGAAGACGCCGTCGAAAGTATCAAACTGGATGAAGGTAGCTCTCCTCAACGCTGGGTAACATCGGCACAGCTTCGACATGAGGATAAGACCATTTCTTTTGCCAATGCTAAAAAGTTTGTTTCAGCAGAAGATGCCCCACCTGTTCTTCTGCTTTTCGGCACAGCCTGGGGGCTGGCAGAAGAAGTCTTCGATATGGCAGATTATATTCTTGAGCCAATTTGCGGTAAAAGTTTATATAACCACTTGTCAGTTCGATGTGCAGCGGCTATTATAATCGACCGTCTTTTTGGCGATTCGTAGAAGAAAAGATTACGAATGGAGGATAAGGTCATGAGGGATAAGGTAATTGAAATGATTGAACGAGATCAGATGAGAATGGATATCCCCGCTTTCCGGGTGGGGGACACTGTTAGAGTCCACACCAGAATTCTTGAGGGAGATAAGGAACGTATTCAGGTTTTTGAGGGGGTTGTTATCAGAAAACATAGAGGCGGTGCCAACGCTACTTTCACCGTAAGAAAGGTCTCCTACGGTATAGGAGTTGAACGCATCTTCCCTCTCCATTCCCCTCGTATAGACAAAATTGATGTGGTGAGGAGAGGTCGAGTAAGACGTGCACGGCTTTACTACCTTAGAGAGCGAATCGGTAAGGCTGCGAGAATACGTGAAAAAATGTAAAAGAATTGTAGGGGCGTACGGCCGTGCGCCCTACACCACAGGTGGGACAATTTTCGAACATTCCCAGAAGGTTGTGTCGCAATGCGATGTTATGGGCGACCGGCTGGTCGCCCATACTAGTCGGAGGAGGATCGATTGGTCTCGCCGAAATTTGATCACAACAGAATTAGAAAATGCTATTAGCCGATTTCGACAGAAGTGTTCGCTCAGAAGGATTTAAACGTATTGCCGGAGTGGACGAAGCAGGGAGAGGGCCACTTGCCGGTCCTGTGGTGGCTGCGGCGGTTGTTCTCCCGGAAAATATCACCATTAAAGGCATAAACGATTCTAAGAAACTTTCCCCAGCACGTCGAGAAGAGCTATTTCAGGAGATTCTTCATCTGGCAGAAGTTGGCATCGGTTATGTGTGTCCTGACGAAATAGATACCGTAAATATTCTCAACGCAAGTTTAAAAGCTATGGAACGTGCCCTTAGGGTGCTAACTCCACCGCCTGATATCGTGCTTGTAGATGGTCCCTATAAAGTTAAGCTGGATTGCTGTCAGAGAGGAATAGTAGGAGGAGATGCTAAGAGTCTTTCGATAGCTGCTGCGTCCATAGTTGCGAAGGTTTTTAGAGACCGCCTTATGAGTTTCTATCACAGAATATACCCAGCTTACGGTTTTAATCAACACAAGGGCTACCCCACAAAGTATCACATAGAGGCTCTCGCTAAATTTGGTCCATCCCCCATTCACAGAAAAAGCTTTAAGCGAGTATCGAATCGTTGCTTAATTTCTTAAGCCACGGTTATAATTTAAGCGAGTGGTTTGGCCTAACATAAGAGCAATTTGTAAAAAAAGGATGGCTATCATGAAGGGTTCGGCGGAAAGTTATCAACGAGTTGCTGCTTATAAAGGCTATAAAAACGGCTTTGCCGACTTTTACGGGTATCAAATTGAAGCAATAACCGGCTATTCTAAGGAAGAACTAAAGTCCATTAAGTGGGTTGAGCTTATACACGATGAAGATAAAGCCTTCGCGAGGGAAGCCTTCATTAAAGCGCTCAAAGGAAATAAAGTTTACGTGCGGGAATATAGAATTCGTACTAAGCGGGGAGATTTGGTGTGGGTTCGGGAGTTCAGTGAGATAGTTTTAAACGAGCTGGGTGAGGTGGATTATGTCGTTGGCGCTTTGATGGATGTTACGGAAGAGAAAAAGCAAGAAGAGGTAAAGAAACGTAATGCAAGATTTACCGGAAAATATTTAATATTCAGGTCTTCTGAATCAATTTACGGTTTATCAATAGATACCGTAAAGGAAGTCATAACGGCAATGCCTGCAACGCAAGTTCCAGAAACGCCCGATTTTGTGGAGGGTGTCATCAACCTGAGGGGCAAAGTAATTCCTGTGATAAGCCTTGGGAAGATCCTCGGAACAGAAGAAGGTGTTTCGTCTGAAAATTCTTGTATCATAATAGCTGAAACAAAGATCCAGGAGGATCGGGCTCTTGTGGGCTTTCATGTAGATGAAGTCATGGGGGTATTGTACCTTAAAGGCGAAGAAATAGAAGATGTTCCTGACATCATCTACCAGCACTGTGCCAACTACGCTATGGGAATTGCCAAAACAGATCGTGGGCTTGTAATTATTCTTACCGTAGAGAAGCTACTAGGATCAGATTTGGCAGGGCTTTCTAAAATTTTGCCTCGTTGATTAGAGGGCTTTTATTGGCAGCGAATCTTATTTGATACCATCACTTTTGAACACCCCCTCGACAGATGAAGCAATGGAAAATATGAGGGAAACCATAGAAATGTGCCTTGAAGAAGCAAAAGTTGATGAACTGAACAAATTTATAGGAGCTAGAGAACTAGAAATAGCAACTAGAATTTCCTGTTGACCTGTCTCCGTTAACACTGCTATAAACCCATTGAACAAAATTTACGGTCATGAAGGCCGCAATAGGGGATGAATCCCTGTTGCGGCTTTTTGTTTTTCTAAAACCTTTAAATATGGTGGATGGAAAGGTTCATGCGTAAATACTCAAGGGCCATTCTAATATACCTTTCGCCTTTCGTTGTCGGCTGGATAGCCATGTTCCTTGGTGCTTACGGAATCACACCGGGAATGGTTCTTAAGGTTATTCTGAATGACTTTTTTCACATCTTTTATGTAGGCGATATACCTGAAAAGGCCATTATTATGGATATTCGCCTTCCAAGGGTTATCCTTGCAGGCATTGTCGGGGCGGCTCTTTCCGGATCCGGAGTTGTACTTCAGGCGATTTTCAGAAATCCGCTTGTGGATCCCTTTATCCTCGGCATTTCTGCGGGAGCCGCCTTCGGATGTGCAATAACAATTGGTTTTTTCAGCTTTCTACCCGTTCAGTCCATGGCTTTCCTTTTTGCCGTAGCGGCGGTATTTCTCGCTTACATCACGGCAAGAACTCATGGTGAAGTGTCCCGACTGCCATTGATCCTTTCGGGCGTGATTGTTTCCGCCTTCTTTACAGCTCTCGTCTCTATAGTAAAGTTTCTCGTAGATCCCCACAAACTCCAGAGCATCGTTTACTGGCTTATGGGAAGCTTTGCTCTCGCCGACTGGAAGCTTGTCAGGCTTTCTTTCTGGGGCGTAGCAGCAGGTCTTATCCCGATATTTTTCATGCGCTGGCGGCTCAATGTTATCAGCATGGGCGAGGAGGAAGCCAAATCTCTGGGAGTCAATGTAAGAAAAGATCGTATCCTCTTCATCGCCTTCTCGACTCTCGCTGTAGCAACGGCCGTTTCCGTCTGCGGCATTATAGGCTGGGTGGGCCTTATGGTTCCTCATCTGGTGCGTATGCTCGTAGGCCCCGACCACCGCACCCTTCTTCCTCTCGCCATCGCCGGAGGAGCATCCTTCATGATCGCCGCCGATACCGTCTCCCGCACTCTTACAACCTTCGATATCCCCGTCGGCATAATCACAGCCCTCACGGGAGCTCCTTTTTTTATCTATCTCATGAAAAAAGGTGGAAAGGAGGCATGGGGGAAATAATGAATCTTGAAGTAGAATCCCTCGCTTTTCGCCATAAGGGTCATCAAAAAGATGTGCTCCGATCTGTAACCTTCAGCGCTCATCAAGGTGATATAACAGCCATTCTCGGCCCAAACGGTTCCGGCAAGTCCACTCTGTTCAAATGTATCGTGGGGCTCTGGAATCCTTACAAGGGAGAAATTAAAGTGGGCGGGAAAAATTCAAGTAAACTTTCCGTTCGAGAAAGAGCTCGTCTTTTCGCAACCGTCCCCCAGGACCATGAACCGCCTTTCCCATACAGTGTCTTCGATGTGGTTCTTATGGGTAGAGCCTCCTATGTGGGAATGTTTTCTTCCCCGAAAAGGAAAGACTACGAAGCTGCCGAAGAGGCAATATCGCTGGTCGGTATTGAGCATATCAGGGATGAGCCTTACACCAGAATAAGCGGCGGAGAGCGGCAGCTCACACTTATCGCCCGTGCCATCGCTCAGTCGGCTCCGGTGATGGTTCTCGATGAACCCACATCACACCTGGATTTCCGCAATCAACTGAAAGTCCTTTCCACCGTCAAGTCCATCTCTCGGGAACGAAACATCACCGTTCTTGTAACCCTCCATGATCCCAATCTTGCTTTACTCTTCGCCGATAGTGCCGTCATTCTTCGGGAAGGATCTGTGGTGACCGCAGGACATCCCCACCGGGTCGTCACGGAAGAGCTCATCATGCAGGTCTATGGCGTGGAAACCAGGATAATCGGCTGGAACGGTACAAAGCTTATATGCCCGGTAGTGGGAGAGCTAACACAAGAAAACAGGAGGTAACGGTAACCATGAAGATAATAGCCATCGTCTGGCAGTCTTACTACAACATGCTCCTTAAGGCGTCGAAGAACCTTAAAAACATTATTGACATAGAAGTTCATTCGGCGAGAGTTCTCGATACCGACCCGGAGAAACTCAATCGGGTTCTTGATGAGGCTCTCAACGACGCCGATCTGGTCTTTTTGTATCGTTCAGTCGAGTCCTTCTGGGATAGAGTGGAAAAGATTCTTCGAGAGAAAGAAAACAGACCGAAGATAGTCTGTTTAAGCCATGACCCCGCCTACTGGACTCTTTCTACCGTGCGACCGGAGATTGTAAGCCGAGCCTATGCCTATCTCGTCGTAAACGGCGAAGAAAACATGACGAATATGCTTAAATTTCTTGCATCCGAGGAGCTTGGACTTGCTCTGGATTACGATCCGCCCAAGGAAATTCCCTGGGAGGGGCTTTACCATCCGAAAGCAGAA
>Ga0068707_1002677_pt1 | contig 12521 bp, 11 predicted proteins | sample YNPNPMetaG_FD_66600 | JGI IMG/M metagenome (GOLD analysis project Ga0068707, IMG submission 66600) | Anoxygenic and chlorotrophic microbial mat microbial communities from Yellowstone National Park, USA - YNP NP MetaG | ecosystem: Environmental > Aquatic > Thermal springs > Hot (42-90C) >... | reverse complement strand
CGTCGGGGATCCCTTCTATGCGCCTGTAAGCCACGGCGCGCTTCCCGTTCCACGACCTGAACACGGCCCCGATCCCTCCCCAGAGCTGTTCCATGGGGTCGTCCGGAAATGGTCTGCCCATGTTCTCCCGCACGCTCCGGAGGAACACCTCCACCAGCTTCTTGAGGTCCTCGGCGGTCAGTTCCGTGTCGAGGGTTATCCCGCGGCTCCTTTTCAGTTGCTCCATCTCCCGTTCCAGGACCTGGCGGATCCCCTGCCCTTCCGGCGGCTCTATCCCTTCGGCCTTTTCCATGACGACGTCTGCGTACATCATGATGAGACGACGGTAGGCGTCATAGGCGAACCGCTCGTTTCCAGTCCTCCGGATCAGGCCGGGCAGAGTCCGAGAGGTGAGGCCGATGTTGAGCACCGTCTCCATCATGCCTGGCATGGACCTCCTGGCACCCGAGCGGACCGAGACCAGCAAGGGGTTCTCAGGGTCCCCGAAACGGGCCTTCATTATCCTCTCCACCCTCTTCAAGGCCTCCTGTACCTGCTGCTCCAGGCCGGGAGGATAGGTCCTGTCGTTCTTGTAATAATACGTGCACACCTCGGTGGTGATGGTGAACCCGGGCGGCACCGGGATGCCCAGATTGGTCATCTCCGCAAGCCCTGCGCCCTTGCCACCCAGCAAATTCCTGAGGGACTCGCCGCCTTCTGCGCGGTCCCCACCGAAGTTATATACATAGACTTCGCTCATCTCCCGCTCCTGTGCGCTTCGACGACTCGTCTCGCCCGAGGCAACCGGTCTCCCGCGACAAACCCGATCAACTGCTTCCCCTCTTGGTTTTCTCCTTCTCCTCTTTCTCCTCTTTAATGAGTTCATCCCACTTGGTGCGCATCCTCTGGACCAGGTCCTTGTAGCCCGAGGAGACGACGATTCTGTTGAACTGGTTCCGATAATTGTTCACGAGGCTCACCCCCTCGATGATCACGTCGTAGATGAACCACCCCGACGACTTCTGCAACAACCGGTATTCCACCGGGATCTCCAAACCCTTGCTCAGGATCTTCGTCTTCACCTCGGCCCGACCCCCTCTGATCTCCTCGGCCACGTATTCGATCTTCTCGTCTTTGTATTGGGTGATCTTGCTTATATAGGACTTGTGCAAGAGCCGGCTGAACAGTTCGACGAATTCCTTCCTCTCCTGTGGCGTGCGCTCCCTCCAGTGCACCGCGAGGCTCCTCTGGGCCATCTCCTCCCAGTCGAACTTCGGGGATGCAATGTCCCATATCTTCTGTTCCTTGGCCTCCGGTTTGTCAGCGTAGTAGGGATCCTTGAGGATGTCCAGGACCTGATCGGTCGATCTCCGGATGAGGTCCATGGGCTCCCCTGCCAGGGCCGAGGCTGACACAAAGCCCACACACAAGACCATCGCGACTCCAGTGAAACCCGTTATCTTTCTCATGAGAAATCTCCTTTCCACGACCGAGGATTCTATACGAGCCCTTGTATTGCGTACGGCCGGTTTTCCGCTCACCCTCGGGATCTCATATCTTCCCGAAGATGAAGTTCGCTATGAGCTCCTCCAAATTGATGGGGGCCTCTGTCTCGAAGAGCTCTCCTTCCGGCTCCAGGTACCTCTCGGACCCCCCGGGACTCAGACGGACGTATTTCTCTCCCAGGAGGCCCATGGTCCGGATCGAGACGATGGTGTCCTCCGGAAGCCTTACATTGTCCCTTATGCTCAAGGCCACGCGGGCCCTGAAGTCTTGCAGGTCGATGGACCTCACCCGGCCCACCTCTACCCCGGCCATCTCCACCTTGGCCCCGTTCTTGAGCCCCTCGACCGAGGAAAAACGGGCGTACAAAGTGTACCCCCCCCTCCCCACGACCTCCATCCTGGCCAGATGAATGGAGAGGTATCCGAGGGCCAGGAGCCCCAGGATCACGAAGACCCCGGTGGCCAGCTCGAGATCCCATCTGCTTCTCATGCCTTTTCCCCCTCCTGGGACGCCGCGAAGAAATCCCTGACCACCGGATGGTCCACAGCCATCACCTCGGCGGGGCTTCCAGTGGCCAGGATCCTCCCGTCATGAAGCAAGGATACCCGATCCACTATTCGGAAGATCTCCGGTACTTCATGAGTGGCTATCACAGCGGTGAAGTTGAGGCCCTTGTGGAGAGAGGCGATCAACCCATGGATCGCCCTCATGGTTATGGGGTCGAGTCCGGTGGTGGGCTCGTCGAAGAAGACGATCTGGGGGTTGTGCACGATGGCCCTTGCCAAGGCGACGCGTTTCTTCATCCCCCCGCTGATCTCGGCCGGGTATTTGTTCTCCGACCCCAGGAGGCCGACCCGGTCGAGCACGTTGAGGACCCTCCGGCGAATCTCTTCCTCCGGGATGCGCGACTTCTCTCTCAGCGGAAAGGCCACGTTCTCGAAGACCGTAAGCGAGTCGAAGAGCGCTCCACCCTGGAACAAAACCCCGAACCTCTCCTTGATCTCCCTGCGTTGCGCCGGGCGCAGGCGATGAACATCGAGGCCGTCGATGAAGACCTTGCCCGCATCAGGCCTGACCAGGCCCATCATGTGACGCAGGAGCACCGACTTGCCGGTCCCGCTCCTGCCTATGAGGGCCATCACCTCTCCCTTTTTCACCTCGAGGTTCACCCCCTCGAGCACCCTCTGTCCGTCAAAGGATTTGTAAAGAGCCTCGACCTTGATCATCTCATCCCCTAAAAAAGGAACGAGCCCATGAGGTAATCCCAGAGGAGGATGGAGACGGAGGAGAGGACCACCGCCTCGGTGGTGGCCCTGCTGACCCCCTCGGCCCCGTAACCGGAATTATAACCCTTGTAAGAGCAGATCCATACGACCAGGACCCCGAAACAGAGCGATTTGTAGAAACCGTCCAGCACGTCCTGGACCTCCAGGAAGGAACGGATCTCACCGAAATAGGTACCGTGGGCCAGCCCTAGAAGCTTCACCCCGACCAGGTATCCTCCGTATATCCCCACCACGTCGAAGAACCACGTGAGGACCGGGAAGACCACCAGACCGGCCACAAGGCTCGGGACAACCAAATACTGCAACGGGTTGATGGCCATCATGTCCAGGGCGTCGATCTGCTCCGAGATCCTCATTACTCCGAGCTCAGCGGTCAGGGCGGAACCCGCCCTCCCGGTGATCATGAGGGCTGACAAGACCGGCCCCAGCTCTCGAACCAGGGACAACGCCACCGCCGGACCCAGGAGGGCCTCCGCTCCGAACTTCCTGAGAACGTAGAAGACTTGAAGCCCGAGGACCATCCCGGCAAAGGCCCCGGTCAGGAGTATCACGAAGAGGGTCTTGACCCCCAGGAAATAGATCCGCTCCACCGCCCTGCCCCACCGATAGGGTGGGAGGAATGAGAGAACCACGACCTGGACCAGGAAGATCCCCATCCGTCCGGCCCCGCGCACGGTCCCCCAAAAGCCCCTCCCGAGCCAACGAACAGGATCCCACGGCAAGACCGCTTGGCGATTCATCTCCGCCCCACAATGAAAGCACGGACATGGGAAGGGTCCGATGTCCGTCTGTACTGGCCGCTCGTATTCGCGCCATTATACTTCAAGGGCCAGTCCAGTCAAGGGAGTCTGGCCTTGACTAGGAACGTATTCTTTTTCTCACCTTGGCCCACGAGGGGGTCACGAGGAAGCTCTCCTCCATGTGGGAGACCATGGCGGTGAACTTGGCCATGGGCGCCGCAAAGGAGAGCATGTTCTTGGGGACCCACGGCCTTGCGGAGACATCGAACATCCCCAGCACGCACCTGGGCCTGGCCTCCGCTCCCTCCAGGTATGGATACTGAACGATGGAGGCACAGCCTGCCGAAAACGGCGCGAATACACCGTTGGGCTCCGCCTCATCGAAGTTGGCCAGGGTGAAAAGCCCGGAGAGCACATCGGGCTGGGCGAAAAAGATCACCACCTCCGGGTCGTCGGCCTCGCCCAGGGCGTCCCACCTCTTGAACAGGATGAACCGGCGGGGTGCATTGAAGTGGGGCATCCTCTTCATGACCTCCTTGACCAGCTCCGGCGATTTCTTGTACCTCTCCCCTTCCAGCTTCCCCGGTATCCCGCAGGAGAGAAAATACTCGAAGTCCGGCATGATCTCCTGGGTGTAACCCAGATATCTCTTCCCGCCGCCGCACCCTATGGACTCGGCATCGAAGCACAAGGAGCGTCCCTTCCGAACCCTGTTCAGGACGCCCACGACACATACGTGCCCGCTCGGGCGGCTGACCCGTTCGCAGTCGGCAGGGTCGTCGGCGTAGTAGAAGCATATGGGGAGCTCGGCCCCGTCGAAGTACCTGCCCCACCGTTCGATGAACCCCTTCTTGAATTCCTGATCCATGGCTGCCTCCTCCAGTCATTATGTGCGCTACCCGCCAGGGAGATGCCCTTGAGCCCTTCTCTGGACGCTCAGGGAACGCTCCAAGCATACCGAAATGCCCGCGCCAAAGCGAGCCTTTGCAACTGGTCACGAGGACAATGGTCTATTCCGTCTCTCTGTTCTATCCCGTCTGACCCGTCTGTTTCGTCTATTCGGTCTATTCCGTCTGTCTCGTCAATCTGGTCTGAACGAAACACGGGACTGTCGGGGCCTCGGGGTCCGATTCCCGAGGGATTAGGCCTGCGGGTGATGCTTGCCCCCCCCTCGGTCGGCCTCGGCCGAGCTTCGGCCGAGAGGGCTTTCCCCAGCCCCAAATCCTGGAAAATCGAAGCGCCTCCGGCAAGCGGCTGCGAGAAACGGCGTCACCCTGTGAGCACTCAGGAGCATTTCAGTGGCTGGCAAAGGCTGACCGGGCCTCGCCACTCGTCCCCTGGGCCCTCTGCGGTGGGCGCTCCGCCGCTCTTGCAGGGGCGAAGGCCATTGTTGACATTTGTGCCGTTGTTCCTTAGTCTCGTCTCTGCCCTCTCAGGGCAGTGACCGAGACTGGAAAGGGGTATCAAATGGGAAAGCCGCATCTGGAATTCGTTCATGTAGATATGGAAGACGGTTGGGAGACACCTCCCGGCTATCCCCCGGGGATCCAGCAGAAGATCCTGGCCAGCGACCTGGACGAGGAGGGCAAGAGCGGGAGCCGCTCGAGGCTGCTGCGGTTCTCCCCTGGCTCCTTCACCACCGTCCCCTTCGAGCACGATTTCTGGGAGGAGGTGTTCTTGGTGAGCGGTGAACTCGTAGTCGAGCAGCAGCCTTGTCAGCCCTACACCTATGCGTGCAGGCCGCCCCACACGCCCCACGGACCTTTCAGGAGCGAGACGGGTTGCCTGCTCTTCGAGCTGCACTATTATGCCTGAGTCGGCGGGCCCTGCGGGGCCGCCGTCCGTTGCCGTCGCGGGCCACGGATCAGGGATGACCTTCGCTCAGGCGCGGCCTGGGTTGGCGGCGAGAAGGTGGGTCGAAGCGAGGACGGGCGATGCCCGCTGCGGTCACGGACCCCCCCTGCATGGTGTTTCAACTTTTCCGCACGGCGAAGCTGACACTTGCTGTCTTCTGCCATGAGGGCACTTGATTTAGCGACCAAGGTCCCCACGGTCTCCTCCAAGACGGGCCTGGAACAGTGTCTCATGCTCCTGGACCAGCACGAGCTCTACGACCTTCCTGTCGTCGAAGGGGGCCGCGTGTTGGGGATGCTGAGCAGGCCCGTGTTGGTCCGGCTGCGCTCTTACGGCACTGACCTTGGAGGCGGCATCGAGCAGTACATGGACAGGGATGTGGTGGCGGTCGAGGCGAGCACCGATCTCGAAGACGTCCCGGCCGCCCGCGATGGCGTCAGCATAGCGCTTCTGGACGACCAGGGGGAGTTTCTCGGTGTGCTCCACACCACATCCCTTTACCTCAACCTCCTGAGGATGAAGGACCCTGTCCTCTTCCAGAGGCACAACCTTTTGCCCGATCTGGTCCAGGTCAATTCGTCGGAGCTGATGATCGAGCAGGTCCCATTGTTCAAGTCCATCCTGGACTCGGCCCACGACGGTGTCCTCATCACTGACGGCCATGGGGTGATACTCTTCGTGAACAGTTCCTACGAGAGGATCTCGGGCTATGAACGCAGCTCCGTCATCGGGGTCCATGTGCGAGAGCGCTTCAGGCAGGGTCTCATATTCCCGTCCATCGTCAGGCAGGTCCTCAGGCACAAAAGGGGGTTGACCCTGGTTCAGAAATACTTCGGAGAGGGGCGCTATGCGCTGACGAGTGCACGCCCCGTTCTCGATCAGAGCGGCGGGGTCATACGCGTGGTGTGCTGCCTCAAGGACATCAGCGACTTCGTTCGGATGCATCACGATTTGCAGGCCTCGCGCCAGCTGGCCAGGCGATATCTCCTGCAGCTCCATGAACTCAGGGAGCAGGATTCCGGCCTGGGCGAACTCGTGGCCAGGAGCCGCCCTTTTCGCCAGGTCCTGAACCTGGCCAGGAGGGTGGCCGAGTTCGACACCACGGTCCTCATCATGGGCGAGTCGGGGGTGGGCAAGGAGATGGTGGCCAGATTCATCCACGAACATAGTCCCAGGAGAGGCAGACCTTTCGTCACCATCAACTGCGCGGCCATACCCCCGTCCCTCATGGAGTCGGAGCTTTTCGGTTACGCCAAGGGGTCCTTCACAGGCGCCATCCCCCAGGGAAAGCCGGGGATGTTCGAGGTGGCCAATACCGGCACCATCTTGATGGACGAGATCAGCGAGCTCCCGCTGGAGGCCCAAGCGAAGCTCCTCAGGGCCCTCCAGGAAAAGGAGATCACCCGTATAGGCGACAGGAGCCCCCTTCGGATAAACGTCCGGGTGCTGGCATCGACCAACCGCGATCTGTCCCGCGAGGTGAAGGCCGGGCGTTTCAGGGAGGACCTCTTCTTTCGACTCAACGTGGTCCCCCTGGTGGTCCCGCCCTTGAGGGAGAGAAAAGAGGACATCCCCCTCCTGGCCCTACAGATGCTGGCAAGGCACAACAAACAGTACGGGAAGAAAAAGACCCTTTCCCAGGAGGTCCTCCAGTGCCTCATGGCCTACGGCTGGCCTGGCAACGTGAGGGAGTTGAGCAATGTGATAGAGTACATGCTGGTCACCAGCGATGCAAACGAGATAAGGTTCGAACACCTTCCAGCACAGCTCAGGCGATGCGTGCCCGCAGCCCGGACCCCGGGGCGAAGGCCTGGCCGGCTCAAAGAGGTCACCGCCGATTACGAGTCCCAATTGATTCAGGATGCTGTGGCCCAGCACGGCTCCTTGAGAAAGGCTGCCCGCCACCTAGGGGTCCATCCCTCTACCCTGAGCAGAAAGATCAGGAGGAAACTCCCGAGGATATGAGCGTTCCTGCAACACCCGGTTTACCGTGTTGCAAAATAACAACGCCTTTATTGCCGCTCGTGAAAACGGCTCTCGGGTCATGTAGGATCTTGTGTTGCCGTAGCGCAACAAATTGAATCGTTGGGCCGTTTCCGACATTGGGCACCCTCGGCAGGACCTAGAGTGAATTGTATGAGTTGTCTCCTTATCCTCTTGAAAGGACAACCTCATTTTTGCAAAGACTTGCGGTGTTTTGACTCCCTTTTCGACACGCCGCCCGGGTCCCTGTGGAATGGACTTTGCGTTCAGGACAACGAGGGTCGTTCTATCGCAACTGGTCACGGGGGGTGGTGGGATTGGTCTATCTCGTCCATTCCGTCTATCTCGTCCATTCGGTCTATTCCGTTTGTTTGGCCTGTTTCGTATGGACAAGAGACGGGATCGTCGGGTCCTCGGCGCCTGATTTTCCAAAGGATTTGTCCTCCGGGGGATGCTCGCCCCTTCCTCGGTCGGCCTCAGCTCGGCTTCGGCTGAGAGGGCTTCCCCCAGGTCCAAATCCTGGAAGATCGAAGCGCCTCCGCGGAGTCGCTCAGGGAAACGCCGACACCCTGTGGTCGGTTACGTTCTTTTTTTCATGGGCCATGTCATGGGAGGTGTGAGGTGGCGGAGGACTTCAGGGGCTTCTTGAGGCAGATGGAGGAGACCAAGGAAGGCGGGTTCGTTCGGGTCACGAGGGAGGTGGACACGCGCTACGAGGTCGCGGCCATCGTCACCAAGCTCGAACAGGCGAGGAGGCTTCCTCTGCTCTTCTTCGAGAGGGTCAAGGGCCACGACATGCCGGTGGTGGTGAATTGCTACGCTACGAGGGGCCGTGTAGCCAGGGCATTGGGCGTCCCTCAATCGGAACTGGAAAAAAGGGTCCTGCACGCCTACGAGCACCCGATCCCCCCCGTCCGGGTCCCCGAGGGCCCGGTCCAGGAAGTGGTGGTGACCGGCCAGGATGTGGATTTGGGGACGCTCCCGGCTATGCTCTACCATCAGACCGATGCTGCCCCCTATATCACGGGCGGCATAGTCTTCGCCAAGGACCCGGAAACCGGTGTCTACAACCTGAGCTACAACCGGCTCATGGTCAAGGGAAGGGACCGTCTAGGGATCTTCATGACAGTGGGCAAGCACCTCAACGCCATCTACTCTAAAATGCAGCAGCTCGGCAGGCCTCTCCAGGTGGCGGTATCCATAGGCAATCACCCGGCATGGGCCATAGGAGCCCTGGCCATTGGGCCATACGAGGAGGAGGAGCTAGGGGTCATAGGCGGCCTCAAGGGAAGCCCGCTGGAGATGGTCAAGTGCGTGACAGTGGACCTCATGGTCCCGGCCGCCGCGGAGATCGTACTGGAAGGGGAGATAGACCCGGAGCTGCTCGAGCCGGAAGGACCTTTTGGAGAGTTCACGGGATACGCCACGCGCCCTGGCTTGAACCCGGTCCTCAAGGTGAAGGCCATCACTCACAGGAGGGACCCCATTTATCAGGACATCTGCGGCGGACAGCACAGGGAGCATCTGACCATGGCCACCATCCCCATGGAGGCCAACTATCTCAGGGCGGTGCGGGCGGCCGTTCCAGAGGTAGAAAGGGTCCGCATGGCTGCCCCTTTCACGCTGGTGATCTCCATCAGGAAGTCATATGAAGGGCAGGCGAGGACAGCCATGCTGGCGGCCTTCGCCGCGGATCTCTACCTGAAACATTGCATCGTGGTAGACCATGACATCGACGTCGCCGATTTGCAGCGGGTCTTCTGGGCCATGGCCACCCGGGTCCAGGCCGGAAGGGACGTCTTCATCATCCCCAGGGCACGCGGCTCCTCCCTCGACCCCTCCGCCGAGCCCATCGGGGTGGTGGACAAGATGGGGATAGACGCCACGGCCAAGCCCAGCCTCGACCGTTTCGCCCCGTTGAACATGGTCCCGGAGGAGGTCATGAGGCGCATAGACCTCGAGGAATACCTGGGCGAAGGGCATGCCGATTGAATGGAGACGGGGCTTTTTCGTCTTGCCTTTGGCCACGGCTTCGGTTAGAAGGGGGTAGGAATCTTTTTTTCGGGAGGGTCCGTGAGCGAAAGGATAATAATCGGGATCACAGGGGCGAGCGGGGTCATCTACGGGATCGAGCTCTTGAAGGTGCTCTCCCAGCTCGGTTACGAGACGCATTTGATCCTCACCGATGCGGCCAGGAAGAACATCTCCATCGAGACCGACTACAGCGTTGAAGAGGTAGAGGCCTTGGCGGGAAGGTGCCACCAAAACGAGGACCTGGCGGCCCCTTTGGCCAGCGGCTCTTTCCTCACCATGGGGATGGTGGTGGCCCCTTGCACCATCAAGACTCTCTCCGCCATCGCCAACTCCTACACCAGCAACCTTCTTGTTCGGGCAGCGGACGTCTGCCTCAAGGAGAGGAGAAAACTGATCCTCCTGGTCCGGGAGACCCCGCTGCACAAGGGACACTTGAGGCTAATGGCGCAGGCGGCGGACATGGGGGCCTTGATCCTCCCACCCGTGCCTGCCTTCTACCACAGGCCCCGGACCGTGGAGGAGATCGTCCATCAGACCATCGGCAAGGCCCTGGACTACCTCGGGATCGACCACGAACTCTACCGGAGATGGGAAGGGAGACCCGGATAGTCATGCTCATCTGGTTCCTCGCCATCTTCCTCGTGTTGCTGCTCCTCAATTGGCCGGTCTACACGACCTTTTATCTGGCGGCTGTCTTCGCCTTGTTGGTCTACCTGGAGAACATCCCGCTGGAGATCGTCGTCCAGACCAGCTTCAACACCGTCAACGTCTACGTGCTCATCGCCGTGCCGTACTTCATATTCGCCGCCTCCGTCATAAGCCGCGGGGGATTGGCCAAGAGGCTCGTGGATTGGGCCATGTCCATTGTTGGATCCATCAAGGGGAGCCTCGGTGTGGCCACCATCCTGGCGGCCTGCGTATTCAGCGCCATCTCCGGATCCAGCCCCGCCACCGTAGCCGCCTTGGGCAAGATACTCTACCCCTCACTGCTGGAGAGCAGGTACAGGAAGACCTTCACATTGGGCCTCGTGACCGTACTGGGTGGAATAGACCTCTTGATACCGCCCAGCATCACGATGATCGTCTACGGCTCGATAGCCAATGTCTCGGTGGGGAAGCTCTTTATCGCCGGGGTCGTCCCCGGGCTCTTGGTGGGACTGATCTATTCCATCTACGTGATCGGCTATGCCATGTACGACAGGGTCCCCACCAAGGGCCGGTTCGAGATGCGCGAGGTGATCACTACCACGAGACAGGGGTTCTGGACCCTCGGTGTCCCCGTGGTGATCCTGGGGGGGATCTACACGGGCATGTTCACGCCCACGGAGTCGGCGGCCATAGCGAGCGTGTATTCCCTCTTCATAGCGGCGGTGCTGTATCGCGAGATCGGCCTGAAGGCGATCTGGGAGATCGGTGTGGAGACGGCGGAGCTCACAGCCCAGATCTTCATAATCGTGGCCGCCTCGGGGATATTCTCCTGGCTCCTGACCATAGGGCACGCCCCCCAGATCCTCTCGGACCTGGTGGTCAAGGCAGACCTTCCCAATTGGGCATTGCTCATGGGGATCAACCTCGTCCTCCTGGTGGCAGGGATGTTCATGCATCCGACATCCATCACCATCATATTCACCCCGCTCCTGATGCCCATCATCACGGCCCTCGGGGTCGACCCCATCCATTTCGGGATCATCCTCACGGCCAATATTGCCATCGGTATGTATACTCCCCCCTTCGGGCTCAATCTCTTCGTATCCATGGCCCTCTTCAAGGAGCCCATGGCGACCATAGTCAGGGGGGTGATCCCGTTTCTCGTCATGACCCTGGGGGTCCTGGTGGTACTGACATTCGTGCCATGGTTCTCCATGTGGCTGCCCAACATGATGAAGTGAGGAGAGGACCATATAGAACGTGAGACTTCAGCAACGAGGAGGTGCAAAGATGAAGAGATCTACCTTTTTCGCCGCGACGCTCTTTGTTGTCGCTTCGCTCTTGGCCTTTCTTTCTTCTGTGGCCGCACAGGAGAAAGGCGCGGGCAAGGCCCTGACCATGCGCATAGGCCACGCCACGGCCCCAGGGGCCCCGAGGGACCTCAACGCCCAAGAGTTCGCCAAGAGGATCGGCGAGATCTCCAAGGGTCAGATCAAGGCCGAGGTCTTCCCGGCCAGCCAGCTCGGCTCCAACGACGCCATGCTGGACGCCGTGGGATCCGGGGCCCTGGAAGCCATGATCATACCTACGGCCTTCTCGGCCAAGGTCACCCCTGCCTTCACACTCCTGGACCTCCCCTTTCTCTTCCCCAACATGGACAAGGCAGTGGAGTTCATGTTGGGTCCTGAGGCCCAGCAGCTCATGAAGGAGGTGGAGCCCAAGGGTTACAAGTGCCTTGCCTTCTGGCCCAGCGACTTCAAGCTCATGACGGCCAATAAGCCCATCCGAAAGGTCGAGGACGTCAAGGGGCTCAAGTTTCGGGTGATGGCGGGCGATGTGCTCATGAACACTTACAAGGGTTGGGGGGCCAGCGCCATCCCCATCCAGCTCAACGAGCTCTACACCGCCTTGGCCCAGAAGACCGTGGACGCGCAGGAGAACACCATGGGGACCATCCACGATTTCAAGTTCTACGAGGTCCAAAAATACATCATGGAGAGCAACCACAGTCTTACCGCCGATGCCTTCCTGGTCAACAGGCCTTGGTTCGAGAAACTGCCGGCCGATATCCAGAAGGCCATGGTGGAGGAGGCGAGAAGGCTCGCGCCTGTCCGGAAGGTCCAGGAGATCGAGCGGAACAACGGATTCCGGAAGAAGATCGCCGAGCTGGGAAAGAACGAGTTCGTGGAGATCTCCGCCGAGGAGAAAAGGCGCTTCAGGGAGGCCGGGCAGCTCGCCTACGACGAGTTCATCAAGAAGAATCCGAACCTGAAGCCGATCCTGGATGCCATAGCGAGCAAATACAATTGAGGTCCGCGACCTCGAAGCTGTGGGGCAATTGGTCACAGGGGGGTGGCATTTCTCTTCGCTTCGAGTCTCCGGCGCTTGATTTTCCAAAGGATTTGGCCTCCGGGGGATGCTTGCCCCCTCCCTCGGTCGGCCTCAGCTTCGCTTCGGCCGAGAGGGCTTCCCCCAGGTCCAAATCCTGGAA
>Ga0068707_1002676_pt1 | contig 12524 bp, 7 predicted proteins | sample YNPNPMetaG_FD_66600 | JGI IMG/M metagenome (GOLD analysis project Ga0068707, IMG submission 66600) | Anoxygenic and chlorotrophic microbial mat microbial communities from Yellowstone National Park, USA - YNP NP MetaG | ecosystem: Environmental > Aquatic > Thermal springs > Hot (42-90C) >... | reverse complement strand
TTGGCCGACCGGTAGAACCCGTGTTCCTGCAGGATGCGGAACTTCGGCCGGATGTTTCCCTCCACGTCGGGCAGGAAGAAACCGGGAAACACGTCCGGATGGCGACGGATGAAATCGAAGATCGGGGCATGCTTGCCGCCGGTATCGACGACACCGATGCCCAGCGTCTCGTGGCCGGTAATCATGTATTCGGGTAGCAACGCCGGGCAGAACTCCAACGGGATCTCGGGCTCAAGCGACTGGTACACCTCGGTCTGCGGCAGCAGACAGAGCAGCGAGGGCAGGATTCGGGAGCCCACGAGGCGGAACGAGAGCATCTGGAAGACGGTCTCGTGGAAGTCCGCCATCGTCTCGAACGGGAAGCCCCAGATGAAGAACGAGTCCACGCGCGGAAACAGGGTGGTCGCCTCGGTCACGACCCGGACCGAATCCTCGGGGCCGAATCCCTTGCGCGTCCGCTCCAGAATCTTCGCCGACCCGGACTCGACGCCGTACCGGATCTCGATACAGCCGGTGCGGGCCATCGCCCGCATCGTTTCGGTGTCGGTCAGGTTCACCCGGCCGAACGCCTTCCACCGCACCTTGAGTCCCGACCGCCGGAGCTCCTCGCAGAAGGCGAGCACGCGGGGCTTCGACGCGACAAAGAACTCGTCCTGGAACAGGAACAGATCTACCCCCACCGCCTCGTGGAGCTCCCGCATCTCCGCCACGACGTCCTGCGGCGAACGGTACGTGGGCGAACGTCCCCAGACCGGAGCGACCGAACAGAACGTGCACGGATAGGGGCAGCCTCGCGAGGTGATCATGCCGTAGGCGTCGTACCGGGTCAGGTCGACGTGGTGGTACGCCGGCCGGCCGATGTCGTCCAGTTCGAGAATGCGGGGCGCCGGCGGGTTCTCCACGACGAGTCCCGCGGCGTCCCGGCGGAACACGCCGGGCACCCGGGCCAGATCGCCGCCATTCCGCAGCGCCCGGAGCAGATCCACCCCGGCCCTTTCCCCTTCTCCATGGGCCACGAGGTCGATCCACGGGAACCGCTCCAGAACCAGCCGCTCGACCCCCTTCGCCCCCACGCCCCCGAGCACGATCGTCCGGTCGGGATACCGTTGCTTGAGTTCCCGCGCCGCCAGGATGGTGAACGGGAGGAGATTGGCCATGCACGACAGCCCGAGAACGGGACCCGGGTCGGCACAGAACTCGACCATCGACGCCAGGTCGAACGGGTCCGACGCCTCGCAGAACTGGTAGTCGCGGAAATCGACCTTGAAGCCTGCCCGCTCGAGCGCGGTGGTGAGGTACAGCGGCCCGAGCGGCAGGTGCCGTTCCCGCTCCACCGCCTCGGCGTATCGGATGTAGAGCATGTTCAGATTGACGAGCGTCAGGTCGGGGTTTGCCGTCCGCACGGCGCGGGCCGGAGCGGCGGGAGCGACCGGCCGTCGGAGCTCGTCGCCCGTCGCCATCCGCACGGGGGAGAGAGGCTGCGGCTGTTCCGGTCGAGGCCCGGGGCGAGAGGCGGCGGCCCGTGCAGACCGTTCCGGCGCCCGGCGCGCCGATCTTCCCTCGGCCCGTCCGCCGGGCCCGCCGTCGTGGTTCCCTCCCTTCGCCGGCCGTCTTCCCCTCGTCATGGACGACCCACCGGGCTACTCCGCGTCGTCGTCGGGGCGGCTGCCCTCCGCGGCGATGTCCGGCATGGGCACCTCGGCCGTGTCCCACGGCTCGACCTCGGCGTCCATCCCCTCCTCCACCTCGGTCGGCAAGGCGACGTCGACCTCGTCCCCCCCGCCGTCCTCCACGGCCGCCGCGTCGTCCGGGCCGGGGATGTCCGACTGGATGCCGGCGGGGGTGGCATCGATGCATCCCTCCGCGGCGACCGACGCCGCCAGCGACACGGTGGCGCCGGCGATGGTCCTCATGAACCGCCGCTTGCCGTGCTCGGCCGGTCGGATGCCGTCGATCATCGTCTCCAGCGCGCGCGTCGGCACGGCGAGCAGCGTGGCGCGTTCCGCTTCCGTCAGCCGCACCTTCGCCGCCGCGACCGCCCCCGCCCGGTCTTCCGTCAGCCGCCGGCGGAACGAAGCGTTGGTCGCCGCCAGGTACAGGACCTTCTCGATGCCGATCGGCACGCGGGCCGTGAACTTCCGCCGCGGCCGAGTTCCCCGTCCGCCGCCCCTTTCCGGTCCGCCGTCGTTCCTGGCCTGCGTCATGATCGTTCCTCCTCCCCCACGGCTACTCGCCTTCGTCCGGTTCAAATCCGGGATCGATGTCCGCGTCGGGCATCACGTCCCCCGGAGCCGCCTCGGGATAGACCGCCTCCACCTCGACGGTGTCGGGGACGTCGCCGGTCTCCCCGCGCACGGGACTGGTCTCGGGCACCTCCGCCGCGTCGGCCACGGCATCCGGCGTCCGGTCCGCATCGTCGACGCAGCCCGCCGCCGCGCCCGCGGCCAGTGAGACCGTCGCTGCGGCGACGGCCTTCATGAAGGAGCGCCGCCCGTGGCGCTCCGGCGAGATGCGGGCGATCATCGCCTCCAGCGACGAGCGCGGCACGGCGAGCAACGTGGTGCGCTCGATGTCGGACAGCCGCACCCCGACCCGCCCCAGGGCGGCCGGTCGATCCTCGAGCAGGGCGGTGCGGAAGGCGGCGTCGGTCGCCGCGAGGTAGAGAACCTTCTCCACACCGATCGGCACCCGGTTCCGAGCCCGCACCTGCCGCGGCGGCTGGCCGCCGACCACCGTGGTCACGGACTCGACGTGCCCCGACGACGGTTCCGCCCCCCTCGTCACCGCCCGCCGTCCCGATCCCTGTTGGTTCGTCATCCACCCCTCCTTGCGGTGCCGCTCCTCGGACCGCCGTCCGGCTTGGCCGACCATCGTGGTGCTCCCGCACCCTGGTGCTGTCCTGAGTCTAACCCCATCCGATCACCGGCCGCAACCCGTGGGACGGGAGAGTTGACATCCCGGACCATTCCCGCTACGGATCGATTCGGCCCGAAGGAGGCCGGGCGGGATTAACTCAGTGGTAGAGTGCTAGCTTCCCAAGCTGGAAGTCGCGGGTTCGAATCCCGTATCCCGCTCCCGGGGAAGGGCATCGAGACGACGGTGGGCCGGCGGTTCGGCGCCGGGCCGCGGGCGGTTGCCTGTTCCGCGAGGTCCGACGCGGCCGTGGACCGCTCCGAGAGGCCGCCCGCGAATCCCGATGCCGTCGAACGCATGCTCCGGCGCCGCGCCATTCTCGGGGCAGGAAAGGCGAAGAGCTACCACCAGCAGTCGCCGCCCGTGCAAGCCGAACCGAATCCGCATCTGTGGCCGCACGAGCCGCAGTTGTTCGCGTCGTAGCGGAGATTGACGCACCCGATGCCGGGGCAACAGGTGTCCCAGGAACGGGGGCATACGTACGTGCACGGACCCCACGAACAGTCAGCGGCGCAGGCTTGCGTCCCCTCGCCGCAGTTCGGGACCGAACACCCCCGGGTCGTCCCCGGCACGCACTCGCGGTGATCGGCCTCGCAGACACCCCAACGGCAATCGGGCTGGCAAGTGCGGTGGCCGACCGCACAGGAGAGCGGCACACACACCTCGACGTCGCCCGGTGCGCACAGCTCCGGCGGAACGCTGCAGTCCGACCAGGTACAGTCGGCCGTGCAGGTGGCGTGTCCCCGACCACAGGGGCCGCAGAAGCGGACGGTCCCCACCGCGCACTCGAAACCGTCATCCGGCCGACCGTCGCAATCGTCATCGATCCCGTTGCACGATTCGATCGCGCACCCCTCCGGGACCGGCCCGCCGTCGTCCTCCTCGCCCGGGTCGTCGGCGGTGTCCGGCGGTTCCTCGCCGTCGCCGACCGGGCCCGCTCCGTCGTCCCGCCGGTCGCCGTCCGCGTCGCCCGCGCCGTCCCGCCCTGTATCCTCCGCGGAGAGTCCCTCCCCCGTCCCATCGCGGTGGGCCTCGTGGACGGAGTCGTCGCCCGGACCGAGGCCTCCCGCTTCCAGACCGCAGCCTGCGGCCGCAGCGGCGAGCAGGAGGGCGACAACGCGGGCTTGCGGGTTCCAGCCGCCCATCGATTCACACGATACGGGCTGCCGCGCCGCGGCGCAAGCGACTCGGGACGCCCGCCCGCGGTCGCGGTGGGAGACGGCGGTGAGCCGGCCGGTCGTCGGGGCGACGCTCGGTTCCGCGGGCGGTGCCAAGCACCGGGTTGCCGGGCGGCCGGAAGACCGGTCGGTCCGGACCCTGGCCCGATCGGCGACCAGCCTTTCGAGTCCAGGTGCCGGAGGAGCGGGTCACGCGAGGCGGTCGAGGACGGCCTCGATCTCCGGGCGGCGCAGAGCGAGATCCTCGGGGACCTTGACCGGCAGGAAACGGCTCCGGGGACCCGTGCGCGGGACGCGCAGCCAGGCGGCCTCGACCCAATCGGCCAGTTGACCCACGAGCCGCTCGAACTGGATCGCCGGACGATCGCCGACGGTCTTGCGCACGGCGAACCAGTCGAACGGCCAGGAACGCTCGAAGAGATCCGCGTCGAACACGAAGGTGTTCGTGTTGAAGACCGGGATTCGGCCCGGGTCGAACGAGCGGGGGATGCGGAACGCCTCGACGATCGTCAGCCGGCCGGCGACGACCGCCGGCATGCCGCCGACGTCCCCGGGAAGTTTCTCGACGAGTTCGACGGTCATCGGGCGGCCGCGGGCGAGGTGCCAGCCGACGATGGCGGGGTCGAGGCCGGCGCCGAGGTTATCGACGTTGGACACGACGAGCAGGCGGCCGCCGGCGGCGCGGAAGCGGGCCAGCTCGCCGCTGCGCCGGAAGGCGTCGGGCAGGTCGCCGTGGCCGGGGGCGTAGAGCGAGGGCCGGCCCTCGACGAGCAGCAGCTCGCCGCGTTCGGTGAGGCGGGGGGCCGCGAACTGCTCGAAGGTGCGGACGGCGTCGGACAGGCCGAGTTCCTCGAGGTGGCGGGCGGTGGCCGCGGCGGTGGCGAAGCTGTTCATCAGCCAGACGGGGGCGGCGCCGCCCGAGGCGTGGCGGGCCTGGCGGATCTTGCCGTCGAGGAAGGAGCGGCCGCGGGCGGCGATGACCGTGCCCTTGACCACCCCGCCAAACCGGGTGGCCATGCCGCCGTTGAGGATCACGACGCCGACGCGGCCGGCCGCAATCGCCTCCCCGCCGGCCTCGACCAGGCGACGGTACGCCTCGGACGACTCGTCCGGCAGCGCTTCGATCGCCGGCGGCGGCGGCGGCTCCATGGGTTGCCGCAGACGGTTGCGTTCCGGGTCGAAGCCCTCCCGCGCCAGCCGCGCGACCAGCTCGTCGAAGGGGAGTTCGGCGAAACCGTGGCGGTCCAGCACCGCGCGGGCGTCGGGGGGAAGCCGCTCCAGATCGAGCATGGCGTGACGATACACGGCTTCCGCGGCCGCGAGAAGACAGCGGGGCGGAACGCGGGAGGAGAGACGGAGGCGCGAGAAGACGGGACGGAACAAGACGCGCGGACGCGAGGACGACCCTCCGGGGCGCCCGGGCCCGACAACGTCCCTTGGCGCGGCGGGTCGAGACTGCTACCGTGGCGGGCAGGGACGGGGCGATCCGCGGGCGGGCGTTCGACGAGAAGCGCCGCCCGAGCGGGCCGGACGGGCGGACATCCGGAACGCTTCGGCACGGAGCCCGGGAAACGGTCGGCCCGGCGCGTCGCCGCGGGAGCGGCGCCGGCCGCACCGACGCCGGCGGCGACGAAGGAGGTCGGGTCGCGGCACCCGGTGCGAGGCGGGCGATGCGGATCGGAATGTACCAGTTCGCGCCGGAGTTCGGCGCGGTGCGGCGGAACCTGGAACGGATCGCGGAGGCGTTGCGGGCCGATGCGGCCGAGCTATGGGTGCTGCCGGAGCTGGCGACGACGGGGTACCTGTTCGCGGATCGCGCCGAGTGCGCCGCGCTGGCGGAGACGATTCCCGGTCCCGCCACCGAGACGCTGGCGGCGCTGTGCCGCGAGCGGGGGACGCGGGTGGTGGCCGGCCTGGCGGAACGCTCGGGCGACCGGCTGTACAACTCGGCCGCCTATGTCGCGGCCGAGGGAGTCGTGGGGGTCTACCGGAAGGTGCACCTGTTCGACCGCGAGAGGCTCTGCTTCGACCCGGGGCCGGAGCCGTTCCGCGTGCATCCGTTGGGGGACCACCGGCTGGGCCTGATGATCTGCTTCGACTGGCTGTTTCCGGAGGCGGCGCGTTCGCTGGCCTTGCAGGGAGCGGACCTGATCGCGCATCCCGCGAACCTCGTGCTGCCGTACTGCCAGGCGGCGATGGTCACACGGGCGCTGGAGAACGGGGTTGCCTGCGCGACGTGCAACCGGGTCGGGTCCGAACGACGCGCGGGGCACGAGCTCTGGTTCACCGGGGCCAGCCAGGTGCTGGACGCACGCGGTCGGCGCCTGGCACAGGCATCGGCGGATCGGGAGGAGACGCTGGTCGTCGAGGTGGATCTCGCGCTGGCACGCGACAAGCGGATCACCGAGCGGAACGACCGGCTGGGAGACCGGCGTCCGGAACTGTACTTCACCGGACGGTAGCTCGACTTCACCGGAAGCGGCGGCGCAGCCACGCACCGCGCCGGAGACGCGACGCGGCCGAACCCGCCGCGCCGCAGGCCGGAGCGCGTCGGGCGCGCCATGCGCCGTTCAGGTCCGACGGAGGAAGCGGCGGAAGGTGACGACGGTGTCGATCAACGACGCGACCGAGCCGACGGCGTAGGAAGCGGCGAAGACGGCCGGAACGCCGGCGACGCAGACCACCATCGCCGAGAAGGTGAGGAAATCGATGCGGAAGATGTTGTCGCGGAGCAAAAGCACGAGGCGGGCGAGACCTCGGGGATCGGCCGGGCGCGTGTCGGCGGCGAGCTTCTGGTGGTCGCCGACGCCGACGCGAGCGACGAAAAGCCAGTAGCGGGGAAAGATCGTGAGGGCGTAGGCGCTCACGACGGCGACGCCGATCCACAACCACGCCGGGTGGTCGGCGGCGCGGTGGAGGCCGAGGTAGAGGCCGGAGAGGAAGGAGAGCCCGACGACATCATCGACGACGGTATCGACCCAGGCGCCGATCGGCGAGCTCAGGTACTTGAGGCGGGAGAGTTCGCCGTCGCAGCCGTCCAGAACCGAGGAGAGGTAGTAGCAGAGGCCGCCCAGGGCGAAGCCGAGCCGCGATCCGAGGGCGGCGAACGGGCCGGAGGCGAGGCCGACCAGCAGGACCACGGCGCTCACCTGGTTCGGCGTGATCGCGGTGCGCGCGAGACGGCGGGTCAGCCCGAGCGACAGGTTGCGGTTGATGTGGCGGGCCACGATGCCGTCGGCCGGCTTGCGGAGCGCCCGGAGCAGCAGCGTCTCGGCCGCCCGGGTGTCTTCCGGGGTGCGGACGGCACGCCAGTGGCGGTCGGTGGCGACGGTTTCGACGCGGCCGGCCTCCCCGACCGCCCCGACCAGAGCGGACGCGGGGGCGCCGTCGGCGAGCGGGAGGCGATCGAGGAGTTCGCGTCGCACGCGCAGCAGGCCGGAGGGGTGGCGGTCCGAGTCGGCCGGGTCGGCGACGAGGGTGCGGGCGGCGACGTCGGGGGCAAGCGGTTCGCGCAGCGAGGCCAGAATGCGGGGCGTCCAGACGCGGTCGCCCAGAACCACGACGATGTCGGGATCGCCCGGACGGAGGAGATGGGCGACCGTCGCCGACGGCTTCGGCTCGACCTCCACGACGGAGACGTCGGCGCGGATGCGACGGTCCCGGTGAAGGCCGGCGCGGACTTCGACCAGATCGGTTCGGCGGACGGCGACGGCGATCCGATCGAACCCCTGGGCCTGCGCGGCGAGGACGGCGCGGCGAACGAGCGCGAGACCGGACACGGGCCGGCGGGGCGCGCCCGCGGCGACATGCCCGTACCAGACGAGGAGGGGGGCCATCGGCAGGGACCGCACGGCCCCCTACTGCGGGGTCACCTCGGCGCGCATCGTGAACGAGCCGGACTCGCCCTCCGTGCCATAGCCGTCGACGAAGACGTGGTAGGTGCCGGGGTCGAGGGTCAGGTCGAGCATCGAGTGATTGGCGTCGCCGGCGTCGTCGTTGCAGTCGACGACCGTGGCGGGGTCGATGCAGTCCCGTCGGACGTAGAGCACCGAATCGAACTGCGCCTCCACCGAAATCTCGACCCGGGAGCGCTGGCGGATGCGGAGCTGGTACACCGCCTCGGGACCCCCGGCGCCCTCACCGCACGCGGCGCCGAACCGGCTCTGCCCGCTGGTGCGGCCGCGGACGGTTTCGCCGACGGCAAGGAGCGGGGCGTCGGAACAGGCGGCCTCGAGCGGTGCGACGTCGGAGAGCTCGTAGCGGACGGTCGCGGTACCCATGGCGTCGCGGCTCCCCCCGTCGACGATGAGGAAATACGTGCCGGCCGGAACGACGCGGTTCAGCGTGCGGCTCCCGCAGGCCTGCTCGGACGAGGACTCGCCGCACGTGCCCTGAAGATAGAGCACGGGGTCGCGCAGATCCCCCCCGGCGGCGGTGGCGGTGAGGAGACTGCGGGAGGGGATGTCGAGACGGAAGACGACGTCGGGAGCGCCGGGTTGCGCGATGCACGAGCCGCGGTAGTCGTCGGCGGCGAGGAAAGTATCGGCGGCACCGTCCTGGTCCGGCCGCAGGACGCTGGCGCCACCGCAGGTGTCGTTCTGGGCGGTCGGATGGTCGACCGGCACGACGGTCGCGTGCAGGCGGAAAGTGCCCGCCTCACCCTCGTAGCCATCGACGACCACGGTGTAGGTGCCCGGATCGAGCTGCGCCACGAGCTGGGAGTGCCGCGTGCCCTCCTCGCCCTCGCCGAAATCGTCGTTGCAGGCGACGACGGAGGACTCGCGAAGACAGTCAGAACGGATGGCCAGAGCGCCGTCGTAGTCGGAGGAAAGACGCACGCGGACGCGGGACGGCTGGGCGATCTCGAGGCGATAGGCGACGTCGGGCGCGCGGCTGCCGGCGGCACACTCCTGGTCGGTGTGGAAGTCGTCCCCCTGCCCTTGCGTCGTGCCGGAGACTTCCTCGCCGGGGGTGAGAACGGGAAGGTCGGCGCAGACCTCCGCCGGGTCGCGCAGCGCCTCGAACGAGGTTTCCAGCGTGTAGGCGCCCGACTCGTCGGCGTAGCCGTCGACCACGAGGAAATAGGTCCCGGGCTCGACCCGCGCCTCGATGGCGGCCAAGGAGGTGTCGTTCCGGTTCGCGTCGTCGTTGCAGGCGAGGGTTGCGCCGCCGGAGCAGTCGGAGAGCAGCGACAGGACGCCGTCGTACTGGGTGGAGAGCCGGGCGCGCAGGATGCCGCGCTGCTCCACGGTGACCTGATACACGGCGTCCGGGGCGTAGCTGTTGCCCGGATCGACGCAGTCGGAAGCCGGGGTCATGCGGTCCTCGCCGCCGGCGGTGGAGCCGCGGGCGGTGCCGCCGGGAGCGAGCTCGACCGGCGCCTCGCACGTGCCGCCACCGCCGGCGCCGGCGCCGCCGAACGAGGCGCCCGCGGCGGAGGCGGACCAGACCCCGGACGCCCAGTGGCCGGCCCCGGACGCCGCGGAGATGCGGAGCGTGAAACGCCCGCTGCGCTCGGGACAGAAGTGGACCGAGGCCTGGGGGCTGCGGGAGGCGTCCCCGGCCACGGGAACGCCCTGGCTGTCGAGGACGTCGAGGTCGAGGTCCCAGATGCCGTCGTCGCCGAAGGCGTGGATCGAGTAGCACTGTCGGGCCTGGAGCTGGACTTCGACGTCGTCGGATTCGCCCTGTCCGAGGCGTCCTTCGGAGATGGGGCCGAGGGTGGCGAAGCCGGCCGACCCGAGGACGTTGTGGGTGACGGCGATCCGCTGCGCGATCGACAGAGCGCCGCCGGTGCAGGCGACGAAGCCGAGCAGCAACAGGGTCGCAAGCAGCATTCCGCGAAATTCGCGCATCGTTCCGACTCCTTTCGCCCCGACGGGGCCGACCGTTCCCGGAACCATAGTGCCGGGAGCGCTTCCGGGTCAATGCGCGCCGCGCCCCCGAGGGGGCTCCGGTGCGGCTTCCCGCGCGCCGTTCGCGTCCTCGATCCTGCCGGCGCCGGTCCGGGGGCGCACACAGGCGGCGAGCTCGCGGACGACGCGCGAGGCGTGCGCGATCGAGTCGTCCCGATCGCCGTCGCCGGCCTTCCACTCGACGCGCAGGTCCGGGGTGACACGCCAGGTCGATCCGGGGCGACGGACGAGGTCCAGGACGCGGGCGGGATCGAGCCGGGTGTCGGGCCGGAGGTGGACGACGACCTTCCCGGCGCGGGCTTCGAGACCGGCGGCGCGAAGGCGGCGGAGAATCGTCTTGACCGCCATCAGCTCGACCAGGCGCTCGGTTTCCTCCGGCAGGGGACCGAAACGATCGCGCAACTCCGCGGCAACGCCCCGGACCTCTTCCTCCCCGGGAGCGGCGGCGAGGCGCTGGTACAGCTCGAGGCGCTGGCCCACGTCCTCGACGTAGTCCGCGGGAATCAGCGCGGCGGCATCAACGGACAGCTCGGGCTCGAGGTCGTCGGGAGGCGGCTCGCCGCGCAGCCGCGCCACGGCCTCCTCCAGGAGATGGCCGTACAGGTCGAGGCCGACGGCGGCGACGTGGCCGGACTGTTCGGCGCCGAGCAGGTCGCCGGCGCCGCGGATCTCGAGGTCGAGGGAGGCGACGGAGAAGCCGGAGCCAAGCGCCGTGAAGCGGGCGAGGGTTTCGATGCGCTGGCGCGCCTCGGCGGTGAGCTTGGGCCAGGGCGGGACGAGCAGGTAGCAATAGGCCTGGTGGCGGGAGCGGCCGATGCGGCCGCGGATCTGGTAGAGCTGCGCCAGGCCGAAGGTGTCCGCCCGGTCGACGATCAGGGTGTTGGCGCGCGGAATGTCGAGCCCCGACTCGATGATCGACGTGCAGACCAGGACGTCCCAGCGGCCGGCGACAAAATCGACCATCACCCGCTCCAGGGCATCCTCGGAGAGCCGACCGTGCGCCACCGCCAGGCGCGCCTCGGGCACGAGCTCGCGGAGCCGGTCGGCGACGCGGTAGATCGTCTCGATGCGGTTGTGCACGAAGAACACCTGCCCCTCCCGCGAGAGCTCGCGGCGGATGGCCCGCCGGATCAGCTCGGGATCGTCCTGCGCCACGGTCGTGCGGACCGCCAGGCGGTCCTCGGGGGGGGTGGCGACCAGCGAGAGGTCCCGCAAGCCGGAAAGGGCGAACTGCAGCGTGCGCGGGATCGGCGTCGCGGTGAGGGTGAGAACGGCCACGCCGCGGCGCAGACGCTTGAGTCGTTCCTTGTGGGCGACACCGAAGCGGTGCTCCTCATCGATCACCAGCAGGCCGAGGTCCTTGAAGTGGACGTCGCCCGAGAGGAGCCGATGGGTGCCGACAACGATGTCGACCGCCCCGGCCCGCAGGGCCCGGAGGACATCGTCCTGCTCCTTCTCGGTCTGAAAACGGTACAGCGGCTCGATGCGCACCGGGAATCGCTCGAAGCGGCGACGGAAGGTGGCCAGGTGCTGCTGCGTGAGGATCGTGGTGGGGGCGAGGACGGCGACCTGCCGGCCGGACCACACGGTGCGGAAGGCGGCGCGCAGGGCCACCTCGGTCTTGCCGAACCCGACGTCCCCGCAGACCAGGCGGTCCATCGGGATGGGCGCTTCGAGGTCGGCGAGAACCTCGGCGATCGCCCGCGCCTGGTCGGGCGTCTCCTCGAAGGGAAACAGCGCCTCGAAGGCGCGGAAGTCGTCGTCGGCCGGAGCGACCGGCCGGCCCGGATGCGCCCGGCGCTCGGCGTGCAGACGCAGCAGCTCCTCGGCCAGGACCCGGACCGAAGCCTCGGCCTTCTCGCGGGCCTTGGCGAACGACGCACCGCCCAGGCGATCGAGCCGCGGCTCGGGCTGACCGACGTACCGGGCAACCTGGTTGGCGTGGTACACCGGGACGTGGAGGCGGTCGCCGTCGCGGTAAAGGATGCGGAGCAGGTCGATCTCCACGCCGTCGAAGACGCGACGCTCGAGCCCCTCGTACTTGCCGATGCCGTGGACGGCGTGGACGACGTAGTCGCCGGCGGCGAGCGTGCGCAGGGCGACCGGGTCCGCCGCCGGACGGGGTGGCCCGGGATGCGGGGCGCGGGTGCCGAAGATTTCCTCCTCGGCGACATAGGCCAGGCCGTCGGCGGGAAGGACGAAGCCGCGGGAGAGCGGTCCCTCCTCGAGCCGGAAGGTCGTCGGGTCGTCGCGGCCGTCGGGGTCGCCGCCGCCGCGCAGGCCGCGGAGGCCGTGGCCGCGCAGCAGGGCGGCCAGGCGTTCGAGGCCGCCGGCGGTGCGGGCGACCAGCACGACCCGGAAGCCCGATTCGCGGCGCTCGCGGACCGCGCGCGCCAGGGGAGCGAGCGGGGCGATGCCGCGGCGGTCCCGACGCGCCTGCCGCAGCTCGACGACCAGGGGCTGGTTGTCCGCCCCCCCGAAATCGACGGCCGCGGGGTCGATCCGGTCCCAGTCCCGC
>Ga0068707_1002675_pt1 | contig 12526 bp, 12 predicted proteins | sample YNPNPMetaG_FD_66600 | JGI IMG/M metagenome (GOLD analysis project Ga0068707, IMG submission 66600) | Anoxygenic and chlorotrophic microbial mat microbial communities from Yellowstone National Park, USA - YNP NP MetaG | ecosystem: Environmental > Aquatic > Thermal springs > Hot (42-90C) >... | reverse complement strand
GTGGTAAAGTTCAAGGAAGCGATGTAGAAGGCGAAGTGCAACGCTGTGACCAGCCCGAAGCCGACGAAGCGCAAACGATCGGCGCGCGCGATGCCGATGGGCCGTCCGCTGAGGCGCGCCCAGAGGAGCACGAAGAGCGTCGCTGACCCCAATCGCCACGTGGTGATCTCATAGGGAGAGAGGGGCGCCGCCCAACGTACGAGGATCGGGCTGGTGGAGAAGAAGGCCACCGCGGCGACGGCATAGAGGAGGCCGGCGCGTTCGTCGCGCGTCATGGGCGGCTTAGCGTGTTGCTGACAAAGGAGTGGGAGTCTCCGGCGGCGGAGGCGGCGGCGCCTCAATGAGCACGTAAGCCAACATCATGCTGAGGACAACGAGGAGGCTGATCCCCCAGAAAAGCCACTGCTGCCACTTGCGGATCGCGCTGCGCCGTTGCTTCTTAGCCATCTTCCTGCTCCTGAACGATCTGCGCGCTATTATACCATCAGGCTTCGAGAAGCGCCTGCGCTTGTGCGATCTGGGCGAGCACCGCCCCGCGCGCAGCGCCGCCAGGGCCGTCGCGACGCTCGATGGAACGTTCGTAATCCCACACGGCGTCCACGTCGGCCGCGAAGAGCGGGGAGATCGCCTGCAGTTCAGCGAGGGGCAGGCGGTTCAGGGGCACTCCCAGTTCTTCGGCGCGGCGCACCGCCTGCCCGACGATGTGATGGCTTTGGCGGAACGGTATCCCTTTGCGCACCAGGTAGTCGGCGAGATCGGTGGCAAGGAGGTCAGGGGAGAGGGCCGCCGCCATGCGGTCGGCGTGAACGGTCATCCCGCGCAGCACCGCCGCGGTCACCGGCAGCGCGACGGCCAGCGTATCGGCGGCGTCGAACAGGCGCTCTTTGTCCTCTTGTAAGTCGGAGTTATAGGTCAGCGGCAACCCTTTGAGCGTTGCCAGCAGCGCCGTCAGGTCGCCGATGAGCCGTCCAGCTTTGCCGCGCAGCAGCTCGAGCGTGTCAGGGTTCTTCTTCTGGGGCATCAGGCTCGATCCGGTGCTGTGGGCGTCGGACAGCGTCACGAAGCCGAATTCGGCGGTGCACCACAGCGTCAGGTCGCCGGCCAGGCGGCTGAGGTGGATGCCGAGGATGGCGGCCCAGCTCAGGAACTCGAGGATGAAATCGCGGTCGGAGACAGTGTCCATCGCGTTGGCGGTAATGGCGGGGAAGCCCAGCTCGCGCGCGAGCAAGGCGCGATCGACGCCGAAGGGGTTGCCGGCGAGCGCGCCCGTGCCCAGGGGGCACTGCTCGGCCCGGCGCATGAGGTCGTCCAGCCGCTCACGATCGCGCTGCCACATCCAGAAGTAGGCCATCATCCAGAGGGCGAACCGCACCGGCTGCGCGCGTTGCAGATGGGTGTAGCCGGGCATCAGGATGTCGACGCCAGCGATCGCCCGTTCGACGGCCGCGCGCTGGAGATCGACCAGGGCGGCCCGCAGCCCGGCGGCGGTCGCGCGCAGCCACAGCCGCACATCGGTGACGACCTGGTCATTGCGCGAGCGGCCCGTATGCAGTTTGCCAGCGATCTCCGGGCCGATCAACTCGCCCAGGCGTCGTTCGTTGGCGGTGTGGATGTCTTCATCGCCGGGCTGGATTTGAAAAGCGCCCGCCGCCCATTCGGCGCGCACGGCCTCCAGCCCCTCGATCAAACGGTCGCGCTCGGCGGCCGTGATCAGGCCTGCCTGACAGATCCCCCTGGCCCAGGCGATGGAGCCGGTGATGTCGGCGTCCCACAGCCGCTGGTCGAACCCGATCGAATGGGTGAAGCGTGCGGCCAGCGGATCCTGTCCCTGGCGGAATCTCCCGCCCCATAACATCGTCATCGCTCTGCTAGTGCCTCGTTAGGTTAGATTTTGCTCTTTTTCTCGCTCCTACGCAGGAGCGTAGGAGCGCCCAGATGGATCGCCGCCGGAGCCTGCGCTGCCTTCGACCAGCAGCGCCATCCGTTGAAACGGACGGCTGGCCATGCACAAACCCGCGGCGCGGGTTTCCTTGCCCAGGCGTCGGATTGATCCGATGCCTGGGGACTGCTGGCTCTGGTGTAGCGCAAGATGTCATCTTGCGCTACATTGAAAGAGAGCCGAATTCCGAGAGAAAAAGTGTGTAATCTTGCTTAACAAGGCACTAGTGCTCCGTTAAGCTGGATTTTGCATCAAGAAAGGCGCAGCAGCGCCATCCGTTGAAACAGACGGCTGGCTATACACAAACCTGCTGCGCGGGTTGCCTTGCCCAGGCGTCGGATTGATCCGATGCCTGGGGACTTACGCCATGATGTCCAACATCTCGCGCGTGACACAATAGCGCAGCGGCTCCCCTCTGAGGAAGCGCTGGATCTCTTCCACCACCACCTGCCCCTGCCGATGACGAGCCTGCACCGTGGCGCCAGCGATATGGGGCGTCAAGAAGACGTTGTCCAACTCCCGAAACGGATTGTCCGACGGCAACGGCTCCTGGTCGAACACATCCAACGCCGCCTGGATACGCCCCGTCCGTAACTCCGCCAACAGCGCCTCCTGATCGACCAGCCAGGAACGGGCAGTGTTGATGAGGATCGCCCCGTCGGCAAGCAAGCCCAGCTCCCGCGCCCCAATCATGCGGTAGGTCTCCGCGGTGGACGGCGCCTGCAAGGAGACGACAGGGCATTGTGAGAGCAGCTCGTCCAGATCGACCTTGCGCACGCCCAGCTCGGCAGCGCCCGCGGCGCTGAGGTACGGATCGTACACCCACACTTCGGCTCCCACCGCGCGCAACAATTTGATGAAGCAGCGACCGGTGTAGCCCGCGCCGATCACCCCCACTCGCTGGCCCGCGATCTCTTGCCCGATCGCCAACGACCGCACGCCCTCCCAATCCCCCCTCTTGAGGCCCTCGTGACAGCGATGCGCCTGCCGCAACATGAGCATCGTCAAGAGCAGCGACATCTCCGCGACGGCGGGGGCGATGGCCGACGCCGCATGGGTGACGGCGATGCCCTGTTCGAAAACGGCAGGGGGCAACATCGCTTTGATCGAACCAGCCGAATGGGCGATGAGGCGCAGCCGGCCAGCGGCAGCCAATACGTCGTCGGTAAACTGCGGCGATCCCCAGCCGGTGACGACGATCTCAACGCCGGAGATACGTTCGGCCAGCCCGGCGGAGGTTAGATTGCGTTCCTCGCCATGGAAAACGACGCGCCCCGCCTCGCGCAACGCCCGATCGGCCTCGGGAGTGAAAAGTTGCGCGTACAGGCTGGGGCGGAGCAGTACCAAGATGCCAGGCTCAGACTGAGGGGGCATGATCGACTTCTCCTTACGCGAAAAGGGATCGAGCATAAGCAAGATCCTCGGCGATCAGGCGGTTGACCGAGCTCTCATCGCTATATTCGGCCGTCAGGCAGATGACCCCTGCGTAACCCCGCCGCTTCAATTCCGCTGCCACACGCGGCCATGAGGCCAGACCTTGCCGTCCGGATGTCCAGTATGGCCGCCACGTGACATGTTCGGCCTCTGGCCCGCTCGTACGTCGCCAGAAGGCGTTCTTCAGATTCACCATGCACAAATGCGACCAGACGATATCGAGCGCCAGCTCAGGGTCTTCACCCTGCAGCGCGTTGTGGGCAGCATCCCACACCGCGCCGATGTACCTGGGATCATATTTTCCGATCAAACATCGCAGCCCCGAGGCATTGGCGACAAATCGATCACAGTGATTCTGCACGCCCACCTTGACGCCATACTTCTCTAGCAGGGGCAACAGGGCATCGTATTCCCTTTGCAGTCGCGCCTCGGAGGCCAGATACCCGTCCTCGCCGATGCGGGCCATCACCCGGATGATGGAGATGCCCGCCTCCGCACAGGCGGCGATCGTCGCCTCGTCCGTCGGCCCCGCCACGCTGGCGATCCTGACCCCGCAATCGGCGAGCTGCTTGGCGGCCTGAGGCAGGCCTTTGGTTACATTCTCAGGTTCGACCTGGAACCCAGGGCGCACCGGAAACTCGATGGCATCGAAGCCCAACCCCTTAACGAACTGGCCCAGCTCGGGCACAGGCATCTTCCACGGTTTCGTGAACACGGAAAACACGATCTTCTGACCATCCATGGTATGACCCCCGTCCATTGGTCAAAATCGGCAGACTCATCGCCTTTTGCTTGCTCGAAACGCAGCGTCCTGTTCTTCGACGTGGGCGACGAAGCCCTTGATCTTCTCAAGTCAAGTAACTCAGACATGACAGCATTTTGATATCGGTATTGAGCATTGTGGTCTCTTTCCTGAGCCCCCGGTCTACGCTGCCGTGCGCCTTCGCCATCAGCGATATCGTTTGATGGTCTCGAGCATCGCGACCACGTTCGCAACGGGTGTGTGCGGAACAAGGTAGTTGGAGACGCCCACGATGATCCCCGAGCTGCGCTTCGCCTCTTCCAGACAAGATAAAGTCTCAGCGATGACTTCCGCCCGGCTGCCCATGTGCACAGTTTGTGAGCTGATGTTACCAATCAAAACCAGATACGGAAAGCGGTCGCGCAGTCTTTGCAGATCCATCCCGGCGCGACGATCGATTTCGTAGTAACCGTCAACTCCGGAGCGTCCAAACAGATCGTCAGCGACTGGCCAAAGGTTCCCGTCGCTGGCGAAGAGATGATACGCGCCATAACGGTGACACACGGCTGAGATACGCTGGAGACGAGGCAGCACCAGTTCCGCAAATGTCTTCGGCGAATACAGGGGCCCATCGTTAGAAGCAAGATCCCCACCCCCGAAGAAATGCCGGAATCCCAAGGGTGCAAGGAACTGGACGTTACGAATTGCGCGCTCCACCTGAACATCGAGGTACCTGGCGACCAGGTCCGTTCGCAAAATGGTGGCCTCCAACCAGGCAGCCTCGGCGGGAATATCAAGATGCACAGCATCTACCCTGACGATCGATTCGTGCCCCAGGCAACGTTGCGCGCGAATTTCGAACTCAAAGTCCTGCTCCTGGGGCCGATATTCCGCAACGGATCTTTCCTCTGCCACGACATGCTGCTCGAGATCGTCGATACTCGGCCTCGCCTTGGGCTTGTAGTCGAAGATCTGGCACTGTTCGCTGCCTGGATCATAGCGCAAAACCCGCCAGTTCTCTTCGCTCCCGTACTCATAGAGAAAAGTGTTCTCATCGATCCGCTTGGTTGGCTTTTTGTTGTATCGCCAGTATCGTACGCGAACGATATCGTGTTCGCACAGGCGAGCGATACCTATGGCGTCCTGAAAGCTCCGTTCCAGAAACTCCTGGTGAGCACTTTCACCTTGCCATAAGGCTTTGGCCTCACGCCATTGCTGGATGCCTCCCCCGACAAAGGCTTCCCACCCCAGGAGAGCGGAGGCAACCTCTGAGGAAAAGCCAACATGATACACCGGCACTTTATCCGGCCTCTGCTGCTGGAATACAGCTTCGACGCGCTCACGTGAATGCAAGGGATGACCTCCATCCCTATTGGGCGAAAAACTGATTTCATGCCCTCTCGGTTAAGCCACTCCTTGGTAAGAGCTAGCAGAATCAAGCTTTAACGCCGCTTAGGGAGATCCCTCGAATGATGTACTTTTGCATAAAAATGAAGATGAGGAAGGTGGGCAAGAAACCGATCACAGCGCCAGCCATATCCAGGCCTGCATCGCCGCCCGATCGCGCCACCGTGCCCAGGCCCACAGTTAAGGTGCGCAGATTGGCCTTTGAAGTAACGATCATCGGATACAGGAAGGCATTCCAATTGCCCATAAACCGGAGGACGGCCAGTGTCGCCATGGCAGGCCTGAGTTGAGGAAGCAAGACCAGCCAATAGATCTGCCACAAATTGGCGCCATCAATGGTGGCTGCACTGTCGTAGTCACGAGGGATGCTTAAATACTGCTGACGCATCAAGAAGGTCCCGAAGATCGAAGCAAACCAGGGGCCAATCAGAGCGGTATATGTGTTGACCAGGCCGAGTCGCGACAAGACGACGAACTGTGGCACAACCAGGGCAGATTCTGGCATCATCAGAATCCCAAGAAACAGGATGAAGATCACCCGCCTGCCGATGAAATCACCCCGAGCGAAGGCATATCCTGCCATCGTAGAGGTAATGACCCCCCCTAGCGTCGAGACCGTAGCAACATAGAAGCTGTTAAACAGCCAACGCAACGCCATGGTCTTACTAAAAAGCGTCTGAAAGTTTTCCAGCGTAATTGGGTCTGGGATCAGGCGCACCGGGAAAATGATAAAACGAATATCCTGGGTGAACGACACGGAGAGCATGATAACAAAGGGTCCCGCGGTGGTGATTCCAACAAGCAACATCAAGACATAGGTGACAACATGCAAAATCAGCGCCCGTATACGCACTTTCGGTTTTACTCGCGCCGTGCGTCCGAAGATTGGTTTCGAGCCGCTCGTTGTAGGCTCTGCGACCGCCATAAAGGCCTCCTAAACTCAAGCCAGGGCGAGAGATACATGCGTACCTGAGAGATCGCTTTAATACACTTCTTCACCAAATCGCAGGTACCTGGACTGGAACAAGGTGATGATCAGGACGAGGAAGAAAAGGAATATGGAAATGCTGGAAGCATAGCCAATCCTTCCAAAGTTGAACGCCTGTTGATAGATATGATAGACGATGGTTGTGGTCGCATAAACCGGTCCGCCCCCAGTCAAAATGAAAATGGAACCGAATACCTGCAGAGCATTGATAGTTGATACAACGATAATAAAAGCAGCGGTTGGTCGCAGTAGCGGCAACGTCACATAGCGATGAAGCTTCCAGCTTGCAGCACCATCTACAAGCGCTGCATCGTATAGCTCGCTCGGGATTCCTTGCAGACCCGCCAGCCAGATCACCATGTAATAGCCAAACGCTTCCCACAGGCTGATCGCCACAATACTGGGCATGGCCTGGTTAACGTCAACCAGAAACTTTTGAGGAGGAATACCAAGGAGGCCAAGTAGATAGTTGATCGGCGCTTCCGGACGCGGCGAAAAGAACCTCCAAAAAATCAAGCTGAGCACCGCAATCGACGTGACATTAGGTAGGAAGTAGAGCGCACGAAAGAATTTCATGCCGACGAGGGGACGATTGACGAGGATAGCGACAAAGAGCGAGATAGCGACCAAAACAGGGACGTACATGAAAACGAACTGAAACGTGTTTAAGATCGCCCGATGCAGGTGCTGGTCTTGCACCATCCGCTCCAGATTGCCCAACCCAACAAACTTTTTAGTGCTGAGCAGATCTGTCTCATGCAGGCTAGTCTCGATCATGGAGAGCCAAGGGGCAAAATTGAACACAAGGAATACGACGATGTTCACGAAAATGAATGGATACCAGGGCAGGGAACCCTTTAGACGTTTCCTGAATCGCTTGCGGACAGACGCCTGCCTCAGCGTCAATATCTCCCAGATAGCCTCCATATTTCGTGCAGTCCCTCCCTTGAGGATGGCCAAGGACTACCATTGTAACAGCGCCCCGCACTTGGGACAAGATGTTACCCCACGCCCCCTTACATCTTGCCTTCCTCGCGCGAGCCATCAGACACGACTGCGAAGAGAAAGGAACGATATCAGGAGAAAAAGCGACTCTCGCACGCCACAACGATATCCGCTGGCTCCTCAACTATTTCAGATTGGTCTGAGATTAAACTAAAGCCAAGGTGAAAAGTGCATGCCTTTGGGGTATCATGGCTCGCCAGGCATGTAGATCTCACTCGGGTGTTGCTTTAGATAAGGAGGATAGGCAAGCTGGTCAACCCATCCGTCGTTGCCAGGAAAGGAACTTCTGGCCAGCTTGCCTTACAAGATCAACTGTACTTCTCTTTGAGCAAAGCGTTGAGCTCTTTATCGATCGCCTCCAAGGCCTGTTCCACTGTCTCCTGGCCCAAGACCGCTGCCTGGAAATGGGGACCAGCCACCACTTTGCTCTCCTGCCAAAGTGTGTTGATGTCGGCTCCCGCGAAGAGGTACGGCGAGAATCGTTTGATGTGCTCGAGGACGCAGGGGTCAGGTTTCCAGTACGTCTTAGACTTGTTGCCGACCGGCGTCGTCCCCGCCAGGGTGCTGAAAAGACCAATATTCTCCGGCTGAATCATGAACTTGATCCAGATGACGGCAGCCTCTTTATTCTTGGACAGCTTGGTAATGGCCCAGCCCTGTCCGGAAACCAGGCCCGACACATAAGGTAGGGATGTGTCCTTGTGCCGGGGATGTCCAAACACGTATTCGAGCTTAGGATTGGACTGCGTGTCGCGCCAACAGGCAGCATCTTCTCTACGATGTGTGACTTGTTCTAGAGATAACCAATAATCTGGCAGGCCTCGCTCCTCATCCACACTGCCCACTGCATACTCCAGAGGCACCCAGCCATTCTTGTACTCCATCACCCACCTGGTAAGGGCATCAATAGCCGGTTGTTCGGTCATCAGTGATTTGGAGCGATCCTCAGTATATACAGCACCTCCCGCTTCATGCACAGTGACGAGCCATTCAGCCCAATCAAATGTGCTAAGCGACTCCAGATACCATCCCTTGGCCTTCGCCTTCTCGCCGAGCGCAAATAGCTCATCCCAGGTCTCGAACTTGGCCGTCTCCGGATCATAACCCAATTCTCTAAGCAGCGCTCCATTGTAAGCGATCCCATTCACCTCAGCCTCCACGAGAGGCATATAGAGTTGCCCATTTGCGCTGGCTGCCCCGATTTCCGCTTCGCTATAGTCCGCCAGATCTTCAGGCGTTAGCTTGTCGGACAAGGGCAAAATCACATCTTTGTTGATGTAGGTTGGGAGAGTATCGGTAGTGGCGTACCAGATATCGGGCGGGGTGCCCGCCGCAACCGCCGCATAAAGCTTCTCGCGACGCCCGCTCCAAGGCTGAACATCGATTTCCGGTTTAATATTCGGATGCAGTTCCATGAACTTGGCCATCATTGGTTTGTAGACCAACTCAGCATCGTTCTCGGTGCGGGGATATGTCCAGATTTCCAATGTGGCCTCGATCGCCGCCTCCGGTGCAGCCGCCACAGCCTCCTCTTTCTCCCCTTCCTTCTCCCCCTCCGTCGTTACCGGCACCGCCTGAGGCACACAGGCAGCCAACAACGCGCCGGTGCCAATCCCTGCCAATAGCCCCATAAAGTCGCGGCGGCTTAGTTTCCCTGCTTTCATCGCTCACACCTCCTTACGGAAAGAGCGCAGAACGGCTACACAGTCTCTGCGCGAGCCTAAGATGGTTAGACAGGATTACGCGAACCGGAACCACCGACCAGCACGATTATAGCACCCGCCAGCAGCTTTGTCAATACCAAAGATAAAGTCCCATCAAATACCTCGTTAAAACTGAAGAATCCGCCCTATCGCCCCAATCTTATATCGGGTTATTGACAAAGAGGCGACTTGATGTATGATGCAATCAGTCAACAGGTTTGCGAGGGTGAGATTGAATCAACGAAGGGGTCAACCAGAACTATTAAAGGAGATGAATCGCTCTCGTGCCTTCGAGATCCTGAAAAGCGCACGCATCATCTCACGCCCAGAACTGGCCCAGCAGACTGGGCTGAGCCGGGCGACCATCGCCATTTTAGCCGATGAGCTTTTGCAGATGGGGCTGGCCCAGGAGGTAGGACTAGGTGACTCTACCGGCGGCCGTCCCCCCGTGCTCTTGCAATTCAATCCGAACGCCGCCTATGCCCTGGGAGCACGCATGTATGATCATAACTGGGGCATCGTCATCACCAACCTCGACGCCCAGATCATGCATCGCCTGGACGTCCTCATCCCCGACGATGCGCCGGACACCGCGATCGCCACGCTGACAGAGGGGGTTGCTACCATCACCGCGCAGATCGATCGAGAACGACTCCTGCCCGCCATTGGCCTGGGAACGCCAGGCCTGGTGGATGTCCGCTCGGGCGTCATCAAAACGGCTGTGGACGTCGGCTGGTTTGAAGTTCCTATTAAAGAGATGGCGGAAAAGGCGCTCGGCCTGCAAACTTTTGTCGCCAATCGCAGTAAAGTGGGGGCATTGGCCGAGCTATGGTATGGCGCCGGGCGAGGGCTTCAGGAGCTTATTTACATCTCGATCGGAACCGGCATCGCTGCAGGCATCGTCCACCGAGGCGAATTATACGTGGGCGCTAACTCCAGCGCTGGCGAGCTGGGCCATGTGACGGTGCTGCCCGATGGGCCGCTGTGCCCGTGTGGCAATCGCGGCTGCCTGCAACAGCTTGCCGCCGGACCAGCCATCGCCAATCGGGCCCGCGAACGATTACGGGCCGGCGGCGCCAGCCTCTTACAAGCCTTATCTGCTCATTACCCGGAACTGATCACTGCGCAGATGGTGTTTCAGGCAGCAGAGCAAGGCGACACCCTGGCGCAGGAAATCATCGAAGAGACTGCCACTTACCTGGGTATCGCGATTGCCAACCTGATCAATCTATTCAATCCGGAGTTAATCATCCTGGGCGGACCTGTCGGACGCGCCGGACACGTCCTGATCGAGCCGCTCCAGGCAGAAGTGCGCCGACGGGCAATGACGCACCCCCTATCCGCTGTCCGCATCGTCACCAGCGCCTTGAAGGCAGATGCTGGCGCGATCGGCGCAGCCGTACTGGTCCTGCAGCATGCCAGTGAACTGTTCTTTGCTGGCCACCCGCGCTGGCGCACTGAGACGCCTCCAACGCCCTGCTGACCGCAAGCCGCTTATAAAACCAGGCGACCCTCGCACGTGCGCCACCTACTTCTGGATCATCCACGGCGACGCCGAGCTTGACCTACGGGTACGCCTGCAGAGCAAACGCCATGGATTCACGATCAAATGCACGGACGCGCTGGGGACGACCCGTTTCATGCAGGTTGTCCTGCACGATCTTGCGCTTGAGCCTTTCTGGGTCATCTGCCCCAGCGCGCGCGGATATGCGCTCGAAACGCACATCAACATCCTGCCGCTCGACGCGCTCCCTCGGCTAGTGACAATGGACTGGTGAAATCAGGCTACGCCTCGGCGTACGCCTCGTCCAGGCACTTCTGGGCCGTCTCCACCTCCTCCTGCACGATCGCCTCCAGGGGCCGTTCCCCCTCTTCAACATAGCGACTCCATGCCGCGTCCCAGGCCGGCTGGATGCATTCCCACTGAAACTCGGAGCGCAGATAGTTCGGCACGCGCGTCGGCTTCTGCATCTCCTTCCAGAACACTCCCAGCGTGGCGTCTTTGTCCCAGCCGACCGCTGTCCACACCTCGGGGATCGGCGGCGCCCAGACACGCGCCTCGGCCGCCATCTTGCCCGCCTCTGGGCCGCTGACGAACTTCAGAAACTCCCACCCCTCGTCTTTGTGCTTGGACCCCGACCACAGGTAGTACAAGATGGCGTCGGTCCAGGCCCACTGCTCGGCCTTCTCGTCCTTGCGCGGCGGCGCCACCAACCCCCAGCGGAATTGCGCGCTCTCATCCAGCTCGGGGATCTCCCACGAGGAGATGGACTGCATCCCGACTTTGCCGGAAAGGAAAGTGAACCACTCGAACTGCTCGGCGATCGCCGTGCCCGCCGTGGTGACCTTGTCCACGGCGCTCAGGTCCAGGTACCACTGCATCGCCGCGATCGCCTCCGGCGCATCCAGATATCCCTTCACCTGGTGCCCATCCTCGCTGACGAAATCCACCCCCAGGTTGTACGAGAACGGCCCCCACTCCAGCGCGCCGATGCTCCCCTCGTTGCCGCCCAGGCCATACGTGCCCTTCTCTTCGTTCGTCAGCTTGATGGCGATCTCACGATAGTCGGCGGCCGTCCACCCCTCCTCAGGATACGCAATACCAAATTCGTCGAAGAGGTCCTGGTTGTAGACGATGGCTGCCGCCGTGCCGTCGCGCGGGACCGCGTAATATTTGCCCTGGTAAGACGCGCGCAGTTGGCCGATCTTGAACCAGACCTCCTCGGGCTTGACCGCATCACGCTCCATGAAGGGGGTCAGCTCGGCCAGGAAGCCGCGCCGCGAGATCTCCGTAGCATAGAACCCCTGCCACAGATCCGCCATCGCGCCAGCGGCGATCGCCGTCGTCACCTTGTCGAAGAAGCCATCTTCCGGGAAGAACTCCATTTTGACGCGAATGCCAGGATGTTGCTCATGAAATCTGGCAAGTATGTCCTGAGACACTCGCTTGTGCGATTCCAACATGACACCCCCCGGCTCGGCGTTCCACCAGGTAAGCTCAGTCACCGTTGCCTCGGGGGCCTTCTCCTCCGTTAGGGCCGCCGCCTCAGGCGCCGCAACCGGTGTCGGCGCCGCGCAGCCGGCCAGCACTCCTGCCGCCGCAATCCCCATCGCCTGCAAGAATTGACGACGAGACCACCGCTGTGACATTTTGCTCCTCCTCCATTCTGGATCCTCAGATGCAGATGCGGACGGGACGTCTGCGCTCCCAGGGTGAGACATGTTGCCCCTCCTCACATTCTGGATCCTCAGACAGAGATGCGGACGGGACGTCTGCGCTCCCAGGGTGGGACATGTTGCCCCTCCTC
>Ga0068707_1002665_pt1 | contig 12537 bp, 6 predicted proteins | sample YNPNPMetaG_FD_66600 | JGI IMG/M metagenome (GOLD analysis project Ga0068707, IMG submission 66600) | Anoxygenic and chlorotrophic microbial mat microbial communities from Yellowstone National Park, USA - YNP NP MetaG | ecosystem: Environmental > Aquatic > Thermal springs > Hot (42-90C) >... | reverse complement strand
AAGCCCCTCCTCCACAAGGTTGACTATCGTGTCTATGGCATCTTTCAGGGAAGTCGCATCATCAATCACAATCTTCATTTTCCACACCCCGCAGTATTATCTTATTAATGCTATTAAACATTTGCCTGCCAGAAATCCGCCATCCTGCCGCTTTTTTTATTTGTGGTGAGCCGTGTTTATAAATAGCATCCCTTTAAAAACATTTTCAGCGACAAATATATGTTATGAGCGACAATACTTTATCTTCCGGCTACAATGGGCAAAGGAATGACTATTACATAGATGAGGCTGCGGCAAACGAAAGGCTTTCCCAGCGTTTCCGCCAGGGCGCGGCTCATTTTGCTTCGGAAAGGGGCATCTGCCTAAGGAGCATCGGCCATGCGCAGGCTTTCCTGCGCTACTTCAGGGATGCGCGCAGGGTGGACCGCCTTCTCGCAAAGGCAGCCCGCAGGTTCGGCTATTCCGCTTCCGAGCTGGAGGAGGCGTTTTCAATCCTTTACAGGGATTTCAGCTGCCCTTCTGACATCGCCTCTGCGAAAATGCTTCTTCACGCCGCAAGGGAGTCGCTCGCGGGCGTGAAACCCAGCCTCTCAATACATGATGCCCAGACCAGGCCTGTTCCTGCGGCAGAGCCACAGGCCAACCCACCGGCAAAGAGGCAGGCAGCACGGCAAAAGCTGTCCATAGGCGAGAGGAGCCTCCCGGCCGGGCAAAGGCGCTCGCTTAAATTCATACGTTCGGTCGCAAAGGAGAACGGCTTCACTGAGGAGGACACCCTGAAAGCATTCGGGCTTTGCCAGGCGTACAATTGGTTCCCTTATGCCGGCCCAATCGCAATAACAAGATCAGCAAAGCACAGGAAAGAAAGGGCACTCTCTGAAACCCTTGACATCCTCAGCCAGGCAAGGCACGGCTATGCCTGCATAGAGGATATCGCCAGGCGCGGCATGGCACAGCCAGGCGCAGCCTGGGGCAGCGCGGTTGAATCCGTGAGGAGGAGGTACGAGATGCTCGGCAAGAGGGTGGTCTCCGAGCAGGTTTTGGAAGACCTTTCAGCGGAATTTTCATTCTCAAAGTACCCAGCGGCCTACGCATACGAGCTCGCGAAATCCCTGCACATTCCGGCTAAGGCTGCGATGGAGATTTCCAGCCGCCTTTCCGGGAAGCCGCACCGGGGCGCGGACCCGCTCCCACCGAGGCATGCAACCGAAAGCCCAAGGCTCTATTGCGAGAGGCTGCTCAGGGGCGCGGCCTCCGTGCATGCAAAGCAGCCGCTTCCTTCCCCGAGGGTGCTGTCTGCAGATGAGATAAAGAAAAACTACAACATTCTCAACGACCTTAACAGGGGGAGGAAGGCGGCCGGCCTCAGGGAATACCCGGCCAGGGTGCTCATTCTTGCGCAGGATTCCGCAAAGGCCAAAGGCCGCGCCTTTACCGGAATTCAGGAAGCGTCAATTTACGCAGCCCGCGCGGAAAAATACCTTGCGGGCAGGAAACAGGCATACAGGCTCATAAAGAAAGCCAGCAAGAATGGCTATAGCAGGGAAGAGCAGGAAGCTGCGCTTGCATTATGCGAAAAAGCCCTTGTCCTGCCCTCATCCGAAGGCGAAGCCCAGGATTTCCTTTTGCAGGCAAGGCTGGCCTCAGAGTGCAGGGCTGCGGACTACATCTGGTCAATAGCCGAAAGCGGCGGCTACCCGTATGAGATTGCACTGGAAGTGGAGAGCAGATACCTCTATGCAGGGGTTCCGCTCACCCATGAGCAGGTTATTGCATCCTTTGAGGAGGAAAAGGCATTCCGCGCAGACACCTACAAGTTCGTAAACGACGTTGCCAGGGTGATAAACCGCGAGAACAGGCTCCTCGGCAAGGAACCGGAATTCACTGAAAACGGCCCGCTCATAACCGGCCTCGCCTACACCCTGCGGAATTACATTGCGCACGGCAAAGAGGCATTCATACCGCAAGAGCTTTTCATGCTCCCAAGGCACAGGATGGTCCGCCGCATTCTCACAGGCAGGGAGGAATACTCCAAATTGCTTGAGGCCAAATGGGAACAGTACAACGTTTCGCACCAGCTCGTAATGAAGGCGGCGCAGGACTACCAGCATGTTGACCCGGAGGAGATGAGCGCAGGCGCAGCAGCCGAAGAGGCGATAAGGCGGGTCCGGGAGGACGGGGAGCGCCTCAGGAACCTTGCTGAGGCAAAGGCCCTTTTCGGAGACTGCCTCTGGGCCATAAAGAACCGCAGGGAGCTCCATAGCAGGGTAACCCGCGGCATGCTCCCGCAGGACATTGCTGATGCTGCATGGGGCATCATTTACAGGGAGAGGAGGTCCTTCTCAAGCCTTGATGAGGAGCTTTCATTCTATTCCGAACTCTTCTCTGAGAGGGGCCTTCCCTACCCGGGCAAGCTCATGGCTTATCTCTCCTATAAGTGGGGCAGGATAAGCAGGGAGCTCGCAACCGAGGCCATCAGCAGGCTGGAATCCGCGAAGCACGTTTTTGCGAACGAGGAAGAGGCGATGCTTTTCCTTGATGGCATAAAAATGGAGATGGCAGAGGCGGAAGAGAAAAAAGGCGGCGTGGCACGCAAGCCCGTGCGTTCCACAATCGCATATGCAGAGACGGTTTTAGATTCAGAAGGGGGGCTCATGTTCAGGCTGCCGGATGGCTACCCCACCATACACCAGTTCCGCTCCGGCCAGCTTGCAAGAGTTCCTGACTCGGAGGCAGAAGCAAGGCTTGCAGCCCCTGGCCCTGCGGCGGCCAAGCCAGTTCCGGCAAATGCAGATGAGGCCGCCACTGCGGTGGGGCCCACCGTTCCAGCCATGCCCGCCCCGGCCGTGGAAAGGCCTTCAGGACCGGTTCAGGCACCCAGGGATTCCAGGGATTCTATGGCACTCGCAAAGGTTTCTCCTGTTCCGCTTGAAGATGCGGTCCAGCGCGGGCCTCCTGCCCAAGGCCAGCCCGAAGCCCATCCCGGCCTCGGGTTCAGGGTAATAGACCTAAGGTCTTCCATGGATGCGTCGCCTGCACCTGCGCCATCCCATGAGGCTCCTGTTGCGCCCGCACCGGTGGCTCTATCCAGCCCGCTTTCCGAAAGCATAAAGGAAGACGCCTGCAGGCTGAAAGAAGCGCAGGAGCAGCCCAGGATAGAGACGTTAGCAGGAATGCCCGTGCCTTCCCTAGCCACTCCCCAGGCAAAACCCCAGCTGGCAGGAGCCGCACCATCAAAACCGGAAGAGGTGCCTCTCCCCCCTGAACTTGGGATGGCAGTTATGCCGGAAATCCCGAGCGGGGAAGATGTTGCGGATAGGCTGGACCTGCTCTCTGCCCCGCCCGCAGCCCCTCCAGGCGAACCTAAACAGGAAGAGCAGAGGCCGACCGTTATTTTCGAGCCACCCTATGCATTAATTCATGAGGCGATGGCGGATGCCACTCCTTCCCCTCCAGAAGAGGATGCAACGGAGCACAGCCCCACGATAGTCGCGCCTGAGGGCCAGATGCTTGTGCTCGCGGCAGCTTCCAGGGCGCAGGCCCAGGAGAATGAAACTGAAACGAAAAACATAGTGCTGCTTATGCGCAGGCTTTATGGCTCCAGGGACACTGCGGCAAGGCTGGCGGCTGCCGAAGCCCTCGCTTCAATCGGCACGCAGGCAGCCCTTTTCGGGCTGGCTGGCGCAATTGAAGGCAGCGGGCCCGTCTCTGAGTACGCCTCATCCGTCCTGGAATCCCGGGGCGAGGATGCAATCCCGGCCCTCTCTTCAATACTTATGGAAGGCCCGGGCCAGGGGAAGCTCTCCGCCATAAAAACCCTGGCCGCAATAGGGAAGCAACCCTCTTTCGGCGCAATCGCGCCTGTGCTGCAGGACGATGAACCCGGCACGGCATGCGAGGCCGCATTCCAGATGCTTCTTGCAAACGGAAGGGGCCTGGCATCCGTTGCAACCCATTTCCATGCGCTTCCCGACGGGCGCGCGGCAATGCTCCTGGATGCGATGCTCTCAGGCAGGCATGCTGCCGCAGAGGAAGAGGCAAAGGTCGTCCGCTACGAGTCAGCAAAGCTTCTCGCCGAAATGCTTAGGTCCAGGCCAGGCTTCATCAAATCCGTTTCCAGGGAAACCTGGATTCAGGCGATAGGCGAATGGGTGCGCATCGGCACGCAGGATTCATTTGATTCGGTTGCATTAGCCCTCAGGTCGGGCGACGAATCCATTGCCTCGGAGGCGGCATTCCAGCTCCTCCTTGCACACGGAACGGGCCGCGCAACGGCATTCTGCCATTTCAAGCCGCTGCCGGAGGACGAGGCGCTCGCAATCATGAAAAGGATGCTCCTTGGCGTCCACAGCAAAATGGATGAGGACACCCGGGTGGTCCGCCTTAATGCTGCGAAATACCTTGCGGAAATGGCCGAAAATGGCTGCCTCCCCTCCAAGGTTTATCCGATACTTTGCACCGCGATAGGCGAAACAGATGCGGAAATATCCGAATTCCTCATGGAAGCCCTGCACAAGGGAGGGTTTGACGCTCTCCCCCACCTTGAGGCCCCCCTCTTCACATCCTCCGAACTCGTGGTAGGCAGGGCCGCGGAGCTTTTCTTAACCGCAAAAGGCAGCGTGGAAGAGGTTTACTGGGCAAACCAAACCCTGCTCAGGGCCGCTTTTGAGAAGGAGCAGGTCATGGGGCTGATGAAATCGCGCGGCCAGGAAGAAATGCTGGCACGTGTCCTCCTTGACAGCACGGCTAACGTGCGGGCGAGGCACGCGGCTGCCATCCTCCTGAATGAAAAAAGTGCCAAAACTGCGGTCCCGCTGATGCTTGAGGCGTACATGGGTGCGCTCAAATTTGATGACAAGGACCATGCGGACCTGAGGGAAAGCCTCATCAAGCTTCTTTCAGGGAGGAAGAGGGAGCCTGAGGCAGAGGTGCCAGTATTCTTAAGCTTCTATGCCCTTTGCCCCGCCCTCCAGGACCACATATTCGCAATGCTCAGCAGGTGCGAGCCAGGGAAGGCCGTGCCTGCCGCGCTCAGGGAGAGCAAGGGCAAGGGAAGGGCATACGACGGCCTGATAGAGAGGCTCATAGAGGAGGAATATGGCCCTGCTTCGCTGGGCTACGCAGTGGATTACGCGGAGAAGGAATTCCCCCGCGCGTCAGGCGAGGATAACCCTGCGGAGCACGCGATGGCGATACAGGAGGCCGGCTTCCTTGCCAATCTCATTTCTTCGGAGATGGTGGATGCGGAGTCCGAGCTGGGCAGGGCGCCGTCCGGCCAGGCGAGAGCCCGCGCGGATTTGGCAAGGGAGAATGCGGCAAGGCTGCTCAGGGCATCATTGCACCTCTTCAGCAGAATGGATGACGGGAGGAAGGCGGCAATCTGCCAATTCGCGGTAAAAACCGGCCCAAAGGCGGTTCCTGCGATACTGGGCTACGCAAGGGCGGAGAAGGCCGCAGGGAGATTCTTTGGCGATTTCAGCATAGCCGCCATTTCCAGGGCACTGAACCAAATAAGGGACAAGGAAGGGGCGGAGTTTTTCGGGCTCGCCCTTCCGGAGGCCTCCGGGCTCAGCAGGGAGGCGCTTGACTCACTCAGGGACCTTGGCACAGACCTGGATGCGGTTGCAGCAGAGAAGATGCTTCTGGAATATGCAGGCTCAAGGGCGGCTGCAAGGGCCCTTGGCCTTGATGAGGCGCTGGCCCTGCTCAGCCTTGCGAAATCGGTCGGATGCGCGGCCTCTGCGGTTTCAGAAAGGCACGAATCAGGTTCCGCAAGGATGCTGGCGTATGTCCTGCCGCTGCTGAATGAGATGGACAGGCAGCAGATGGGCGAGGTCATAAGCTTCGCTTTAGCAGGTGTGCTCGGGGAGGGCGTGGTCGGCCAGATAGGGAATTACATCAATTCCCGAGGGGGCGAGATGGGCAGGCAGGAGACTGTTGCGCTGGCGGCCATGCTTGCGCGCATAAACACTGATTCCTCGTTTGCCCTCCTCACAAGCATGCTTGAGGCAGAGAAAAGGAAGGACATTCTTGACGCCGTTGAGGAAGAGCTTTCCGAAAGCTACAGCTTTGAGGCAATGCCTGGCGTGAAGCCGGTTCGGGAAACCATTCTCCGTGCTGCTTTTGGCAGGAAGGTGCCGGGCAGGGAGGCGCGCGAATACGAGGGCCGCCTCACAAACCTTGGGCTGATCGCATTCAACTCCATAGCAGCAAACAACGACGCTTCAAAGGACGTGATAAACGGATGCAGGGACGCCCATTTCTACACCGCAGAGGATGCCGACAGGTCGGAGCGCATGTTCTACGCCCGTGAAATGCTCGCAAGCATGGGAGACGAGGCCATAAGGGCGGTGAACGAAGTCATTTTCTCCGCCGACTTCCCGCGCTACCCTGCGGCTTACAGGGCCCACCTGCTCAGGACCGTTTCCCACATGGCTGCCAACTCCTCAAGCAGGGAAACCAAGGAACTCGCCAAACAGAGCCTTTTTGAGGCTGTCCTTGACACCAAGCTTGAGGCGGGGCTGGTCGCGGGGGTGCTGCGCACCATGAATGCGGACGTGTTGAGGGGGCTTTCTGAGCTCATTCCGGCAGACACTTCTGCAGCCCCCCCTGGCTTGGAGGGCCGCATTTGTGAGATAGCGCGGCTCATGGGGGATGCTGCCTATTCGCAGGCCGCGAAGCTTCTTTCATCGGGCGACCCCTCCGACAGGGCCCACGGCGCGCTGATGCTTGGCAGGATGGCAAAGATGGAACCCGGACTCGCACGCCTGATGAGGCGTGAGCCCGGAGAAAGGCCCACTCCGCTGCAAGCCGCATATGAGATGCTGCCAAAGCTCCTGATGGACCAGGAGGAACGCGTCCGCGTTGCTGCTGAAAACGCCCTTGATTCCATGGGCGCAGCGGTCCCGCTCCAGAAGCTGGAAGAGGTCGTGAGGTCAAAGAGGGACAGGTATTACGAGCTGCTCTCTTTTGAGATGGAGGCAAACCCGAGGATAGCTGCAGCCCGCCTCATGGCGAAGGCTGGCGAATCCGCAATAGAAAGCTTCATGAACATCCTGACAGACAGGACCCTGAACGAGCAGGTGTACTGCAGCTGCCTTGAAATCTCCATGTCCCTTGGGGACAGGATGCTGGAAAGGCTGCTCCAGGACGAGAAGCCCCTGCAGGCCTCGCCGGATGGCAGGAACCAGAAGGAGGTGGAGGCGAGGAACGATGTAATCGCAAGGGACAGCGCCTGGAGGGCAACCCTGAACATAAGGGAGAAGTACCTCCTGTTGCATGCGGCAACGAGGTGCAGCTCGCCTTTCGGGCAACTGCTCTACGCAATGTGGTGCGGCGACCGGGAATGGCACCAGAAGATGGAGTCGCTTGGGCTAAGGAAAGGAGTTGCGCCTCCGCAGTGGCAGCTCACGCTGCTCAAGCTCTTCGTGGTTGAGGGCGTGGTGCTTCGCTCAGACAACGTGGCTGCGGACGTAGCGCACAGCCTGATGTGCTTCTACAATTTCTTCGGCCCAAAGGACATAGCCAAGGACTGCCGCGACGCGGTTGACAACAACCTAAGGCTCTGCGGCTGGTTCCCTTCCGACAGGGCCAACTTCTCTTTCATAAAGAGGCTCGAGGAGAGGGGCATAGACACCGCGCCGATAAAAGATGCAATAATGGGGATGCCCTCCGGCCCGGACGACACGCAATGGGCAAGGGAGATGTACCGCGGCTTCGTGCGCAACAAGGTTCCCCCTAAGAGGCCGCCCATGCCGGCTGGCACCGGGCCCGCTCAGCTTCCGCCCAAGGCAAGGAGATGAGCGTGCCGCTGGCCCATTTCCATTATTTTGATTTTTTTCAGACGCTGTTGGTGTCATCAATGCCAGCGCTTCCGCGCGGCTCAGAGGTTGTACATGTCATCATTTGCAATGATTTTCTGTTGTTTTCATATAAAAACCTTTAGCTTCAGAATATTCCCATGGACGAGGGATATTTTGTTGCAGAATCCATAACCCGCGGGGCGCTTTCGCGCAATTATGCAGCAGTTGGCCCCTCGGCCGCGCGCGGCACATGGGTGGATGTGATAAACTTCTCCATAAGGAAGAAGGCCCCGGTTTTCGCTGAGATAGAGCCAGGCGCATATTACATAGGCGTCCTCCCCCCTGTGAAGAAGGGGGACAACAGCTGGAAGAAGCCCCTTGCCGCGATGGTCAGATTCACCGGAAGGAAGATTTCCGGCCCGGCAACGATATTCCATTTCAGTGACATAACGAAGAACAATGAGGAGGTGGAGGACCCGCCGTGGAAATGGCTCCCCCCCTCCTTTTCCGCGCCGATGCAGAAGGGCCTTTTCGGCACCCACATCCTGCTCAGCATCCCTTACCTCACCACATACATGGAGCGCTGCCTGGAGGAGCTCGGCTGCCAAAAGATAGATATTGACATGGGGAATGGCATAATTGTTTTCGAGCACAAGGGCAGGAAATTTGAGCTTGACATTGTCGGGCTTGTGAAGAGGATGGCCTACCAGGGCTTCACAAAGGAGTTCCTCGCCGCCTCCATAATAACCTACATCTTTTACGATTCGGAGGAGAAGCCGGGGCTTAACACTGTCAGGAGGGTTGGCTTCCCCGGGGAGAAGGGGATATACTCGCTATAAGCAGGATGGCCAAAATGCCGCGGGCCGGATTTGAACCAGCGACCCTTCGGTCTTCAGCCGAATGCTCTCCCAGCTGAGCTACCGCGGCTCCACGCCCAACACCTATTCGTAGAATTCGCGCCGGGCTGAGAATCTATTATTGCCATAGAAATGTTTATTTAACTATTCTACATAATCCCTTCGGTGGAAACATGCCGACCCCGGAAGAGGCGCTGGAATTCATAAATGTAAACAACACGAAATGGATAGACCTGCAGTTCATTGATGTGACCGGCCGGCTCAACAGGGCCACAGTCCACTCGCGCGAATTCAGCCCCGAATCGTTCACCAGCGGCATCAGCTGCGGGGACCTGCAGAAGGTCTTCGGTTGGAGCGAGGACGGGGAGCTTATCCTTCGCCCCGACCCAGAAACCTTTGGCCGGGTTCCCTGGGAGGCGAACACGGTGCGCTTCCTCTGCGACGTGATGGTCGCGCCCAAGCTGGAGCGCTTCGCAAAGGACCCGAGGTATGCCGCAGAGCGCGTGGCCGTGAACGCGAATGCGATGGGCCTGAGCGAAATCGCGGTTTCCCCGGAGATGGAGTTCTATGTCTTTGACGCGGTCAGCGTGGACAAGATGACGCCCGGAAGGGGGCCTAACTACCTCATAGACGCGAGAGAGGCATACTGGAACCCCTCCCCGCTCTGGAATGCGAAGAACGGCGCCTTCATCGGCCAGCCATTTGATTCCCTCTACTCCGCGAGGACGCAGGTTTCCGAGGTGCTTGAGGACAACTTCCGCTTCCTGGTTGAGAGCCACATGCACGGAAAGTCCCCTTCCTCCCAGCAGTCCATTAAGCTGAAGCCGAACCCGCTCCGCACCTCCGCGGACGCGACTGTAACGGCAAAATACGTGGTCAGGAACCTTGCCTTCATAGCAAACGGCACATCAACGTTCATGCCGATGCCCATCCACACCGAGAAGGGGAGCTCCCTCCATCTCTGGGCAACCCTGTTCAAGGGGGACGAGAACATCTTCTACGACCCGGCCGACAACTATGCGCAGCTGAGCCAGGGCGGCCGCTATTTCATAGGCGGCATACTTGAGCACGCGGCAGCCCTCTGCCTTTTCACCGCGCCTACGACCAATTCCTACAAAAAACTGCTTGCTGACCCGCTGTACATAGCATGGGGGAGAAGGAACAACGGCGCACTGGTCCGCGTCCCGTTTGAGCGGAAGAACGACAGGGGCAACAAGGGCGTGGTCTTCATGGGGGCGGACCCGTCCGTGAACCCATATCTTGCTTACGCGGTGGTGGTGGCAGCCGGCCTAGACGGCATAAAGAGGAAGAAGGACCCAGGAGACCCGGTGGACAAGGAAATATCCTCCATGGATTCCAGGGCGAGGAAGGATGCCGGGATAGATTACCTCCCGTCCAGCATCATTGAGGCAGTGAGCGAGCTGGAGACGGACAACACATTCCTTAAGGGCATCCTCTCCTCAGAGCTCCTTGAGGATTACCTGGAAATGAAGATGGAGGAGCAGAAGCAGCACAACCTCCGCACCTCTCCGTATGAGTTTGAGGCCTATTATAACGTGTGAGGAGGAGGATGCGCCCCAGACAGGTCTTCGCAGCCGGCCTTTTCCTGCTCTTTGCCACTGTCCTTTATTTTCTTAAATATGACAGTTACTCAATAGCCATCGCCGGGCTGGGCATCCTCACCGGCTCCGCCCTCCCGGACCTTGACTCCCTGCTTAAGGACTACTGGCCGCACCTCAAAATCCTCCTTCTCCTATTCTCCGGCCTGCTTGTCTATTTCGCATGGTCCTCCAGCTACGTGATGTGCATATACCTGCTCGCCCCTTTCTGCGAAAACTTCATCCTTTACGCGACCCTTCTCCTCGCCGCACTCTTCTTTGCCTTTGACCTGATGAACCCCCTAAAACCGCCGTTCCACGGCCTCGTCCCAATGGCCATGTTCACGCTCGCCTATTCCGCCCTTCTCCTCCATCTCCGCACCCCGCCATCCGCCTCCTTCCTCTCCCTCTGCGGCTTCTTCCTTGGCTACTTCTCGCACATAATGGGGGAGGCGCTCAAGCTGAACCCAGATGATTAGTTAGCTATTTATACTTCCTTTGCGTAGATTACTCATGCCCAAAGCCTCCGAAAAGCACAATCCGCCCGAGCGGCCTCCATCGCAGCAGAAAGGCCCTAAGGCCTGGCCAAAAGGCCGCAGGAGGCGCACCTTATTCTCAAAAATCGGAGGGGCTGCCATTGCCGCAGCAATCGCTATCCATGCCCATGCGGCAGTGGCGCGGCAACTTCCCCGGAAATACGGCCAAGAGCCACCCAAACCCGCAGAAACTCCCGGAAAGCCTGGCGAATGGCGCGGTGAGGCCTCCGGCAGGGTGGAAACATCTTCCAGATATGCAAGAAGCGGGGAGGAGGAAACCTTCATCATAAACTATCGCGATATAAGCGGGCGCGAAAATGGCGTGCCCATAAGCCTCTCCATGGAGCTTGGCGTTCCTCTGCAGGTGTTTCCTGGCCCGGAGAGGACCGTTGTTTTCACTGACAAGGCAATACTCATAACCCAAGGCTATAATTCATGCTTCCGGGGCGAGCTTTTTGTGCCAATGGAAGACCGCGCCACAACGTCCAGCACGGTCATGGTCCCGCTTCCGGATGACAGCTCAGGAGACAAGCTTTCCGCATACACAAGAGCGGTTGGGCAGTCCGAGGATGTGGTTTATTTCCTCAATTCCTCCGGGACAGTGCGTTCCAGGCGGGTCAGCACCATGGGCGGGGTTTTCTCAGAAGCTGTGTTGGAACCCATGCAGGGCGCAGCCCTAGCCACAGCGGGCCATTATGCCGTGGCATACGCCCTCGGGAGCGATTTTGCATATGTCCTTCTCCATAACGAAGGCGGTGAGATGCTTGCAGGGAGAATTGAACTCTCCGGGCCAGTGTCTTCGGCACCGTGCGCGGAACCTGTAGGCAACGGCCTGTCCATACGTTTCGGCAGCCAGAGGTTTTCAATAATGCGCTCCATCCGGGGCGGGCGCCCGGAACTGGTTGTTGTGGAGCTTTAGTTAAATTTATATTAGTTGTGAGGGGAAAATTACGAATAAGGTGCTGGCATGATTACCAGAGGGGCAAGGTCGGCAAAATCTCCGGGAGAAGCCGTTGAAGTGAACATAACCGAGAGGCAGGTCAGGCGAGCGGTTGAGGCATCATTCAACGATGCCGTTTCAGGCGCATTTCGGATGTACGACCAGATGCTGGAGACAGCAAGTCCCGGACAGAGGGGCCAGCTGCTCGATTACTTATATGAGATACTAAGCTACTCCCTTGGCGAAACTGATCTTGCAAGGTTCCCTAGGCCGGGCGACCCTTCCGAGGATTCATTCCGCCTCTCGCAACTAGGCCCATCCGCCGAGAGGGCCTTCCGTGACTGGGCAACCCGCATGAGGCGCGAGGTTGAGAACTCCCTATCGGGCGTGCTCGAAGAATCAATAAACCGCGTGAAATCCGGCACCGTGCTTTCGGTACAGTTCAGCATAAGGCCGTACAGCGAAGAGCAGCGGCAGTTCGCCTACGTGGTTTTCGATTCATTCATCACAGGCCAGTCGCTCCAGCCCCCCGCCGACTATGTCCCCGGAGAGCCGTATTCAGGCAGCAAGAGGGAGTACTCGCAAAGAGACGCTTCCAGCGGGAGGATTCCTGCTATTATAGAATTCGGTGTAACCGAAGTTACAGTCAAATGGCCTCCCTGGCTTTATGGGCAGACCAGAACGGACATGAGCTTCTAACAGTACTTCCGAAGGTAATTAAGGATATCACTGAACCTCCACGGCTCGGTCACACCTTGTAGTCGCCTGGTATGGCGGTGATGGAACATAACATTCGGCCATCGG
>Ga0068707_1002664_pt1 | contig 12537 bp, 9 predicted proteins | sample YNPNPMetaG_FD_66600 | JGI IMG/M metagenome (GOLD analysis project Ga0068707, IMG submission 66600) | Anoxygenic and chlorotrophic microbial mat microbial communities from Yellowstone National Park, USA - YNP NP MetaG | ecosystem: Environmental > Aquatic > Thermal springs > Hot (42-90C) >... | reverse complement strand
GATTAAGCTTTTCAGCGAAAGACCCCTTTCCCGACAGAGAATCGCTTACTGCCCGTGAAATAACTGAAGCCTTTGCCGGCGAAAGGTTTGCGTCAGCCGCCCTTCCTACCAAAGGCGCAAGCTGTTGCTGGTTTTCGGAAGTCAAAGGTGGCATGACGACGTGCAGCACTGTGGGCCCCCCAGACGCGTTTGCAACTCGCGCGTTGACAAACGTCGTCTTGCTCGCATTCGCGCCAGGCTTAAGTGAAGCGCGGCTCGATCTAATGAATGGCTTTGCTGAAAGCAAGTGGCTCGATGAAAAGCCCTTTTCAGAAAAGGTAGTGCTTGACGCGTTGCCTAACGCGGAAGGAACTGCGTCAATCACGTCTAACACGACGTCGTTTTCTCCCTTGTTAGCGATTTCAAAGTCGTCCCTGTAGCCACGCTCACTGCTTTCGATCAAGTGCGTTACTTCAACTGGTTCTCCAACGTAATTAGCTGAACTCGTGTAAGAGTGTTTAAAGCCAAAAGAAGGAAAAGGAAGCGGCGAAGCCGAGGGGGCAACAGAAGCGTTTGGAGCGACTGAAACATTGGGCGTAGCCCGCACTTTTTCCTCCGGCGTTTTAGAAGTTAAAGCAAAAAAAGCCACTAAAACAAAGAGCGCAACCGCTATTATTACAACATATTTCAGGGAAAAACCGCTTTCCCCCTCGTCTTCAGCATACATGTTAAAGCAAGGACGGCAAAGGCAAATAAAAAATCGTGCCAAACCACGGCCACCGACATAAACCCCTTTGCGTGCAAAGCCCCTCCAACCACTAAACTTAAATACTCGTTACTGCACAGTAGTAACAAGGTGGAATTATGGGTTTGAACTGGCGCAAGATAGCCTTGCTCTTATGCATTACCGTGGGCCTGGCCAGTGTTCCGGCCAAGGCAGATATTACTGGCTACATTTCAATTGACGCTTCAGTGTCTAGCGGAGGCTATGGCTATTGGTGGGACACCGGATACGGCGGATATTATTACGGGTGTTATTTGAGTGCGGCGCCGGCTTCAATCTATGCCGGAGAAAGCACCACCATATACGTTGACTCGTGGAGCTTGACTCCGCCTTACGGCGGCTATGTTGACTGTGGAAACGGGTTGCCGGCAGGACTGCTTGGCTGCACGTTTGGCTCTTGCGCTTATTCCTGTTATTATCCCATGACTGGACAATACTGGGTCACTGGCTATAGTTGGTACGGCATTTGTTATCCAACCCAAGTTAATGTATGGAGCCACTATGCCGATGGCCCCGGCACAGTAATCGTTGAAACAGGAAGCGGTGGCGCCGCTCCTACTCCGCGCGAGTGCACTGACGGAACTCCGTGGGGATTCTGTTCTTCAAATAGGCCTGACTACTGTCGGCACGGACAATTAATCGAAAAAGCAAGCTTGTGCGGATGTCCAGACGGCCAACGCCCGCAGGGCGACTCATGCGTCGCAGCAACGTGTAGTGACGGAACAAGGTGGGGGCAATGCAGTTCAATTTACCGCGGCCAATTATGCGATGAAGGAAGACTGGTTGAAGACCCCGTTCGCTGCGGGTGTCCAGAAGGACAACGCAGGCAAAACGGAGTTTGTGTTGACGCAAGGCCTTTCTGTACAGTAAGCACTAACTCGCCTCAACGCGCTGGAAGTCCCATTGCAGTGAGCGTGGAATACGCTGACTTCGAACACGCGCCGCAAAACGCCCGCATTTCGTGCGGAAACGGAAACGAAGTTATCGCTGCATGCGCAGGAGCAGCATCGCATGGACGCTGCAACGCCGTCTGCAACTACGACCAACGCGACTATCCAAGAACTTACGACGTTCAAGCATATTTTGCGGGAATAACTCAGTGCACGGGAAGCGCTGAAGTTATTCCTCCACTTCCAACCAGTGGAACTATTCTTGCGCGCGTGACTGACTGCGATTCAGGAGCAGGCATTCAAAGTGCTTCAGTTCGCTTGATTCAAAACAGTTCAACGCGTTACACCGATGCCTATGGCGAAGCGCGGTTCATTAACGTCATGCCCGGAAACTATAACTTGCAAGCCAGCGCGGCCGGCTACGAGGCAGCACACGTTTCAGCAAGTGTTTCGGCAGGCGAAACCAGCGTCGCAAGCATGTGCCTGCGCAAAAGCACGCCTTACTGCGACATCAAAGCCGAACTCGTTTCAGAGCAAAGCTGTCCCGCCGGAACAACTCAAGCATTCCAAATAAAGGTAAGCAATACTAACGGCCAAACCCAGAACGCAAGCATTTCCTATAACTCGCCTTACGCTGTCAGCGGCCCTGCCTACGTAGTACTTGGACCGTTTGAGAGCCGCGTAATCACTGGAACTATTTCACATGATTCAGACCTCGCCGGCGCGACGGTTGCCAGCGTCAACATAAACTCTGGAAGCTGCACTGCAAACGTGATAATTCCGTTGTGCCTCAATGGAGGCATTAGCTTGTACGTCAACGACCCAACAAAAAATGCTTTGCCGGCAAGTAAGGCCTGCTATGACTTGACGGTGCGCAACCGCGGTCCAAGCGAGGCCAGAATCCAATTAAGCGCGACCGGCGACTATTCTTCTTCGTTTGACGTTGAAAGAATACTTCTCGCTTCACAAGAGTCTCGCACTATAAAGTACTGCGTCGACGTCCCAAGCGATGCAACAGGCCAACACGACTTCACTGTACGCGCCTCGAGCGCTTCAAACGACGCCAACGCGTCACTCCACTTAACCATTCTACGCACTGACGGAATCTCTAGCGACTTTACCGGCTGCCGCACGCTGCAGGCAAGCAACGCAGTAGTATACGAAGCAATTACGCTCAGCAACTCGGGACAGACTGGAGACTACCACGCAGAAGTAAGCGGTGCCGCAACGCCTATCTCGCTGACTCAAAGCGAGATATACAACTTCCAAACTGGAACCGAGCGAACACTCTACGTAGCAATAAGGCCTCGCGAGCTAGGTGAAGGCCGTGAAAACCACGCAACGCTCACTATAACAAAAGACGGAAAATTATTCCTAGAACAAGACTTGTGCTTCCGCGTGCAAGGAACTTTTGACGCGTTCGTGCAACTCGGAAGACCACACGTCACAGTGCAAAAAGGCCAGAGCGCCGCAGTGCTTCTGCAAATACACAACACTGGAAGCGCGACCGACTCTTACGCAGTCAGCATTACTCCTCCCTTCAACTCAATCATTGTGACGCCAAACGAATTACAACTGCATCCAAGAGAAGACTCGCTCGTCGAAATCTTGGTTGCTCCAAGCGAAGACACGCCGGAAGGAGAATACGTGGTGCCGATTCAAGTCTACTCGCAGGATTACGACCCAACCTTCGACTATCTCGTAAAAGAAGAAATGCTTCGCGTTACAGTCACTGGAACACCTCGCTCGGACGCGTTGAACTTCACGGTCAACGTAAGCGAAGTCGAGTTCCAGAAAGCAAGAGACGAGTTAGTGGCAGCGTTCGTGATATCGGTTACGAACAACGAATTAGAAGCAGCCAATTTGACGCTGTCGCTCGCTGACGTTCCAGAAGAATGGACTTACGAAATTCAGCCAGCGCAAGCAACTATTAACTACAGCGAAACCAAGAACTTCACGGCAGTGCTGCACACTAAAGGAGCCGAGCTAGCCGACCACGCCGTCACAGTACGGTTAAGCAACGCCGACGGCCGCAGTCAGTCCATTCAAGTCAGTCTTCCAGCTGAAAAAGCGCGGCGTGCGGCAGGAGTAACCGGCTTGTTCACGCTAGGCAATACAGACAACATTCTGCTCCTCGTGCTAGCCGTGCTACTAATCATCGCGATAGCCATCTACGTGAAAACACAGGAACTAAAAAACGAGGTTGTGGACTACAAGCCAGGCGAGCTAGCCAAAACACTCAGGCAGTAAGGGCGCTTAAATGAAGGGAAGGCTTGCCGCATTAATTGTTTTCTTGCTCGCGCTAGTCCTGCCTCCCTTTTCACAAGCAGACTCAATTGAATTCGTAAACCAGAACCCGAAGTGGGCTTGCCCGTGCGAACCAATTACTTTTCAAGTCCGCCTACAAAACGACGCTAATGCCCTCAAGCACTACACTATTTCAGTGGACAGCCTTGAAGAGCCACTCTTCAGCTCTGCAACCCTCGCATCTCTCTCAATCCCGGCACGCTCTTCTAAGACATTCGAGCTCCGCGCAACCATTGCATGCGATGCAGAGGCGGGCGACCATGCCTTCATTTTGTCGGCCAGAGACGTTTACGACAACGTGGTTGAAACCAATGGCTTTGTTTTCGTCAAGCGCTGCAGCTATGTCGACGTCCAAGTCGTTTCCTCGCGAGCCAACAAAGCGGCATGCATTGGAGATGACAACGTATACCGAATAATCATGCGCAACGCCGGCTCTGAAGAAGAACGCGTGCACGTAAGCGCTTACGCAGCCATAAACACGACATTGTCACAAAACAATTTCGTCATCCCACCAGGAGGACACGCTGAAGCGTTGTTGCACTTTTTCGTTCCCGACGACTACGAAGCAAGCCAAATGCCTTACCGCGTAGTAGTGGAAAGCAATTCACGCTCTCAAGAAGTTCAAGGAGTCGCATACATAGCGCACTGTGCTGGCCTCCAGCTGCTTGTACCAGAATTAATTGAAGCACGGGCCGAACAGACGACTAACGCGTCCTTCATCGTAGCAAACGAAGGCGACTCTTCAGACATTGCACTGCTTTCGCTCGAATGCCCAAACTTTACTCGCCTCAGCGCAGCCGCAGTCGCGCTCCCTCCAGGCGAGTGGACTAACGAAACCGCGTTAGTAATAAGCCCGCGAGAAGAAGACGCTGGTTATTACTACAACTGCTCCGTAATCGCGACCTCGCAGCGCTATGGCCTACGCTACAAAGCCCCTACAACAATCAACGTGTTATTCTCAGGAATTCCGCGGCAGCCAAAGCCCCCTGAATTAAACGAAAGCGAGGAATTCGAACAGCCGGCGTCCGTCGCAGAAGTCATAATAGACGCTTCTGGTTCCATGAACGGAACCGTTTCCGGAGTACGCAAAATAGACACGGCAAAACAGTTCGTGGCCGCCTTCGTGGAAAGAATTTCTAGCATGAAAACGGGCTTCCGCGTGTACGGCAGCCAATACAACGAAACAAGTCCCAACGCCTGCACCGACACTCTACTGCTTTACCCAATAAACTACGTGGACGCGGCAACAGTCAAAAGAGAAATTAATGCAGTAGAACCTAAAGGCCAAACGCCGATGGCTTACGCCCTCGCGCGTGCTGCAGCAGACTTTCAAGAAACAAACGAAAGCAAGCTGCTAGTCATAGTCAGCGACGGCCTTGAAAGCTGTGGAGGCGACCCCTGCGCAGTCGCGGCAGAGCTTAACCGCAAGCACGCCCGCGTGTTCGCAATCGGGTTCGACATTGACCCGCGAGGCAAAGAACAACTCAAGTGCCTCGCCGACGCAACTGACGGAAGATACTACGACGCCAAGAACTACCGCGACTTGATAAACGTCGTCGACTTGATTTTCGTCAAAAGAAAGTTAGTGGACATGCTTGAAATCGCTTACGTCAACCAAAGCGTTGTTGAAGATAAAGACGGCTTTCGCGTCGCACGCCTGGACTTCACCGTATTCAACCGAGGCGACCTCACGCGCGCTGTTCCCACAATAACAGGGCTGCCGAACAACACGCAAGCCTCATTCGACCCCGCCGCATTCTATATCGCAACAAGCGCAACACAAAACATTAGCGCGTTAGTGCGCGTGCCTCAAGACAGAGACTATCATGAAGCAATGCTTAACATAGAAAGCACGCGCGGCAAGTTCTCAATACCAATAGCAATCCGCGCCCGCGAACCTCTTGCGGCAAGCATAACCGGATTTTTTGTTGCCGCCGCGCCAGCCATAGGGCTGGCCGTCCTCTTGCTGATAATCGCGTTAATAGTTTACTCGTGGCACAAGCAGAGAAAGCAGCGGCAGGCAGTGCAAAGCAAGGTCGGCGAAGTATCACAAAAGCCAAGGAAAAGTCTTAGCCAGCGCTTGAACGAGTTTCTTGCCCGCTTCAAACGCCCGCGCTACGCTTACTACAGGCCGTACCGCTAGACAGCAACTCGCGCAAGCGTTAAATTGGTTGCGCGCCAAAATTTTTTTATGAACATTGTCTTACTAGGCGCACCCGGCGCTGGAAAGGGCACTTACGCGGCAAGGCTTTCAGCAAAATACGGAATTCCAGCCATCAGCACCGGCCACTTGTTCCGCGAAGCAGTGGCAAAACAGACAGAGTTAGGCAAAAAAGTAGAAAAATACTTGAATGCCGGCGCGCTTGTTCCCGACGAAATCGTCATCGAACTAGTTCGAGAGCGCCTGCGACAACCCGACTGCATTAAAGGCTTTATTCTCGACGGATTTCCACGCACGGTAGCGCAAGCGCAAGCACTTGAGGCAATGACGCGCGTCGACGTCGTTCTCGACTTCGTCGCAAGCGAGCAAGAAATAATGAACAGGTTGTCCTATCGCCGCACATGCAAAAAATGCGGCGCCGTATACCACTTGAAAAACATTCCCCCAAAACGAGAAGGAGTTTGCGACAAGTGCGGCGGAGAACTCTATCAACGCGAAGACGAAAAACCAGAAGTAATTCGCAAGAGACTGGAAACATACGCTTCCCAAAGCGCGCCACTCGAACAATACTACTTAAAAAAACGCGTGTTGGCAGGAATAGTTTCGTGGCCCATCGAGTACGTCGACGTAGTAATCAACGACTGTGCCAGAGCCATTGAAGCAGTGGCGCGCGGTGAAAAAAGTGGACAATCCAGTAGTTAAAGTAAGAGTAGCGGAACACGCGAAAGGCCTGCCATTGCCTTCCTACATGAGCGAAGGCTCTGCCGGAGCTGACGTGCGAGCAGCAATAGAAGGCGAGGTAAGCATATTGCCTGGAGAAACGACGTTGATTCCGACGGGGCTGTACTTTGAATTGCCTCCTGGATTCGAAATACAAATAAGGCCTCGCAGCAGCCTCGCGTTAAACCACGGCATAACGCTCCCAAACTCGCCAGGAACCATTGACTCCGACTATCGCGGCGAACTCAAAGTCATTCTAATGAATCTCGGCAAAAAGCCTTTCGTAGTAAAACGCGGCGACCGCATTGCTCAAGCAGTAGTAACAAGAGTCGCTAAAGCGATTTTCGCTGAAGAAAACAGTTTGTCTCAAACAAAACGCGGGTGCGGAGGCTTTGGAAGCACGGGGCGAAAATAATGCTTCGACAACCAGTAATCGCAACCCTTGGACACGTAGACCACGGCAAGACAAGCTTGCTCGACGCAATTCGTAGGACGAGCGTTCAAGCGCGCGAAGCAGGCGCCATCACCCAACACATAGGCGCTTCCGAAGTACCGGTCTCAGTGATAATGGAGCGTTGCTCTCCTCTTCTCTCTAAAATGAAGTTGAAGTTTGAGTTGCCCGGCCTCCTGTTCATCGACACGCCAGGCCACGAAGCTTTCGCCAACCTTCGCAAGCGCGGAGGAAGCGTTGCCGACCTCGCCCTCCTAGTAATAGACGTGAACCAAGGCATTCAAAACCAGACTGTTGAAGCAATCGAAATACTGCGAGAATACAAGGTTCCGTTCATAGTAGCCGCAACAAAAATAGACGCATTAAGTGGGTGGATTCCATTTCCAAACACTTGCTTTTCTGAAACGCTTGCAAAGCAAAGGCAAGAAGTTCAAGAGTTTTTGGACAAGAAAGTTTACGAACTAGTCGGTTCCTTGTACGGCTACGGCTTTTCTGCAGAGCGTTTCGACCGCATAAGCGACTTCACGAAGCAAGTGCTCATAGTTCCAGTCAGCGCCAAAACCGGTGAAGGAGTCCAGGAACTTCTCGCGTGCGTTGCCGGCCTGGCGCAAAAATTCTTGGAAAAACGCTTGGAACTGCATTCAGAACAGGCAGGCAAAGGAAGCATTCTTGAAGTAAGAGAAGAAGAAGGACTTGGAAAAACGCTTGACGTAATCTTGTACGACGGCTTCATAGCTGAAGGCGACACAATAGTTTTTGCAACACAACAAGAAGTAGCAGTTTCTCGCGTTAAAGCATTATTCAAACCCAAGCCGTTAGACGAAATGCGTGACCCCCGAGAAAAATTCAAGCCCGTTGAAAGAGTTAGTGCAGCAAGCGGAGTAAAAATCGCTTGCGAACACGCGGAAGAAGCACTGCCCGGATCGTCCTTGTACGTAGTGCGCGGAGATGAAGACCTTCAAAAAATGAAGGAATCCCTGCTCGGAGAAGTACGCAAAATAATTGTGGAAAGCGACGTGTTAGGAGCAGTATTCAAAGCTGACACGCTAGGAAGCTTGGAAGCAATCACTAAACTGCTTTCCACAGAAAAAATACCGGTCAGGCGCGCTGGAATAGGCCCCGTTTCAAGGCATGACGTCATGGAAGCAACCAGCGTCCGCGAAAAAGACGCTTGCAAAGGAGTAATTTTTGCTTTCAACGTGCCAGTCGACGAAGAAGCAAGCAAGCTCGCAGAAGAAAACGGCGTCAAAATATTCGAAGAAAAAGTGATTTACAACTTAATAGAAACATACAAGCGTTGGGTCGAAGAAGAAAAAGCTCGCGAAAAACGAGAGGCCTTCATAAAACTGGTTCCGCCAGCAAAAATAATGGTTTTGCCTAACGCGTGTTTTCGCGTAAACCACCCGTGCATAGTCGGAATAGAAGTGCTCAGCGGAACAATCCGTAAAGACATTGAACTCATGAACGAAGAAGGAGTAATCATAGGAAAAATTCAGGGAATCCAGCACGAAAAAAAGCCGTTGGAAGAAGCAAAAAAAGGACAACAAGTAGCAGTTTCAATAGAAGGACCGACGTTCGGCAGGCAAGTTTTCGCAAAGCAAGTGCTGTACTCCAGCATGGGAAAAGAAGACATTAAAACAATAACTGAAAAATACAAGCAAGCCTTCACTGAAGACGAGGTCGCGTTAATAAAAGAAATAAAGAAAATCAAGGGTTACTCGCTGTTTTGAATCAAACGAAAGTAGTTTTTACGCCCAGGCCTTTCGCCTTCGCCGCTTCATATACGGCGACGGCGGTTGCAAGGTCTTGTACTGCAAGGCCAGTTGAAACAAACAAGGTAACATCCTTCGGCGAGGAACGAATCTTTTTATGGTTGCGCACGACTTCGACTAGTTCTGCTGCGATGCTGCTTTCCTTGAACAATCCCTTTGAAATAGGAACATTGATTTCTCCGCTGTGAGTGGCTTGCTCTACGTTGTCCACCACCACCTTAGCTCGCGAGAGAATTGCTGGATCGAGTTCCTGTTTTCCTACCGCGTCTGCACCGCAAGCATTAACATGAGTGCCTTCCGCCACCCAATCTTTTTTCACTATCGGCGAACGAGAGGGAGTGACGGTTGAAAAAACGTGTGCGTCCCGCACGCATTCTTCCACTGTCTTGACTGGAACGATTCTTGCCTTGACTTTCGCTTGCATTTCAGCCGCAAATTTTTCTGCGGCGCCAGGCAGTATGTCGCAAACTCTTACTTCTTTGAGTGCAAGCACTTCATTTATTGCAAGCAATTGTGTTCTCGCTTGCACGCCTGCGCCAACTAGGCCAAGCACTGAAGCGTCATTGTTCGCCAAGTGCTTTGTGGCAATGGCCGCCATTGCTCCAGTGCGGTAGGCAGTGATGAGCGAGCCATCCATTACCGCGAGTGGAACTGCGTTGCGGGCGTCATTCAAAATAATTGTTGCCATCACTGTTGGAAGAGACTGTTTTGAATTGGTTGGGTAAACGCTCACCCACTTCAGCGAACAATACGGTTCTTGAAAGCAAGGCATTGCACGAAAATCTCCTCGGCCGAGAACGTCTAAATAGATTTTTGGGGGCATGCTGAACTCTTTCTTTAAAGCATTTTCGACTGCTGCAATAGTCGCAGGCATTGAAATAACTTGTTCAACTTCTTTGCGTCCCAAGACAAGCGTTTCCATAAACAATCCCTTTAAACAAGAAATACGACAAGAATTATTAATATTAACAAACACTACTTTTTTCGTTGCTCGGGCCATCTGAGCAAACGAGTTTTACGGAGGAGTCGAAGTTGAAAATCGTGATTGCAGACCCTAAGACGGGAAACTGTTTCCAGAAAGAATTGGATAAAGCAAAGGAAGCACAATTAATCGGCAAAAAGATAGGCGAAACTTTTGATGGCGGAATAGTGGGACTGCCGGGCTACACGCTTGAAATCAGTGGAGGCAGCGACAAAGACGGTTTTCCAATGCGCCCAGAAATTAGTGGGACGAGGCGCGTAACCGCATTTATTTCAAGTGGGGCGGGAATAAGACGCGTTCGCAAGGGCCTGCGCAGAAAAAAAACGGTGGTCGGCAACACGGTTTCAGCGCAAATAGTTCAAGTAAACACTAAAATAAAGGAGTTCGGGCAAAAACCATTAGAAGAACTTGGTTTCGTAGCCAAACAAAAAGAAAAAACCGGGGAAAAACAAGAAGAAAAAAAATAGAAAGTCAACGCATTGCCTTACGCAAGGCTTTAACCGCCTCTTCTCCTGACTCGGGGTTGACTAGCACTCCTGCGCCCAACTCCATTCCAGCCCAAACGTTCGGCCGCGGCGCTATTTCTACGTGGAAATGCATTGGCTTGCCTTTAGGCGCGTTATGAAAAGCTACCACGTAATCAGGGGAAGCAACGTCGTGAACCGCGCGAATTATTTTCTGCAAGAGTGACATGAACTGCCTGTCTTCCTCCGGCGTGAACTCGAGAAAAGTTTCTATGTGACGTTTTGGAATAATCCATGCCTCGAAAGGAAAGCGGGCAAAGGTTGGACAAAAAGCAATGAAGCCGCTGGTCTCAGCCAGTTCTCGTTCAGGGTGGCGTTCCAGGTAGTCGTCGTTAGTGCAGAACCAGCACCTGCCTTTCCTGAATGTTTTTTTAACAAAACGAGATTCGGCTTCCACGATTGGCGGAACGAATGGAAGGGCAACGATCTGCGCGTGCTCGTGGTCAATGCTCGCCCCCGCTTTTGGGCCGTGGTTTTTGAAGAGGAAAACGCATTTTATTCCTTTTTTCTTCTGAAGAGAAGCAAAACGGTTCTTGTAGGCTTCCAGGCAGTAAAGAGCTTCTCTTTCGCTCAAGTCTTGAAACTGTTTGGCATGCTCGTCAGTCTCGACAATTACTTCGTGGTCGCCGAAACCAAAAGTCCTCCAAAAAAGTTTTCTCGGATTTCTTGGAATAAACTGTTCTCCTTCCATTGGCGGCCGCACTATGGGAAAACGGTTGCGGAAACAACGAACTTTCCACCCGCCTTCCCCGCCTACCGCGAAAGTAGTGAGGGGAGTCATGGACTCCGAGCCCTTGCAGAAAGGGCATACTCTCTTAGCTTTTTTTCCGTGAACGGCCGGCCGTTTAGAGCGCTCGCTGGAAACAACTACTATGGTTTCCTTGGTCGAGTCTTCACGGTACTCCAAAACCATTCTGCAACTCCTTTGAAAAGCGTTAGCGCAGAGTTATTAATTATTGTTATCCGTTGAAAAATTATGGAAAACCTCGTCGTACTCAAAATAGGCGGCAGCGTAGTAACCGCAAAAAACGAAAACATGAAGGCCCGCAAGAAAACAATAAAAAAGCTTGCCAACGCGATTGCGGAAGCCCGCAAAGAAAAACCCGGACTGCGCCTAGTAATCGTCAACGGAGCCGGCTGCTTCGGGCACGCCGTCGTAGCCAAGCACGGCATAAAGGAAGGCGTGAAAACAATCGAACAAAAAATTGCTTTCGGCGACACTCACTGGTGCGTAAACGAGTTAAACCAAATAATCGTGCGCGCCTTCCTTGACGCAGGCATTCCGGCAATAGGACTGCCGCCCGCCGCATTGCTTGAACAGAAAAGCAAGCGCATTGCAAAATTCGACTTGACGAAAGTAAAGCAGTTCTTGGACTTCGGAATGGTTCCAGTCCTCTACGGCGACTTCGTGCTCGATTCTGTGCAAGGCGGTTCTGTTGTAAGCGGAGACCAACTCGTTCCACATATTGCCCGCGAACTGAAGGCAGAGCGAATGGTTTTCGCGAGCGACGTTGACGGCGTGTGCGACTCAGACCCAAAAACAAATCCCGACGCGGTCTGCGTTAAACTGGTTTCTGAGAAAAACAAGGACGAAGTTCTAGCAAAACTCGAGGGCGCGAAGACGACTGACGTTACCGGGGGAATGAAGGGCAAAATACTTGAATTACTTGAAGAAGCGCGTATTACGCCGATCTTTATAGTGAACGGCAATTACGCTGGACGCGTGAAAAAAGCCTTGCTCGGAGAAAAAGTCAAGGGAACGCTTGTAAAAATATGAGTCGTCACCAAATTATTTTCGCGTCATCTGCTTTTACTTCTACTCTCATTCCAGTTTTAAGTGCCTCGTAAGCCTGAGGGGAAAGCTTGTCAACCATTGGAATGCCTGAAATGATTGCTCCAACCGCAACAATTGGGTCTGCTTCTTTGTTGATTATTGCTGCTGGCGCAACGCCGTTTTTCTTCAAGCG
>Ga0068707_1002661_pt1 | contig 12548 bp, 17 predicted proteins | sample YNPNPMetaG_FD_66600 | JGI IMG/M metagenome (GOLD analysis project Ga0068707, IMG submission 66600) | Anoxygenic and chlorotrophic microbial mat microbial communities from Yellowstone National Park, USA - YNP NP MetaG | ecosystem: Environmental > Aquatic > Thermal springs > Hot (42-90C) >... | reverse complement strand
ACCTCTGCCTCTTATAAATCTAACGGGGCAAGTATCTTCCATGAAGCAGGAAGCCCCGCCATGGTGAAGTTCCGCAGAACTTCGCCAGACATCTCCGCAGAGATGCGGATTTAGGGCGGGAAGCATGTCACAATCTTATCTCCGATATCCATGGCGATGGGCGTAGACGAGAAGATAAAGGCGCTGGAGGACGAGGTCCGCAATACCAAGCGGAACAAGGCGACCGAGCACCACATAGGCCTTCTCCTTGCGAAGATAGCGCGCCTCAAGCGCGAGAGAGTGGAGCGCGCGATAAAGAAATCTGCGATGAGCGCAGGCGGCTTTGACATAAGGAAGGAGGGGGACGCCACGGTGGTCATGGTAGGGTTCCCAAGCGTTGGCAAGTCCACCATCATCACCAAGCTGACCAATGCGAAGTCCAAAATCGCTGCCTATGAGTTTACAACCCTGGAATGCATCCCAGGGATACTTGAATACGGGGGGGCGAGCATCCAAATCCTTGACCTTCCAGGGATAATCGCCGGCGCACAGGAGGGCAAAGGGAGGGGGAGGGAAATCCTTTCGGTGGCAAGGAAGGCAGACCTCATCCTGGTTATCCTTGAGCCGCAGAACCCATGGCAATATGAGGTGATCACAAAAGAGCTGCGTGAGATGGGGATAAGGCTTGACAGCCAGCCGCCACGCATAAGCATAAAGAAAAGCAACAGGGGGGGCATAAGGATACACTCAGCGGCAAGGCTCACCCACCTCACCACGCAGGAGATAATCTCAATCCTGAACGAATACGGGTACCATAACGGGGACATAACTTTCGGGGATGATTATACCACAGACGATTTGATTGACGTGCTTGAAGGAAACCGGGTGTACTCCAAGTCTCTTGTGGCCGTGAACAAGGTTGACCTCACAGGAGGCATACCGCCCGGCTTCCCGCCCGGTGCTGTTGGGATTGCCGCAGAGAAGGGGGAAGGAATAGAGGAGCTAAAGAAGGCGATTTATGAAAAGCTCGGTTTCATAAAGATTTTCACCAAGCCCCGCACTGGCGAGGTGAAGTGGAACGAGCCGATGATAATGAGGAAGGGCGCTACCGTAGAGGGCATGTGCAGGAAGCTGCCGAAAGGATTCCTCAAGGATTTCAAATACGCGCTCATATGGGGGAAAAGCGCCAAATTCCAGGGCCAGAGGGTCGGGCTGGACCATGTGCTCCAGGACGGGGATGTGGTGTTCATAGCCAAGAGGTAGGAAAATGCCGACCGAAAAGGAAATACAGCAAGTGATAGATTGGTGCGAGGCGAAGAAGAGGGAGAGGAAGCTGGTTTCGTTCGTGGAGAGGAACGAGCTGCGGGAGAAAATCCCATGGGCCTACCGTTTTCCGCTTATAGAGATAGACAGGCCTACGGAATCCGCCAGCAAGACCAGCCTGGTGTATGATTCCACGACCAAGGCGCTCTATCAATATTATATGGGCGAGTGGAGGAAAGTGGAGCCCGAGCTGGACATCAAAATAAGATAGCAATAAAAAGGCGAAGATGGAGAATAAAGCGGTGTTCTTATGGTGCGGGAGCCCGGCGGGAATGTGCGGGAAAGGCCTTATCGTGATGTTTTAAGGGGAATAGAGGAAAGAATAGAGGAAAGGCACGGGCAACTCTTCGGCGAGGTTCCAAGAAGGATACAGGAGCTTCCGAAGGTCCGGGTGGACAGGAATGCGCAGCAACTGGCCGAGGAGCTTGCGGCCGCCCTGAACAGGGGCGTGAAGGCGCTGGACAGGTGGTAATGATGGGGGTATTCGAAGGCGTTGACGAAGAAACAAAGAAGAAAATAGTGAAGGTCTGGGAGAGGATGGGGGAGAAAGACAGGGATTTCTTCGTTGACCAGGTCGCGCTTGCAATGAGCATATGGGGAAGCGACGAAATGGGCAAATCCCTCATCGCAAAAATACTCGGGAAGATGATGGAAGATGGCTCCGAAAACCTGTCGGATTTCGGCCTTTATATAGAATCAATACTGGGAGAGGCGGACAAGCGCGAGGACAAGGTCAGAAAAGCCGGGATGATAATAGACGATTACCGCATGAGGAACGCCCTCTCCTCGGTTCCGCACAAGGAAATAGAGCTTTAGCCATCCTTCTTTTTCCTCCTTAGGGCAGCCTTCAGCAGCCCCACAAAAAGCGGGGCAGGGGCCTCCAGCCTGCTCTTGAGCTCCGGATGCGCCTGCGTCCCTATCCCGAACCCGCCCTTCCATTCGCATATCTCAACTATGTTGTTTTTGGGGGAAAGTCCGGAGATTATGAGCCCTCCTTCCTCCAGCGTGGGGACGTAATTCGGATTGACCTCATACCTGTGCCTGTGCCTCTCGCTTATGTTCCTTGCCCCGTACAATTCAAAGGCCTTCGTGCCCTCTTTCAAAACGCACGGATAAGCCCCCAACCTCATGGTCGCCCCTTTCTCGGTTATGCTCATCTGCTCCGGCAGTATGTCAATGACAGGGTGCGGGGTTTCCTTCTCTATCTCGGAGGAGTTCGCGCCCTTCAATCCGCACACGTTCCTTGCGTACTCAACCACCATGAGCTGCATCCCAAGGCATAACCCGAGGAAAGGGACCTCGTTCTCCCTGCAGTACTGGATCGCCTTTACCTTGCCTTCCGTCCCCCTCCTGCCGAATCCCCCGGGCACTATTACTGCGTCATACTTTTCCAGCTCTTTCGCGGGTTTGCCCTCAAACTCCTCAGAGTCCACGAACTCAAAGTCCGCCTTGGCGTTCACCACCGCGCCCGCGTGCACAAGCGCCTCCTTTATGCTCGCATACGCATCGCTCACCGAGGTGTATTTTCCCACGATTCCCACCTTAAGCTTGTGCGCCGGCCTGATTATCCTGCCCACTAGCTTGTCCCACTCGCTCTCGCCCACCGCCTCCTTCCGCAGTTCCAGCCGGTCCGCAAGCACCTCGTATAGGTTCTGCCTTTCCAGCATCTCAGGCAGCTGGTAAACCGTAGGGACCATCGGGTCATAAATCACGTTCTCAAAGGGCACATTGCAGTAGAGGCTTATCTTCTCCCTTGCCTCCTTTGTGAGGGGCTCGTCGGCCCTGCACACGATTATCTCGGGCTTTATCCCCATACTCTGTATCAGCCGGTTCGCGTGCTGGGTGGGCTTTGTTTTCAGTTCGCCCTTGCCAAGGGAAGGGACAAAAGTCAGCTGCAAAAATAGCATGTCCTTTCCAACCTCATAGCCCAGCTGCCTCATCGCCTCTATGAAATAGCCGTTCTCAAGGTCGCCCACAGTCCCGCCGACCTCCACCAGCACGATATCGGCCTTCTCCTCCTCTGCCAGGGATTTTACCCAGCATTTTATCTCGTCCGTGAGATGGGGCACGAACTGGACATCCCTGCCAAGGAAGTCCCCGCGCCGCTCCTTTTCTATCACCTTCTTGAATATTTTCCCCCCGGTTATGCTGGACTTGCCGGTGAGTGGCTGGTTCAGGAACCGCTCATAGGTCCCGAAGTCCATGTCCACCTCCGAGCCGTCGTCCAATACGAAGACCTCCCCGTGCCTGAACGGGTTCATCGTGCCGCAGTCCACGTTCAGGTAGCCGTCAAACTTGATGGGCAGCACCTTGTACCCGCGTTTCTTGAGCAGCCTTGCGATAGAAGAAGAGAGTATGCCTTTCCCGAGGCCGGACATTATTGAACCCATGACAACAATGAATTTGGCTCGTGCCATAGGTATGTATAATAGCTTTTACCTTTTTTAATCATTTTCGGTTTTCCGGATGCTTCCGCCGCTTGAAGAGATAAGGAAAAGGCGCGTTTCGCTGGGCCTCACCCAAGGGGAGCTCGCCGGGCTCGCAGGCGTTTCCCAGTCCCTTGTCGCAAAAATAGAGAGCGGGAAGGCGGAGCCCTCCTATTCCAACGCAAAGAAAATATTCGAGGCGTTGGACTCTTTACGCGCAAAGGAGGAGAAAAGGGCGGAGGAGATAATGCTTTCTCCCGTCCTCTCCGCAAAAGCCCAGGAGCCGGTTGGAAAGGCCCTCTGCCTGATGCGTGGGAAAGGGGTCTCGCAGCTCCCGGTGCTGGATGGCGGCGTGGTGGTCGGGACAATCTCCGAGAATGCTGTCCTTTCCCTGCTGGAAAAGGGCTGTGGGGTGGGGGACATACGGAAAATCCCGGTGAGGGAGGCGATGGAGCCAGCGCTTCCACAGGTTGGCAAGAACACCCGCTACTCCTCCATAATCCAGCTATTAAAGGAAAGCCCGGCAATTCTTGTTGTGGAGAAGGGGAAAATCCTTGGCATAATAACCAAGGCGGACCTGGTCCGCTAGAAAGCCAGGAAAAGCTGGTTCCCGAAGAAGAGCGCAAGAACCAGCCCTATGAAAAGGAAAGGAAGGAACGGAGGGAGGTTTGAATAAACCCAAACCTGCCTGATGCCGCTCTTCCCGAGCGCATCTATGTCCTTCTGGCTTAGGACATTGCCTATCCCCATCTTCCTCATCTGCGCGTCCATCCTCTCCCTAACCAGCACGTTCTCAGGCTCCAGGTCCTTCACGAAAACCTGTTCCATCGTGGCCTCCATTATCGCGTCCCTGTATACAAGGAATATTATGGAGGAGAGGAGCAGGACGGAGGCTATTGCGAAGTATGCCATGGAGAAGAAGGGCGCGTTGAAGAAGAGGTAGGCGAACAGCCCATAAACCAGGAGAAGGGATAGGTAGGCATACTTAGGCCTTGCCCTTGCCTTTTTTTCAGAAAGGATTTTTGCGAAAAAGAAGATGGAATAAAGCGCGAATGCTGCCCCTCCGTATATCAGCACGGAAAATATGAGCGGATAATTGAACGGCACGTTCAGGTAGGAAGGGTGGATGGGCAAAAGCAGCACAAGCGCCGCGATTACGAAAACATCCGCACCGCCGAGCTGGCCGAGCCGGTACATCACGAATCCGAGCGCGAAAAGCACGAAGGCGAGCACCACCGCGTATACAAAGACATCATAGTCAAAGAAGGCGACATTGAAGAAGAAGGCGATTGCAAGGAATGCGTAAAGGAATTTCTCCGGCACATTCCTGTTGTTGAACAGGTCGTAGTAAGTTCCAATCGCCATGCCAAGGAGCGCAAGGAAAATCCTGGCGGTTTCCATGGGCATCTGCATTTGGGAAAAAAGCAATTGTTCCAGCATGCTCTCCCCATTCTTTCCTTAATTTTAAATCCTTATCCCAGAACCAGGTCCAGAAACCCGTCTTCTATTTTCACCACAGCCAGCTTCTTGCAGGCGCACCCTTTTCCGAGAAGGGAAGAGAATGAAGGTTCGGTCCTGCCCTCATCCCCGCTGATTAGTTCTTTTATGTAAGTCCCAGCGTCTGCAAGTATGTCCGCAACAACCAGTTCCCCGTCCATCTCCGCATGCAAGACCTTCGCATGCCTTTCCCTCACCTTGTCCGCCCTCCTGTGCAACACCCTGTTGGGCGTCTGCTGCCTCAGCATCCCGGAAAAATTGGCAATCTTCTCCAAATCCTCCCTGCCCGCCCCTCCCGCAACCTCAATCCACGCCCTGTAAGTCTTTGGGAAATGGGAATCCGCAACCAGCTCCACAACCCCCCTCCCAACCTTGCGCAAATCATAAACCTCCACCTCCTCTCCGGATGCAATCTCTTCCCTCACCCTATCCAGGTCCAGTTTCCGCGCTTCCGGCCGGGAAATCTCCAGCACAAATGGCCTCCCCCCAGTATTCACCACATCCACGTCCTCCCTGCCGGACGCGTGCATGCAGAAGGCCCCGCCGCACCTTTTCACAAAAGGCCCGCCTATTATCTCCTCCACGGAGCGGTACATCCTCCCTTCCCCCCCGCACCTTTCGCATCCCCGGCCGCCGCACCTTTTGCATTCCCATTTCGTCTGGGAAAGCCCTGCCTTCAGTTTCCTGTACCTCCCAAAGAAGAACAGCGGCTCCGGCTCGCGCCTTGCGGTGAAGGAGCGCAAATCAAACATTATGCGGCCATCCCCTCCCGAAGGGTCATACCTCCGCCCGGAAATCTCCGCAACCCTCTCTGAAAAGAACCTGTTCGCAAATGTCTTGATGCTCTCCCCAGGGGAATAGTCAAAAGCCCTCTCCTCCGCGGCAAGCATCGCCCGGGGTATGGTGGTGGATACAGAGAAGGAATCCCAGTCTCCGCCTACAAGAAGCGCCCCCTTCTCCGCAAGCCAGCCAATCCTGGCAACCTTTCCCCCGCATATGGAGCACTCCCCGATGGGAAACGCATTTTTCTCAAAGCGGGCTGCGCAATCCTTGCAAAGCGGAATCACTTTTTTACCTTCCTGAACTTGAACCCGTAGTGGATGAGCCCCTCCGGGTCGTGGCTCTGGATTTTCCTGAAAACCATCTCCACCTCATCCCCAATCCCGACATCTTTCCCAAGGACATCCACTATTTCCGCGGTGCAGCGGGCTCCCTCCGCCAGCTCAACAATTGCCATCACATAAGGGATCTGCTCCTCAAATCCCGCGGGCGGCGCGTGTATTTCCGTGAATGACAATACCCTTCCCCTGCCCGAAAACTGGCAGCCCTCAATTTTCCCTTTCCTCCTGCATTTTGGGCAGACATGCCTTGCCGGGAAATAGTAGCTGCCACAGTTCTTGCATGCGGTTCCCAGCAGCCTGTACCGGTCGGGTATCTTTCTCCATGTGAGTGGCAGCGATTCCTTCATCTAATTCACCCTCCTGTATATGTGCACAACTGCAGTGGCGCCGCTTCCTCCCACGTTGTGGGAAAGGCCGATATCCGCGCCCGGGGCCTGCCTTTTTCCAGCCTCCCCCCGCAGCTGCCAGGCAATCTCAACAGCCTGCTTTATCCCTGTGGCGCCAACCGGATGGCCGCAGGCCTTCAGCCCTCCGCTCGTATTCACCGCGACTTTGGCGCCTATCTGGGTTTCCCCGTTGAGGGAGGCCTCTCCTCCCTTCCCTTTCGGGAAGAAGCCCAGGTCCTCAATTGCCATTATCTCTGCGATTGTGAAGCAGTCGTGCACCTCCGCGACCTTCACCTGGGAGGGCGAAATGCCTGCCTGCCTGTATGCGGCCTGGGCGGCTATGCGCGCGGCCTTCACCCCGGTGAGGGACTCCCTGTTGTGCAGGGCGATGGTGTCGCTTGCCTGTGCGCTTGCCGCTATTTCTATCGGCGTGTCCGTGTATTTCTTTGCGCTCTCAAGGGGCGCGAGCACGAGCGCCGCCGCGCCGTCCGTGAGCGGCGAGCAGTCCAGTATTTTCAGGGGGTCTGCCACCATTTTTGAGTCCAGCACATCCTGTATCGTAATCTCGTTCTGGAACTGGGCAAGGGGGTTCATGCTCCCGTGCTTGTGGTTCTTCACGGCAACCGAGGCAAGCATCTCCTCCGTCGCCCCGTGCTCGTGCATGTACCTCCGCGCCATCATCGCATACAGGGCAGGGAAAGTCGCCCCAAGGAAAAGTTCCCATTCCTGGTCCCCCGCGCCCCCCAGAATTTCGCTCACTTCCGCGGTGTCCAGGTCGGTCATCTTCTCCACGCCGCCCACAACCACCACGTCGTGCATTCCGGATGCAACCGCCATCACCCCCTGCCTCAGCGCAAGGCTTCCGGAGGCGCAAGCCCCTTCCACCCTCGTAATCGGAATAGGGTTCAACCCCATATAATCCGCAATCAAAGCTCCGGTGTGCTCCTGCCCGATGAGGCTCCCCGCGGCCATCGTGCCCACATACCCTGCGGAAATCTCCGCGCCGGACATGCCCGCATCCTCCAGGGCCCTCACCCCGGCTTCGGTAACAAGGTCCCTGAAGCCCCTTTCCCAGTGCTCCCCGAACTTTGTCATCCCAACCCCGACTATTGCAACCTTTCTCATGAGTATCACATCCCCTTGAACTTGCGCCTGTACTTTGCATAAGTTGCGTAGTCAAGGTATTCCTTCTGCCCTATGAATTCGGAAACAGGCCTTCCCCTCTCCCTGTTGCTTATTTTCTCCGTGACTCTTATGGAAAAGGCGTCGCTTCCTGCCCCGCTCCCGAAAGAGGCCACGAATATCCTGTCGCCCTCCTTGGCCAAATCCAGTACGTTTGCCAGCCCCAGGGGGGAAGCCCCTGAATAAGTGTTTCCAATGTAAGGGGTGAGCAGCCCCGCCTCTATCTTCTCATTGGGCACCCCGAGCATTTTCGCAACTGCCCGCGGGAACTTCCCGTTTGGCTGGTGGAACACGAAATAATCGTAATCCTCCACCTTCCTGCCCATCTTCCTGAGGAGCCCAAGCGCCGCATTCTTCACGTGCCTGAAGTAGCCGGGCGGGCCGGTGAACCTTCCCCCGTGGGAAGGGTAATCCGCCCCATTCCGCCTCCAGAAGTCTGGGGTGTCCGTAGTATACGAATATGTGCCCTCAATTATTGCGAGGGATTCCTCATCCTTCCCGATGATATATGCGGCAGCGCCGCATCCGGTTGAATACTCCAGCGCATCCCCGGGCCTTCCCTGGGAGGTGTCCGCCCCGATTGCCATCCCGTATTCCACCATTCCCGAGCCGACAAGGCCCATGCACACCTGAATCCCCGCGGTCCCTGCCTTGCACGCAAACTCAAGGTCTGCGGCAGTCAATTCCGGCGTTGCGCCAATCGCCTCAGCGACGATTGTCGCGGTGGGCTTGACCGCATAGGGATGGGATTCGCTCCCCACATAAATGGCCCCGAGCTTTTTGGGGGAAATCCCTGCGCGCTGGACCGCAATCTTGGCGGCCTCCACTGCGAGCGTCGCCGCATCCTCATCGTTTGAGGCGACCGCCTTTTCGTGCACGCCCAGCCCGTTCTTTATCCTGTCCGGGTCCTCCCCCCACACCTTTGCGATTGCCTCGCTCTTTATCCTGTATTTCGGGACATATGCCCCGTAGCCAACAATTCCGGCCATAAAATCATTCCGTTTTCCGTTTCCGGTTTCCGTGTTTTGTTTCGGTTTCCTGCGCTTTCTCCGGCTCATTTTTTACCGGTATCGCCTGCAACATTGAGAAGAATAGCGGTTTCCCATAAGCCCTTTGCGCTTCTGCCATGCGAGCACCTATATCCTGTTCAGCCTCTCCTTTATCTGGCTTACCTCAAGGGTTGTTGCAATCATGGGGATTTGCTCCTTTTCTGCAATCTTCACCGCCAGCTTGTCCACCTTCTTCCTGTCCAGGCCATGCAGAATGACTGCGGAGGGCTTGGAAGGGCTGAGCCGGATTACGACCATCGGGCTCCTCCCCGTGGAAACGCCGGTGAATACCATCGCGCGCTCGTTCATGTTCCCGTAAATCCCTGTGAAGAAGTTAGAAGGCATCTCCAGGATTACCTTGATGGAGTCTATCAGGGTGTATCCATAGAGCTTCTTCCCCTCAACCATCCCCTCCCCGATTATCATCTCTCCATCTATAAGCTTGATGAAATCCGCAAGGTCCACGCTGCGGGCGAACTCGTGCACCTCAAAATATTCTTCAGTGGCGCTCTTCCCCTCGCTGAGCTTTTGCGAGATTGCCCCCCCTTTCGCCGCATCCAGCTCAAGGAGCGCATTCACGAACCTCTTTATGATGCCGGCGCCTGGTGATTTCCTCCTGTTGCTCTCATAGTCGCTAATGGTGGAAACGCTAATCTTCAGGTGCTTTGAAAGCTCGGACTGGGTAATCCCGAATATTTCCCTCCACTTCTTCATGGTGGAGCCCGGGTCCTCGGAAAGGCTTATCTCGCCAGCCATCTTCATCTTTAGCTTGTCCATGGGATTCAAACTTAATTTGCCCAAAACCCTATATAAAGCTTCCTCTTTGCCATATGAGCATACGTTAAAAGACGAAATTAGAGCTCCTCGGAAAGGTCTATCTGCGGATAGCCAAGGGAAGAAGGGATGTTTTGCACGCTCTCTGCGCCCAGCCCTTCCCTGAATTTCAGGATTGCATCCACAAGGAGCCCGCGTGCAAACGCGTATCTGTTGGCGAGGTATTCTGTCTCTTCCTGGGAAACCTCCCTGGATGTGAGTGCCGCGTTGCACCTTCCCACAAACTCTTCAGCAACCTCCCGGGAAATGCGGGCGGCCTGCAGGGCATTAAGCGCACCTTCAAAGGGCGGCTCTCCATAAATGCGGGCCATGCGGATGGTCCTTTCTGCCATATTTTCCACTATCTTGTCCAGCGCGAAGATGTAGTTCCTCATGCCCACGGTTGAAATATCGGACTGGTTCCGTCCAAGGATTATCACCGGTACGCTCCGCCCGCCGCTGAGCGTGATTGTGCCCCGGTTGCCCTCTGCGGCGCCGCATCCAAGCGCAGAGGCGACCAGCAGCCCAGCCAGCCATTTCTTCGTGGCGGGGGGGTGGTGCCCGGGAGCGGTTTTGATAGTGTTCATATTTATACTTATATGTAAAAAGGTTTTTTATTCCTTCGGGGCGCGCGGGGAAGGCGCGCACCCGGCAGCCGCCGGGGCCATAAGCGCAAAGGCTACGCGCGCAGAAGCGATGAGTTTCCTTCCCGCACCCTCCTTTTGCATGTATTCATTTATGTGGGTTCATGCTTTTAACCTCTCCGCCGCCGGATTTATTATTTTTTCTAAAGAAGCAGTAGCAGGTGATTTGGAATGGCAAGAAGCCCGTTGATAGCTTTGGTAATGGCGTGCATACCGTTTGTGAACATCTACCTTCTCTACAGGTGGTGGGTGGAGCTCAAGGCGGCCACGAAGGCTGACTACGACCCGTTGTTGAGGACGGCCCTGATGCTCATTCCATTCGCGAACCTGTACTTCCTCTGGAAGATGTTCTCCGAAACGGAGAAGGCGGCAATCGCAAAGGGGAAAGCAGGCTTCATGTTCGGCGCGACCGTGATGTACGTGCTCTCTTTCCTGCTGCTCGGGATTCCGTTCCTGTACATGTTCTACAAGAACCAGGACCTCCTGAACGCATTAGAGTGAATGCCCCTCCTTTTTCCTTTCCACCATGTTTTTATATTAGCGAAGCCTAATGCATCCCATGGACGAGGTAAAGGATTTCAGGTTCGGGAAGGCGCCGAAGCTTTCCGAGCTGGTGGATGCTTATGGAGGTGCGGGTTTCCAGGCAACTGAATTGCGCAGGGCAGTGGAACTGATGAGGAGGATAAGGAAGGAGAAATGCACTATATTCCTTTCCTTCACCGCAAACATGGTGGCCTCAGGGCTGAGGGGGATCTTCGCGCAGATGGTGGAGAGGGGATGGGTGAATGCAATAATCACCACAGGGGGCTCCCTGGACCACGACATGATCAAGGCATATGCGCCCTATTTCATCGGCTCCTTCGCTGCAGATGACGCGAAGCTGCACCAGGAAGGGGTGAATAGGATAGGGAACATCCTTGTCCCGAACGACCGCTACGAGCTTTTGGAGGAAAAACTCAAGCCGGTGTTCGCAGAGCTCGCGAAGCGCTCGCCCGCCTCTCCCTCCGAATTCGCATCTGAGATGGGCAGGGTTATTGAAGACGAGGGCTCCTTCCTTAGGCAGGCATACAAGAGGAAGGTACCGGTGTTCTCCCCGGGGATAACTGATTCTGCAATAGGGCTGCAGTCGTATTTCGCAAAGCAGAAGCACAGGGAGTTTGCGATAGATGTGACAAAAGACATGAAGGCGCTGGCGGACCTTGTGCTTAATGCGGAAAAAACTGCGGCGATAGTCCTGGGAGGCGGGATTTCCAAGCACCATACGATTGGGGTGAATCTGTTGCGCGGAGGGCTGGACTACGCCATTTACGTCTCAACCTCAGAATCCTACGACGGGAGCCTTAGCGGAGCACCTGCATCCGAAGCGGTGAGCTGGGGCAAAATATCAGAAGGGGGAAAGCACGTGACTGTCCGGGCGGACGCGACGCTTGCATTCCCGCTTGCCTGGTACGCGGCGCAGGATTAGTAATATAACTTTTCCGAGTGATACCAACGCGGGGTAGGATATGTACGACGTGCTCGCAGCGGTGGTTTCCGGAGGCGCAATAAAGGCAGTGGACTTCATTGAGGATGAGAGGGCAGGAAAAGGGTTCATCAAATGGATAATGGCCGCAATTGCGGGCATCGCTTATGCGTACCTTCTCTCGTTCTCCCCAGCCACAGGTTTGTTCCTCGCGATACTCGCCGCGCAGGTGTTCATGGCCAGGGTGGACAAGGTTTCGCACGGGCTCGCGGTAATGATTGCGATAGTGCTGGCGATTTTCTTCGGCTTCCCGATTCCGGACCCGTGGCTGCTGCTCGCGTTCTTCATGCTCTCCTGCATTGATGAGATTCCGCTCACAGGGGACCTTGCCCCGCTGGGCGAATACAGGCTCTGGCTCAAGGGAGGGGCCCTCTGCATAGGGCTCATTACGGGCGTTTGGAGCTACTTCATCCTCCTGTTCGCATTTGACATGGCATACCTCACAGCCGCCTTCTACATGGGGGAGAAAATGCGCCCCATGCGCAGGAGATAAAATTTCTTTTTTTGTTTATCCGGCTGAGGCTGTTTTCCGTGTGCGCGAATGCAGATGGCAGAATGGCAAGGCGGATTATTTTTCGGGGGGTTGGCCAAGGGGCGGGGATGCGG